>Ga0182746_1001541_pt1 | contig 20430 bp, 21 predicted proteins | sample eDN3rd30CBELigOP_FD_128881 | JGI IMG/M metagenome (GOLD analysis project Ga0182746, IMG submission 128881) | Enriched Organic Plus compost microbial communities from Emeryville, California, USA - eDNA 3rd pass 30_C BE-Lig OP (version 2) (version 2) ... | reverse complement strand
CCATGACGGTAACGAGGACGGCAGCGCAAGCCACACCAAGTGTTGCCATCTGGTTGCGCCGAGACTCTGGAACAGATCGGCCGAACCGGCAGGCAACATCTTCAACCCCTTCATCGTGAATACAAACGAAGGGAAGAAGGAGATCAAAGTGACGATCGCAAGCTCCGTTCTCACGTCGTATCCCAGGATGCGAGCGATGAGTGGAATCAATGCGACAATTGGAACCGAGGCGAAGATCAGCCCGAGGGGCGTAAGAATCCCTTCGAGAAGGCGAGAACTCCATGCCAATACGGCGGTTGTCGTTCCGAGCAATGTCCCAAGAGCGAGGCCGGCGAGGGCCAGCGCCAAGGTGTGAAGGCCATTCAAAAGATAAATCGAAGGCTCGTGGATGAGCTCAAGGACCACGCTTGTTGGGCCGGGAAGCACGATCGCATTGACGCTGCGTGCGACGACCCACATCTCCCACAGGACAACAAGTCCGATGATCCCCGAGAGCTGCAGGAGCAAATGCTTCGCGACTTTTATACTCTGCGACAATGTGGGCGTCCTGCTCAAGAAAACCGGGAATGGATGACGCGCTCGAGAAGACCGAAGAGACCGTATGCGGCGGCGGATGTGAGCGTTGCCAGAACAATTGCGCTCCACAGCAGTGGAATCTGAAAGTTCTGCATGGCACTCACAATCAGCAACCCGACGCCGCGCGGCGCTCCGAACCACTCGCCAATGATTGCACCAATCATCGACGCTGGGGCTGCCAGCCGCAAGCCCGTTACGATGCTCGACAATGCGTTTGGAAGCTCAAGGCGACAGAGCTGCTGGAACCGGGATGAGCCGAGAACACGAAACACGTCACGATGTGCCGGTGTCGTGGCCGACAAGCCTGCGACGGTGGACACATACATGATGAAGAACACGTTCAGTGCAGAGAGCGCTGCCGGCGCCACGGAAGAGCCCAGCAGGATGATCAACAGGGGGGCAATGGCGATGGCCGGGATGGCATGGATGACCGCACTCGTCGTGTCGGTCATCGGGCGGAGGGGCTGAAACACCGCAGACAGGACAGCCAGACTGAACCCGGCGATTCCACCGACGATATAGCCAACACCCATTGCCCAAAGCGTCGCTTGTAAGGCTCGTGAAAACAGTCCCCAACGCGAAGGTTCCGCCAAGTAGCTAATGACCGTCGTGAAGCGTGGCCATGTCAACCCTGCAAGCTCATAGGCCCCCACAAGTTGCCATATGCCGATAAACAGGCTGAGCCCAACCAGGCCATAGACCGTGGAGGCAAGCCGGGAGGGCTTGGTCATTCAAGCCTCCGCGGTCCCGACATACCCTTCAAGGGATTCTGTCAGGTCATCGGACAATTGATGGAAGACCGCGTCCCGCATGACGGTAGGCGTGCGGGGCCGTCCGAATGGCACAGGCACGACTTTGACGATACGGCCTGGCCTGCCGCTGAGAACGACGACACGGTCCGACAGGAAAAGGGCTTCATCGACGGAATGGGTGATGAGAACCGTCGTGATCTTGCTTTCTGACCAGATGCGCTGAAGCTCGATGTTGAGATGTCTGCGGGTCACTTGGTCCAGAGCGCCGAATGGTTCGTCCAGAAGCAGGACGTCAGGTTGCAGGACCAATGCCCGCGCGATCGAGGCCCGTTGACGCATGCCACCCGAGAGCTGCTTTGGTCTTGCCCGGTCAAAATCCGACAGGCCCACCAGATCAAGAAGGTGGTCAACGTAGCGGTCATCGACGGGACGATTGGCGATCCGGAACGGCAACTCGATGTTCTTGCGGACGGTCAGCCAGGGCAACAGTGCATGGTCCTGAAACGCCACGCCCAAGCGATGCCGGCGTGCCAAATCGGAGGGGGGCATGTCACCGATGGTGACATGCCCGGCCGTCGGGTCTTCAAGAGCTGCGACCATCCGGAGGATGGTACTTTTTCCGCATCCGCTCGGGCCGATGAACGAGACGAATTCTCCGGTGCCGATCACCAGGTCGACGTCATTGACGGCCGCGATTGTTTTTCTACCGAGGGAGAAGGACTTGCTGATGCGATCGAGTCTGATCGAAGCGGTCGTCGATGGCATGAGATCTAGAGTTTCGCGTGCGCCTCGTCGACAACCGCAAAGTCAGCGATTGTATCCGGGTTGGGAAGATTCTTTCGGCCTGTCGCCCGAGCGGCAGCATACATCGGGCCGGACATCTCGTTAAGATCGAGCGCCAAGAGCTTTCTATTGTCGTTGGCCTTGGTCAGCGGAATATGGCGCTCGTTCATGACTCGCTCCTGAGCGAGATCAAGTCCGTAGTCTCGCCCAAAGCGTTCGACCGCCAGACGCGCACCTTCCTCGGGACGCTCGTCATTTTTGCGCCAGCCTTGGATGATTGCCCGCACATATCCGACGACAGCCGGTCTGTTATTGGTGAGGAAGGTTCGGGTGCAGAAGAGAACGGCACCATAGCTTTTGTATCCGAGGTCGTCGAAGCTGACGAAGAAGAAATCCTTCCCGAGTTTCAGGCCTGTCTTCTCGACAGCCACCACCTCATTCGTGCTGAACCCGGTATAGCCATCGCCTTGTCCTGCCAGAAGGGGTTCTGGCGAAAATCCGGCCGGCACAGCGACATAGTCGTTCGGCAAGCCATTCAGGGACAGGGTTGCTTCAACAGCCGCACGCTGATTGGCTCCCTGAATCAGGATTTTGCTTTTCACGAGGTCTGCTGGCTTGAGAATTGGCTTGCGGGCCAATGACAAAATACCCAGCGGCGACTTCGGCTCGCTCGCTGCTATCGCCACCATCGGGTTGCCCTGAACCAGGGCATCAAGAAACGGAAACCATCCGGAGTAGCCAATATCGCTCGAACCGCCTGAGACCGCAACGACGGCTTGCGGTGTGTTCGGGCCGCCGGCGTCAAAGGTGACGTCCAATCCCTCCTTCTCGAAATAGCCGCCGTCCGCGGCAAGCCACTCGCCGGCATACTGGGAGTTTGGGATCCAGTTCAGCTTGACGCGAAGCTTGGTCCGGTCCGCCGCGAGGAGAGCGCGTGGTGAGACCAGCATCGAAGCTCCGGCGAGACCTAGAAAGTACCGTCGATTGGGTGTCATTGGGATGTCCAGTAACAATGATGAAGACACGGCATGAGAAGTCGACGCAAACCTAGTAAGGGATTTCTCCCCGGACCGAAGTACGCCAGATCAGACGTCTGTACCTGTCGCGGTCATACTCGGTTGCGGTATGCATGCTTCCTCGATTGTCCCAGATCACAACATCCCGTGGCTGCCACTTGTGGTGATAGACGAAATCGGGCTTCAGGGTGTGCGAGAACAGTTCGTCGATGAGGGAGCGGCCCGTGGCGTCATCAAGGCCCTCGATACTCGCCAGGCTGTCGCCGCCGAGATAGAGGCTCGGCCGGCCGTTGATCGGATTGGTCCTGACGAGCGGATGTGAAACGTTGGGCACGCGGTCCCTTTGGTCCTGACGAAGTTCGACGGTGACTGCGTTGCTTTTGCGGTATTCCTGATTTCCCTCTCGCATATAGCGATAGCTTTGAACGGCGCGCCGGCCCTTCAAGGTCTGACGGAGTTCGGAGGAAAGCCGTTCATAGGCATCATGGGTGCTTACGAACAGCGTATCTGCGCCTTCCTGCGGCGTTTCGACTCCATAGAGCAGCGTGTAAGCCGTCGGACGTGCCAGGTACGCCTGATCGGTGTGCCAGCCAAAGCCATCCTTCGGATTGCCGATCGGCTTGCCGTTTTCAGTGATGTTCGAGATGACATAGATCTCGGGATGATCCGACATCCGGTACTGGTCCAGCACATGCCATTCAAGCTCGCCCAGGAGCCGGCTGAGTTCGACGAAGTCGGCGGCGGTGAGCGTTTGGTCCCGAAAAACGACGATGGAGTGCGCTGCCAAGGTGCTGAGAAGCGGCGTGGCAGCGCCTTGTTGAACAATATGCCTCACGTCGGTGCCGACGACCTCAACTCCCAGCAGGTCGGACAAAGGTCGCGTGGGTAACGAGTTGCCTGAATGACCCAATGCCGGCTGCATGGCGGCCCTCTGTCTTCGAGGAGCGGGATTTCTGTTGGCCCAGCTCCACAATCAATCACAAGCAAGCCCCATTCCACCAGAAGGGCGGAGGAGCTTGGATAGTCCGTTCATCAAACGATGCTGGAAATGATCTAGTCAAGATCAATTAGAGCCGATCAGAAGCATCGAAATTAGGTCATTCACGGATTTGGTGCATTGCCTCGAATTCGCGGAATGACTCCTTCAGGCGCTCAATGAATACCGTCGCCGCGACGGAGAGATGCCGGCCGGTGCGTACACAGCAGGTCAGTTCTTGCGGTTTGATGTTGGGGTCGACAATCGGTACGAACACGACATCCTTGGCAGTCGTGTCGCGTGCGGAAACCAGGTACTCATTGACTATGGCCAACTCCAGGCCAACACGGGCAGCACTGCGCAACATCTCATATGAAGACGTGACCAGCGTGACACGCGGGGCCACCCGCAGCTTGGCGAGAATCCGGTCGTAGAGCTCCCGCATGCTGGTGTTCTCGGCCGGGAGCGCGATGGGATATTGTGCGTAGTCGGAGAGCCGGACTGAGGCTTTTCTGGCCAGCGGATGATCGGCGCGCATCATCATACAGGTGCGCTGCCAGAGACGCGTAGCGACATGTATCTCATTTTGTTTTCCTGGATTATAGGCGAGGGCGATTTCGATCTCATCCTGAGCCAGCAATTCGATCAATCGCGGCGATGTTGCCACCGTGATGTTGAATGAGATCCGTGGCATCGTCTGATTAAAGTCGGAAAGAAAATCGGGAAGAAAATCACGCGTGAAGGTCTCCGCGACACCCAGGTAAATGGTGCCGCCGCGGAGTCCTTTGAGAGCCTCAATCTGATCGCGGGCGCGCTCCATTTCGTTGGTCGCAGCTCGGGCATGAGTTAGGAAGATCTCGCCTGCAGCTGTCATCTGGAGCCGATTGCGACCGCGGCTGCGCTCGAACAGTTTCACACCAAGATCCGCCTCAAGAAGCGATATCTGCCGGTTGATGGCGGAGGAGGCGACATGCAACGAATCTCCGGCACGACGAAATGAACCGAGGCGCGCGACCGCGAGAAAATAGCGCATGCTGTTGGGATTCATCTCGGGCTGCGTCCTCATGGGAAGAAATAATATTTAATATATATGTGAGATGTGCGATCTTCCCACAAAGAAAGACCTATGATTAGGAATCATAAAAGGCATCTGGAAAGGCATCGTCACCGACGCAGTTGGCGTGGCCGCCGCGTTCGCTGGGAGAGAGGAATGGGCGAATTCAACCGCAGACCGTTGTTGCCGCTGTGGAAGTCATCGGTAAGCTTCAGCTCCCACGACGGGGCAAGAAAGGCGAGCGAGATCGTCATGTTGACGTGACGGATGCTACAGCTTTCTCGGGCGGCGATTTCCTCGATCGACAACATTTCGCCGGTGACAAGCTGGTTCAGCCAGGCTCGATCCCTGGCGATGGAGATGACCAGCCGGGGAGGACAACTTCCTCTCTAGCGGGAATCAAGTCGAACGCAGGAGATATTCGCCCCAGCACCGGCAGCGACAACGTCACCCGAGGCGAAGGGCGTATCGAGGAACAATGTAGATCGAAGTTATCGTTCAGATTCGCTGACCGCCGCTGGCGTCGATGCATTGTCCAGTCACCCAGCCACCCTCTTCAGAGGCGAGGAAGGCGACGACGCCGGCAATGTCGCGGGGCTGTCCCAGGCGTCCAAGCGCGATGGTGCGGATCGTATTCTCGCGCCACTCCGTGTTCTGCATCGGCCCGGACAGGTCAGTCTCCGTCGCGCCCGGCAGCACAGCATTCACGGTGATGCCGCGTGGCCCGAGATGTGGCGCGAGCAACAGGGTCAACGCCTCCAGCGCCGCCTTCGCAGGCGCGTAGGCGGCCATGTTCGGATAGGCCACCCGTGTCCCCATGGATGAGATGTTGATGATGCGCCCCCCGCGCGGCAGGTGCGGCAACAAGCCCTTGATCAGGCAAAACGGCGACTTGAAATCGACCTGAAGCGTCAGGTCGAGCTCTTCCATGCCCGTATTTTCGATGACGTTGCGTTTGCCCACGCCGGCATTGTTCACCAGAATGTCCAGCCGCTTCTCGCCGAAACGCTCCTGCGCCATGCCGAGATAAGCCTCGACCAGCGCATCCGGGCCCTGCGGATCGCCGAGGTCGGCCTGGAGGGTCACACCGTCACCGCCCGCTGATCTCAATGTCTCGAGGACAGCCTCAGCCTGCGCCGCACTTGAATTATAGTGGATCGCTACGAAGGCGCCTTCCGCGCCCAGCGTCTCGGCGATTGCCTTCCCGATTCCCCGGCTGGCGCCTGTCACCAGCGCAGCTTTGCCCGCAAGTCTTCCCACGTAACTCTCCTAATGCGACCAGCCGCCGCTGCGCTCCAGATTGTCGGCCTGCGCGATCAAGGCGCGTCGGTCGACCTTGTTTGTTGCAGCCAGCGGTATTTCGGACACGAACGTCACCCGCCGCGGATACTGATAGGCAGGCCCCGACGACAGTGCGAAGCGCTTGACCTCGTCGAAGCTGGGGATCTCTCCGTTGGCAGGGACCAGGAACGCCACCGGAATAGCGCCGCGCTCCTCATCCGGGATGGGCACCACTGCGGCCTGTTGGATCGAGGGATGGCGTTCGAGCATCTTTTCCACCTCAATCGGGTAGATGTTCTCGCCGGAGCAGACAAACATATCGTCGGCGCGTCCGACGAAGAAATAGAAGCCGTCCGCGTCGCGCCGCACCAGATCGCCGCTATAGTACCAGCCGTCCTGGATCACCTTTGCGGTCTGCTCCGGCAGGTTCTGGTAGCCGCGCATCACCGACGGATTTCGCATCATCAGAACGCCAGTGTCGTCGGAGGACCCATCCGCCAGCTTCACCTGGCTTGGATCGAGCGGATAGCCGATCGACAGCGGCGGCACCGGAATGCCGTCCGGGTGAGGACCGAAGATCGCCGGGCCCGCCTCGGTGGTCCCGTAGCCATTGGCCATGAAGGCCGACGGAAAGCGCGCGCGGATCTTGTCGAGCAACGCCTCCGTCATCGGTGCGGAGCCGAGCATCACCTTGCGGACATGGGACAGGTCGAAGCGGTCGAACAATTTGGGCTCGCGGATGATGCGTGCGAACATCGTCGGCACCGCGATGATATCGGTCACCTGATATCTGTCGATCGCTGCGACATAGTTCAGCGTGTCGAATTTCGGCAGCATGACGGTCGAACTGGTGCTGGCGAAGGTTGTCTTGACGCCGAAGATTCCGTTCATGTGGAAGAGCGGCTGCGCGACGATATAGCGATCGTCCGGATGACCGCCGCGACTGCGGATCTCCAGCGCCCAGAGTTGCCCCCCGTGCGATAGCAGCACCCCTTTCGGCCGACCGGTGGAGCCGGAGGTGTAGAGAATTTGTGCGACTTCGTCGGGGCCGACGATGACAGTGTCGAAACTGCCTGGCACAATTCTGGTGCGGAAGCTGTCCGGCCCCTCGTCGTCGAAGTCCAGGAAGGGCAGGCCGCCGGGCACCAACGCCCTGTGGCCGGCATCGACAAAAGCAAATTTCACATCGGCATCTTTCAGGATGAAGGACACCGTGTCCGCGGGCAGCTTCACGTTCACCGGGACCGCGACATAGCCCGCCCGCATGATGCCGAAATATGCGACGACATATTCGGCCCGGTTCAGCGTCATGATGGCCACGGCGGAACCGCGTGCGAGCCCTTGTCCCTGAAGATACCGCGCAACGCCGTTGGCGAGAGCATCCACCTCGGCATGGGTCCAGAGGCGCGGCTGGTCCTTCGCCAGATCGATAATTGCGGGACGGTCGAGATCGATCGACCGATCGATGATGTCGCCGAGATTATTCCACCGCATGCGTGATTTCCTTGGAGGCAGGCATTGGGGAGACGGGAGCCGGCATGGCTCCGAAGGGCACGTCCCAAAGGTCGAAATGGCACGCAAACCGTCGGCCGTCCGGGCCTGCACGCAGGTCGGGCCGTTGCGCATGACAAAGCGGTGCCGCAAAGGCGCATCTGCCCGCAAAAGAACATCCCGGCGGCAGATTCAACGGACTTGGCAGATCGCCTTCCAGGGTCACCCGCTGGCGCGCCCGTGCCGCCTTCGGGTTGGCGATCGGCGCCGTGGCCATCAGCGCCTTGGTATAGGGATGTGCCGGATTGCGCCAAAGCGCTTCGGCGGATCCGGTTTCGACAACACGGCCGAGATACATCACCAGCAGCCGGTCCGAAAAATGCCGGATCATCGACAGGTCGTGCGAGATGAACAGGAATGAAATTCCAAGCTGTTCTTTCAGATCCTGCAGCAGATTCATCACCTGCGCCCGGATGGACACATCGAGCGCCGAGACCGGTTCGTCGCAGATGAGCAGGCGGGGCTGGAGTGCGAGCGCACGCGCGATGCCGATGCGCTGGCGCTGGCCGCCGGAGAATTCGTGCGGATAGCGGTGGTAGGCGTCAGCCGGCAGGCCAACCTGATTCATCAACACATGTACGCGTTCGGCAATATCGGCGCGCCGCCATCGGGCGACCTCGAGCGGCCGGCCGATGATCTTGCCGACGGTGTGGCGCGGATTGAGCGAATGATAGGGATCCTGGAAGATCATCTGGACCAGCGGGCGCACCGGCCGCAACGCATCAAGCGACAGATCGGTGATATCCTGCCCTTGAACGGCAATGCGGCCACTGCTTGCCGGATGAAGCCGCATGATGGCCTTCGCGAGCGTGGACTTGCCACAGCCGGATTCGCCGACGATGCCGATTGTCTCACATGCTCCGACATCGAGGCTGACTTCGCTGACAGCCTTCACCACGCCGTCGCCGGAGGCGAACTGGACGCTGAGGTCCTGAACGGAGAGCAGGGCGGCGGCGCTTCCGCTCATGGCTGCACCAGAAGGCATGCCGCAGCCCGCTCCGGCGCCGGACGGATGAGCGGCGGGCGCTCACTGTGGCAGGCAGCGAAGACTGACGGGCAGCGGTTGGAGAACGCGCATCCTGCGGGCAGGTCGCGCAGGCTTGGCACAGATCCGGGGATTTCAGCGAGACGGCTGTGGCGCCCCTCGGCTGCGGGCGTGCTGCCGATGAGGCCGCGCGTGTATGGATGCAGCGGCTGCTCGAACAGGGGATCGATCGGAGCTTCCTCGATCTTGCGGCCGGCATACATCACGACCGCGCGGTCGGCCATTTCGGCCACGACGCCGAGATCGTGTGTGATGAAGATGATTCCCATCCCATACGCGAGTTGCAGGTCGCGCAGCAGCTTCAGGATCTGTGATTGGATCGTGACGTCCAGCGCCGTTGTCGGCTCGTCGGCAATGAGCAGCTTCGGCTCGCAGGCGATCGCCATGGCAATCACCACCCGCTGGTTCATGCCGCCGGAGAGCTCGTGCGGATAGGCGTCATAGCGCCGCTGGGGATCCGGTATCCGAACCTGCGCAAGGAGCTCGATGGCTCGCTTCCGAGCAGATGCGCCTGTCAGGCCCATATGACGCCGAAGGATTTCACTGAGCTGCGCCCCGATTGTCATCACCGGGTTCAGCGAGCTCATCGGATCCTGGAAGATCATCGAGATCTGGCGGCCACGCACCTTTTGCATTGCGCTGTCGCCGAGCCTGGCGAGGTCCCGGCCCTGCAGCAGCACCTCGCCGCCCGTGAGACGTGCCGGCGGGCTGGGAAGGAGACCCATGATCGCCAGCGCAGTCATCGATTTTCCGCAGCCGGATTCGCCAACGAGGGCCACGGTCTCCTTTTCCTCAACGGTGAAGGACAGGCGGTCGATCGCCGTCACCGTGCCTGAACGTGTGAACAGCTTGACCTCAAGCTCACGGACATCGAGCAGCGGCTGCATCAGCGATCCCGCAGCCTGGGATTGAGGGCGTCGTTGAGCCCGTCGCCCACCAGGTTCAGGGCCAGCACCGTCAGCATGATGGCAAAGCCGGGAATGGCGCAGATGTACCAGGAGGTGCGGATCAGACTGCGGCCATCGCCGATCAGCGCTCCCCAGCTTGCGACGTTCGGATCACCAAGCCCGAGGAATGCGACGGCGGCCTCGAAGAGGATCGCGCTTGCCACCACGAGCGAGGCAAGGACAATCACCGACGGAAGCGCGTTCGGAAGAATTTCGCCGGCCATGATACGGAAGTTTCCCATGCCCATGGTCTTGCAGGCCTGGACAAATTCCCGGTCGCGCAGCGACATGAACTCGGCCCGGGTGAGCCGCGCGATCTGTGGCCACATGATCAGCCCGATGGCGATTGTGATGTTCTCCATGCGCTGGCCGAGTATGGCCACCACGCTCATGATGAAGATGATGTTCGGGATTGTCTGGAAGAGCTCGGTGATGCGCGTGAGGACCTCGTCGACCCAGCCCCCGAAATAGGCCGCGACCGCGCCGACCGTAACGCCGATCACTGTTGCCGTGAGACTTGCCACGATCCCGATCATCAGCGTCGTGCGGGCGCCGTAGACCACCATCGCTGCCACGTCGCGGCCAAGCGAGTCCGTCCCGAGCGGAAAACGCCAGCTCGTGAATGGCCATTGCTCCGGACGGCCAACAATCCTGAGCGGCGAATAATTGAACATCAGAGGTGCGGCCAGCGCGACAATCACGACCGCTGCGATGATCGCCATGCCGAGCACGGCGCCGCGGTTGCGGGCGAACGCCCGCAGGAGTCCCAGGAACCGCTGGATACGGACCCCGCTCATGTCAGCGCGCTCTTATCCGCGGATCAAGCCGGGCATAGGCGAGATCAACGATGAGGTTCGCGACAATCACCACGCAGGCGCTGAGCACGAAGATGCCGAGCACGACCGGATAGTTGCGGCTCATCACGGCATCGACCATCAGGCTGCCGATCCCCGGCCAGTTGAAGACCGCTTCGACCACGACGCTGCCGCCCAGCACCGTGCTGAGCTGCAGGCCGAGCAGCGTGACGACAGGGAGTAACGCATTGCGCAGGACATGGGCGACAGTGACCCGGAAGGGGGACAGGCCCTTGGCACGCGCGGTGCGGACGAAATCAAGGCCTTGGACTTCGAGCATCGAGGCGCGCATCACGCGGGCATAGATCGCAGCATAGAAGAGGCCGAGCGTGATCGCCGGCAGCGCCAGATGCCGAAGCAGATCGAGGGTCGCGCCAAAAAGTCCGGGATCGCCGCCGATGGTGCGCATGCCCCCGACGGGGAACCAGCCGAGATGGACGGAGAAGATGATGATCAGCATGATCCCCAGCCAGAATGTCGGGGCGGCGAAGAAGAAGACGGCGCAAAGCGAGATCAGGGCATCCCATATCGTGTTGACCTTCAGCGAACTTGCCACGCCGGCGGCGACGCCGACGATGGCGGCGAGCAGGATCGAGGTCAGCATGAGGATCAGTGTCGCCGGCAGATGAGCCGTGATCACGTCGATCACGGGTGCACCGTGGCGGTAGGAATAACCGAGGTCGAGCCGGAAGACCGACAGAATATAATTCCAGAGCTGGACGATGGACGGCTGGTCCATTCCATAGAGACGGCGCAGGTGTTCGAGCTGTTCCGGGTCGGACACCTGCTGCTCGGAGGTGATGACATCGAGCATCGTCCCGGGGGCCATCTGTATGAGAGCGAAGTTCAATACGATGACCCCGAGGATCAGCGGGATCGCCTGCAGCAGCCTGCGGAGGATGATCCTGCGCATCGTCGCTCCGTGCTCGCTCAGCGGTCCAGCCAGATCGTTGACCAGCTGTCCGCCAGAACGTTGGCGAGGTGCTCGTAACCCTTCACCTGCTTGCTTGCGACGGTAATGGATTCAATTTCTGCAAGGATGGTGATTGGCACGTCACGGGCGAGGATGGTCTGGAACTGGCGGGCGAGATCCGTCCGCTTGGTCTCGTCGGTCTCGACCGCAAGTTTTGCCACGACAGCGTCGAGCTCCGGATTGGAATAGCCGTTGGCATTGCGGAAGGGGACGCCTTTCAGAATGCCGCTCGTGGTCACGTAGTTCGTCTGCACCGGAACCAGTTCGACCGGAGCGGCGTGGTTGCCGACGGCGATGTCAAAGGCATAGTCGCCGTAGATCACCTTGAACGATGTCGGACGGTCCGGAACGGTAAGTTCAACGGCGACACCGATATCTTCCAGCTGCTGCTTCACATACTGGCCGATCCGGCCGTTTTCCGGAAACCAGCCGGCAGCGACGAGTTTCACCGAGAAACGAGGCGCACCATTTTTTGACGGGTATCCCGCCTGGTCGAGCATCTTCTTCGCCAGTTCGGGATCGAACTTGTATTGTTCAACGTCACCGGTGTGAAACTTGGTATTCGTGCTCGACACGAAGCTTTTGCCGGCCTTGGCGCGGCCGCTGAACACGACATCAACGACGAAATTCTTGTCGATCGCATGCATGATCGCCTTGCGAACGAGGGGATCCTTGACGATCGGGTTGCGGCTGTTGAATTCGATGGTCGATGCCCAGGCCGAGGTCAGGTAGCCGGACGAGGAAGCAACAAACTTGCCGGAATCGACCAGCCGTTTGATGTCCGCGGCGGGCACCGGGTTGAAGACGCCCATCTGCAGTTCGCCGGCTTCCATCGCGGCCGTGCGCGATGAAGGATCGCGCCAATAGCGGATGATCAGGTTGTCGAGGTGTGGCTCGCCCTTGTTCCAGTAGTTCTCGTTCTTGGTGTATGCGACATGGCTGCCGCGTACCCATTCCTTGAACTTGAAGGGTCCGGTGCCGATCGGCACATTGTTGGCCGGGTTGGTGGCGAATTCCTTGCCGTCATAGAGGTGTTTCGGAATGACAAGGACCCGCGCAAGGACGGACTTGAAGAAAAACTCCGGAGTCGGCTGGGAGAAGCTGACGGTGACTTCGTTTGGTCCCGTCTGCTTGATGCCGGTATAGAATTGCAGGGCCGGACCGGCGACGACCGGCTTCCAGTATTTGTCGGCGTTGAAGATGATGTCGTCGACAGTCAGCGGCTTGCCGTCATGCCAGGTCACACCCTCGCGGATCTTGATCTTGTAGCTCAGGAAGTCCGAAGCTGGAGTCACGTCGGTGGCCAGCGCCGGATGAAAGTTGAGGTCGCTGTCGAGCGTCAGCATCGGCTCGAGCACTTTGGTTGAGGTGAATTCCGGCGCGCCGCCGCCGCCTGCGGGCACGAACAGCGCCTGCGGCTCAAAGCCGCCCCAGGTGGCGACCAAGGTGCCGCCATTCTTCGGCGTCTGGGCCTGCGCGGCCGGGAGACCAGAAAGTTGCAGCAGTGCGGCGGATGCCGACACGAAGGTGAGGAAGGTCCGACGCCCAAACCGTTTCACAATGTTTCTCCGTTCCAAGAAAGAGCCAATTGTCCTCTCGGGATATTCTTCAGCCTGATGCTGCGGTCGAGAAGGTGCCTCGCCCGATTGCAATCAGTGTGCCTTTTTCGTCGGTCACGTCGACATCGGAAATCCCAACCGACCGTCCGAGCCGGCGCACCGTCGCCGTGGCGATCAGGTCGGTATCGATTGCCGGCCGCAGATAGTCGACGCGGAAATTGATCGTCGGAAGACCGCGGGCGAGCAGCATGATCAGGGCGCAGTCGCCGACCGTGTCGATGATCGAGGCGATCGGCCCGCCATGCCACTGGCGTGAGCCCGGCCCGCGCTCGAACTCCGGCCGCAGCGGGCAGCGGACCACAAGCTGCTGCCGCTCAAGGTCGAACGAGACGACCTTGAGCCCGGAGAAGGCGATGAAGGGAGAGGCGTCCATCATCGCCTGCATCTGGTCGATGGTCATGGGCGGCTGTATCGCGGCCGGTGACGGGGAGGGCGGGCTCACGGGCACACCAGAACCTTTCCGACCACCTCGCGGTCTTCGAGCACGCGGATCGCTTCGGCCGCCTGCTCCAGCGGAAAGACGCGATCGACATGCGCCTTGAGCTGCCCGCTTGCCAGCAGCCCGAAGAGCTTGTCGAGATCGGAGCGCTCCCAGCCGTTTGAGCCGAAGATCTTCAACTCGAAAGTCCAGATGAAACGCAGGTCTTCTTTCGGATCATATCCGGCGGTGGCGCCGCAGGTGAGCAGCCGGCCGCCTGTTTTCAGGACCTTCAGCGACGGCACCCAGGTATCGCCGCCAGTGAAGTTGACCACCACATCGACTCCGCCGCCAGCCGATGAATGCATGCGCGGCTTGCCGTGGCGGGCCCGCACCACATCCATGAAATTCTCGTCGCGATAGAGGACGATTTCGTCGGCGCCAAATTCCTTGAGCTTCTCGCCCTTCGCCTGAGAACCCGCACAGGCGATGACGTAGGCGCCTGCGATTTTGGCAAGCTGCACGCAGCAGATGCCGACACCGCCGCTGGCGCCGAGAATGAGCACCTTCTCGCCAGCCTTGATCTGGCCGATCGTGTTCATCATGCGGATCGCCGTACCATAGGCCACGGGCAGGCTGGCGGCCTGCTCGAAGGTGATGCCTTCGGGAATGCGGACGAGCTGGTGGCTGCGTGTGCGGCAGAATTCGGCAAGGCCACCGTGGATCGTTTCGCCCATCAGGCCGCCCTCGACGCGGTTGGCCGGGTCGATCAGGACACGGTCGCCGGGCTTCCAGCCGTCGACGCCTGGACCGACTTCGGCCACCTCGCCCGCAATATCGATGCCCATGATGATCGGCATCGGGATCTTGATGCCCGGCATGCCGCGGCGGGTGAAAATGTCGTGATAGTTGAGCGACGTGGCGCGAACCCGCACGATCACGTCGCCTTCGGCGGCAACCGGATGTGGAAAGTCTTCGACGAATTTGAGTTTATCGAGACCGCCATGCTCCTGAAGAACGACTGCACGCATGAAATTCAAGGTTCCTATGACAATAACTGACTGGCTTGTTGGACAGCGGCTTGCCGCATTCGCTTTACAAAGACCAGCTGCCGAGGCCGTCCACGGCCTCTTGGGTGATCCGGATACCATTTGCAACAGCCTTGCGGCGCCAGGGCGCGGAGTAGGGCACAAAGACGTCACACAGATGCGATCGCAGCACCGCCGTTGTCTCCGGATCGGGGCTGCCCCTGTATTTGAGCCAGAGGTCGAGGAGCAGCGCCTCGCGGATATGCGCGGCATAAGTGCCGAACTCGACGACGGCGCCCGCCATCGGCCGGTTGCCCAATGCGCGATTGACTCCATCGAAGACGAGGCCGGAATAGCTGGGACGGGCGAGGCCATCCGGACGTTGGTCCAGAATCCGCTCAGGCCCCCACCAGCGCGCAGTCTCGGCTTCGAGCGCGCCCCCGGCCTCATTGAAGCAGAGAAAGAACACATCGCCATATTCGCCGAGGCCGGTATGCCAGTCGATCAGGCCGACTGCCTCCGCGGCCTGCATCTGCTCCGTGATGATGCGGATCAATGTCAGGTTCGACCATTCGGGCGCGGCCCCTCCATAGGCAGGGCCGGTGGGGTGCGAATACTGTCCCTTGGCCATCGCATCGAACAGCGCGTCCGGCCCGTGCTCGGCTGCGAAGCTGTCGAAGCGGACCTGGAGTTGCGACAGCGCGTCCGGCGTCCAGTCGACCGGGACGAGTCCCTCGGCCAGCGAGAGAAAGCCGGTGTTGCCCGGCAGCGGTTCGGAGAAATCGAGAAAATTCCGGTTGAGATCGACATTGTTCTCGGTCGTGCGCGTCGTGTGGGCATGGCCGAACGGGTTGATCGAGTGGACGAGCAGGACAGAGACATCCGCCGGCAGGGCGCGGGCTCCTGCGCTCCTGAGCCATCCGATCTGGGCGGCCGATCCGGCTGCCGCCTCGAGCCCGTGGGTGCCCGATATGGCCAGCAGTTGACGCGGCGCCTTGGCGTCGCCAATCCGGCAGACATCGATGCTCAGCGCCGCACCGGATGGCGCCTCGGCCCAGGGATGCGTGTAGCTGGAAAGGCTGCCGCCAACCGCCGCACCGGCGGCGCGGAAACGGGCCCGGGCTGAAGCGTAGCCAGTGCTGTAGCACTGGCTGAAATCAACAATTTCACTCATGCATCCTGCCTGACGAATTCGATGGCGACACCGTTAGCCGCCCGATGCGGAACCAGCAAAGCATCGTCGCGCGTGATTGGGGTCACGCTGCCGGCGCGCAAGGCTTCGCGCGCCATATCAAGGGAGTCCGTGCTGATCCGCAATGCGACCATATGATCCTCGCCATCCGCCAGCGAGATGATCGCATCGCCAAAGCGTGCCTCCGCCGCCTTTCGTTTCATGATGGAAATCACCGCGGTGCCGGCGGAAAACCGGAGTCCCTCGGGCGTCTCCCCGGTGACACCGGCGCCGAAGATCGTCTGGTAGACAAGGGCGGTGCGAGCAGGATCTTCTGATGCAATCACCAGGCCCACGATGTCATGGGCGCCGTTCGGATGCGTCTGCCACTGCGGCATCCAGACGAGCTCCGGCGTGTGATGACTGCAGAAGAAGGAGCGACCGTTGCGGATATGGCCCGGCGGCACGCTGACCACTGAGAAGCGGGCCGGCTTCGGGCCATCGCCGGTGTCGACCGGGCGGGAGAAGTGAAGTGGCTCACGGACATCGAGTCCGCCTGCCTTCATGACGTCGTAAACGACCTGCGGGTCGCCGCCTTTGAAGACCAGCCCTGTGAGCCCCGTCGGATCGGTCCAGAGATCGGGCGTCTTCGCGTCGCCGCCCGGTTCGTAGCCGAAGAGCTCCAGGTAAGTCTCGCCGAAGATGGCGAGATGGTTGCTGGAGCCGAGGGTGTGGTGGCCGCGTGGCATGATCGAGAAGCCCAGCCGGCGATAATTCTCGGCCGCCTCGTCAAGGCGATCACGGACGTTGACGACGACATGATCGAGCCGCGGAACAAGAACAGCCGCTGCGCCTGCGGCCCCGCCGGTGATCGGGGCGCCTGGAGCCTCGCTCATGTTGAAGCCTCGGCCATTCCCTCTGCCGCGCTGGCGGAGCGCGGGACAATCCCTGTGAGCGCGAATTCGGCGGCGGCATCGGCGTGAATCAATGTGGAATCAAAGGTCGGCAGGCTGCAATCCTCCTGTGAGATGAGCAATCCGACTTCAGTACAGCCGAAGACAATGCTGTCAGCGCCGGCGGCGGCCGCCTGTTCTATCAGGGCAAGATAGACGGCGCGCGATTCCGCGAGCACTTTTCCCTGGCACAGTTCGTTAAAGATAACGTCATGGACTGCGGTGCGCCCCGCTTCATCGGGAACCATTGGTTCGATGCCATGGCGTCGCGACATCCGGCCGATGTAGAAATCACTTTCCATTGTGTAGCGTGTCGCAAGCACGAGAGGCCGCCCGTAGCCTTCGTCCTTCATCCGCTCGGCCGTCAGATCGATGATATTGAGCAGAGGGATGTCGATCGCCGCCTGCACGTCATCTGCCATGAGGTGCATCGTGTTGGTGCAGATCAGGATGCAGTCAGCGCCGGCCTCCTGCAGATCCACGGCGATCTGCTGCAAAATCGCCGAAGCTGCGGCCCAATCGCCGGCCTTCTGAAGCTGTACAATCGATTCAAAATCCACCGAGCGGAGCAGGAGGTCCGCGGAATGAAGCCCACCCAGGCGGTTGCGAATCTGTTCGTTCAACCTGCGATAGTACACCGCCGTACTTTCCCAGCTCATCCCACCGATCAAACCTACGCGCCGCATCGTCCTATTCCTGCACCCGGTGCCTTCCGATCGCGGGAACGGTAGCGACAGCCAGCTGCAAAATCATCGTTGCATTCTGCATTGCAACAGAGATTTATCGCAGATCAATACCAAATAAATGGACGATATGAGTATAATATGCTCAATTTCACGGATAATGAGTAAACTCATACCATCTCTCAACCCTGCTGAAGGAGACCGCCGTTGCTCGACTCGACGGACTGCCGCATCCTCGACATCCTCCAGCAGGACGCCATGGTGCCGATCACGACCTTGGCCGAGGCGGTCGGCCTGAGTTCAACGCCCTGCTGGCGGCGCGTCCGCAAGCTCGAGGATGAGGGTTATCTGCGCCAGCGCGTGGCGCTGCTGGACCGGCGCAAGGCCAATGTCCCGATGACGATCTTCGTGCGGGTGAAGGCGCCGCGCCACGAGGCCGAATGGCTGACGGCGTTTCGCGCGCTGATCAGCGAGTTTCCTGAAATCGTCGAGGCCTGGCGGCTGACCGGTGATGTTGACTATCTGCTCCGCCTCGTCGTGCCGAATATCGATGTCTATGACGAAGTCTATCAAAAGCTCATCAAGAAGCTCGAATTCTCCGATCTGAACTCTTCCATCGCAATGGAGGAAATGAAGTTTACGACGTCAATACCAACGAAATACATCAAGACAAGACGCTAAGTTAGCAGGTCAACCTGGCGGCGAGCTTGATCACATCGGCATGGCCACCGCCAGTCTCGAAGCGGCGGGTTTTGAGATGCACGACGTGGCAGGACCCTTTCAGGTCCCCGCTCCGCAGACTAAAAATCCGACTCGTCTGCGATTCAGTCTGCGGAAATTCCAAAGATTTCTTGAAGCGCTCGCGCCGGAGAAGCGTGGTGTAAGGTTGCATTTCGTCACACCAAGTGCGTCCATCGGGCAGCTTACTGCCCTGCAACTCGCCCTTATTCCGCAGCGGCGCTGATATCCGCATCACATATTCGACAGCAACGCAGATTCCGTAAGAGGGACGATGGCCTCGTCACAATTGCTGGCAATCTGCGAAGAATGAGGCTGGGGACCCGCGCGCACCTTCGGAACTCTATGCCGCTTGATAGATGTGACTGGGACGATCTTGGCCCTTGCCATTTTGCCCTTTCTCCCTATCCTCGCGATCGCGATGATGCGCATGATCCGTCCCTTTATCGTGATCCTCACTGTGCTGGTCTTTACGGCCATGAGCACAGCATGGAGCGTTGCGAGCGCCGCAGTGGTGTTCAGTGATGGTGGTATGCACCACGCCGTGATGGTTGCGGGACACGCGGACGGCGGGCATCACCATGGTGCAAGCCAGCAGCCTGAATGCTCTGGTTCGCATAGCTCGAAGTGCCCCAGCCATGACCACGGCGACGTTTCGAGCGCGTGCTGTGGCACGATGGCCTGCCACGCCGCCATACCCGTGAACGGCTGCAACGTGACGGTCACAGCGTTTGTTCATCCCGTCGAGCACATGCCCTTGCAGGTTGGCTTGAAGGAAGGTTCCACCGCCCGCCTCGAACGACCGCCAAGACCAGTCGGCGCATAGCTGCCGGCTGACGATCCATGCGGATGCTGGTCCACGAGCGGACCTAACACTCGATTCCTGACGGGTTATCGGCCGACAGCCTTCGGCGCTGCGCTTTCGTAGCTGCTGGAGATCGCTGTTCGAGACGCGGCATTGCCGCTTGGAACGAATTCGCCGATTCCGAGGATTTCCATGAAGCCTGTGTTGCTGGCGGCTGTGGTCGCCGTGTTGTCCGGATGTTCCGGCCCTCCGGTCATCGAGGCGGGAGCTGACCCTGCCGACGCAAGTTCCCGCGTCAAGGCGCTCCGCTATAGGCCGGTCACGGCGGGAACACTCGACTATCGGCCAGTCGAGCCAAAGCCGTGGGCCCAACGCAACGAACTGGTCACCCCGCGGAAGGGAGGCCAATGATGTTGCCGCACCTCGTCGGCTCTCTCACGTCTCGCTGGCCGCGGCTTGCGGGCATCGGCGCCGTTGCCGCCACGCTCGGTGGATGCGCGGCCTTTACGCCCGACGCCGGCATGAGCCCCGTGTCCAGCCAGGTGGCGGGAACGATCGGCAAGGACACCGTCAAGATTACGTCGGCGGCGGACGCTGATGGAGTCCAACAGCGCGTCAAGGCGCTCCTGCGAAGACCGTTGACGGCTGACAATGCCGTCCAGGTTGCGCTCCTCAACAATCGCGGGCTTCAGGCGGAATACAACCTCCTCGGCGTGTCGGAGGCCGCGTTTGTGGAAGCGAGCCTGCCGCCCAATCCGGTCATCGGCATTGAGCGCCTGTCGACCGGAGCATCGTTGGAGGTGGAGCGCCGCGTCGTCGCGAACCTTCTCGCTCTCCTGACGCTGCCTGCGCGAAGCGACATCGCGAAAACACAGTTTGAAGCTGCGCGGCACAAGGCCATCGAGGCGACCTTCCGCACGGCGGCGGACACGCGACGTGCCTACTATCGCTCCGTCGCATCACGGCAAACGGTCGGCTTCCTGGACCAGGCCCGGGTATCCGCCGATGCTGCCGCCGACCTGACCCGTAGCCTTGGCGAAACCGGAGCTGCCAAGAAACTCGACCAGGCCCGGGCTGGCGCCTTCTACGCTGAGGTATCGAATGAGCTGGCCCAGGCGCGCTTGAAAGCAACCTCCGACCGTGAGGCTCTCACGCGGATGATGGGTCTCTGGGGCGGCGATATTGACTACAAGCTGCCCGGCCAACT
>Ga0182746_1001540_pt1 | contig 20450 bp, 12 predicted proteins | sample eDN3rd30CBELigOP_FD_128881 | JGI IMG/M metagenome (GOLD analysis project Ga0182746, IMG submission 128881) | Enriched Organic Plus compost microbial communities from Emeryville, California, USA - eDNA 3rd pass 30_C BE-Lig OP (version 2) (version 2) ... | reverse complement strand
TGTCCCGAATCCTGCTGTGATAAAATCTTGATGATCTGCGATTCGCTAAACTTACTTTTTTTCATTGTCCCTAAATTATAAAACTACATTAATAATCGTAGCTATTTTTAGGGGAGATTACATAGTACTTGGGCTGCGCCAATGGCGAGTATGCTTATTGAAAAATATATTAACGATACGATAACGATTTCACGAAATATCAAGGAAAGAATTTTTGAAGGTACATAGCTGTAAACTCTTTTATTTCTATAAATATTTTATTTTATGTAGCACATAATATTTATTACCTTAGTCATATAATGCCACCATTTTAAATCTATCGTTGTATAGCATGCTGGATATCTACGAATTGAGTGCGGAAGAAAAATACAGAATCGCTATAAATCGTGATGAGCGAACGTTTAAAACATTTTTCGTTCAAAACTTCGAAAAGCTTAGCGTTTATGCACAATCTTTTATCAGAGATGAAGACCTAGCCCAGGATATCTCTTGTCAAATATTGTGGAAAATATGGAATTTAGGTGAAAAGTTGATAGAAATTGAAAGGCTATCAGCCTATATACTTCGATCGATAAGAAATTCCTGTTTAAATCAAATGCGAAGAAAATCAGCTGAATATTCATTACATGATTTTCCGGATGATAATTTTATTGATGATATTTCACCAGAATCCATGCTCATTTCTAAAGAAAAAATTAAAGAAATCGAACAAGCTATAGATCTCCTCCCCAATAAAACCAAGGAGGCTTTTTTACTTGTAAAAAATGAACAACTATCTTATAAAAAGGCCGCAGTTAAAATGGGAATAGCTGTCAATACAGTAGACAGACATGTACAAATCGCATTAAAAAAAATTTACATACATCTAAAACAAAAAAAATAAATTTTGTTTTGGTGAGATTTGATTTTTTAAGTGTCTTATTAATAAAGACCGATACATGCATTTAGACGATAACTACTTTTTAATCCTCATTCAAAAATACTTAGATAAGAGTATATCTGCTACTGAGAAAGAGGAGTTATATAATCTTATGGTCGAAGAAGAGAGCAGATTAGATCTTTATCTCTATTTGACGAAAGAAAATCAATCGTTAAAAAATAGATCCATTACGCTTGACTCGCTGTTTGAATCGTCCAAAAAGAAGTATAAGGCAACCGACAGTCCATCTAGCAAACGAAAAGAAAAAAGAAATACCCTTTTATCATTAAAAAACTACCGGCGTTTGCTTATTGCCGCCTCCCTTCTTCTCATGATGTCTTTTGGAGGTGTCTATCTCTTCCAGCACATTCTGTCCGCGCGTATCATCAAGCTTACATCGGAAAAAGGCGAAAGGAAACATTTTAAATTAGAAGATGGAACTGAAATTTGGCTCAATGGCGGTAGCAAACTCGAGTATGACAACAAGTATGGCCTATCAAACCGAGACGTAACACTGTCTGGAGAAGCTTATTTTAAGGTAACCAAAAATAAAAAATTACCATTTCATGTAAACGCTTACGGGAATAAAATCGAAGTGCTTGGTACGCAGTTTAATGTTCAGGCTTATGCAGAAGAACAAAAAATGGAAACCACACTCTTTGAAGGTAAAGTAAATCTCAAAGTTAAGGATAAAGGATACGTTCGTGAATTTATTATGCATCCCGGAGAAAAAATAGAGGTAGCGAATAGCCTGGCCATCGGTGTGCGTGTCAGGAAAAGCAACATCGTTAAAGAGTCTGCAGATGGGTCAGCAAAAATCAGCCAAATTAATCATGAAAATAGGGAACTGTCAGAAGCACTATGGACGAAAAACAAATTGGTTTTTCAGGACGACCCTATAGATATCATGAGCAGAAAAATAGAACGGTGGTACAATAAAACTATCCGGATCGAAAACAAGAATATTTTGAACCAGTCCTATACAGGCGTATTTCAGGAGAAAACAGCGCGGGAGGTTTTGGACATTTTGATTAAAACGGGTGCTAACATCCATTATAAGGAACGACGCGATACCATTATACTGTATTAATAAACCGAAAGATAGGATCAAATTAACGAACAATAACGACCTGAATATGAAATAAAAAAACAAACAAAAAAGGGTACATCGCAGCGATATACCCAAAGATGATCAATTGGCACAAAGCCCTAGGAAAGTTGTTGTGCCCAATTATTTACCTCTTATTTTTAAAATTATGAAAAAAAATTCACATGCTCGACGTCATGTGCCGATTCTTTATTACCTAAAGTGGCTCTTCATGGTAAAATTTATGATGCTGTTCATTGTAGCATTTGGCTATAACAGCTATGCGACTACAACTTCTGCACAAGAAAATGTAACATTTAAATACAAAAATATAAAACTTAAAAATCTATTGCGGCTTATTGAAAAACAGACGGATTTAAGATTTGTATACAATAATAATCAATTAGAAGAAATTACCATTCCGCAAATTTCAGCGACTAATAAGCCCTGGAAAGAATTACTGAGACCAATTTTGGAAAAGAATGGTTTTCAGATGCAACAGATCGATGGCGGCCGTATCATACTTTCCCAGCCGCGAACACAGGAGCTTAAATTTCAAGGGAAAGTATCCAATAGCAAGGGAGAACCGCTACCCGGCGTTTCCATCAAGGAAAAGGGATCAGACAAAGGTACCTTAACAAATGATAAAGGGGAATTTATGCTCACTGTAAAAAGCACTCAGAGCAGCCTATTAATCAGCAGTGTTGGTTTCGTAAGCTTCGAACTTCCATACTCTTCGGAATTTCAGACCATTGAACTTAAAGAGGATCTAGCGCAGCTGGAAGAAGTCGTTGTGGTAGGCTACGGTGCACAAAAACGCGTAAACTTAACGGGTGCTGTTGCTACAATTGGCGGTAAAGAATTAGAAAACAGGCCTGTTGTGAATGCTACGCAGAGCCTACAAGGTGAAGTTCCGGGTTTGAACGTCAGTGTTGGGGGCAATACAAAACCAGGACAAAGTTTCAATTTGAATGTGCGTGGTGTAGGTAATCTGAGCGGGACCGATGGACCATATGTTCTTGTTGACGGAATGGAAATGTCCTTGGCAGATGTTAACCCTAGCGATATCGACAATATCTCTGTTTTAAAAGATGCGTCGGCATCCGCAATCTACGGTTCGCGTGCAGCCTATGGTGTGATTCTGGTTACTACCAAAAAAGGTGCTGCGGGAAAGAAGACAATTAATATCAGCACAAACACAGGATTCACCTCGCCTGTGAAACTACCCGAAATGGTCAACTCAGTCGACTTCGCAAACTTTTTTAATGCGGCGACTTTTAACGCTCTGGGAACCAAACAATATTCCGATGACAAGATTGCCTTATTGCAACAATACATCAATGATCCGGGCAGTATATCGATCTTTCCAGAAGTCAATACCAATAACTATGCAAGCTGGGAAAATAGCGCCAACGGTGTAGCCAATACAAATTGGTTTGATCTCCATTATAAACCGACCGCATTGAGGCAAAATTACAACATCAATATGGGTGGTGGAAATGCAGGAACGCAATTTTATGTCTCTGGAGGCTATTATAATGAAGATGGAATTTTGCGTTACGCAGACATCGACTATAAACGCTATAATTTTAATAGCTCTGTTACTTCCGAACTGTCTTCATGGATAAAACTTAAAGCTAACGTAAAATACACGCGCAGCAGCAATCAAACACCTTTAGCCGGATTTGAAGGTATGTTTTTCCATAATCTCGCCCGCATGCGTCCAAATGTATCACCTTATGATTTTTATGGCAACTGGACCGAACAGTCCATGGTACCCTACCTCCAGTCAGGATCCAAAGATCAGTTGACAGCGAATACCTTAGCGATATTAGGTGGACTCGAAATAACCCCATTAAAAAACTGGAAAATCTTTGCAGATTTAAATTATCGCTTCGATAATAGCGAAAATGATATTCTGAAATTGCCCGGAACAATTTATGGTATTGACGGCACAACATATCTGGTCAACAGGTCAGAGTATAACATCCCGCTGGGCGGAAGTTTCGAACGCCGCATGAACAATAACAATTATCTAACGCCAAACATCTATACAAACTACAAACTCACTGTTGACAAACATAATTTTGACTTAACAGCTGGATTTCAACAGGAAGTAAATACGTTCAAGGAGATTTATACCTCTGCAAGCGATCTGATCAGTTTTGACCGTCCGGGAATTGACTTATCTACAGGAACAAAGAACAGCAAGGAAGCCCGTAACCATTGGGCTACCAGGGGCATGTTTGCACGTTTAAATTACAATTTCGATCAGAAATACCTACTCGAAGTCAATGGTCGATACGATGGCTCATCACGCTTTGCAGCTGGTCATCGCTGGGGATTTTTCCCTTCGATATCAGCGGCATACAATATGAGCGAAGAATCTTTTTTAAAAGATAATATTTCCTGGATCAATCAACTAAAAATAAGAGGATCTTATGGCTCTCTGGGAAACCAAGCCGGTGCCGGTCTTTATGCTTATTCCGAAAATATGAGCATTGTAGTTCCTGGAGCTAACGGCGCAGGAGGGCGCTATTATTTTCAAAATGGCCGTGAAAGTTATATAAACGCACCAGGTGCATTCAATCCCCTAATTACCTGGGAAAAAGTAAGAAGTGCCAACATTGGCCTCGATTTCACTTTATTGAAGTACCGATTAACAGGAACACTAGACCTCTACCAACGCAATACAAAAGATATGCTCGGTCCCTCCAAAGATGTCGCAGATCTCTTTGGCACGACACCTGCAAAAAGCAATAATGCCGATCTCCGAACGAGAGGCTGGGAACTGAATGTAAAATGGCGAGATAAAATTGCCGAGGATTGGAGCTACAATCTAGGCATCATTCTTTCCGATTACCAGTCAATGGTGACCAAATACCAAAATCCAACCAAATTTGACCCAAGTGGGCAATGGTATGAAGGTAAAATGTCCGGTGAGATTTGGGGATACCAGGCCAACCAGCTAATCCGCACACAAGCAGAAGCCGATGAATACAATAAATTGGACCGGTCCTTTATATCTGCACGCAACTGGGTACCGGGAGACGTGATGTACCTTGACATAAATAAAGATGGTAAGATAAACAACGGAGCCAATCGTTTGGGTGATATGGGCGACATTTCCATTATTGGGAACAATACCCCTCGCTATAGCTATAGTTTCTCAGCAGGATTGAATTGGAAAGACCTTTCGATGAACATGCTTTGGCAGGGAATCGCTAAACGAGATTTTAGTCCTGGATTTGCAGATGCTTACTTTTGGGGATCGGGTGCATTGGCACAGGTAACAGTATTCAAACAACATCTCGACTATTTCTCTGAAAGCAATCCGGACGCGTATTATCCGAATCCATACGCCTCACCGGTAGGTGCCATAAATTCCTATATTAATAAAACACAGCTAGCTTCTACACGCTATCTTCAAAATGCAGCTTACCTAAGGCTCAAAAATCTGACATTAAGCTATAACCTGCCGAAAAATCTGATTCAACGCTTGAAGTTCGATCGCTTGAGTGTATTTTTCAGTGGCGAAAACTTACTGACATTCAGCGCCCTGCCCAAAATATTTGATCCCGAAACCATCGAAGGCGGATCCGGCATGGGCAAGATCTACCCATTAAGCAAAGTCTATTCTTTCGGTTTAAATCTTAACTTTTAACTAGCAGCCATGAAATTAAAAAAATTCACATATATCGTTTTGGGACTCACTTGTAGTGTGTTGGTAGCCTGCAATAGCAATTTTTTAAATCGGGAACCCTTAGATCAGTTATCCACAAGCGGAAGTCTAGCTTCAACCAACGAACTTCGCTTATATATCAACCAGTTTTATCAAAGCCTCCCCAATCACCCAAGCACAACTGGCGGCAATGGTATTGCATTTGAGGATGCCAAAACAGATAATATGATTTTTACCAATGTCGACAATCGCTTAAATGGACAGTTGACAGTATCAAATGCAACATCTATTAATGAGTATACACAAATCAGATCGATTAATTTTTTCCTTAAGCAATCCACTAATGCAAAAGGAAACCAATCCGAAATAAACCGATATCTCGGTGAGGCCTACTTTTTCAGAGCTTGGTACTATTTTGAGTTGGTTAAAAAATATGGCGATGTAACCTGGGTCAACCAGCTCCTAAACTCAGAAGATGAATCTACCTTTTTGGCACGTGATAGCCGAATTGTCATCGTAGACTCCATTCTCAACGACCTAAATCGATCTGCTACACTGCTGCCTACGCAGTCGACCAATACCAGCATGCGTATTCACAAGGATGTAGCATTAGCACTTAAATCACGTGTAGCACTCTATGAAGGTACCTGGCAACGTTATCACAAATTAAAAGCAACTCCATTTTTCACGGCAACAGTTAATGAAAACAAAATTAAGGATTACTTGACGCAAGCCCGTGATGCCGCAAAAGAGATCATTGATGGCAATCGATGGAAAATATATAGTACCGGCAGATACAATGATGACTACCGGAATATGTTCAATACGGCCGATCTCTCGACAAATAGTGAAGTCATGCTTTACCGCCGCTACAACCCTGCCGAAAATATCGGTCACGGTATATCCAAATATTTATCTACTGGAGGTGGTGATATCGGCCTGACACAGAGCTTAGTCAGTGATTACCTTACCATAGATGGAAAGCCATTTGTCGGAACCTTGCAAAACAGTATCCAACAAGTCTATGGTCAAGACATGCTGCCAACAGTTCGTGACCCACGCCTATCGCAAACAGCGGTATTGCCACAAGCACCTTTACGTCCCGATGCTATAGCAGCCAACTTCCCTCCGATCAACCAGAGTGGATTTAATCGTTCAACTACTGGATATCCCATGTATAAATATGTTGAATACACGAATCTTGCAGCGGTTACCGATGATGGGATGAGTGCTGCACCTGTTATCTACTTCCGTTATGCCGAGGTCTTGCTGAATTATGCCGAAGCGCTTGCCGAACTGAAAGAAGATCCCATTAAAATAGTTCAGGCCATACACCCCCTTCGTGCACGATTGAATCTGCCGGATATGGATTTTGACCGTGAATATAATACTACAGCAAGCTATCCATTTTCAACGTTGGACAAATATATTCAGGCAGTACGCCGCGAGCGCCGTGTGGAAATGGTTGCGGAAGGCCAGCGTTTACAGGATATTTTCCGTTGGGCAGCAGCTGACCAGCTCATTGTCGGAAAACGTCCTTTAGGCATATTGTTCATCGGCAGCAATATTGCGCAAGAGAATACTAGCACGGGATTTTATAAAGATAACCTTCTTTACTATGATAACGCTCCTGCAGGCAAAAGCATCAACTTTTTTCTCTCCGGAAATCCGGGAGACGCCTATAGATATATGGATCCTTATAAAAGTGTATTGCCCTCAGGCTACAAATTTAGGGTAGAACGGGATTACCTGCTACCTATTCAACAACGAATGATCGAGTTGACAGGAGGAAAATGGAAACAAAATCCCAATTGGTAAAAAGTACAGGCGAAAATTAAATAGCTAAAAAACATGAAGACAGTTAAATTGACTACAAAAAATATTTTTTTCTTATGTTGCGTTGTTCTATTATTCTTAGTTGGCGCATGTAAGAAGGAAAACCTTCCCGTCAAACCGCAGCGCGGTCCCTTTAGCGTGAGCAGTACATTGACGGCAGAAGTTAGCAAATCTGCGAATACGTATACACTTACCATCGATGGTCATACAAATGGCTGGTGGATCACACTACCCGATAATGTCCAATGGTATACCGTCGAACGCAAATATGGCTCCGGAAACGTAACTCAAAAAATAACGATAAAAGCCAACGACAGTGGCGTTGATCGCCAGGGATGGGTAAAGATCAGCTCCACCTCAAAAGAAGAAACAACAATCAATTTTAAACAAAAAGCACAATGAAACTAAAAACGCTCTTATTTGCATTCCTTACACTGCCACTATTTAAACATGCTTCTGCACAAAAAAAGCCCAATATAGTCATTATTATCTCGGATGACCATGCATACCAAACCATTAGTGCCTATGGATCGAAATATGGGAAAACACCGCAGATTGACCGCATCGCCGATCAGGGGGCAATATTTAGAAATGCATTTGTCAATAATTCCATCTGTGGCCCCTCTCGCGCTACGCTGCTGACCGGAAAATACAGCCACAAGAATGGATTCAAGGATAATGAGACCTCCGAATTCGACTTCAGTCAGGATCTCTTTGTGAAGCAATTACAAAAGGTTGGTTATAATACAGCTTGGGTCGGCAAAATCCATTTGGGAGACAAATTACAGGGTTTCAACTATTATGATATTCTTGTTGGTCAGGGCACCTATTTTAATCCGGATTTTATCAGTAAACAGGGTCGTAAACGTGAAGAAGGATATGTATCTGATATCGTGACCGAAAAAGCAATGAACTGGCTAGATACCTTGGACTCCAACAGACCTTTCTGTTTGGTCATCGGCCACAAGGCGACACATCGTACCTGGATGCCAGATCCTAAAGATTTTGGCACCTATGATTCCGTAAATTTTACGCTACCAGAAACTTTCTATGATAATTACCGAAGCAGAGAAGCAGCAGCACTGCAGGAAATGTCTATTGATAAGGACATGAAGATGGGCTATGATCTAAAGATGTTCAAATCATTGGAGGACATGATGGCTGACGGTAATTTTAAGCGGATGAATCAAGCCCAAAAAGACAGTTATATCGCCTATTACCGCCCTATTTATGATAAGCTAAAGCAGGGTAACATGACGGGAAAACAACTTGCCGAATGGAAGTTCAGACGTTATATGATCGATTACCTTAATACAGCTGAGTCGATGGATCGAAATATTGGCAAAGTACTGGATTATCTAGACCAAAAATCACTGACTGAGAATACCATTGTCATTTATCTTTCCGACCAAGGTTTCTACATGGGCGAACATGGTTGGTTTGACAAACGCTGGATGTACGAGGAATCATTTCGCACACCATTGGTAATGCGCTACCCAGCTCTATTGCATGCGCATTCAACCATTGACGCGAAAGTTGTCAATGCCGATATCGCACCTACATTATTGGAACTCGCCGCCGTCAAGAAACCTAATGATATGCAGGGTGAGTCTTTTGTCCATGTACTTAAAAATAACAACGAAGAACATCGTAAGGAGTTATTCTATCATTATTTTGAAAACGGAGAACATGCCGTGAGCCCACACTTTGGAGTACGGGATGACCGCTATAAATTGATCCGCTACTATAAACGTGTAGAAAACTGGGAATTATTCGATCTTGAAAAAGATCCTCAGGAGCTTCACAATGTGTACGCCGATCCTGCATACCGCGGCATCGTCAAAATAATGAAAAAGAAACTTGTCAAGCAAATGCGTAAGTTTGACGATAAAGAGGCCGAGGCTATTTATAAAGTTAATATCGAACACTAAAATACTTGGGGTATCCGATATATCGGACACCCCAAGTATTGTTTACAAGCATATCACAGCACTGAAAAAGAAAAAAATCCGAAGCTGAGAATGGCTCAATATTTTATGCGTTGATGAAGCTTATTGAAGCGCAAGCCCTGGTGTGTCCAATAGGTATAATGCCACTGGTTTAGCCGCTCTACGAATAGATCAAAATTGTGTTTTTCAAACGGCGTCCAGGTCACTTCAGCTAATGCAGCAAGTCGAGGCAACATCATATATTCAAGCTGTTCTAATGAACTGATATGTTCAGTCCAAAGCGCAAATTGTACCCCTTTAATATAACGATGCTGTTTTTGATCCAAACTTAGTGTAAATGGATTATATTGATAAACGTTTTCTAAGGTATTGATTGAGTATTTCGCCGCCAAGGGCTCACTCGCAGGATCTGTTTGATAACGATTGAAGTATAAAGGATTACTTGGAGACATAATTACATCGTGGCCCATTTTAGCAGCCGCAATTCCTCCTTGTTCACCACGCCAACTCATGACTGTGGCTGAAGGTGCTAATCCGCCTTCGAGTATTTCATCCCAACCTAGTAACTGTCTTCCATGTGCATTGAGAAATTTTTCCATCCGTCGTATAAAATAACTTTGGAGCTGCTCCTCATGTTCTAAGTTTTCTGCCTTCATTCGTTGCTGGCATTTTACACAAGCTTTCCAGTGAGTTTTCAGTACCTCATCACCACCAATGTGAATGTAAGTCGATGGAAATATAGTGAATATTTCATTGAGCACATCTTCCAAAAAACGAAATGAGCTATCATTACCTGCACAATATTCCTGATTAGGTGAAGGTGTAGGATTAAATTTGTTAAAAATAGCTGAATTTGGAACAGGTTGTTCTAATTGGGTGCAAGAGAATTGAGGATAAGCTGCTAACGCAGCACCAGAATGTCCAGGCATCTCAATTTCGGGAATAACCATAATATTACGGGCGGCAGCATAAGCAACAATTTCTCTTGCTTCAGCTTGAGTATAAAATCCGCCATATTGATAAGTATCCTTCCAATTAAGAGAAGAATCTTGCGCATACCATATACTTCCATTTACTTCTTGACGCCAAGATGCTAAAGAAATTAATTTAGGGTATTTCTTTATTTCGATCCTCCACCCTTCATTGTCCGTAAGATGCCAATGAAATACATTCAACTTATAAAGAGCGAGTAGATCCAAGATACTTTTTATCTCCTCCGTTCCATAAAAGTGACGACTGACATCCAACATCATACCTCTCCACGCAATCTTTGGATAATCTTTTACTCGCATCGCGGGAATTCGTACCATTTCATTAGTGCGAAAAGCAGGAAGTTGTTGGACAATTGTTTGTACGGCATAAAATAATCCTCTTTCTGTATTAGCAACTATCTTTATCTCGGAGGGATTCACTTCTAAGATGTAACCTTCTTCACCAATAGTATCCAATTTCTGTAATGAAAACATGATTGTTTTAGTACCTTTTCTATAGTCGCACAACTCATAACCACACACCTTCTTAATTATATTACCGAAATAGAGTTTTAAAAATTTTGATTTTTCCGTATTGGGGAAAATTACTGCTGTATTTTCGTCAATGGTAAAATAGCCCTTTTTTAATTCAATTGAAACTGGTTCAGGGATAACTCTAATTTGTGCTTTAACCGGAAAAAATCCTCCTAAAATTCCTATAAAGAGGGAAAAAATTGCTCTTAATAAAAAAATAAGTTTAATTTGTTTTTTCATATCCTTATTCAAATAATCCACTATCATTGAAATACAGTCCCAACTGTTCTATCTGCGGGTTTAGACGAGATTGTAAAATGTTGATTCTTATCTTCTGGGCATTAATTGTAGGAAAGGTCAATAACCGTTTGTTACCGATAGTAGTACCTTTCGACACTTCTTTCCAGACTCCATCTTGCCATACTTCCAAATTAAATCGCTCCACACGCTGGCCTAAAGCAATGCTTTCCTGTAGGGAGAGAACGTTGAACGCGGTTGCCTTAGGTAGGATATATTCAAAAGTTGCTGTGCTGATTTTTTGATCTTTCGTCGTCCAGAATGGCATTTTTTTCCATTTTTTTAGAACGAGGTCGGTAGTCTGGAGTTTAGCTTTGCTTAAAAGATTTTTCGAAAACAATGCTGTGCGCCAGTCATTCCACTTTTTTAAATTTGCAGCATCTACCGAATGAATCAATCCGGCTGCTGTTGGTGGAATATTAAGCAACAAGACACCATTTTTTCCCACCGAATTAAAATAAATATCCATCAACTTCCCCGGGCTTTTAACTTTGTTATTCTCTTCCTCGTGATAGAACCATCCCGGGCGTATAGAAACATCGGTTTCCGCTGGGTACCAGACCAGCCCTTTTGCTTCTCTGATCCTTTCCCGGCTCCCAAGATCTTTGTTACGCATATCTCCCGCCGGTTTAATATTCATCTGCTGTTGCGATCCAGCAGCTATATGATTTTGCGCTAGGTTACTAGCAGGTACAACTGACCATTCTGTGTCCCGACCATAGCCCGTTTCTGTACCGACCCATCTTACATCGGGTCCCATTACTGCGATAACGGCCTCAGGTTGTTTTTCACGTATAACCTGATAATAACGATTCCAATCGTATTCCTGCTTTTTACCATTCGGTCCCTCTCCGTTAGCACCATCAAACCAAACTTCATCAATCTGACCATATCGGGTCAGTAATTCGCTCAATTGGGCAACAAAAAAATCATTATAAGCTTCTGACCCATAAGAAGCCTCATGTCGATCCCAAGGGGAAAGATATACCCCTAACTTCATATCATATTTTTTACAGGCCGCAGCTAGTTCGCCAAAAACATCTCCTTTTCCCTTTTTGTAAGGAGAATTTTTAACCGAATAGTCTGTTGTATTCGTTTGCCAGAGACAGAAGCCATCGTGATGCTTCGCGGTAAGAATCAAAAGTTTAATTCCACCTTCTTTTGCTGTCCTAACCCATTGTTCTGCATCTAATTGTGTCGGGTTAAATAATTTTGGATCGTCTTTCCCTTCACCCCATTCCTTATTTGTGAAGGTATTGATCCCGAAATGGAGAAATCCGGTCACTTCCAGCTTTTGCCAATCAAGCTGTCTTTGGGTCGGTATCACGTTGGCTGCCTTGGTTACAATAGCAGATTCTGATTCTCCGGGTTGTAAGGCAATCATATTTTGAGCCGCAGCATCAAATACCGCTGCCAATAATAGTAAAGTAATGATATTAATTTTCTTCATTTTATATCTATAGGACAAAAATAAGATAGCCGGAAAAATCTCCGAACTATCTTATCTTCAAAATTTTCGTAAAGGTTCCGACCAATTATTGATTGGCCCCCTGATTGGCAACTAAAGGCCAATTCGGGTTTTGATAGATAATTGAACCAGCTGGGCTACCATCTGTCGAAGTTATGCTCAAATGACTTATGGCTATGGGTGACAAATAATGCGCACTGGTCCAACTATAGCCATTTAGAACAAGATTGTTAGCCGAAAGATTAATCCGATAGGGTCTTAAATATTGGCTTTCCTGGGGTGAAGATACATTTGCGGTTTTTCCTGCTGTGCCCGGTACGATTAAAGTAGAGACGCCCTTATCTTTGTACCAGTCCTGCATAGGCCCCCACAGCCTCATCCCTTCAATAATGTATGGATTGTTTGCTAGCTGATCAAGCGCCCGCCAACGCCTAAGATCATTGAATCTAAATCCCTCGGCAATAAGTTCCAAACGGCGTTCTCTTCTAATATTATAAAGAATTTTATCGGAAAGTAACTGTCCGGCTGAATATGCAGCGAAGTCACCTTGAGCTTCCTTTTGCATGTCGGTCGCATTTACGGTTGCCATAAAATCTGTATTTACGCCTGCTCTTTCTCTTATTTTCGTCCAGTAACTGTTGGCTTTTGCATCGATTACTCCCTTTGCAAGATAACTTGCTTCAATATAGTTTAAATAAGCCTCAACAGCACGAAATACAATTGAGCCTGTAGTACCAGTCTGCCCCTCAGCTTGGGCAAAAAGGTAACTCATTCCTTTTTTCAAAGCGTAACCTGTCACGTACCTTGTCTCTGCCAAGCCAATAATATCGGGTCTCGGCTCTGTCTGTACAGCACCGGTTGAAGAAGTCTGGTTAGTATAACTCAATTCCCCAGGTGCCTTCATGAATAGCTGTAATCGGTTATCCCGATTTTTTTTGACAAGGCTGATGGAATCGTCGCCTGCATAACCCGAGTTTGAAGCATAAATAGGTAGTCCGTTTTTCATGGTAAAATTTTCCACAAGACCTCTTGAATATCCGGAATTTCCGCCATTTCGATTCATGTAATGATTTACAGCATGGGTAATTCCCAAGGGTGTGGAATAACTCCGCCATAAAAGCACTTCACTGTAGCCATTTAAATTCTCGTCGCCAAACATTTTGAAATAGGGGTTCGAAGATGAATTATAACCATCGTCCTTTGTATTTCCGACAAGTTCGACTGCATCGGCTACCTGAGCGGCGGCTGTCATCGACTGTTCTAAGAAATAATTGATCTCACTATCGATATTGATCGAAAAATTTGGGTGCGATTTTGCACCGGGCCAACCAGTTCCACCAGGGACGAAAGCAGTTCCTTTATGGTATTTTAGCCAAGAGCCTTCAAATAACCCTACACGAGATTTAAAAAGTAAAGCGGCCTTTTTTGAAATACGGTTCTTCCCGTCAGGAGCTACATCGTTCAATAATGTAATTGCCGAATCCAAATCAGAAAGAATAAATCGAACCACCATATTTCTAGGTTGTCGAATGGAAGCAGCCGTCAGCTCTTCCATATTATCTTTAAGTGTATTTCGAACAATCGGAAAATCACCAAGCGCCTGCACTTTATTAAAATATTCATACGCTCTCAAAAAATAGGCTTCACCTACATAATGAGTTATATTTGCTGAATTGCCCGTTAACTTACCGTTCTTCCATTTTGGGAGTACCTGTTCAAGAAAATAGTTCAACTGCCTAATCTGAGTAAAATCCCAATCACCGCCCGAACTCGGCACACGCCATTCTCCAGGAACCCAACGTGTCGAATAACTTGAAGTCACCTGGTTGTCTGTACCGTTATCGTTAGCAAATGTTCCAAGCCCCCAGCCAGAATGGGATGGAAAGGCATAACGTCCAACAGTATATGCAGCTAAGTCCGCTTCTGTATTTAAATATTCCTGCGGTGTTACATTGGATAAGGGTTCTCTATCCAAATACTTATTGCAGGAGTGCAATGTGAACAACACGGTCATCGATAACAACCAAGAAATTGTGGAGAAATAATATGTTCTTTTCATATCTATCTGTTTAAAAATTCAAGTTAAGGCCAAAAGAATAAGTCGTCGAAAATGGATATGTTTTTCCATCATTCCACCCTCCAAGTCCAACGGTTTCCGGATCAAAAACCTTAGCCATTTTGGTAAAAGTCAACAAATTCTCACCTGATGCATAAATACGAATTTTGGAAAATCCTATCTTGCCCAATAGTTGTGGAGAAAACGTATATCCAAATTGAGCATTCTTTAAACGTAAATAAGCAGCATTCTGTAAATATTTAGTTTGTGTTTGCTGATTTTTTGAAGTGTTAAAATAAGGTCTCGGTAAATAGGAATCTTTATTAACACCTAAAATACCGTTCTGTACCATCGTGGAATTCTCATCGCGGTAGAAGTCCATATTCTCAACAAAACCAGCGGATTGCCACATCCCGCCATTCGCCCCCCAAAAATATGGCCCATTGGGCATATAATCGCGTTTTCCAACACCTTGCAAGAAAATCCCTAAATCGAATCCGCTATAATTGAAATTTAAATCAAAACTATAACGATAGCGTGGGGCCGAATTTCCTATAATTGCAAGATCCCCTGGGTTCGCCAATGTATTGGCTCCATTATTAACCTGACCATCTCCGTTGAGATCAGCATACATAATATCCCCAGCTTGCCAGTTTGTCCCGAAAGACTGTTTGGTTTTAGCGAGGTGGGCAGCCATTTCTTCTGCGCTCTGTGCTATTCCTAAAGTTTGATATCCCCAGATCTCTCCATTCTTGCGACCATCGTACCAGGTACTCAGCGTACCTGTAGGATTAGGATATTTGGTGACTGTCTGACGATCATCGGAAAGGACAGCTCTAGCGCTGTAATTCAATTTACCGATATGATCTTTCCAATTTAACTCAATTTCGAAGCCTTTGGAATTCATCTCGGCATTGTTTAAACGCGGCACAGCTGTGCCCAAAATAACAGGAAGCTCTGGTGCTGGTCCTATCATATCGAATGTATTCCGACGATAGACTTCAAGAGATAAACCTAAACGATTGGAAAGTGCCCGCAGATCCAACCCCACATTCCAGCTTGAGACACGTTCCCAGGTCAAGGTAGAGGCAATAAGCCCAGGGGCACTGGCCGTATTTGTTTTTTGTCCATTCAAAAGCCAGGTACCATTAGCTATACTTACTGGCATTGTTGCATAAAAAGGATACCAATTGTCCGTATATTGGTTTCCCAGCTCGCCATAGGAACCACGCAATTTAAACATGGAAACATGCTCCTTAATAGGCCAAAATGACTCATTTGCTACATTCCATCCAGCGGAAACTGAGGGGAAGAGATTCCAGCGCAAATCTCTTGGAAAACGTGAAGAGCCGTCGTATCGTCCGTTAGCCTCAAAAAGATACCTATCTTTGTAGCTATAGTTTAATCGTCCAAAAAAACCAGCAGTAGCCCAATGTTGGTAGCCCCCAGAAGCCCTGGGATTGGTGGTGGCAGTATTCAATGTCGGAACATTATCTGTGATCAGATCGCTCATGCTTCCATTAAGATCTCTATACTTATTGAGCTCTGAATTGAAACCAGCCAAAATTTTGAAATGATGATCATCGTTGAGGTCAAAGGAATAATCTGAAAAGAAATTTGTACTGAAATATTCGTCTTTGCGATTGTATTCAGACACATTGGTATACCCCGCAGCATTGTATCCTACTGCAAGGAGAAACGGGTTTCCTTTTGCATCATTTGAATAAGCTTTCAAAATTTCGGCATGGTCATTTTGAGTCGTAATGCGGTAATTGACATTTCCTGTTATATTCCAGTTTTTGATTGGCTGATAATGTAATTGTAGCTGCTGATAAAGAAAATCTTTCTGAAATTTTGAACGTCCTCCTTGCTGCAGCTGCAATATTTCACTTGGTTCGGAATAATTTCCATTTGGGTCGTACAAAGGTATCGTAGGCCATCTTCTCGCTATATTATGATAATATAAATCATTCATATGGCTTGCTTTTTCGTAGTCTTCACGTACAAAACGCGTATTGTACATGAGGTCCACCTTATCGCTAATCTTTGCATTGATTTTCGTAGCTATCGAATATCGTTGAAAATTATCATTGGCAAATCTGTTCAAACCATTTTGATCCATGTAATTTGCAGAACTATAAAAATTTAGCTTTTCAGTACCGCCATTCAAACTGAGCGTATGTTCATGGGAAGTTGTAAAGTCCCTATAAAACTCTTTAAACCAGTTTGTATTCCCATTAGATCCCGTATAGTATTGAAATCTGTCACTAGCATTTGGGGTAGTTGTCGTTTCTATTTCTCCTTTCTGATAAGCGTCAATCCGTTCCAATACCTCCTGCGAAAATTTTGCACCCTCACCATCGTTTGCTGCGACTTCATTAAAATAGTAAGCAAATGTTTTGGAATCTAACATCGTGGGTAGCCCCCTTGGCTTACCCAATCTTATATTATTGTTATAATTTGCTGTTATCTTACCCGATTTTCCAGATTTTGTTGTAATGAGGATAACTCCAAAAGGTGCCCTTGACCCGTAAATAGCAGAAGCTGCTGCATCTTTAAGTACGGTGATATTTTCAATATCCTGAGGATTAAGTGCATTCATATTGCCTTCCATCCCATCAATTAAAACCAAAACTGATGAACTCGACCCTACGCCTATCGTCCCCGCACCACGGATATTGACGCTTAGATTTTGATTTAGTTCCCCCCCCAGTCCGGTTGTCTGCAAATTCAGCCCAGGGATCATGCCTTGCAGGGCCTGTCCAACGTTCTGCACAGGTCTTGACTCTAACTCTTTACCGTCAAGAGACGAAACGGCACCAGTCAAATTTGCCTTCTTTTGTGTTCCGTACCCTACTACAACGACTTCTTCCAACGCCCTATCCTGACTGGACATTGTCAACATCATTGGGTTGCGACTCGCATTTTCGCTTAAAGAAGCATACCCCACATAGGAAAAATCCAAAATGGAGTTTTCATTTGCTACTTTTAAAGTAAATGTTCCGTCTTCTGCTGTCAATACAGTATTTGAGGTACCTCTTTCTGTCACGGTCACACCCGCAATTGGTTTTCCCGATGCATTTAAAACTGTACCTTTAATCTCTATCTTTTCTGATTTCCGATCTGGGATATTTTTAAAACTAGCCCTTTCCTGTGGTTTAACAATAATAGTCTTGCCTTCAATCACAAAATCTAGATCCTGCTCCGTGAGCGCTTTTTTCAACACGAACCTCAAATCCAATTTGGAACCAGAATAAGAGATTAATTTTTTGTTTTGCAAAATATCCGAATCATAAATAATCTGATATCCCGTTTGTTTACGTATCTCTTTTAGTACTTCTGTTAAGGTGGCATTTCTTAGATTAAGGTTTAATTCTTGTGCCTTGGCTAAGGGAAGGCTTTGGAGAGCTATCAAACCGAGGATAGTTCCTATTTTTGACGATCGCTTTAAAAAAGTTAAAGCAGATTTGTCCCGAACAAACCCAAATTTGTTTTTTCTCAGGTGAAATTTTTTATTCATATTTTTAGGTTTTATTGTAAAAGGGGCATTATCCCCATTCTTACAATAAAGAGTCTCCCAAATGCGATTACCCTAAAAACTTTTTTAAAAAATTAATTCATGATCTTTTAACGTGATGTTCAAATTGCCTGATTTTTTTATGAGATCCAAAATCTCAGAAAACGAGCGATCTCTCTTAAGAAAAAGTGTAAAATTTCGATTGGGAACTTTATTGGGATCAAAATGAATCGGATAAATATTAGCGAGATCTGAGAGAATATAGCGCAAGCTTTTATTTTCGTAATACAAATTGCCATCTTTCCACGATGTATAATCTTCGGTTATAGCAGTTGTTTTATCAATAGATCCTTGATCATCCAGCATGGCTCTCTCTCCAGGAACAAGCAACTCATTTTTTCCTGATTTAATACTTCTCAAAGCTATACTTCCTTCTGTTAATACAGTCTGCTCGATCTTTTCACGAGACAAAACATTAAACTTAGTACCTAATACAGCTATCCGCTGTTTCTCTGTCAGAACAGTAAATTCCTGTTTAATACCAGCCTGTTGTCTCTTTGCAACCTCAAAAAAGGCTTCCCCTTTTAAACTTAAAATCCGATTTTTTAAAAAATCACCTTTGTAGCTCAACTCGGAATTGGAATTAAGAAATACTATAGTTCCATCTTTTAACAAAACCTTACACAATCCACCAACCCCAACGCGCAGAACAACATCATCAAATTCGGAGGTTGATGATCCTGTCGGTTCAATAATCAACATATCTTTCTTTTTACTGACTTTGAAAGGTTTGTTTTTATTATTCTCCCATTCAGCAAGGGACATGGGCCTTGACCCTGAAATTGTTATATCTCCAGCTGTAATATCCGCATAAATATGCTCAGATTTTTGGGGGGAGATATTAATGGAACGAGAATAAAAAATGTATAAGCTAGCAGAACAAATAGATAAAACAAAAAATAGGATCGCCCCGTTCAACAAATGCTTTTTACGTTTCTTTCTACTAATCGTTGTTAGAATACGATCAAAAGTCTTTTTTTTTATATTTTCTCTATCGTTTAGGGGCATATGCTTATAATACGGGTGAACTTGAAAGATTTTAATTTGTTAATATGACAAAATAACGAAAAGGTGAATATAATTATAAGGCTTTTCGTAATTTATTCAAGACTTTTGATATATGATATTCGACAGATTTAATGCTAAGGTTCATTTTTTTGGCGATTTGTTTGTAGGATAAATCATCTTCTCGACTCATGATAAATATTGCTCTTGTTTTGGTAGGAAATCTCGCTAATAATACATCAAGCTGATCAGACAGTTCTTTATATGAAAGCTCATCATGCTCAACAGCTATATCTAACAACAGGTGTTCCTCTACTTCATTTAACCTACGTAATTTCCCGAGCAGTTTAAAACATCTGTTTTTTATACAAATGAATAAATAATCTTTTAACGATGATTGGATGTTTAATCGTTTATGACGTGCCCACAATTCGGTAAAGACATCATGTAAAACATCTTGTGCTAGCGATTCTTCCTTAACTAATCGTAAAGCAAAGTTATAGAGGCCATCCCAGTAAAAGTTATAAACTAAGGAAAATGCCTGCATATCTCCGTCTTTTAGACAGCGCAAAATTTTATGCTCTATTCGACTTTCCACTTGATTCGATTCCATATCGGTAATTAAAATGTTCTTCAATGGTTAGCAGATGTTTAAGATTAATTGGTTAGATTAAGAAAATGCCAACAATATTATGTATTACATAAATACAATATTAATATTTTTTTATAAATGTATAAAATGATCTATCAAATTTTTAAATAAAATAATCAGAAAATTTTGCTTATTACACGCAATCATAACGCTCTTTTCATTAACTTGGCACTATATTAAGTTTACGTCGTTGAAGAATGAATCGATGAAAACGTAAATTATGAGAATTAATAATATTTATAGCCTATAAATCGATCAGATTTGAGCGATGAAATTGTCATATTGCACAAATTATCCCGGGGTAATCAAATTGCCCTAAGGGTACTTTATGATAAATATGCGCAAATGGTTTACCAAATTGCGCTTCATATTTTAAAGGATGAGCACATTGCAGAAGAAATTGTACAGGATACTTTT
>Ga0182746_1001534_pt1 | contig 20539 bp, 20 predicted proteins | sample eDN3rd30CBELigOP_FD_128881 | JGI IMG/M metagenome (GOLD analysis project Ga0182746, IMG submission 128881) | Enriched Organic Plus compost microbial communities from Emeryville, California, USA - eDNA 3rd pass 30_C BE-Lig OP (version 2) (version 2) ... | reverse complement strand
GTTCTGCAGCTCGCGCTTCATGTAGAAGGCGTAGGCCAGGTGCGCCGAGCCCAGCAGCACGGCGCCGGCCAGCAGCGCCATGGCCGCCGGCAGGAGCAGCGAGCCGGCCTGCGCGGACAGGCACGGCGCGCCTTCATGGCGGCGGGCCGGGGCGGCGGCAATGCGGCGGCCGCTGCCATAGCCATAGCCGTGCCCCTGGCCGTAGCCGCCGTCTCGCGCGGCGCCCGGCTCAGTTGTCCTCGACCCGCTCATCGAACCATTCCGGGATGGGCTGGGAGAAGCTGTCCATGTAGCGCCGCCACGACCGGGTGGCGGCCTCGCCCAGCATGGGCAGCTCGCCGCCGGCACGCCGGCCGTCGGCCTGCGCGGCCAGGAGCAGGCGGGTCGCCTCGCCCACTTCGCGCGAGCCGCGCGGCGCCATGTCGGGCCGGGCGGGCGCGGGAACCTGCCTGACCACGGGCGCGGCGGCGGGAGCCGGTGCCGCAGGAGCGGGAACGGCAGGTGCGGCCGGCGCCTGCCCGGTCAACGGCGGCGAGGGCTGCGCCCATGCGCCGGAGATCGGCGCAGCGGCCGCGCAGGCAAGGCCGGCAACCAGCAGGGACAGTCGTAGCGGCATGGGCATGGGCATGGGCATGGGCATGGAAGTCTCCTGTGTCGGTCAACGCAACGAGGCCGGACGGCCGAAGCGGTCCAAAAGCGGCTGCTGGCGCGCGATGGCCGACATGGCCGGGGATGCCGCGGCAGCATTCGCCCCGGCGCCCCCGGCCGCCCCGGCGCGCAGCTCGTCGGCCAGCCGCTCGACCTGCGCGCGCGCCGCGTCGCTCAGGCCGGCCTGGTCCATCACGCGGCGGGCGCCCTGCTCGTCGCCTTCGGCCATCAGCAGCAGGGCCAGGTTGCCCAGCACCTTGTGGTTGCCCGGCGCCAGCTCCGCGGCCTTGCCCAGGGGGATGCGGGCGCCGGCCGGGTCGCCCGCGCGCAGGCTGGCGTAGCCCAGGTCGCTGAGCACCAGGGCGTCGGTGGGCGCCAGGCGCGCCGCGCGCGCCATGTCGGCGGCGGCCTGGGCGTAGTCGCCGCGCGCGGCGGCCAGCAGGCCCAGGCCGTGCCAGCCCTGCGCCGCCTGGCCGGTGGACAGCAGCGCGCGGTAGGCCGCCTCGCTCTGCGCCGGCTGGCCGGTCATGCGCAGGGCGTCGGCGCGCAGCGCTTGCAGTTCCGGCGATGCGCCGAACTGCTGCTGGTAGGCCTCGACGTAGGCGAGCGAGGCGAAATAGCGGCCCTGCGACTGGGCCTCGCGGATCAGCGACAGCATCACGTCCGGCCGCGCGGGCGCCTGCCGGCGCGCCAGCTCGTCCTCGTGCCGGCGCACCATGGCCTGCTCTTCCTTCTGCTGGCGCATCAGGTCCCAGGCGGTCTCGGAACGCCCGGCGCAGCCCGACAGCGCGGCCGCCAGCGGCACGGACGCGGCCAGCAGCCGGGCGCTCCGCCATACCGGCGCAGCCCGCGGACGCAGTGCCTTGCGCAGCGCGGCGCGCATGCCGCGGCCCTTACCTGAGGTCTCCCCCATCACGCTCCCCCCACGCGCGACAGCCCGCGCATCACAGCCAGGAAACCCGCGCCGCCAGTGACGATCAGCAGCGCCGGCAGCAGGGTCAGCACCATCACCCCGGTCATCTTCACCGTCAGCCGGCCGACCTTCTCGCGCAGCTCCAGCCGGCGCTTTTCCCGCACCCGCTCGCTGAAGCGGTTCAGCGGCTCCTGCACCGCGCCGCCGTGGCGGTCCACCTGGACGATCAGCCGGCAGATGGCGGCCAGGTCGTCGTTGCCGTAGCCGCCGGCCAGCCGCGCCAGCGACTGCTCGCGGCTGCGCCCGCGGGCGTACTGCTGCACCGACCAGTGCAATTCGCCCGCCAGCACCGGCATCACCTGGCGAAACTCGGTCGTCACCACGTGCAGGCCCTGGTCCATCGACAGGCCCACGCCCTGCAGCAGCCGCAGCAGGTCGATCAGCAGCGGCAGCTCCTCGCCGGCCTGGCGCCTGCGCCGCGCGACCCGGCGCGCGACGGCCCACTTGGGCAGCATCCAGCCCAGGCCGAAGCCCAGGAAGGCCAGCACCGCCTTCTCCGCCAGCGGCCACCCCGGCAGCAGGTCCGTGCGCAGCGACAGCGCCGCCAGCGGCAGGCCGGCGGCCAGCAGCGCGCGGGCGACGCGAAACAGCGCGCGCGCCCGCGCCGGGTCGGCGTAGCCGCCCAGGTCCAGCAGCTGCCTGTCCTGCGGATCCAGCAGCAGGCGGCCGTAGCGCTTGCCCGCCCAGCGCTCGCCCAGGGCCACGGCGGCCTGGGCGGTTTCGCGCAGCCAGCCGGCGGGCGGGCCGTCCTGCCCGGCGGCGGCCTCGTCCCGGCCGGCCGGCGCGCCGCCGCCGCCCGACGTGGCGATGGCGCGATCGACCCGCCGGCGCTGGCGCACGTGCCTGAACCAGCCGAGCGCGGCAGCCGCGGCCAGCACCAGCAAGGCCGCCAGCAGCACGGCCAGCGCCGCCAGCGCCATGCCCCGCCCGCCCAGCGGCAGCGCATCCAGCCATGCATCCACGATCGCCATCATCCTTGCCTCCCCGGCCCTACACCGACCCGGCCATCCGGTACAGCCACCAGCACCCGGCCAATTGCAGCAGCGCCGCGCCGATCAGCATGTAGAAGCCCAGCGGGTCGTTCCACATGCCCATGAACAGCGCGTTGTTGAACATCACGATGAAGCCGGCGATGCCCACCGGCAGCAGCGCCAGGATCCAGGCCGACAGGCGGATCTCGGCCGACATGGCCGACAGTTCCTGGCGGGCCTGCTCCAGGTCGCGCATGAAGGCGGCCATGCGTTCGAGCACCTGGTCGCTCCTGCCGCCGAAGCGCAGGGCCACGCCCACCACGGCGGCCACCAGGTAGAGCTCGTGCAGCCGGTATTGCAGCGACACCTGGCGCAGGGCCGCGTCCAGGTCCTTGCCCGAGCGGACCCGGCTGTCGGCGCGCGCCAGCACCTCGGCCAGCGGCGCCTCCATGGCCGCGGCGGCCGACTGGAAGGCCGCGCCCGGGCTGTTGCCTATGGTGATCAGGCGCACCATGGCGTCGAGCAGGCCGGGCAGCTGCGCGATCATGCGCCGGCGCCGGCGCTCGGCCTTGAGATACAGCGCGAACAGGGTCAGCATCGCCGCCACCACCGCGGCCGCGCACGCCGCGAAGCGCCCTCCCGCCAGGCCCGCCAGCAGGCCGGCCGCCGCGGCCGGCAGCGCCAGGCGCAGGTGCAGGCCGGCGGTGCACGGCAGGCCCGCGCACAGCAGCAGGCTGCGCCAGGCCTGCGGCCCGAAGGGCAGCGAGGCCGCGCCGCGCGGGCCCGGCTGCGCCGGCCGCGCCTGCGGGCCGCCCAGCCGGTCGGCGATCACGCGCTCGGCCTGGGCGCGGCGGCCGGCGCGCCGCGCGCCGGCCCACAGGAGCACGCCGCAGGCCCCCAGCGCCAGGGCGGCGGCAGCCAGCGCGAACCCGGCCGCAGCCATCAGCGCCTCCTGCCCCAGAAGCCGCCGCCACGGTCGCCGTCGCCGTCGTGGCCGCCGCCGTCCGCCTCGCCGGCGCCCTGCGCCGCGCGCAGCTCGTCGCGCAGGCGCGCGAGCTTGGGCGTGTGCGGGTGGATGCCCAGGCCGACCCAGCGGTCGCGCTCCTCGCCGTCGGGCGTGAGCACCGCCTCGTGTCGGTACAGCTCCTGCGTGGCGATCACGCTGTCGCCCATGCCGGTGACCTCCGTGATGGACAGCACGCGCCGCCTGCCGCTGGGCAGGCGGCCGATCTGGACGATGAAGTCCAGCGCGCTGGCGATCTGCCGGCGCAGGCTGTCCTCGCTGCCCTGGAAGCCGGCGAAGCCGGCCAGCATCTCGATGCGGTACAGGCACTCGCGCGGCGAGTTGGCGTGTATCGTGGCCATCGAGCCTTCGTGGCCGGTGTTCATGGCCTGCAGCATGTCCATGACCTCGGCGCCGCGCACCTCGCCCACCACCACGCGGTCCGGGCGCATGCGCAGGCTGTTGCGGATCAGGTCGCGGATGCTGACCGAGCCGCTGCCGTCGAAGCCGCCCTGGCGCGCCTCCAGCCGCACCACGTGCGGGTGGTTGAGCGACAGCTCGGCGGTGTCCTCGATGGTGATCACGCGCTCGCCCTCGGGGATGAAGAAGGCCAGCGCGTTCAGCAGCGAGGTCTTGCCCGAGCTGGTGCCGCCGGAGACCAGGATATTGCAGCGGGCCTTGACCGCCGCGCCCAGCAGCCGGTGGATGTCCTCGTCGAAAGTGCCCAGCGTGAGCAGGTCGGCGGGCTTGAGCGGGTCCTGGCGGAACTTGCGGATGGAGACGATGGGCCCTTCCACCGACAGCGGCTCGATCACCACGTTGAGCCGGCCGCCGTCGGGCAGGCGGGCGTCGACCATGGGCGCCGACTCGTCCAGCCGCCGGCCCAGCGGCGCCAGGATGCGGCGCACGATGCGCAGCACGTGCTGGTTGTCCGAGAACGGCACGTCCTCGCGCGCCAGGATGCCGCGGCGCGAGACGAACACGTTGGCGTAGCCGTTGATCAGCACGTCCTCGACGGTGGGATCGGCCAGCAGGTCCTCCAGCGGCCCCAGGCCCGCCAGCTCCTTGGTGAGCGCGCCGGCCAGCTCGCGCAATTCGCCTTCGTTGAGCGCGGCGCGGCGCAGGCGGGCGAAGCTGGCCACTTCGATGTCGACGAATTCCTGGATGGCGCCGCGCGTCCAGCGGCCGAACTCGGCGCCCAGCTCCTCGATGCGGGTCAGCAGGTGCTCGTAGGCGGCGCTGCGGATGCGCCGGATGCGGTCGGCGCCGGCCGCGCCGGTCTCGTCGTGGTCGTCGCCGAACTGCACGGTGGAGGATGCGATCATCGCGGCGGCCTCAGATCAGGGACAGGCGGCGGTGCACGCCGGGCAGCCAGGCCGACAGCCAGCCGCCGCGCGTGCCGGCTGCGGCGGCCGGCGCGTCCAGCCGCCGGGCCAGCGCCTGGACGGCGCGCACATAGGGGTCGCGCTCGGCGTCCTGGTGCAGCAGCCGGCCCTGGTTGACCGACTGCATCAGCGCCAGGGTGCGGTCCGGCAGCGTGCCGGCCAGCTCCAGGCCGAAGCGCTCGGCGATCTGGACGGCGGTCATGCCGTAGCGCTCGTCATAGCGGTTGACCACCAGGCGCAGGCTGCCGGGAGCGACTTCCTGCGCCTCCAGGTCGCGGATCAGCGCGGCCATCGACACCAGCGAGCCGACGCTCTGGTCGGTGACCAGCCAGGCTTCCTGGGTCGAGCGCACCATGCCGGCGATGAATTCCACGCTGGAGAAACCGCCCGCGTCGACCACCAGCAGGCCGTAGTGCTGGCGCAGGCGATCGAACAGCAGCAGCGAATCGGCGTGCGACACCGAGCGCATGCGGCCCAGGTCGCGCGGCAGGCTCAGCACGCCGATGCCGGCCGGGGTATTGGCCATGGCCGAGGCCAGCAGGGTATGGTCCAGGCGGCGCAGGTTGTTGACCGCCTCGATGAAATCGAAGTCGCTCTGCGCGTTCAGGTAGAGCTGGCAGTCGCCCACCGGCCAGCCCAGGTCCAGGACGGCCACGCGCCGGGCCAGGTCCAGCGACTGCCTATCGCGCTCCTGGCCGGGCGCCGCGCGCCCGCCCGCCATGCGGTCCTGCGCCAGCCCGGCCAGGTGCACCGCCAGCGTGCTGGCGCCCACCCCGGGCCGCGCGCCCAGCAGCAGCACGCTGCGCTGGCCGCCGGCGGCCAGCGGCGCGCCGGCCTGCGCCATCACGCGGGAAACCACGTCGCGCACCTCGTAGGCGCCGGCCCCGGGGTCGATGAAGTCGCTCACGCCCGCGCGCAGCGCGGCCACCGCGCCTTCGGGCTGGGACAGCAGGCCCACGGCCACGCGCGGCAGGCCGGGGCTGACGCGCGCCAGCGTGCGGGCCAGGTCGGCCGAATGCAACAGCTTGCCGGGCTCATGCGGATCGGGCGTGAAGTCCAGGAAGACCAGCGCCGGGTTGATCTCGGCCAGGCGCCGCGCCAGCGCCTGCTGGCTGGGCAGCTCCTGGGTCAGCAGGCCCGCGTCGCCCAGCGCCTCGGCCAGCTGCGCGCCCACGCCGGCGTCGTCGGAACAGAAGAGAAAACAGCGGCTGCTGTGCTGCAGCGCCAGCCATTCCCGGGCATGTGTCTTCATGGCGGTTCAGCGTGAGAACCCGGGCATCTGCTGGCCGCCGAGCGGTCCCATCAGGTAGTAGCCCCAGGCATTGGTGGAAGTGTCGGCCGCGTCCATCCCTGCGCCGGGCAGCGGCAGCGCGACGCCGCGCGCGATCGGCCGCACCAGGCGGGGCGTGACCACGATGACCAGCTCGCGGTCGCGCTGCGAATACTGCACGCTGCGGAAGAAGGCGCCGATGATGGGCAGGTCGCCCAGGAAGGGCGCCTTGGCGACGCTGGCGATGGTCTCGCGCGAGACCAGGCCGCTGATGACGAAGCTCTCGCCGTCGCCCAGCTCTATCGTGGTGTCGGCCTTGCGGGTACGCAGCGCCGGGATGATGGCGGTGCTTTCGCCGTTGAAGATGGGAATGCCGTTGGCGGGGTCCAGCTCGCTGGCCTCGGGCGCGACCTTCAGGGCGATGCGCTCGCGCGACAGCACCGTGGGCGTGACCGTCAGGCCGATGCCGAAGGGCTTGTACGACACGCTCTGCGTGCCCAGGCCGCCGGACTCGGGCACGGGAACCTCGCCGCCGGCCAGGAAGCTCGCGCTCTGGCCGGACAGCGCCACCAGGGTGGGCTCGGCCAGCACGCGCGCCATGCCGTTGCTTTCCAGCAGGCGCAGCGTGGCGGAGAAATCCGCCGAGTCGTACAGCAGCCGGAAGCCGGCGCTCAGCAAGTCGGTGGGCATCAGATTGAAGCCGCCGCCCCACGGCGACGAGGACCCGGGCACGGCGCGGCCGGCGGCCAGGTTGATGCCGACGTCCTTCATCACTTCGCGCGCCAGCTCGACCACCTTGACCTCGACCTGGACCACGCCGCCCGGGCCGACGGTGGCCAGGTCCAGCACCTTGCCGCCGGCCGCCTCCGACTCGGCCGCGGCGGCGGCGCCGCGATGCGCCAGGGCGGAAGGCGAATGCCCGCTGACCACGGCCCGGTCGCCGGCCGTCCTGACCCGCGCCTCGGGCGCCTGCCCGCTGCCGGCCAGCGCCGCCTGCACGCCGCCGGCGACGCGCACCGTCCAGGCCTGCGGCTGGCTGCGCCCGCGCTGCCAGACCTGCACGCGCGTGGCGCCGGGGCGCCCGGCCACCACCAGGACCTGCGCCGGGCCGCCGGCCGAGCCCGGCAGGATGCGCACGTCGGCCACCTCGGGGTCGCCCACCGCCACCCGGACGGGCGCGCCTTCGAGCGGCAGCAGTTGCTGGCTGCGCACCGGCAGCACCAGTTCCGGCGGCTGCGCGGCGGAGGCGGCGGGTGCGGCAGGCGCCCGCGCGGATGCCGCCTGCGCCCCGCCGGCCGCCGGCGCGCACGCGATGGCGGCAAGCGCCAGCAGCGAGGCCGCCATGCCATCCTTCCGCCACGCATCCACGACTGTTCCCATGACCCTGCTCCCGCGCTGATCCGCCGCCTGTTCCGGCGCGTCTTCGACCACTTCCGCCACCACCGCTTCCGTCACCACCGCTTCCGCCGCCCTTCCCGGCGCGCCTTCCGCCGCTTCCATCGCCGCCTCTTCCGCCATCGACACCTCTCTAGTAGGGCACGCGCTCGGCGCGGCCGCCGCGCAGCACTTCCACCGCACGGGCCGGCGCCGCGGCGCGGCGTGCGGGCGGCGGCGCGGCCGGCACGGGCTGCGCGCCGGCCAGCGCCGCCAGCCCCGTTCCGGCATAGGCCTGGTTGACCGGCTCCTGCAGGCGCTCGCGCGCCTGGTCGGACAGCCCGGCGCGCGCGGCCAGCACCGCCGGCCGCTCGGGAAACAGTCCGGCGTCGGGCGCGCCCTCGTCGCTCGGCGCACGCAATGCCAATTGCAGCTTGCCGCTGCGCGCGGCCAGCAGCAGCTCGTTGACCTGGGCCAGCGGCACCGCCAGCATCGCCGTGCGGCCGGCCGCGCGCGCCGACTCGCGCGATTCGGCCTGGGCCGCGGGCCCGTCCACGGTCTGCGCGCCGTAGGCCAGCACGCGCAGGCGCGACTGCAGCAGGCGCGCCTGGCTGCCGCCCACTTCGCTGCCCTTGTCGAGCAGGAAGAACACGTCGACGAAATCGCCCGCCTGCACGCGATGGGCCGCGCCGCTGACTTCGTCCACGGCGATGGTGACGGCCCGCTCGCCTTCGCGCAGCGACTGCGCCAGGCCTTCGGCCAGCATGCCCGCCAGCACCGGCTCCCCCTTGCGCACCGCCAGCCTCAGCGTGCGTCCGAGCAAAGGCTCCGGCGAGGCGTAGGCGCTGGCCGGCGTCTGCGGCCAGCGGCCGGCCTCCAGGTCGGCGGCCGACAGCGTGGCGCCAGCCGGCAGGTCGCGCGCGGCCAGCATGACCGGCTGCTCGGCCGCGCGCGCGGCGGGCGCGGCGGCGGGCGCCGGCGCGGCCGCGGGCGGCGCCGGCTCGCGCGGGCGCTGCGACAGGTAGAAGGCCAGCCCGGCCAGCACGGCCGCCAGCAGGAACAGGAACAGGGCCAGCGCCCGCGCCATCGTGTTCATCGGATCGTCCTCCGCCTGCCCGCCGCCGTCGCCGGCCGGGCCGGCCCGTTGCCTGCCGAATGGATATTCGTGGCAGCGACTTTCATGGCAGCGGCTCCTCGACCTGCACGGTCGCCTGCGCGGCCAGCAGCCCGGGGATCCAGCCCTGCGTGCGCGCGCCGCCGCCGGCCAGGCTGCGCAGCGTGCCGATCATGGGCCAGCCGGCGGGGTCGTAGGTCACGGTGATCGATACGCAGCGCGTATCGCCGCCCGGGTCCCAGGCACAGGCGCGCACGGCCGGCTCGCAGCCCACCGCCAGCCAGCCCGCGGCCTGGCGCGCCGCGGCGCAGCCCGCCGACGCGCCCGCGGCGGCGGCCCCTTCGTCCTCGCCCGCGCCGCCCTCCTCGCCGGCGCCCATCCCGGCAAGCAGGCCGGCGTCCAGGCCCGACTCCAGCAGCGCCGCGCGCGCGCCCTCGCCGGCGGCGTAGGAAATCTTCTGCTGCGCCCAGAACAGCGCCCCGTAGCTGACGACGGCGGCCAGCACGACCAGCAGCGCCAGCACCACCAGCGCGAACTCGACCGCGGCCATGCCTTGCTGGCGCCCAGGCATGCGGCCCGCGCCGTTGCGCGCGCCACCGGCTGCGCCGCCGTCCGCATCCCTGTCCACGCCATGCCCCATGCGGCCGCCCATGTCAGATCCCCTCCGGCCCGGCGTCGAACAGGCGCACGATCGAGCGGCTGGCCAGCGCGCCCGGCACCAGCAGGCGGCTGAAGGTCGGCACCAGCGGCGCCTGCGCGTAGGGGTAGCGCAGCACCACCTCCAGCGCCCGGTCCGGCAGGGCCTGGCCGCTGCACGCGCCGTTGCCGCTCAGCAGGCCGCCCGCGTCGCACACCGCCACCTGCAGCGCGCCGGCCCCGGCCATGGCTTGCACCCAGCGGGCGCGGTCCAGGGCCACGTCGCGCGCCGCCGCGGCGCGCGCCAGCAGCGGCTCGCCGCCCTGCTGCCAGCGCAGCGCGGCGCGCGCGCCGTCCTGCGCGGCCAGGTTCAGCGACTGCTGGGCGGTGAAGATCAATCCGTAGGTGATGAGCCCGTAGACCACCGCAAAGAACAGCAGGAAGACCAGGGCGAATTCGGTCGCGTAGGCGCCGCGCTGGCGCGGGGGCGGCTCGCAAGCGACGGGATATCGCGGGCGCGGCCGGCCGGGCCCGCGCATCAGCCCGCGGCGAGCAACCGCCAGGCCAGCCAGCCCAGCGCGGCCGCGGCCAGGTGCGCCGCGTGCGGCAGGCTCCCGGCCGGGAGCCCCGCGGCCGGCCGCCGCCGATCCGCCAGCCGCCGCCACAGCGCGTGCGCGCCGCCCAGCACGTTGCCGGCCAGCGCCACCGCGACCAGCCCCCAGGGGCCGGTCAGCCAGCCCAGCGTCGCCAGGTATTTGACGTCGCCCGCGCCCATGCAGCGCAGCAACCAGAAGGGCAGGAAAACCAGCAGGCCCAGGCCGGCCCCCGCGGCCGCCTGCAGCCAGCCCGCGGCGCCCGGCCCGGGCGGCATGCCCGTCGCGGCGCACAGCGCCAGCCAGCCGGCCTGCGCCGCCAGCGCCGCGGCCAGCAGGCGATTGGGCACGCGCCGCGCGCGCCAGTCGCCGGCGCCTGCCACCGCATTGAATACGAGAAACAGCGTGCTCCATGGCCAATCCCCGTTCAAGCTGCTCCCCTTGCAGAGGGCTTTTTTCTTGGCGCCGCCCACGCTCCTGCCGGCGGCGCTTCGGCGCGCCCGAACCGCGCCCGGGCTGCCGCCCGGACCCGGATTTCAGGCTCGATGGCGTCGAGTCCTCGGCCCGGATGACCGTTCCGGGCCGAAGGCTGTCATACGTCCCCGCCGTCCTCGCCCGTCACCGCCTCGGCCGTCGTCGACAGCCGGTCGCCGATGGCTTCGAACACCTCGCCCAGGCCATCGGAGAACGCCGTCATCGCCGCGATGATCGCCACCGCCACCAGCCCCGCGATCAAGCCGTACTCGATCGCGGTCGCCCCTTCCTCGTCCTTCAGAAACTTCATCAGTCGCGCTTTCATACCAGCCTCCCTTCGGCAGGTTGACACCCAGGGCATCGAACGGCGATGCCACCGTCCGTCCGCCACCCAAGCGCGGACGAATCCAGCAAAGGCGGATTCAGCCGGCGTGGCCGGATCCGCCGTCGATCAGATCGAAATCCCCATGCCCGCGCAGGCCGTCCCGGCCCGGCCGGCCGCCGCGGTGCAGCTGCCAGCTCAGGATGAACAGCACCAGGCCGCAGGCGGCGAACACCACATACGGCAGGGCCTGGCCCTTCAACTGGCGGTCGACGTAAGGCGCGGCGGCGGTGCCGATGACCGTGGCGGCGGCCTCGCCGACGTAATGCATGGCGCAGAAGGCGCCGGCCAGCGCCAGCGCGCCGGCCAGGCGCTGCCGCTCGCCGCGCGCGCGGAACACCAGCCACAGGGCCGCGGTGGACGCGGCCATGGCGATGGCCACCGAGGCCATCACCAGCGGCAGGCTCCATTGCAGCAGCGCGGGCATGCGCATGGCCGCCATGCCGATGTAATGCATGGCCGCGATGCCGGTGCCGGCCAGCACGCCGCCCGCCAGGCAGCGCCGGGCGGTCAGCGGCTCGCTGCCCGCGTACCACAGCGCGAAGCCGGCGAAGCCCACCGCCACGCACAGGCCGATGATCGTCAGGCCGGTGTCGTGGCCCACGGCGAAAGGCAGCAGCCGGGCCTGCAGGCCGATGAAATGCATGCCCCACACGCCCACGCCCCCGAGCGCCAGCGCGCACGTCGCCACGTAGCCGAAGTGCACGCCCGCCTCGCCGCCCAGGCGCAGGCGCCCGCCCGCGGCCAGCGCCACGTAGGCGCCCAGGAAGGCGGTGACGAAGGAGAGAACGACCAGCCCGCCGTTGAACGCCGCGGGAACGATATCGCCAGGGTGCATGACAGCCTCTCGTTGACTGCGGTCAAGACAAAGAGGCGGTTTGTTGAAGATACATTTGTTACCTCTTTGCGATTCTGACTGCAACAGTCTCAACTATTTACATCCTCAGGACATCCAGATTAACCCTAGGAAAAACGGAAAAACGATGATTTAAAGAAAAAGAATCGTAAATTTTGGGTTAATTTCAATTACTTACAAACACTCGATGGTGAGATTTCACTACATGGTACATACTGTGGTGTATCAAAACTATTCCAAAAAGTTACATACCGACATTAACATTTCATACACAGTTGCAATCTTCTTGGAAATGCGGATTGCCATGGGTCAAAACTCACTAAATCTCACCGAACTGCACGCTTCTGCATTTTTCAGATCGTTGACGTTTCTGTTGAAAATGCGCACCGCTGCGCTATCCGCAGGCCTGCTCGCAATGGCCCCGGCCCTCGCGGACGGCCCTTTGCGGGGCAATCCGGTGGACGCCATGCCGCGCCTGGAGAACCCCGCCCCGCGCGCGCCCGGCGCGCCGGTGGCGCTGCCGCCCACGCCGGAGCAGCAGGCCGTGCAGGCGCGCCTGGCCCAACGCATCGTGCCCAGCCGCTTCGACGTCGCCGGCGTGCGCGCCCTGCCCTTCGCCGAAGTCTCGGCCCTGCTGCAGCCGCTGGCGGGCAAGGACACCACCGTGGGCGAGCTGGCGCGGCAGGTCAACCGCATTACCGAGCTGTACCGCGAGCGCGGCTACGTCCTGTCCTTCGCGCTGCTGCAGAACCAGGACTTCGCCCAGGGCGTGGTCGCGGTCACCGTGGTGGAGGGCCACGTGGACCGGGTGCGCGTGGAAGGCGAGATCGGCGCCGCCGCCGCCCGCCTGCAAACCCTGGGCCGCCCGCTGGTCGAGGAAAAGCCGCTCACCCGCGCCACGCTGGAGCGCCAGCTCAACCTGATGCGCCGCGTGCCGGGCGTGCGCATCGCGCCCAGCCTGGACATGCCGCGCCGCGCCGACGGCGCCACCGAACTGGTGCTGGCCGCGACCCGGCGCGCCGTGTCGGCCACCGGCGGCGTCGCCGACATGGGCACGGGCGCCCAGGGCCTGGTCAACCTGTCGGCCAACAGCCTGACGCCGCTGGGCGAGCAGGTGCGGCTGACCACGGCCATCCCCACGGGCTACCGGGACGTGCGCTATTTCGCCGGCGAGGTCACGGTGCCGGTGGGCGCCGACGGCCTGGCCGTCAAGCTCGACGGCTACGCCTACCGGGCCCGGCCCGAGGACGACGGGCTGGAGTTCCTGGGCTACCAGCGCGCCGTGCGCAACGAGCGCGCCGGCGTCGGCCTGTCCTACCCGCTGCTGCTGGACAACCGCCGCTCGCTGACCGGCACGGCGGGCGTCTACGCCGCGCACAGCCGCGACCGCTATACGCGCGACGCCGACGGCCTGGCGATCGAGCAGGACGTGCGCGTGCGCGCGGCCCGCGCCGAACTGCGCTACGTCGAGAACGGCGAGAAGCAGTCGCGCGACGTCACGCTGGCCGTGGCGCGCGGCTTCGACGCGATGGGCGCGCGCCAGTCCCTGGCCAACAACCGCGGCGTCAGCGTCGATCCCGGCCTGGACCTGGACTTCACCCGCTACAACCTCAACCTGCGCCAGACGCTGGCCCTGCCCGCCGGCTTCGGCCTGGTGCTGTCCGGCGCCGGCCAGTTCAGCGACGACGTGCTGCCCAGCTCGGAGCAGATATCCTTCGGCGGCTTCCGCTACGCCATGGGCTACCCGCAGGGAGACCAGGGCGGCGACAAGGGCTTCGGCGCCTCGCTGGAAGTCAACCGCCGCATCCCGCTGGGCCTGGGCCGCTACCTCAATTCCGTCCAGCCCTACCTGCTGGCCGACTACGCGCGCACCTGGTACAACAACGACGCCTTGCAGGCGCAGAACGACCGCCACCTGTCCTCGCTGGCGGCGGGCCTGCGCATCAGCGACGACCGCTACTACCTGCTGGACGTCAACGTCGCCAAGCCGGTGGGCTCGCGCCCGTTCGACTCCGACGACCGCGGCTGGCGCGTGAACGCCAACTACTCGCTGTACTACGACGCCTTCTGATGCGCGGCGCGAGGCGGCCGGCCGGCGCCCCGCCGCGCCGCCCGCGGCCCCGTCCACCGCGGCCGTCCGCCCTTCCGACGTTACGTAACGCCCCCCGTAACGTCACCCCCTCCGCCCCCTCCCATTTGTAAGTCCCGCGCCGTTTGGCAAGGTCGCAAGAACGCGTCCTTCCCATGCTCGCGGCCGTCGCAAGCCTTTGATGCACAAGGGCTTGCCGCCATCGGCCGGAGCCCGGCGGGACCCGCTGCGGGCGCCCGCGCCGCGGTTGGCATGGATTGTGCGTTGAGACAGTCACCGGGCGTTGCAGCCAGGCCTGAGATGCATACGAACCATGAGTAGAACCCGCGCGCGGCACACGAACCCGCGCGCAAGCACAGCGGAGCACACCATGAATGGCATCGATTTTTCCCATGTCTCGCGCGGCGCGGTCGCGGCGCTGATCCTTGCGGCCCTGCTGGGCACGGCCGGCTGCGCGAGCAGCGGCGACGACAAAGTCGCCGGCCTGACCCCGCCCACCGATCCGGGCGGCCCGGGAGGCCCCGGCGGGCCGGGCGGCGGCGGGCTGGACCCCGACAACCCGGGCAACCCCGGCAACCCGGACCCGGGCGGACCCGACAACCCCGGCAATCCGGGCAACCCCGGCAATCCGGGCAACCCCGACCCGGGCGGGCCCGGCACGGACACCACGGCCGGCCTGCTGGAAACCAGCCTGGGCAATACCGGCAGCGCGCTGGACGCGGTGGCGCCGGCCGGCCTGGGCGATACCCTGGGCGCAGTGGGCGCGGCCCTGGACCCGACCATCACGCCGCTGGAGGCCACCGTCACCGGCCTGACCCGCCAGGTCGGCGCGGCCACCGGCCTGGATTCGGCCGCCACCGGCCTGTTCGGCACGGCCGGCCAGGCCATCGGCAGCGTCGGCGAGACGATCTCCGCCAACGTGCCGCTGGGCGGCGGCCTGGGCGAAGGCGTGGGCGGGCTGGTCAGCGGGCTGGGCGATACCGTCGCCAGCCTGGACGGCCTGCTGGCCGCCGACCCCGACAACCCCCTGCCCCTGACCACGGTGCTGAACAACGCCACGGGCGCCGTCGGCGCGCTGACCGGCGCCCTGGGTGGCGAAGGCGGGCTGCTCAACCCGGTGACCGAGCGCGTCGGCGCGCTGACCGGCCCGCTGCTGGACCAGCCCTCGCAGCCCATCCTGGAGCCGGCGCTGGGCAATACGGGCGAGGCGGCCGACAACCTGCTGCCCCTGGGCCTGGGCGAGACGCTGGGCGGCGTGGGCGCGGCGCTCGACCCGGCCGTGGCGCCGGCGGCCAACGCCGTGCGCGACCTGACCCAGGCCGTGGGCGCGGCCAGCGGCCTGGGCCAGCCGGTCGACGGCCTGCTCACCGGCGTCGCCGGCACCGTGGCCGGCCTGGGTAGCGGCCTGGGCGACACGGCCGGCGCGGGCGTGCTGACCGACATCACCGGCGGCCTCGCGGGCACCCTGGTCGGCGTGGGCGCGCTGGTCGACCCGGCCAGCCCGGAAGCGGCCAACCCCCTGGGCGCGGTCCTGGGCAGCGCCACCGGCACGGCGCAGGCGCTGACCGCCGGCCTGTCCGGCGCGACGGGAGGCGACGGCGGCCTGCTCTCGCCCGTGGCCGGCCTGCTCGGCGGCGTGGCCGGCGCCCCGGCCGGCGGCGACGGCGGCCCGCTGTCCGCCGTCGCCGGCCTGGCGGGCGGCCTGAGCGGCGCGCTCGGCGGCGACGGCGGGGTGGGCGGCCTGGTCGGCGGGCTGACCGGCGCGGGCGGCGGCGACGGCCCGGCCGGCGCGCTGGGCGCGGTCCTGGCGCCCGTGGCGGGCGCGGTCGGCGGCGTGGTGGGCGGCGTGACCGGCGCGGTCGGCGGCACCGTCAACGGCGTCGTCGCGGGTGTGACGGGCGCGCTCGGCGGCGCGACCGGCGGCGACGGCGGTGGCCTGGGCGCCGTGCTGGCGCCGGTCACCGGCGCGGCCGGCGGCAGCGGCGGCTCGGGCGACAGCCAGTCGGGCGGCCTGGCCGGGCTGGTCGGCGGCCTGCTGGGCACCGTGGGCGGCCTGGCCGGCGGCGGGCGCTAGGGCCTGAAGGGAGCCAGCCATGCTCGCACTGGAAGACGAAGCCATGGCCGCCGCCGGCCACGCCCTGCGCCCGGCCGGCGGGCCCACCCGCCCGGCGCTGCTCAACGACATGGCGCTGATGCTGGGGCGGCAGTTCACCGTGTACACGGCGGCGCGGCAGGCCGCGGCGGCGGCCCGGCTGGGCCTGCCGCTGGCGGACTGCCGGGCGCTGGAGCTGCTGATCGAGTTCGACGCCCTGCCCACCGGCCAGCTGGCCGGCCTGATGGGCCTGAGCTCGGGCGGCACGACGGCGCTGGTCAACCGCCTGGAGGCCGCCGGCTACGTGCGCCGGGGCCGCCACCCGCTGGACCGCCGCATGATCGTGGTCTCGCCCGTGCCGGAACGCTGCCGCGAGCTGGAAGCCATGATGCGCGACATCGCCATCGAAATCGGCCTGCACACGCAGCGCTACGACGACGAGCAGATGGAGGCGGCGCACGCCATCCTGGCCCAGTGCGTGCGGGCCTTCCGGCACGACACCTTGCGCTGGCTGGAAACCTAGAAGCTCTGCACGTAGGTGAGCTGGACCACGTCCAGGCCCGGGTTGGGCTTCTTGATGTTGGCGTTGGAGAAGTGCGAATAGCGCACGCCGATGCGCGCCGACTGCGTCAGCTGGAAGCCCAGGCCGATGTGGTCGCCGAACTGGAAGGCGGTGCTGATGGTCTTGTCGGCGAAGGTGGTGCGGCTGAACACGTTGGCGCCCACGCCGCCCTCGACGTAGAAGCGCTCGCCCAGCCACCAGCGCAGCATGGGCGTGGCGCCCAGCTGCCACAGCGAGGACGGGCTGTGGCCGCTGTCGGCGTGCCAGTAGGACACGGCCAGCTCGCCGGTCAGGTCCAGGCGCCCCCAGTCGCCGCCGAAGCGGTAGCTCCACAGCGTGGGCGTTTCGTAGCCCAGCATGTAGCGCTGGTAGTCGTCGCCCATGCCCGCCTGCAGGGCGAGCCCGCCCGGCGTGCCGCCGGCCTGCTGCGCGGCGGCCGGCGCCGCGCACGCAACGAAAAGACCGGCCATCAGGCCGGCCAGGACATGCTTTCCGTGGAGGAACGCCATATCAACCTCTTATGCGCAAATTGTGACATTCACCAAACTATCAGAAAGGCCGCGGCAGGTGAAGCCGCAGCCGTCATGCCGCGCCTGCGGAGCACCTGCGCGCGGGCAGGCGCGGCCGGCGGCGCGGCAAAAGCCGCCGCCGCCGTTGCCGCCGCGCAACGCCGCCCGGCCGCCGGCCTCAGGCGCTCACCGCGTCGGCGGGCTGCTTGGTCAAGAGCGCCAGCAGGCGGGCCAGCTCTTCCCGCAGCTGGCGCCGGTCGACCACCATGTCGATGGCGCCCTTCTGCAGCAGGAACTCGGCGCGCTGGAAGCCTTCGGGCAGCTTCTCGCGCACCGTCTGCTCGATCACGCGCGGGCCGGCGAAGCCGATCAGCGCGCGGGGCTCGGCGATCACCACGTCGCCCATGAAGGCGAAGCTGGCCGACACGCCGCCCATGGTCGGGTCGGTCAGCACGCTGACGAAGGGCAGCCCGGCCTGCGACAGCCGGGTCAGCATGGCGTTGGTCTTGGCCATCTGCATCAGCGACAGCAGGCTTTCCTGCATGCGCGCCCCGCCCGAGGCGGCCACGCAGACGAAGGGCGTGCGGTTGTCGACGGCCGACTGCACGCCCCGCGCGAAGCGCTCGCCCACCACCGAGCCCATGGAGCCGCCCATGAAGCTGAACTCGAAGCAGGCCAGCGTCGCCGGCACGCCGCGTATGCTGCCGGCGGCCACCACCAGCGCGTCGGTCTCGCCGGTCTGCTCGACGGCCTCCTGCAGGCGCTCCGGGTATTTGCGCGTGTCCTTGAACTTGAGCGTGTCGACCGAGCGCGTGTTGGCGCCGATCTCCACCCGGCCTTCCACGTCCAGCAGCGAGTCGATGCGCGCGCGCGCGCCGATGCGCATGTGGTGGTCGCACTTGGGGCAGACGTGCAGGTTGGAGGACAGGTCCTCGCTGTAGAGGACCGATTCGCAGGCCGGGCACTTGACCCACAGGCCTTCCGGCACGCGGCGCGGGCCGGCTTCGCTGGTCTTGTTGATGCGCGGCGGGAGGATTTTTTCTATCCAGCTCATGGGTCACCCGTTGGAGGAAGCGCCGGCGGACTGCCCGGCGCGTTCGACGCGTTCGGCCGCCGCGGCATCCAGCGCGCGGCGGATGCCGGCCAGCCAGTCGCCGGCCGCGGCCACGGCCGCGTCGGTGCGCGCCGGCCCGGCCGGCAGGCCGGCCACGGCCTGCTCGACGGTTTCGATCAGCTTGCTGCCTATCACCACGGCGTCGGCCGCGCGGGCGATGCGCGCCGCGCTCTGGCCGTCGCGGATGCCGAAGCCCACGCCCACCGGCAGCGAGATGTGGCGGCGGATCTCCTGCAGCCGCCGCGCGACATCGTCGGTGTCCAGGTGGCCTGCGCCGGTCACGCCGCGCAGCGATACATAGTAGACGTAGCCGCGCGCGATGGCGCCCACCGCGCGGATGCGCGCCTCGGTGGAGGTCGGCGCCAGCAGGAAGATGGGGGCGATGCCGCGCTCGGTCAGCCAGCCGGCGAACTCGCCGATTTCCTCGGGCAGGTAGTCCACGGCCAGCAGGCCGTCCACGCCGGCCGCCGCGGCCTGCTCGGCGAAGCGGGCCTGGCCCATGCGCTCGATGGGGTTGGCGTAGCCCATCAGCACCACCGGCGTCTGCGCGTCGCCTTCGCGAAAGCGCGCCACCATGTCCAGCACGCCGCGCAGGCCGGTGCCGGCTGCGATGGCGCGCTCGGCCGCGCGCTGGATCACCGGGCCGTCGGCCATCGGGTCGGAGAACGGCACGCCGAGCTCCAGCACGTCGGCGCCGGCGCGCACCAGCGCGTGCATCAGCGGCACGGTGCTGCCCGGGTCGGGGTCGCCCGCGGCGATGTAGGGGATCAGCGCCGCGCGCCCCTCGCGGGACGCGCGCGCGAAGGCCGCGGCGATGCGGTCGGTTCGATTGCTCATGCTGTGCCTACAGTTCTATGCCCGCGCGCTCGGCCACGGTGTGCATGTCCTTGTCGCCGCGGCCGGACAGGTTGACCAGGATGATGCGGTCCTGCGGCAGGGTGGGCGCCAGGCGCACCGCATGCGCGATGGCGTGCGAAGACTCCAGCGCGGGCATGATGCCCTCGATGCGGCAGCAGTCGTGGAAGGCCGCCAGGGCCTGCTCGTCGGTGACGCTGACGTAGCTGGCGCGCGAGCTGTCGTTCAGCCAGGCGTGTTCGGGCCCGACGCCGGGGTAGTCCAGCCCGGCCGAGACCGAATGGGTTTCCTGCACCTGGCCGTCCTCGTCCTGGATGACGTAGGTGCGGTTGCCGTGCAGCACCCCCACCTGCCCGGCGGCGATCGAGGCCGCGTGGCGGCCGGTGTCCAGGCCGTCGCCGGCGGCCTCCACGCCCACCAGCTGCACCGACTCGTGCTCCAGGTAGGGGTGGAAGATGCCCATGGCGTTCGAGCCCCCGCCCACCGCCGCGACGATCACGTCGGGCTGGCGGCCGGCGTCGCGCGGCATCTGCTCCAGGCATTCGCGGCCGATCACCGACTGGAAGTCGCGCACCATCATGGGATAGGGGTGCGGGCCCGCCACCGTGCCGATGATGTAGAACGTGTCGTCGATGTGCGTGACCCAGTCGCGCATGGCCTCGTTCAGGGCGTCCTTCAGCGTGCGCGAGCCGGACTCGACCGGCACCACGGTGGCGCCCAGCAGCTTCATGCGGTAGACGTTGGAGGCCTGGCGGCGCACGTCCTCGCTGCCCATGTAGACCACGCACTCCATGCCGTAGCGCGCGGCCACCGTCGCGGTGGCCACGCCGTGCTGGCCGGCGCCGGTCTCGGCGATCACGCGCGGCTTGCCCATGCGGCGCGCCAGCAGCGCCTGGCCGATGCAGTTGTTGACCTTGTGCGCGCCGGTGTGGTTGAGGTCTTCCCGCTTGAACCAGATCTGCGCGCCGCCCAGCTTCTGCGACCAGCGGCGGGCGTGGTAGACCGGGTTGGGCCGGCCCACGAAGTGCTCGAGCTCGTAGGCGAACTCGGCGACGAATTCCGGGTCGTCGCGGTAGCGGTCGTAGGCCTGGCGCAGTTCGTCCAGCGCGTGCACCAGGGTCTCGGCGACGAATACGCCGCCGTAGGGCCCGAAATGCCCGCGGGCGTCGGGAAGGTCGTAGGGTTTCATGGCATCTCCGTGGGCCGGAAGCGCAGCCGCGGCGCCAAGCGCCGCGGTTGTAAGCAGCCTGTCGCAACCGGCCGGTATGCAACCCGTCATTCTACCCGACCGGGCAGGCGGGCCGGGCCGTCGGCCCCTTGCGCAGCCGGCCCGGGCGGACGGCCTCGGCTGCGCCCGCCCGGCGGCTCAGCCTCTGGCGCCTTCCGGCAGCGCCATCTCCAGCACCCGCGCCACATGCAGGGCCTGGCGCTGCGCGCCGTCGTGGATCTGGTGGCGGCAACTGGTGCCGTCGGCCACCACCAGCGCGTCGGGCGCGCCGCGCACGGCCGGCAGCAGGGACAGCTCGGCCATCTGGAGCGAGGCCTCGAAGTGCTCGGCCTCGTAGCCGAAGCTGCCGGCCATGCCGCAGCAGGACGACTCCACCGTCTCGACCTTCAGCCCCGGGATCCAGCCCAGCAC
>Ga0182746_1001531_pt1 | contig 20571 bp, 12 predicted proteins | sample eDN3rd30CBELigOP_FD_128881 | JGI IMG/M metagenome (GOLD analysis project Ga0182746, IMG submission 128881) | Enriched Organic Plus compost microbial communities from Emeryville, California, USA - eDNA 3rd pass 30_C BE-Lig OP (version 2) (version 2) ... | reverse complement strand
CGGGAGGAACAGCGCTCGCGATCGGCGGCGGCAAAGCACTCGTCACGCTCTGCGCGGGAGTGGCCACAACCGCCTGCGTGGCAGGAGTGGCGACAGGTGTCATTCCGATCACCCAGTCCAACGCCGAGAAGAACCGCAACGACAACAAGCCAGCGGCCACCAAGACCGCAGACCAAGGCAACACGGTCGCCGTGACCGACTCGCGGGCGAACTACGAAACGACCCGCGCCAAGATCGAATCGACGATTCAGAAACGTCAGGCGCGTCGCGCCAAAGCCAAGGCACAGGCCGTCGCAGAACGGAAGGCTGCGGCAGCCGCAGCGGCAGCCGCAAAGAAGGACACCGATCAGGTCTCCTACACGTCGCCCGCTACTTCCAGCCCCACCACCCAGGCCGAGACCAACGCATCAGCGATGGCCGCGAGTACCGGGATCCCCACGGCTCCGTCCGGTGGTGGTGGCAGCAGCAGCTCATCCTCCGGTGGATCCTCTGGCGGTTCATCGTCCGCCCAGACGCAGACCAACCAGCAGGCAGCGAACGACTCGTTCGGCTTCGGCAACTAGGCCGCCCACGACTGACTGACACCAACCCGTCGTTTTCCGTGACAGGAAGACGACGCTGACTGCTGCCCGAAACCGGCCCGAAAAATCTTTGGCGGAGGGGGGGTGGGTTTTCGATCGAGTGCGGGGACCTACTCAATATGACGACCAACTCCCGTCATATCGGATCAGCAGCAAGGTGGCATGAAACCGCCTCGCTGACCGAACCAGCTGCGGCGGCGGTCCGGGTCCATTGCCCTACGGGCAAGCAGTCAATTCTCCGAGGGAAGACCGTCGCCGCAGCTTCCTTCTTCGACCAGTCAGGAAAGGGGCGGCAGCTCTAATGGGCATGTTCAAGGATTCAGAACCAGGGGATCCCGGTCAGGACGACTTCCATCTCGGCGGTCTCCCCGAACCCGACAACGAACCCACCGAGGTTCTCCCGCGGGACGCAGCAGAACCAGTCGAGCCCTCCCGGGTCCGCGAAATCCAGTTCGATGACGACGAGGACGAGGACCTCGAGGATTCCGAGTACGGGTTCATTGACGATGACGAACCCGAGCTCGAGGAACTGGAAGACCCCGAGGCATACGTAGTTCGCCGTCAACCTCGCGCAACTCCCCGCCCACCCCGGTCCAGCCGTCAGCCCCGCGCCAAGCAGAACGAGAAGAAGCCGTTGTTCGGCAAGGGCACCAAGATCCTGATCGGATCCGCCGCGGCGATCGCCTTCCTTTTGATCGTCGTGAGCGTGTTCAGCGGAGGCGGAAGCTCCGAGCCGACCGGCCCGAGCGAAGCCGAACTCGCGGCAGCCGAACAGGCCAAGATCGAAAAGGAAGCCGAAAGGCTGATGAAGCAGCGCCTTGCCGCCCGCGAAGCGCGACTCAAGAAGATCCGCGCCAAGAAGCGCGCAGCGGCCGAACGTCGACGCGAAGAACGGCTCGCCGCGATCCGCGCCCAGCAGAAGGCGAAGGCCGCCAAGGAACGCGAGGCCGCAGCAGCGGCAGCCGAGTCGACGCCCGTATCTGAACCGGCCCCGGCCCCCGCGCCCGCCCCGGCACCGACTTACACCTACACACCCCCGCCAGCGCCCGCCCCGGCACCCGCGCCGGCACCAACAGAAACCCAGGCACAGGTCAACCAGTCGACGGCAAGCCAGTCGTTCGGCATCGGTGGCTGACGCCGCTTACCCACTCGTCCCACCAAAGGAGAGACACACAATGCACGCAATCGAGAGAGTCAAAGGAGTTGAGTTCCGACCGGAACTCCTGCTCCTGGGATTCGCGCTCGCCGTGGGCTGCGCCTTGGCGCTGTGCGGGATCGACGCGGACCTGCTGAAGCAGGCGGCCGGAATCCAGGACAACGCCCCCGATGGGTTCGGCCGGATCAAGCAGATGGCCAACGCCATCCAGAAGCCGGCGCTGTTCACGGCCGGTGCGCTGATTCCGCTGATCCTGATCGGTGCAGGTATCGCCCTGATGATCGGTTCCCGTCAGGCGACCACCTACATCGCCCGGGCGATCGGCGCTCTGTTCCTGCTCGCAGTTGTCGGAGGCCTCGCCACCTGATCCACAGGTGACGGTCAGCTGAACGGACACACCATGCGAGCACGCACGGCCGACACAGCAACAGAGAGCAGGCGGGGGAGAGCCAGTCTTTCCCCCGCCCTGCGATCTGTCCTCATCTTCGGGGCAGTAACCGTCCTGCTGCTCGCGATCTTCATGCTCCCCGACCTGATTCAGCCGCAGAAGGCCGAAGCAGTCGACATACCGGTAATCAGCGACGCCGTTGACGTCGCCACGGACCTGATCGGTAACGGCATCGAGAAGGCCGGCGAAACGGCGATGGGTCCGATCAAGGATGCCTTCCTCTGGATGCTGAACATGATCTTCGGCGGCATCCAGGCCACCCTCTCAATCAAACTTTTGACCTGGCTGACCTCGATGCCGGACTTCTCCGGTGGTCAGGTCGCCAAGCTCGGCCGGTCAATGCAGATCGCAGCCGGAGCGTTCCTCGGATGTGTACTGACCCTGTCGATCATTCGGTTCTGGCTCGGCTCCCACACCTCCAGCGGCAACGCCTCCAACGGAATTGAAGGTGTGATCCGGACCGCGGTGGCCGCGCTACTCATCGGCCTCTGGCCCAAGATTTTCTCGATGGGCGTTCAGCTGACGAACGCCTTCTCGAACGCCCTGCTCAACGATGCGGCGAAGGACCGGCTGCAGAACCTCTTTGCCGGCCTCGACATGGCCTCGCTCGGCCTCCCCGCCGCCGGTGGTGCCGCGGGCGGCGCGATCGGCCTGTTCCTCGGCGCTGGGATCTCGATCCTCGTCTGGATCATCGTGTCGACCGCCTCGGTCGTCCTGTTCCTCGGCCTGATCATGATGAAGATCCTGGTCACCGCCGGAACGGTGATCGCTTTCGTCGCGATGCCACTCGCCCTCGTTCTCTGGCCGCTGCCGGAAACCAGCTGGATCGCCGGGATGCTCTCGAAAGCCATCGGGGTTCTGCTCGCCATCCCGATCATCTGGATCCTCGTTTTCTCCGCCGCGTCAGCGATCGGCTCCGACGTGTTCTTCCTGTCGAACAACGGCAAGAATCCGGACTTCCTCGGCACCGGCCTGAACATCCTCCTGATCAAACCCCTGGTCGCCTGTGCGCTGCTTTACCTCGCGATCATCCTGCCGAGCCGCCTGATGCGAATGGTGCCTCTCGCCGGCGGGGCGCGCGGTTCCTCGAACGCCGTCAGGGCTGTCACCAGCTACGCGGCCTACCGCGGCCTTGACGCCGTCACCTCGAGCGGCACAGTCCGGGGTGGGGTCGGTGCTGCCACCGCAGGATTCAAGAACGGGTTCAGCCCGCCCGCGCAAACCTCAATGTCCGGTGCCGGGTTCGAGTCTTCCGGCTGGAAGGGCAAGATTCACGACAAGGCGCAGGAGATGGGCGGCAAGGCCCGGAACGCTGCCGATCAGGCCAAGAACGCGGCGGGTCAAAGAGGCGGCCAGGCGGCCGGTGCCGCAGCTGGCGGTTCCGTTGGCGGCGCTGCCGGTGCCGCAGCTGGCGGCGCTGTCGGTGGAGTCGCAGGCGAGAAGGCCGCAAGCGCGGTGCCCACCCCGTCGTTCTCCGGTGAGAACCGGAAGGACATGCCTATCTCGAAGTTCGAGAACGCCAGCTCAAACATGAAGAACGCGCAGGGCGGCCCGCTTCCGATCAACACCACACCCGAGCGGAACGCGAAGGTTGATGCCGAGCATGAGCGAATGCAATCCATGCCCGCCGCCGAGCGGCCAACTCAGACCCAGGTTCAGCAGGCATGGAACCAGCTCGGCGAATCACCCCAGGCCCAAGCTGCCATCCGAACGGTCAGCTCCGACCCGAGCACAGAAGGCCGCACGCCGCGCGAGCTGGCCGACTGGAGCGTGAACACGGGCAACCCGAACTGGGGCGAGCCCGCCGAGAACGCCACCCGCACGATCGGCGAAGCCTCCCCGCAGGTCCGCGAATCCGTTCTCACCGGCGGCCAGGGCTACTCCTGGCGAAGCGGGGGAGGAGGCAGCGGTGGAGGCGGTGGAGGCGGAGGCGGTAACGGGGGCAGCCCGACACCCCGTCCCACCGGTGGCGGTGCCACCAAGGTTCCGAACCCGACCGAAGGCCACAAGAAACCCGCGATGCGAAAGGGGGAAAGCTAAATGAATCCGGCATACAGGCATCTCGAAGAACCGGTCAAGATCGGTGACTTCACGCTGATGCAGATCGCAGGTTTCCTGCTGTCAGCCATGCTGGCGATGCTCTGGGGCTTCGTCCTCAGTCCGCTTCCGCCGATGGTCTCGCTGTTCACCGCCCTCTATGTGGGTGGCCTCCCGGCGATGGCGGTCCTGTTCGCATCCACCACCGATTTTGACGCGATCCGGATGGTCAAGGCGTACATCCGATTCCAGCGGCGACCCGGCCGGTTCCTACCCGGGCCCGGCGACGTCGAGGAATGCGGCTACGTCGTCAAGAAGCCGCCGGTTGAACGCCAGAGAGTTGTTCGTACACAGACCGACGAGGTCCTGATTGGAGAGGCACTATGGGGGGACTAGCAGAGAAGATCCGGCCCACCGAAGTTGAAGACATGCCGCAAGCCGGCGAGATCTTCGAGATCGACGCGCTCGATCGCGACGGCCTGATGGTCCGCAGCGACGGCACGTTCATCCGGATGCTGGAGGTGACTCCGAGGAACCCCGAGCTGCTGTCGGTCGAGGAAGCACAGGCGATGAGCGCCACCTACGCGCAGATGCTCGCCAGGCTCAGGCCGAAGCAGTCGATCCAGTTCATCATCGACTCGCGACCGGTTCACGTCGATCGAGTCCTTGCCGCCTCCCGCGCCGAGGTTGAACGGGTCGCCGGCCCGGCCCCGGTCAACGCGGAACTCAAGCGGGCAAAGACACCGCTCGAACGGAACCGCTGGCAGATGTTCGGCGCGATGAGCCAGTCGATTCACCAGCGATCCGACGACGAGGGCGCGGTCGAGATGCGGGCCTTCCTGGTCCTGCCCTACACGCCACTCTCCGAGGAAGGCGGCATGTCGGTCAAGGACATGATCCCCGGCCTTCGCAACCGCACCGAGGACATGTCCGAGAGAGAACGGGCAGCCCACGACCGCGGCGTAAACGAGTCCCGCAACCACGCAGAAACGATCAGGTCCGACATTGAGGCACTCGGCATCCCGGCCCGTCGACTGAACGGTGAGGAAGTAGCCGAGTACCTGTTCAGCCGGTTCAACCCGACCCAGGCCGATGCGAAGTCGCAGAAGGCCCGCGGCGCCCTTCGCGGCGAGGTGCTTTCGGAGATCACGGACCACACCTCGATCAAGCGGGCCCGGAAGGCAGCCCGGAGTCTCCGCGAGGCCATCTGCAAGTCCGCCCTCGATTTCGAGTCGTCAACCAGATGGGGCGAGGTCGACCGCGACAAGATCCAGACCGTGTACGTGTCCGGTACCGCCGAACACACGCACTTCGGCTGGGTGATGAACCCGCTGGTCACCCGCTCGAACTTCACCCTGACCGTCTTCATCGAAGCGATGGACCGCAAGAAGGAACGGGCGAGGATCAAGCGCGACTACCGGCAGACCTTCTCGCTCAACCGCGCCCAGGAAGCGAAGGGCAAGGTTCCCGACTACGACCGCTACGCCAAGGAAGGCGAACATGAGGATGCCCTGACCGCCCTGTCCACCAGGGCGAGGGAGAACATCTACCGGGTCTCCGTGTACCAGTCGATCCGGGTTCGCGGCCCGGAACCGGACCTCGAGCAGCTGGCCGCGTCGATCGACTTCGTTGCCAACGAGATCGAACAGGCTCTCGACGTCTCGGTCAGGAAGGGCGAGCATGAGCAGCTCGACCTCTGGCGGTCGACGCTGCCGTTCGGCGTGGACTACCACGACATGAAGCGCCGCTACTTCTCCGCCAACGCCGCCGACATGGTGCCGCTGGTCGGAACTGCCTGCGGATCCCCGGGCGGCATCCCGTTTGCCTGGGCCGAGCCGACCAAGAACCTCGTTCGCCTCAACCCATACGACCGCACCCACGCCAACCAGACCGGCGTGATCGCCGGCGCATCAGGTTCCGGCAAGACCATGTCGGCACAGATGATGATTGGCCGGATGGTCGCCCACGGCGCCCAGGCTGACGTGATCGACCGTGCCGGCCACTTCGAGACTCTCGTCTCCCTGTTCGACGGGGCGCAGGCGGTCAATCTCGGTGCCCAAAGCGAAGACGGGGAGAAGGACTACGCGATCAACCCGTGGGACGTCGAGGATCCGAACAAGGTGTCCCGCGAGAAGGTGGCGTTCCTGATCGCCCTCCACGTGTCGATGATGGGACGCGAAGGCCTGACCAACCTCGAGAAAGCCAAGCTCGGCGAAGCGATCCGTCAGGTGTACGTCCGGGCGGCCGCCGGCGACGTTCGCGGCGTGACCGGCGAGAAGGTGGTTCCTCGCGAGCGGGAGCTGCTGCTCGAGCTGGACCTGATGGCTGAAATGGATGAGGCGCGAGGCGCACACGAATCCGCCGCGGTTCTTCGCACCCTCCGGGCCAGGCTCGGCGAGTTCGCCAACGACGGCTCCTACGCCTACCTGCTCGACCGGCTGACCACCGTTCCAAAGGACGCCCCGATGTGCGTGTTCGACACCCGGAAGGTGCCCGACGCCGTGATCGCCCCGGTCATGTTCGCCGTCACCGAGTTCGTGAAGGAGCGAATCGAACGTCGCCGCCGCGACCAGGCAGAGCTTGCCGCCCAGAAGGACGCCCCAATGACGGCAGGCAAGTCGATCCTGTTCATCGACGAGGCCTGGCACCTGATGACCTCCGACGAAACGGGCGAGTACCTGAACGACCTTGCCCGCCGCGCCCGCCACCTCGGCCTGTTCCTGCTCGTCAGCTCCCAGCAGCTCTCGGACTTCAACACGCCGCACGGCCTGGCGCTCCTCCAGAACTCCACCATGCAGTTCCTTCTCCGGCAGATGCCGAACGAGGTGCCGTTCATTCAGGCGGCCCTTCACCTGACCGACCAGGAGGCACAGCTGCTCAAGATGCTCCGCACCAAGAAGGGCGAGTACTCGGAGATGTTCTGGGTCAACGGTGTCCGCGGCCGCGGCAAGGTGTCGATCGGCCTCGGCCCGATGGAGTACTGGGCCTACACCTCGGAACCTCACCGCGACACCCCGAAGCGCGACAAGGCGATTCGGGACGCCGACGGCGACGTGTGGAAGGCACTGCGTCACCTTGCTCGCAGCGAACGGATCGAAACCGAGTCGGACGCGGTCAAGGCGTGAGAGGACGTAGTTGCCCGCCCCAGTCGCAGCAGCAGCCGGCGCGAAGGTAGCCGGGTCAGGAGCCGCAGCCGGATCCAGCTCGGCGACAGGAGCCGCAGGCGCGAAAGCTGCTGCCCACAAACGGGCAGGCGGGGGCATGAAGAAACCGCCCCCGACCCCTCCCGGCGGTGGGGGCGGGGGAGGCGACGACAACGGTGATGTCTACGGCCCCGACAACGGCAAGGGCCGTGACGTTGACGTTCCGAAGTTCGTTCCGTTCATCGTCGGATCGGCACTTCTGTTCTTCCTGGTGATCATGATCCCGATGCTGATGGTCGGCTCGGTGGCCGGCCAGTGCCTCGTACAAGGAGCAGGAGCCGCCGGACCGGGGGGAGGGCCAGGTTCGCTCGGCGGTGTTCGCGGAACCGGTGTCACCCCGGCGGAACTCAAGAAAATCCGCTCGCACATCTACGCCGGCAACAAGATCACTCCCGGCACCTACTCCGGCACCGTCTACGGCCCGCCGTGGGATCTCCTCGCCGGTACACCGGACACGTCCACCGGCCTCGAGCTCGGCAGCCCCACCCACGGCAAGAAGAAATACATCGTCGCGATGGACCCGCAGCGCAACAACTATGGGGCGTTCATCTACGTGTGGCCGAACCCCCACAACTGGACCGGCCCCTTCGTGGTGGCCGACACCGGCCAGGGCCGATCAGACGGAATCGACTTCTGGGAATGGCGCGGCATGAAGCAGATGACCAAGTGGGGTCGCCGCAACGTGAAGGTGTCCGACAAGCCGATCGTGGACCCCGTAGGCGAGATGGGCGGCGGGGGAGTATCAGGCGGATCGGGCAGCTACGCCTACCCGCTCGAACGGCAAGGCAAGTTCGGTGGCGGGGTCGCCGACCATCACGCGAGACCGTTCGGCAACTGGATGAGCGACGACGCCGTGGACATCATCGTCCGCGAGAACACCAAGGTCCTCGCGGTCGGAAATGGCGTGATCTACAAGCAGTCGGGAAGCGCCCGCAACCCGAACGCGAACCCGGCTGGCTACACGCTTTATCTCAAGTCGGGCGGCAACTACTTCAGCTACATGCACCTCAACAAGTTCCTGGTGCGGCCCGGTCAGCGAGTGCGACGCGGCCAGGTGATCGGCCTGTCCGGGATCGCCAACGGGGTTCCCCACCTTCACTTCGCTTCCACTCCAATCAATCCCGAAACGATCGTCAAGGGAGCCGCGGCCCCAGGAGGCAGCGAAGCGGTAGTGGACGTCGAAACGCTCCACCGGAAGTTCGGGATGCCCAAGGACCTCCCCGAGATCTACATTGCCGCCGCCCAGAAGTACGGGCTCGGCGTGAGAGGCCCGTCCATCCTCGCCGCGATCAACAAGGTCGAAACCGACTTTGGTCGACTCGCCACCGCAACCTCATCGGCCGGCGCCGTCGGCTGGATGCAGTTCATGCCCTCCACCTGGGCGGCCTACGGGGTGGACGGTAACGGCGATGGCAAGAAGGACCCGGTCAACAAGTGGGATGCGATCTTCGCCGCCGCCAACTACCTGAAGGCGAGCGGCGCACCCGGCGACTGGCGCAAGGCGATCTTCGCCTACAACCACGCCAACTGGTACGTCGAAGACGTCCTCGAGCTGGCCGCGAAGTACTTCCCCTACCTGCAGCCCGGATCGGTCACCGGAGGTGGCGCAGACTGCGGAGGTGGCGGGGTGCCAACCGGGCCGGCGAACGTCCAAGAGGCCGTCACGCTGACGGAACCCCGGAAGTGGGTTCCGATGCCGCCGGACATTGGTGACGCAGACGAAGTGATCGACGCCCGGATCCTCCCTGCCGCAAGGTGGATCGCCAAGACCTACAACCTCCGCATCACGCAGGGCGGCTGGCAGCCGGGGTCACCCTCGGTGTCACACGGCTGGGGAACCGCGCTCGACATGGTTCCCAGAGGGGATCAAAGCCAGGCCGGGTGGAACCGCACCGCGCTCAGGCTCGCAAAGGATCTCGGCTGGACCCCGGCTTGCGCGGCGAGCGGGAAGAAGCCCGCCTGCAACCTCGTCCCGGCGATCTACAACGTCTACTACAACGGCTTCCCGGCTCACGGAGATCCGTGGCACAACTCGGGCGGGGCGCCTCATATCCACATCCAGTTCGAGTGTGCCTGTTCAGGCAGCGGCGGGTTCCAAAAGGTCGCCACATGGGTCAAGACGTTCGCGATCGGCAGCAGCTCGTCTGACTCCGATCCTCCGAGAGCCAACCGCCAACGAAGGCAGAATAGGAGCAACAAGCAGACATGACCCCCGATCCGTACAAGTCCCGACGTAGGCCGAACTACCGTCTCCCGATCGCGGTTGGGATCGTGGCGCTCCTGCTGGTTGCGGGGATCCTGATCGTGGCCGGTGGTGAAGACGATTCAGTCACCCGGTCTCTGGTTCCTCCGGTCGCAAGCGATCAGCTGAGCGAGGAACAGCAGCAGCAGATGGCCGACCAGGCTGCCGCGCAGTCCGGTGCGATCGACGGCGCACCGCTGAAGAAGAGCGAGGTGGCGGTTGGCGCCGACCATGACGATGATCATCTGCCGACACCGCCCGAGAACGAGGCGCTGAACGCAGGCGGACTCATCCCCACAGCCACCAGGTTCGCGGAGTTGATGATCAACCGGCCCACCGACCAGCTCGAGGCAAAGGAGCTGAACAAGGAACTGATCACGCTCGCCACCGGCAACCTCGCTGTCGACCTGAAAGACACGACCGGAGAAGTAGCTACCGCACAGCGGCCGTCAGAGGGCGAGGTCCTCGAAACGATCCTGCTCAACAAGGACAGGCGGTACGGCGAGGTCCTGATCGTGGCCCGCGAGTCCCTGATCGACCCGACCACGCGCCAGAAGCTCGATCCGGCCTACATCAACTACGTCGTTCGCCTGGACCGGATTCCCGGCAAGGGATGGGCGGTCACCAGTTGGGAGCCACAACTTTGAGCTAGGGGGGGTGGGTTTTCGGTCGAGGGCGGGGACCTACCCAATATGGGTATTGACGACGCCGACCTCATCGGCCCCCTACTTACAGATTTTGACTCGGCTGAGGAGTTCACGAACTTCGACGACGTCGAGTACCCGGACGAGACCGAACACGACCTCAAACCGGAAGGAGACCCGGTCGAACATGAGCCAGAACCGCCGGAGCCGGATCCGGAACCTGATGAGCTGGAAGTTCTCGACGAGGAAGATCCTGAACCTCTCGACAACGAAGAATCCGTCGACCCCGAACCGGAGCCAGCGAAGGCTCCAGGAGTCGATCCCTACGGGCCGCCAGTCGTAGCCGTCTGCGGCACCGGGGGAGGCGCAGGGACCACCACCGTCACCGCGCTGATGGCGTTCATCGCCTCCCGGCAAGACCGCGGCCCCGTCCTCCTGACCGATCTCGGCGGCCCGTCAGCGTCCCTTGCCGCCCTGATCGGCAAGAAGGGCAACTACTCGCTCGGATCCGCCGCTAACGCCCACCGCATCGGCCTGTTCGCCAACAACGGCACCGCGCCGTTCGCGAAGGTCAACGAGAACCTGCGGCTCATGGCCAAGGAACCGGACGCCCTTGACCTCACCCCCGACAGCACCGACAGCGCCCTGACCGACCTCCTGGAGCACGCCCAGGAAGATCACTACGCCACCTTCATCGACTGCGGCCGACTCGAACTGCCCGCCGAACAGCAGGTCGCCGCCTCAGCCACCCATGTCGTCTGGGTGGTTGGTGGAACCAAGACAGAAGCCCGAAAGGCCCGCGCGATGATCGCCAGCCTCGGGTTCTCCGGCTCACGCGGATCCATGCTCTACGTGCGAAGCGAGGTCGAAGCGATGCCCGACCTGCCGGTACAAGAAGAACTCGGCAAGGTCGCCGACGAAAACTCGCTCGGGATCATCGTCGCCGGGCCGGTCGGTGATCTCGTCTCACAGGGACTCATGCCCACCGCGGCCAGGGCCAGGAAGCCGGTCGGCGCGATGCTGGAAAGGATTCTCCGGTGAACGGGCCGGCCCCGGCCACAGCCAACACCGCCGCGTCGAAACCGGAGCGGGCGGTTCCACCGATCCAGTACGGCAGACAGGTCGCGATCTACGCCGGCGTCGTCTTTTCGCTCACCCTGGTCATCGGGGTGTTCTCCGCATCCGGCCTCACCGTTCCGGAGCGAGACACCTCGATCGGTGGGCTGCTCACCATCCTTCGATCCAACCTCGTCCTGCTCGCCGTACTTGGAGCGTGTGGGGGCCTACAGCGATTCGCCCGGCAAGAAGTCGAAGACGGAAAGCCGCCGTGGATTCGCCGGACAACCGACCTGGTTGTGGCCGCATTCATCACCCTGAACGTCGGGGCGGTCGGGTTCGCGCTCGGCCAGCTCCACGGCGACGCCCTCGTTCGCATCCTTCCCCACGCCTGGCTCGAGATCCCCGCCTTCGCCGTCGGAGTTGCCGGCTACCTGCTCGCCCGCACCGGAAGCCTCACTCGCCCACTGGCCATCCGGATCTACGGACTGGCCGCGGCCCTGCTGATCGTCGCAGCCCCAATCGAAGCCTTCGTCACCGGGAGTATCTAATGAGCGTTCTCAAACGAGCATCACGAATCCGTCTCCAGAAACTCGCCGTAGGCGTCGTCCAGGCACTCGGAGCACTCGGGCTGATCCTTGCCGCGCTGAGCATCAGAAGCGACCCGCTCACGCTGATCGTCACGATGGCCGCCGGGGTTCTTCTCGGGGTACTGGCGAAGCGCAGCTTCGACACCCGCGCCAAGTTCGGGCCACAGGCAAAAGCCGAGAAGGTTCTGCGCCAGCTCGTGCCCGACCTCGAGTACCGCGGCTTTCAGGTTGCCCGCCGACTCCGGCTGCCCCCGGGATGCCGCGACTACCTGGTCCTGTTCAACAAGGAAGGCGACCTCGCATTCGTGATCGGCCTTTCCGGCGGCTGGCCCGGCAGATCAGTTCTCGAAGGCCCGCAGAACGTCGCCACGGAACTATCCAGCTACGGGGTGCCGCACGTGCCGGTGATTCTCGCCGCCTTCCTTGACGGCGACATGGAACAGGACGCTCTCGGTGTTCTCGCCGTCACACCACTTCGCCTCGCCAACGCCCTCGAGGACGTGGAAGAAGCCTTCTACGCGGCCCGGGACACGGCCAAGGCCCCGCCGATCCCGCTTTCCCAGATCCAACACAAAGAGGTCGATCCCAACTTCGACCGCGCATTCGACTACGACACCGACTACAGGGAGGTTGAGACATGGCAAAGCTAGTGGGGGGAGGGGCCTTCGCCGCAGCAATGCTCGGCCTATTGCTCCTGATCCTCAACCACGCCTCTACCACTCTCGGCGGTGACGGCGACACGGTCAGAAACGAGGCCAGCAACATCGTTCGGCAGCTGCCCGGAGCGACGATCGACAACCTCAAGAAGACCACCGACGCGATCTCCGGCAACCCGACCACGAACTCGATCGCGTCGCAGTCCGACACCTACCAGGGAGCGAAGACCACGGTTGACGCAACCTCGACCGGCAAGAGCCTCCTCGAAACGCTCTGGGCGATCATCAAGCTGCTCGCCAAGGTGGCGCTGTTGATCGGGGTGATTGCCCTGATCACCCGAGGCATCTACCGCAGGCGACGAACCTACGTCACCTACGAGATCCGGGCTCACCGCGAGTCGATCGTCTCGACCGAGCAGATCCGCACGTTCATGAGCGCGACCTGCAACCTCATCTACGTTCGGTCCCGTCGCCTCCAACGCCTGTTCACCGGCAGCCCGTCGTTTGCCTTTCGGGTTCTCTCCTCGCCCAACAAAACCCGAGGTGACAGCGAGATCGCCAGCTACATCACCATCCCCGGCGACGAGATCCTCAACACCCAGATCCGCGACAAGTTCGCCGATACCTATCAGGACGCCGAGCTGATCAAGGTCAAGAACACCAGCTGGCCCAAGTGGGGGTTCGAGATCGTCCGCAACAAGAAGACGCGAATGATCCCATTCACGATCAGGGTTCCCGGCATCAGCACCGCCAGCGAATCGTTCGAGGAAGGCTTCAATGCTCCGGTCATGGACAAGGTCGTGACCGCGATGGCCGCCGCTCCGATCCCCGCCGAGGTCCAGTTCGTTTCGACCCCTGTTCCACGCCCGATGAACTGGCTGATCCGGAAGATGGCCAGGGCCAGCAGCCAATCCAGCCAGCGGGCCGACGCGATCGAGCGACGCGAAAACGAGAACGTCGCCCAGGCATCAGCAAACGAAGGCCACCTGTTTGTGGAGATGCGGGTTGGCAGCCCCAACTACGAGTTCAGTCGTGACGTCGCCGCGGTCCTCCAGGGTGCGGCCGGGGGAGACGCCCAGCTACGCGAACGCCGTCCGGTTCTTCGCAAGGCGCTCTATCAGGACCGTTTCTACAAGGCGGTCGGCAACCCGCTTCCGAGCTGGCTGTACTCGGTGTACTCGACCAGCGAGCTGTCGAGCCTCTGGCAGCTGCCGTCGGCCTCGCTTCGGAGCATCACCACCAAGCGGCACAACCGCCGTCGAGTGTCGGTTCCGCCCGAGGTCCACTACATCGACAGTCGGGCGCTCCCCGAGGGCCACGACGCCGAGGCCGAGGACCTCGCGATGTGGCTGTCACCGGAACGGAAGGAGATAGCCCTGCTCCCCGATGACTTCCTTTACGGCGTCGGCGTGGCCGGCCAGCAAGGCATGGGCAAAACGGTCCTGATGGGCCGCATGGTCGCGTCGCTTCTCAGCCAGGACCGCGGCTTCTCCGGTCTCATCTGCGATCCCAAAGGTGACCTTGCCGAAGCGGCGCTGGCGTATCTGCCACCGGACCGAAAGGTCCACTACATCGACTTCGATGATCCCCAGATCGGGATCAACCCGTTCGAGATCACGAACATGGACGACGAAGCGGCAATCGTGAACGTGATCCTCCACGGCATCATCGACGTCGCTCGAACCGAGGAAGACGAATCTCAGATCATGGCGTCGTCCAAGGACTTCCTGACGATGGCCTTGTACGCCACGCTCGCGACCACCATCCCGTTCGGGTACAAGCCGACCTTCTACCACCTCCGGAAGTGGATCTCGTCAGACCCCGGAAACGTCGAATGGCGGAAAGGAATGCTCGAGGCGGTCATCCGGAAGCGCCGATCCCGCCTCTGGATCTACGAAGGGTATTTGGAGTACCACTCGTCTCTCGCCCGGTCTGAGGCCGCGTTCACCCAACGAGCCGCAGCCCCAATGAACAAGATCGCGGAACTACTCACCGAGTCGATCGACCGCATCCTTCGCCACGAGCAGGCGATCAACTTCGAGGAAGCGATCCGAAACAACGAGATCATCATCGTCAACGGCCGCAACCACAAGTCGGCCGACATGATTTTCCGGTTTCTCTGGCAGATGGCCGACCAGACTCTTGGCCGCCTCGAGACCGCGCGAAACAAGGCACTCCGGGATCGGGAACTGGGCGAGGAGGTCGAGGTGCCCGACAAGGTCAAGTTCCTGTTCGCGGTCGACGAGGCCCCGTCAATCATGACCCCGACCACCGCCGAAATCATGGCCCGGCGCCGGTCAGCCGGCCTCCACATGATGATCGGCTGGCAGCACGACGCCCAGATTCGCAACCCGATGGTTCGTTCGGCGATCTACTCGCTGCTGCAGAACGTGTTCCAGTTCCGAACCTCGGTTGAGGATGCCCGCCAGCGGATTGACCTGTTCCAGATGACCTACGACGACCAGCAGGACTCAAGGCTCCGGGAGATCAGGACGAACCGGGTCTCGGTGGCGGACATAACCAACCTCGATCGCTACAACGTCTACATCTTCCAGTTGGTCGAAGGAAACCGCGTCCCGGCTTACTGGGGCTGGACGATCGACCCGGCAGGACGGGCCAGCTACGCCGCCGAGCATCTCATGCAGCAGCGCCAAGGCGGCGGTCATTCGATGGGTCCGCTTTCACCCCCGGATTTCGAGCTTCAGGAGTTGGAGACCAAGAAGATCATGTCCAAGCCGAAGTCCGAGCAACCCAGGTTCAAGGACCCGGCCGACAACCTGGAAGAACGACTTCCGAACCCAGGAATCGACTCGAAGGTGCTGGCGGTAAACGACCCGATCGCCGAGGAACAACCAGCGAGCCCCGAGGTTCAGAAAGCCAACGAGAAGCCCCCGGCAGCGGCAGGGACCGAACAGTCCAGCAGTCGGGCGGTGGAGTCCCGCGATGCAACAGAAGCGCCGGAGAAACCGCAGGAGAACAACGGCTCCCAGAACGGAAACGGTCAGGTCAGGCGCAACGGCAAGCAGCCGACAATTCCACCGGACCCGGCGGCCCTCGAGGACGAGCTATCCCGAGACAAGACCGAGATCCTCTCCGACATGAGCAACGTGACGGATCAGATGGCCGGGCCAGGCAACGACAAAGCCCGTGGAAGCCTGGACGATGAAGGTGGCCATGTCGGTCCTCTCGGCCAGCACCTTCCCGGTGAGATTGGGAGCTGGCTGGAAGCCGTCGACGGATTCCGCGACATTCGGGGCGAAGCGAACCTCGAGTTCATCGAACCGCCGTCAGATGCGATCCCCGGATCAGTTCAGGCCCGCAACGAGAAGGCCAGCCAGCTGGCGAGCGACTCCAAGGTGATCCCTCCGAACACCCAGGCGGTTCTTCACTGGCTCTACGAGTTCAATGTCATGTCACAGACCCAGATCGTGTTTGCGACCGGCCTTTCCAAAGCGACCGTAGCGCGACGCATGAACGCCTTCCTCGACAAAGGCATCGTGCGCGGCATGGCGCTCGGACGACAGAAGATCTGGACACTCACCGATCTCGGCGTTCGGGTCGGCCGAAGGATCAACAACCGTCGCGGCCCGCTGATTCCGCACGAACCCGGCAAGAGCCCGGACGGAAAGAACGAGGCTGATCGGAAGTGGGGGCCCCGGAACGTGGACAGCGCCCACTCGATCATTCACGACATGCATGTTGCGTCCTACGTCCTGCGCTTCATCGAACTGCTCGACGGAGACTTCCGCTACGTCCGAAACCCAAGCGACGGGCTCGTACTGAAGATGACAGGAGAGTTCGGTGCCCTGGTAGAGCCTCCGGTGAAGAAAACCCGGCGGGGCACCCAGAAGCTCGGCCTGTTTGACCTGTCTTCGATCATTCCGGGAATTGCCTTCGAGGGGATCGACCTCACCGACGGCACACTCAGGCGGATCAGCCCGGACGCGGCCCTCCAGCTCCACAACCTCACCGACGATCCCGACACGGCCCGAAGGGAGCTGTGGATCGAGCTTGACCGGCAAGGCCACGCTACCCGTCTCACCGAGAAGCTCCAGAACTACGACGTGTTCATGGCGCTGTGGTGGCGCACCATCCGGCGGTTCCAGAAAGCCGGACGTCCCCCGGTCGTGATCTTCGTCGCTCCGACCATCTCGATTCTCAAGCGGCAGCTGTTGATCGCCGACACCGTCCTCGTCGCCCAGTCAGGGCGCGCGATCGAAGGCTCGGAGAACTGGGGGCCGCCCCCGGCGCGAAACCGGATCTTCTTCGCGCTTGAATCCGACCTTCACAAGGGGTCGACTAGGGTGTACCGGGTGCCGGAACTCACGCCGGCGATGCGTCTCGCGGCCGCAACAACCCCGCAGGAGAGGACCGCGGCGATCAACTGCCAGCCGCGCTTGGACGAACACCTCTTGCCTTTGAGGCTCATGGCTGGGCGCCGGGTCGGGACACACGCCCCGCCAGACAAACGCGAAGGCTAGGTGACGGCCCCGAGCGGATCGCTCTCGAGTTCGCGCCGGATAGCCAGCTCGAACGATTCCTCGATCCTTGACACCACCGCACAGTTCCGGACCGCCTGGTCGGCACGACCGACCGCGGCCCGGAACGTGGTCGGGCAGGCAACCACGTGGCAGTGCTTTCGCGCCCGCGTGAGGGCCGTTCGGAGAAGCCTTCGGGTCAGGAACGTGCTGCCAGGGGCAGGAGGAAGCACCAGCACCGTTGCCGGCCACTCGCTGCCCTGCGACTTGTGGACCGAGACTGCGTAACCCAGCTTGAGTGACACCGTCTGCTGGTTCGGGATGAAGATGCTGGACCCGTCCTCCATCTTCGCCTCGAGGCCAGGTTCCTTGCCCTCCCGGTATCCGGTGATCGTGCAGAACGCCCCGTTGACTAGGGGCTCACCGCTCTCACCGACGAGTGAGTAGTCGTTGCGCGTCTGGATCAGCCGGTCGCCGATCATCAGTCGGCCACCCATGATGGGTACTCCGTCCGGGTTCGCGATCGCCCGGAGCCGGTCGTTCAGGGCGTCGATGCCGGCCCCGCCCCGGTACATCGGGGCGATCACCTGAACATCGTCGGGGGGGATCCCGAGCTTCTCGGGAAGCACCTCGCGGGCCTGCCTGACCGCTTCGTCGACCAGTTCGGTTTCGTCCTTCGACCAGAACCCGGACAGGTCAGCCACGTCGCCGTCGCGGGCCTGGAACCGCGGCACCCGACCGACCCTGATGGAGGCCGCGGCCCGGAGAAGGGTGGAGCGTTCGGCCTGCCGGAAAACATCGTTGAGCTGGAAGTGGCTGATCACCGGAGAGGCAAGAAGTTCGGCCAGAGCGTCGCCGGGCCCGGGAGGTGGAAGCTGGTCGGCGTCGCCGACGAGGACGAGTCGCGCGTCATCCTTGAGTGCGTCGGTGACCTTGGCCGCGAGCTCGACGTCGAGCATGGATGCCTCGTCCAAGATCACCAGATCGGCGGTCAGGGGATTGCTCCCGGAACGTTCGGGTGGGTTGCCTTCCCCGCGAAGGCCGAGCAGCCGGTGAACGGTCGAGGCGGGGGAGCCCGAGGCCTGCGCCATCCGGGTTGCCGCCCTGCCGGTCGGGGCGGCCAGGGCGACCGACAGTCCGTGGTCTTTCGCGCACCGAACGACCTCCCTGATGATGGTCGTCTTGCCGACCCCCGGAGGCCCGGTGATGAGGGTGAGGCGCTGTCCGAGACACCCGGCAACGGCGAGCCGCTGGCTGGGGGTCAGGTCCGGATCGAGGTCGTCCGGGTTGATCGTGATGGACCGTTCCGGGTCGGTCGCGAGCATCCAAATGTCGGCCGCGAAGTTCGCCTCGGCGTGGTACGCGGAGGATGTGTAGAAGCGTCCGTCGGAGATCACGATGCCGTTCGCGGAGGCCACCGATTCGGTCAGATCGAGACGCTCTGGCGGCAGGCCGAGCAGCTCGCTGGCACGGCCGGTCAGGTCGTCGCCGCGGAGGAAAAGATGACCTTCGGTGGCCTTCGCCTCACGGAGAATGTGAAGGCATCCGGCCCGGATCCGGCGAGGTGAATCGGGTGGTATTCCGAGGTGCGAGGCAAGCCGATCAGCGTCCCTGAACCCGACCCCCTGAAGCTCGGTGAGGGCGAACGGGTTGTCGTTGAGGACCTCCAAAGTGCGGTCGCCGAAGGCCCGAGAAGCGCGGGTAGCGACGGCCTGACTTGCCTCGATTCCGGCCGCTTGAAGGAGGGTCAAAACCTGTCGGATATGGCGGCGCTCACGCCAGCTTTTCGAGGCCTTCTCGGCGGTCTTTTTGCCGACCCCAGGAAGGGCCGAAAACGCCTTGATCGGGGCCTCGTCAATCCGGTCGAAAACGTCCTCTCCGTAGAGGTCCAAAAGCTGGTCAGCGCGACCCGGTCCGATCCCGTCGATCGACTGCAAAAACGCCTTCCTCGAGGGCCGGTCGTCAGGCTCCAAAATGACCGCTTCGGAAACCTCCCAACGCTCCCCAAAGCGGGGGTGCTTTGACCGGGTAGCGGTGACGGTCAGGCGGTCGCCGTGACTGAAGTTCGAGAGTGCTCCGCAGACCGTGCGGAGCTTGTCGTCCTGGGTTACTCCCTGGAGGACGGCGAAGGGTGAATCGGTCGCGCGGAACACCGTTCGTTCGATCGTGATCTGGAACTGGTCGGGCATCTAGCAACCGAGGTTAGCCTGCTAGATACCCCTATAGCCGACCTTGTCGGCCCGAAAAGTAGGCAACACTAGATGTAGGGGAAGGGGGCCATGAAACGATCCGAAACGGCTTTGGTGAAACACATGAAACACAAGCCCCAGAACGGCCCATGCCGTGAAACACAGGGGGGTCTAAGCCAACCCTTGCGTTTCACGAATCAGACCCGCAAACCGCTTGGTTGAGCGGCAGAAATCTGAAACGAAGCCGGGAGGAAGATAAAGAGAAAGAGAGAGGGTCAGGAGGAGGGTCAGCAGGGGCAGGCCCAGGGCGACTTGACAGGTCTCCCGTAGGGGATAGGTTTTGGCCCTCTTCTTTTTCTTCTGCTCCATTGAGCGCTTCTTCTCGCACCACGGTGCGAACGCTGTTTCCGACATACCTCTCTAAGCCGACAGACGTTCTGCTTTTTCTGCTCTCCGTCTCGTTGACTTTCTGGCCCGCTCGTTCTGGTTTTCGTCTACAGGCGCTTGGGGGTTTCTTCCCTTCGACTGGTTTCTTGCCCAGCTCGTTCGCTTCGTCTTGACCCTTCGGTTTCGATCGTCTCCTGACACGTTTTGGTTCTTCGATCGAGTCTCTGAATGAGGGTCTTTGACGACGTCGCTGTCGCGACGTTTTTGGGGAAGGTTTTCGGGTTGACGATCGTGTTGTTCTGGCCTGCTTTTCCGCCCTTGGTTTGGCTCGCTTACAGGACTGTCGATCGTCTGGTCTTGGACCGGTGCTGAGCTTCGTTTTCCGGTGGTTTTTCCGCCCGCCTCAGCGCCTTGTCCTGGCCCTTGTTTTCTTGCGGTGATTTCGGCCCGTTCGATCGTTCGGTCGGGTCGTTTCTCCTGCCTTCACACGGGTGGCTTCTGTGCCCTGTGGATGGGGAGGTTCCTGTTGGGGATCTACTGGTCGTTCAGCGGCCGGTCGGTTTCGTCGGTCTGGTGGGTTGGTTGCCGCCCGATCGGTTTCGTCGGCTTGACCTTGTTCTCCCTGGTGGGGGGTCCGGGGGGGAGGCCGGCTAGATAGCGGCTGCCGTTTCTGGCGATCGCGAAGAACTTCTCCAGGGCTGCGTACTGGTCGCACTCTGGAAGCTATGGATACGCAATCCATAGTCGAGCTCGTCCACGGGTTGATCCCCTGGGCGCTCATACCGGCGGAGATCGTCGCTTGCCTGCTGTTGGCAGAGGCAGCGATGCGAATCTGCTCGAGGGTGGCTGGTCAGGTGGCTAAAGCCGTTGACCATCTCCTTGGACGTTCCGGGCGTAGGTCGGT
>Ga0182746_1001525_pt1 | contig 20647 bp, 16 predicted proteins | sample eDN3rd30CBELigOP_FD_128881 | JGI IMG/M metagenome (GOLD analysis project Ga0182746, IMG submission 128881) | Enriched Organic Plus compost microbial communities from Emeryville, California, USA - eDNA 3rd pass 30_C BE-Lig OP (version 2) (version 2) ... | reverse complement strand
GTCTGGCCGTTGGCGAAGCGGTTGCGGTCGTAGTAGGTCTTGTCGAACAGGTTCTGGACGTTGAGCTGAACCTTCAGCTCCATGCCGTTGGCCAGCGTGTTGTCGTAGAAGAAGGCCAGGTCGACGATGCCGTAGCCCGGGTTCCAGTCGGTGCGCGAGCCGGGGTTGTAGTAGGTGCCCGCGGCCGGGTCGCGCCAGCTGCCGTGGCTCTCGCTCCAGGCGCGCAGGCCCACGCCCACGTAGCCCGTGCCGTAGCGCGGGTCGCGGTAGACGCGGAACTTGTTCCACAGCGACAGGTTGTGCTCGGGCAGGTTGGGCTTGCTACGGCCCTTGGAGAAGGGGTCCTCGGTGTCGACGTACTCGGTCTTCAGGTAGGCGTAGGACAGCGACGCCGCCCACCAGTCGGTCAGCATGCCCGACAGCTCCAGCTCTATGCCCTGCGAGCGCTCCAGGCCGGCCAGGCCGGTGCGGCAGTCGCCGCTGCCGTCGGTGCTGCCCGGCACGCCCGGCCGGGGCGCGGCGGTCGGATCGCAATCGCCCTCGGCCTGGGCGGCCATGGGCATGTTCTTCTTGTCGATGCGGAACAGCGCCGCGGTGAACATGGCGCGCGCGTCGAACAGGTCCTGCTTGTAGCCGATCTCGTACTGCTTGCCCTGCTGCGGTTCGGTGATGTACTGGCCGCTCATGTCCAGCAGGCCCAGCGAGTTGGGCGAGAACGATTCGCCGTAGCTGGCGTAGACCGTGGCGCTGGGGGTGATGTCGTGCATCACCGCCACGCGCGGCGACCAGCGGCTGACCTTGTTGCGCTGGCTGCGGTCGGCCGGCCGGCTGTCGTACTGCGCCCAGCCCATGGCCAGCATGATGCGGGTGCGCCGGTCGGGCAGGTGCATGATGTCCTGCAGGTACAGGTTCAGGTCGTTGCGCTTTTGCGGCTCGCCCAGCGGGTCGTCCCAGACGCGGTACTGGTAGGGCCAGTCTTCGTAGTGCGGGTCGAAGATGTTGATCGGGCCGGGCGTGTAGGGCTGGCCGGGGCGCGATTCGCTGGCGACCTGGCGGCCGCTGGTGCGGGACTGCATGTGCCCATAGCCCCCGCCGGCCAGCCAGTCGTGCCGGAACGGCCCGGTGGGCACGCTGCCCGAGAAATCCAGCCCCATCGACCAGTTGCGCTCCTCGGTCTGGCGGCCGCTGACGTAGCGCGGCACGTTGCCGTCGGCGTCCGGGCCGGCGCGGTTGTCCGCGCGCGTGTTCTGCCACCACTGCCCGATCTCCTGGTAGGAGCCGTAGGCATTCACGTTGAACGTCTCGTCCGGACGCCAGCCCAGGTCCCACAGCAGGGTATCGGTCTTCATTGCGGCGCGGTCGTTCAGGCTGCCCCAGAAGAAGTCGCGCGGCACCGGATAGTACTGGCCGTGGTCGGGCCTGCCCGGGTTGTTGATGCGGAAGTTGTTCTCCCGCTCGGGCACCGCCTTCATGTCCATGCGCTCGTAGGTCAGCGTGGTGTCGAAGCGCGCATTGGGCACCCAGCTCAGGGCTGCCAGCACGCTCTTGGGCTCCTGCCAGATGTGGTCCTGGTCGTCCTCGTGGCGCTTGTAGCTGCCCACCAGGCGGTAGCGCAGCGAGGCGTCGCCGTTCAGCGGCCCGGTCATGTCCGCCATGCCGCCGTAGGAGCCTTCGCTGTCGGTGCGGGCGGCCACGGTGTAGGCCGCCTCGGCCCGGGGACGCTTGTAGGCGTAGTTGATGATGCCGCCCGGTTCGGCGGCGCCGTAATACAGGGCGGCCGGGCCGCGCAGCAGCTCCACCCGCTCCAGGCTGTCGGGGCTGCGCGCGAAGGAGGCCGAGCTGTAGGTGCGCTGGCCGTTGACCAGCAACTGCCCGGTGCTGCCGGTATTGAAGCCGCGCACGTTGATCGAGCGCGACATGCTCTGGCCGATGTCGCCGTTGTTGCTGGTGGTGGTGACCCCGGCAAAGCCTTCCAGGGTGTCGTACACATTGGCGTCGCCGCGCTCGCGGATCAGCTCGGCGCTGGCCTGATTGACGGTGAAGGGCGTCTGGCGCGGCGGCAGGCGCGTCTTGGTGGCCACCGAGGTCGGCTGGTCGGCGATGTAGCCGCCCGGCGCGGCGCCGCTGACCGTCACCGCCGGCAGGGCGCTGACCTCGGCCGGGCGCACGGTGGCGACCTGGCCGCGCACGGTGGCGACCAGGCCGGTGCCGGCCAGCAGCCGGTCCAGCGCGTCCTGCGGGCTCATCTGGCCCGCCAGGGCGGGCGCCTGCAGGCCGCGCACCTGCGCCGGGTCGAAGGCGATGGACAGGCCGGTGTAGCGGCCCAGCTCCACCAGCGCCTGCTCCAGGCTCTGCGCCGGCAGGTTCAGCTCGACCGTCTCCTGCGCGCCCTGGGCGCCGGCGGCCAGCGCGGGCGGGGCCGGGCAGAAGGCGACCAGGCCGGCCAGCAGCGCGGCGCGCAGGGCCAGGGGTTGGAAGGGGCGGGTGGCGGCGGCGCGGCGGCGCGGCGCCCGGCGGGCTTGCGGCATGGGACGGGGCTCCTGGTTCGGGTCGATGCCAGGAAGACAGGCCAGGCGCGAAATTCCTGATATTGAGATGCGTTCCGGGTGCATGTCCGGCGCGGCGGCCCGTGCACGGCCGCGGCAGGCGGCGGAGCGAGGGCGGCGAGAGGGCGAGCGCGGCGACGGAGCCGGAGCCGCGGCGCGGCGCGCGCTCAGCGCCCGCGCCGTTGCGGCGCTTCGGCGGCCGGCGGCGCGCTGCGCGCGGCAATGCGGATGATGCGGCCCGACCGGTTCACCTGCACCGGCAGCACGTCGGGCAGGGCCGCCAGCGCGTTGGCCACGTCGTCCAGGCGCACCGTCAGCGTCACCGGCAGCGCGGCCACCGCCGGGTCGGCCTGCACCGTCCAGGCGCCGCGGCGGCTGAGCGCGCGGGCCACCTCGGACAGCGGCTGGCCGTCGAACAGCAGGCGGCCGTGCCGCCAGGCGGCCACCTGGGACGGCGCCAGCGCGTGCACCGGCCCCAGGCCGCCGCCGGACGCCTCGACGGACTGGGCGGGCGCGAGCGCCACGGCGGCGCCGTCGGCCGCCTCCACCCGGACCCGGCCGCGCTCGACCGCGACCCGCATGGCGCCGTCCAGGCGCTCGACCTCGAAAGCCGTGCCCAGCACGCGCGCCGTGCCCGCCCCGGCCTGCACCAGGAAGGGCCGCTGCGGGTCGGCCGCCACGTCGAAGTAGGCGGCGCCGGCCAGCAGGCGGACCCGGCGCAGCCCGCCGGAATAATCGACCCGCAGCTCGGTGCCGACGTCCATCGCCACGCGCGAGCCGTCGCGCATGGCGATGCTGCCTTGCTCGTCCAGCGTGGTGGCGAAGCGGCGCGGGCCGGCCAGGGAGAAGTCCGCATAGCCGTAGCCGTGCCAGACGCCGGCGCCGGCCGCCAGCAGCACGGCGCCCAGCGCCGTCGCCGCCAGGCGCAGGGGGAGCCGTCGGCGCGCGTGCGCGTGCGTGTGCCCGTGGGCGGATGCCTTTGCCCGCACCTGTGCCCGTGCAGGGACGTGCGAACGTGCGGCAGCCTGAGAATGTCCGGCGGCCTGCGGATGCCCGAGGTCGTGCGAACCTGGGGAAGGCGTCCCACGGGCCGCGGCGGCGGCATCGCCCTGCCGGTAGACGGATTCGAGCGGCGCCAGCCGCGACCAGTCGCGCACGCAGGCCTCGTAGGCGCGCGCATGCGCCGGGTCGCGCGCCAGCCAGGCCCGCAGGCCGGCCTCGGCCTGCGCGCGGCGCGGGTCGCCCTCGCCGTGCTCGCGCAGCGCCATGAACCAGCGCAGCGCTTCGTCGTCGATGGCGGCGCGGGTCGCACAGTCCTGGTCGTGGGGGCGGGAGGTGTCGGTGTGCTGGCTCACTCTGGGTGCGTAAGGGGCCGGGCCGCCGGGTCTGCCGGGCCGGGTCCGGCTTGGCCTGGCCTGGCCCTGCTTGGTTCGGCTCGGCTTGGTTCGGCTTGGTTCGGTCCGGCTCGCCTCGATCCGGTCTGGCCGCCGCCTATTCGGCCAGGGCCGCGCGGCAGTCCCGCATCGCGCGGATGACGTGCTTCTCGACCATGTTGCGGGAAATGCCCAGCCGCGCCGCTATCGTACCCTGGTCCAGGCCCTCGAAGCGGTACAGCAGGAAGACCTCGCGGCAGCGCGGCGGCAGCCGGTCGATCACGGCCATGACGCGCGCCAGGTCCTGGCGGTCGGCGTAGATGCGGGCCGGGTCCAGCGCCGGGCTGGCGGGGTCCTGGGCCAGCGCGATCTCGCCGTGGACGCGGTGCTCCACGCCGCGGTGGGAGCTGGCGTTGTAGGCCAGGTTGATGGCCGTGCGGTACAGGTAGGCGGCGGGGTTGCTCAGTTGCAGGGGGTCCGGCCGGGCGAGGATGCGGGCGCAGGCTTCCTGGACCAGGTCGCTGGCCGAATGCTGGCTGCCCAGGTGCCGCGACACGGCGCGGCGCACCGCCGCCAGGCAGTCGGCGATCGCCTGCCATCCCGGCGGCTGCGGAGGATCGATGTCCCGGCCCATGATTCCTGCGTTTTGATTACCGAGAATAATAACAAATCTCATTTTCCCATTTCAGCGCGTTCCAAAACCGTGCCGGGCGAGGATTTTTCGCCTGCCGGGCCTTGTTGGGGCGGGTTTCATTGGGGTAGTCTGCGCGCCGGCCGCCCGACTGGCGGGCGTCAGGATTGCCGTTGTTCGCCTGTCTTTCGGGATGCGGCCGCGGCGCCGGCCGGCCGCGAAGGCCCGGGCCTCGCGCCGTGCGGCCGCCGGCGCCGCCGGCTGCAATGGACTTCATCAGGCGGATCACGCATGCACAACGCTTTCTTCCTCCCATTCCGGCCGGCACGGGCTTGCGCGGCCTCGTGCCGGTCCGCGGGACGGCCGGCATGAGGCCCGACGGCAGGCAGGAAGGCCTGCGCCAGGCCATGTCCTGGGCGCATACCTGGTCGGGGCTGCTGCTGGGCTGGCTGCTCTTCGCCGTTTTCCTGACGGGCACGCTCAGTTACGTGCGCGACGAGATCACGGTCTGGATGAAGCCCGAGCTGCACGCCTCCGTCGCCGACGCGGGCACGGCGCAGCGCGCGCTCACGGCCATGGAGCGCATCGCCCCGCGCGCCGAGTCCTGGAACCTGGTCCTGCCCGGCCCGCGCGAGCCCGCCGTCTCCGCGACCTGGCGCGAGCCGGGCGCCGCGCCCGGCCGGGCCGGCCTGTCGCGGGCGCTGCTCGATGCCGGCACCGGCGAGCCCATCGCCGCGCGCGAGACGCGCGGCGGCGACTTCCTGTACCGCTTCCATTTCGAGCTGTACGGCGTGCCGCGCATCTGGGCGCGCTGGCTGGTCGGCATCGCCACGCTGTGCATGCTGGCGGCCATCGTCAGCGGCGTGATCACGCACAAGAAGATCTTCGCCGACTTCTTCGCCTTCCGGCCCGGCAAGGGCCAGCGCTCCTGGCTGGACGCGCACAACGCCACGGCGGTGCTGGCGCTGCCCTTCCATTTCATGATCACCTTCAGCGGCCTGCTGCTGCTGATGTTCCAGCTCATGCCCTGGGGCATCCAGGCCGCCTATCAAGGCGACGTCCAGGCCTACTTCCAGGAGCGCCGCGGCGGCGCGCAGGCGCAGCAGCGCGCGCCGCAGGCCCGCGCGCCGGGGCAGGAAGCCGCGCCTGCACCGGCGGGCGGACCGGAGATGCGCGGCCAGGGCGGCCGAGGCGACGGACAAGGCAGGCAGGGCGTACCGGACGGCGGCATGGCGCGGGAGGGCCGGCAGCGCCCGGGGGATGCCGCTGCCGCGCCCATTCCCGCGGCAGCCATGCCGGTCGCCGCCATGCTGGTCCATGCCTCTTCCCGATGGGGCGGCGCCGCGGTCGAAGGCGTTACCGTGAACCGCCCGCGCGGCCGGCCGGCCACCGTGGAGTTGCGCGAGCGCGGCAGTTCCAGCCTGGCCGGCCGCGGCGCATCGCGGCGGCTGCTGTTCGACGCGGCCAGCGGTCAGCCGCTGCCGGGCCCGGATGCCGCCGCGCCGGGAGCGGCGGCGGCCGTCTACAACGTCTTCACCAGCCTGCACCTGGGCCGCTTCGCCGGGCCGGCGCTGCGCTGGCTGCTGTTCCTGTCCGGCGTGGCCGGCACCCTGATGGTGGCCACCGGCCTGGTGCTGTGGGTCGCCAAGCGCCTGCCCGACCGGCGCAAGCTGGGCCGCACGCCGGCCGGCCACCGCTTGGTCGAGCGCCTGAACGTGGCGGCCGTGGCCGGGCTGATGGTGGCCGTGGCGGCCTACTTCTGGCTCAACCGGCTGTTGCCGGCCGGCCTGGCAGGCCGCGCCGACTGGGAGATACGCGGCTTCTTCCTGGCCTGGGCGGCCTGCCTGGCGCATGCCTGGGCGTGCCCGCACCGGCGCGCCTGGGTCGGCCAGCTGGGCCTGGCCGCGGCGCTGTGGGCCGCGCTGCCGCTGCTCAACGGCCTGACCGGCGGCGCCGCGCTGCCCGGCAGCATGGCGCGCGGCCTGTGGAGCGTGGCGGGCTTCGACCTGTGCGCGCTGGCCACGGCGGCGCTGCTGGCCTACGCGGCATGGCGCACCGGCCGCGCCGCGCCGGCCGGCAAGGCGGCCGGGCGCACGCCTGCCGGCACCGCGCCCGGCCCCGGGACAGCTGCGGCGCGCCAGGCTCCGGCCCGCCCCTCGCCTGTGGCCGCGGAGCCGGTCGCGGCCCGGGCGATGGCGGGCGAGGAAGCGCGGACATGATGGCCTGGGCTTCGCTGTGCGCGACGTTTGCCGCGCTGACGGCCATCGGCCTGTCCATGGACAGGCACCAGGAACAGATGCTGGGCCGCGAGCTGGGCGCGGACGCCGCGCGCGCCTGGCGCGCCGCGGGTTGGCTGGCGCTGCCGCTTGCGGCCGCGCCCTGCCTGGCGGCCTGGGGAGCCTCGGTGGGCGCAGCGGCCTGGCTGGGCGTGCTGACCGGCGCGGCCATGGGGGTGGGCCTGCTGCTGACCTATGCGCCGCGCCTGCTGCCCCGCGTGGCAGCCGCCGCCGTGCCGGCCGCCGCGGCGTTGGCGCTGGCCGCCTGAGCGACTGGTCGGGGAAGCCGGACCTTTCAGTGCCGGCCGGACTGCTCAGTGCTGCTCGAAGCGGTCGTAGCGCCGGTCGTCGTAGACCGTCTCGTGCTGCACGTCGCTCACGCGCGCGGCGGGCGGGCCGTGGCGCATCCATTGCAGCATCAGGTCGACGCCGTCGGGGCTGCCCTGCACGCGCGCCTCGACCGCGCCGTCCTCGGCGTTGCGCACCCAGCCGCGCACGCCCAGCAGGTGGGCGCGGCGCAGGGTCGCGGCGCGGTAGCCCACGCCCTGCACCTTGCCGGTGATGCGCACCGATACGGTTTCCAGCGGGGAGTCTGCGGATTGTTTCTTCATGGCTGAACGGAAGGGATGCGGCGGCCGGCCCGGCGCGCGGGCATGCCCGGCCGCCGCAGGGCCGCGATGGGGAAGCGAGTCCTCGCGTCCATGGCGGCGGCCCTGCGGGAGGCCGGCTAGCCGGTTTTCTTCTTCTTTTTCTTCTCTTTCTTCTTCGGCAGCGCCAGCATGGTGCCGCGGCATTCGGGCGCGCCGCACAGGCACAGGTACTGCCGGCGGGTCTCGGCGGTGATCTCGTCGTCGAGCACCAGGCCGTAATCGTAGTTCAGCTCTTCGCCGCGCGCGATGTCGCGCAGGGCGACGATGTAGACGCGCTTGCCGTGCCGGCCTTCCTGCGTCTCGCAGTTGGGCGCGCAGCTGTGGTTGATCCAGCGCGCGTCGTTGCCGTGGTCGCCGCCGTCGATGATGCGGCCCGAGCTGAGCGCGAAGAAGAAGGTATGGAAGGGGTCGTCCGGGTTGACCGGATGGCGGCGGTCGGCCTCGGCGGCGCTGATGCGCCGGCCGCCGTATTCGATGACGCGCGTGCCGGCGGGGATGTTGCGCCGGGCGAACACGCCGGTGCCGTGCACCTTGGAGCGGCGCACCACGTGCCAGACGGGGGCGTCCGTGCCGGCAGCTTTCTTGTGGGGGGCGCAGGCGCCTTTCCCCGACGGCCTGGTGGACGCGCTCATGAGCGCGGCTCTTTGCGGGCGGCGCCGAAGCAGTGCGACAGCTCGGGGAAGGCGCCGCTGCGCACTTCCTCGGCGTAGCGCCGCGCGGCCTGGCCGATGAGCTCGGCCGCGTCGGCGTAGCGCTTGGCGAAGCGCGGCGCGCGCGGGGTCAGGCCCAGGATGTCCTCGGTGACCAGGATCTGGCCGTCGCAGGCGGGCGAGGCGCCTATGCCTATGGTGGGGATGGACAGCTCGGCCGTGATGCGGGCCGCGAGCGGCTCGGCCACGCCTTCCAGCACGATGGCGAAGGCGCCCGCGTCCTGGTGAGCGCGCGCGTCGGCCAGGATGCGCGCGGCCGAGGCCTCGTCCATGCCCTGGGCGCGGAAGCCGCCCATGGTGTTGACGTACTGCGGCATCAGGCCCACGTGCGCTAGCACCGGCACGGCGCGCTCGACCAGGAAGCGCACGGTGTCGGCCATGGCCGCGCCGCCTTCCATCTTGACCGCCGCCGCGCCGCTGTGCGCCATCATGTAGGCCGCGTTGCGAAAGGCCTGGGCGGGAGATTCCTGGTAGCTGCCGAAGGGCATGTCCACCACCACGCAGGCATGGCGCGTGGCGCGCACCACGGCGGCGGCGTGCTGGGTCAGCTGCTCGACCGTGATGGTCAGGGTGTCGGGCAGGCCGTAGCCCACCATGGCGGTGGAATCGCCGATCAGGATGAGGTCCAGGTGCTCGTCGATCGCGCCGGCGATCGCGCTGGTGTAGGCGGTCAGCGCGGCGATCTTGCGCTGGCCCTTGCAGGCGGTGATCTGCGGCACGGTGGTGCGCTTGACGTCGGTGTGGATGCTCATGGGCTGCCTTGTGAAGCGGGCGCGCGGCGCGGGCCGTGGATGCCCGCGCCGCGCGCGATGACGCGGTGCATTATATCGGCCGGCCTACAGCCCGCGCGTTTCGCCGCCGTCGACGTCGACCAGCGCGCCGTGCACGAAGGACGCCTGGCGCGACACCAGGAAGGCCGCCACCGAGGCGATCTCCTGCGGCGCGCCGAAGCGCTGGATGCCGCTGGCGCGCAGCAGCCCGGCGGCCGCCTCTTCGACGGATACGCCCTGCTCGGCGGCCATGCGCGCCAGGTTGCCGCTGAGCCGGTCGGTCTGGATGCGGCCCGGGTTGATGGCGTTGACGCGCACGCCCTGGGTGCGGCCGATGTCGGCCATGGCCTTGGTGAAGTGCAGCAGCGCGGCGTTGACCGAGCCGCCGATGGCGAACTCGCCGGTCGCCGTCCAGGCGCCCACGCCGACGATGTTGAGCACGCTGCCGCCGGCCTCGCGCAGGTGCGGCCAGGCCGCGCGCGTCATGCGCACGCTGCCGTGCAGCTTGAGCGCGAAGCCGTCGGTCCAGTCGTCGTCGCCCAGGGCGAAGAAGTCGCCGCGCCTGGTGGCGCCGGCGCTGTTGACCAGGATGTCCAGGCGGCCCAGCCTGTCCACGGCCGCGGCCACCGCGGCGTCGGCCGCGCCTGGCGCGCGCAGGTCGGCCTGGTGCCAGGCGACCGGGCCGGGGCCGGCGCGGCCGATCTCGGCCGCGGCCCGTTCCAGCCGGCCGGCGTCGCTGGCCACCAGGCACACGGCGGCGCCCTCGCGCACCAGCTCGGCGGCGATGGCCGCGCCGATGCCGCGGCTGCCGCCGGTGACGATGGCGGCCTTGCCGCCCAGTTCCAATTGCATGACCTGTCCTGTCCGCGTTGTCGGGGACCCGACCTTAGCGCGGACGGAACCGCGGCGCAATCGGCGGCAAAGCCGGCGGGGAGAGCATCGGCCGCCCTGCCGGCGCTGCCGCCTCGCCGCCTATTGCTTTTCGATCCCCGCCGCGGCGATCACGCCGTTCCATTTCCTGTACTCGGCGCGGATGTAGTCGGCGAAGACCTGCGGCCCGTCGGCGCGGGCCTCGCCGCCCAGCTGCCGCATCCTGTCCTGGAAGGCGGGCGTGGCGGCGACCTTGCGCAGCGCCGCATCCAGCGTGGCGACCACTTCGGCCGGCGTGCCGCGCGGCACGACGATGCCGTTCCACGAGCCGATGTCGAAGTCGGGAAAGCCCGACTCGATCATGGTGGGCACGTCCGGCAGCAGCGGGTTGCGGGTGGCCGAGGTCACCGCCAGCGCGCGCAGCTTGCCGCTCTTGATGAAGGGCAGCGACGGCGGCAGGTTGTCGAACATCAGGTGCACCTGGCCGCCGACGAGGTCGGTCAGCGCCGGCGCGCTGCCCTTGTAGGGCACGTGCGTCATGGGCAGCCCGGTGGCGGCCTTGAACATCTCGCCCGACAGGTGGATGGACGAGCCCACGCCCGACGACGAGAAGGCCAGCGGCTGCTTCTGCGCCCGCGCATAGGCCACCAGGTCCGCCACCGATTTCACCGGCAGGTCCGGGTTGACGACCAGCACGTTGGGGATGGACGTGAACAGCGTCACGGGCGCGAAGTCCTCGATGGACTTCTCCGACAGGCTGTTGAACAGGCTCAGGTTGATGGCCTGGGTGCCGACCGTGCCGAGCAGGATGGTGTAGCCGTCGGGCTCGGCCTTGGCCACCAGGTTGGTGCCGATCACGCCCGAGGCGCCGGGCAGGTTCTCGACGATGACGGGCTGGCCCAGCTCGTCGGCCAGCGCGGCGCCGACGATGCGCGCGACCACGTCGCTGTTGCCGCCCGGCGCGAAGGGCACGACCATGCGCAGGGGCTTGTCCGGCCAGGCGGCCAGCGCCGGACAGGACAGGGCCAGGGCGGCGGCCGCGGCCAGGGCCGCCGCCGCGTGCTTGCGCAGGCGATACAGGTTCATTGCCATGATGTCTCCTCCTAGGGATGGGTCGTTTTGTTTGCGTGCTGTCCGTCCGGCGGTTCCGTCCGTCTGCTAGTCCGCGTAGCCGGGGTTGCGGCGGTCCACCCGGCGCAGCAGCGCCGGCCAGGCCAGCGCCGCCTTGGCCGCACGGTCGGCCTGCGATTCGACGTTGGCGCGGTCCAGGATGTCGGGCGGGATGCGCAGCAGCTCGCCGCCGCCGGCCTGCGCGCGCACCTGCACCATGCAGGCGGCCTCCAGCCTGTGCATGGCCTGGAAGGCGTCGGCCATGCTCACGCCCACGGTCAGCAGGCCGTGGTTGCGCAGGATCAGGTGCTTGCTCGCGCCCAGGTCGCGCACCAGGCGCGGCTGCTCGTCCGGGTCCAGGGCGAAGCCTTCGTAGTCGTGGTACGAAAGGGACTGCAGTACCATGAACGCGAACTGCGACAGGGGCAGCAGGCCTTCGCGCTGGGCCGACACCGCCACGCCGTTGACCGAGTGGGTGTGCAGCACGCACATGACGTCCGGGCGCGCCGCGTGGACGCAGCTGTGGATGGTGAAGCCGGCCGGGTTGATGCCGTATTCGGACTCCATCACCTTCTGGCCGGCCAGGTCCACCTTGACCAGGCTGGACGCGGTGATCTCGTCGAACATCATGCCGTAGGGGTTGATCAGGAAGTGCTCGGTGCCCGGCACCTTGGCGGTGATGTGGGTGAAGATCAGGTCGTCCCAGCCGAACAGGGCGACCAGGCGGTACAGGGCGGCCAGGTCGCAGCGCGCCTGCCACTCGGCAGGGCCGACGCGCTCGCGCACCGGGGCGTCGGACATATTCATAAGAACGGAGGAGCTCATGGAAAAACCTCGCAGGGATGGATGCCCGGGCAGGATACGGGCGGCCGCGGCCGCGCCAAACCGGCAAAAAGTCATCGTCCGCATGAGTTTTACGAATGTTCCTGCGTAGGTTCACCCCCTCGATGCCGCTCTTGCTGGCCTTCGAGGCCGCGGCGCGCCACGGCAGCTTCACGCGCGCCGCGCGCGAGCTGTGCCTGACCCAGAGCGCGGTCAGCCGGCATGTGCAGGAACTGGAATCGACGCTGCGCGCCACGCTGTTCGAGCGCTCGGGCCGGCAGATCCGCCTGACCCCGGAAGGCGAGCGCTACGCCCGCGAGATCGGCGCGGCGCTGGCGCGCATACGCAGCGCCAGCATGCGCCTGTACGAATCCGTCGACGACGCGGGGGCGCTGCAGGTGGCGGTGGCGCCCATCTTCGGCTCCAAGTGGCTGATGCCGCGCCTGAGCCGCTTCTACGACCGGCACCCCGGGCGCCTGGTCAACGTCCATTCGCGCATCGGCGAGGTGGACCTGGCGCTGGCCGGCATGCACGCCTACATCACCATCGGCGACGGGCACTGGCCCATGCACGCTGCGCATCATCTGCTGGACGTGCCTTCGGTGGTGGTGGCCAGCCCCGCGCTGCTGCGCAAGCATCCCGTGCAATGCGCCGCCGACCTGCTGCGCCACCCGCTGCTGCAGGTGATCAGCAACGCCGCGGGCTGGCCGGAATGCCTGCTGGCCAGCGGCATCGACCCGCGCCGGGCCGCCATGGGGCCCAAGTTCGAGTACACCGCCCACCTGATCCAGGCGGTGCTGGGCGGCATCGGCCTGGGGCTGGTGCCCGAGGTCTTCGTGCGCGAGGAATGCGAGCAAGGCGGGATCGTCATCCCCGACGTGCCCGACCTGGTGCCCAATCTCAAGCGCTACTGGCTGATCTACACGCCGGACGCCGAGCGGCACCCGACGCTGCCGCTGCTGCGCGACTGGCTGCTGCGCGAGGCGGCGGGCGACGCCGCTCAGGCCGATGCCCGGGCCGGAACCGCGCGGCGCCGGTGAGCCGTCGACGAACGAGGCGCCGGCGCTAGAACTGGATGGACAGCCCGCCGTCCACCACCAGCACGTGGCCGTTGACGAAGGAGGCGGCCGGCGAGGCCAGGAAGACCGCGGCGCCGGCGATCTCGTCGGGTTCGCCCCAGCGGCCCATGGGGTTGCGCGCCGCCACGGCGGGGCCGGACTTGGGGTCGGCCGCCATCGCCGCGTTGGTCTCGGTGGCGAAGGTGCCCGGCGCGATCGCGTTGCTGGTGATGCCCAGCGCGCCGAACTCCATTGCCATGGCGCGCACCAGGCCGGTCAGGCCCTGCTTGGCCGCGGGGTAGATGGCGTCGCCCACGCGCGCCAGCTCGCCGACCACCGAAGTGATGGCGATCAGGCGGCCGTGCCGGCGCGGCGCCATCAGCTGCGCCGCCGCGCGCGACAGCAGGATGGCCGCGACCAGGTCGGTCTCGATCAGCGCGCGCACCTCGGGGGCGGTGATCTCGGCCAGGGTCTTGCGGTTGCGCGCGCCGACGTTGTTGACCAGGATGTCGAGCCGGCCGTGCTCGTCGCGGATGCGCGCGAAGGCGGCATCGCGCGCGGCGTCGTCGGCCACGTCGAAGGGCAGGGCCTGGGCCGACAGGCCTTGGCCCGCCAGGTCCTGCGCCGCCGCCTGCAGGGGCCCGGGGTTGCGGCCGTTGAGCAGGACGTGGGCGCCGGCGCCCGCCATGGCCCGCGCGATGGCCAGGCCCAGCCCGCGGCCCGAGCCGGTGACCAGCGCCACCTGGCCGGCCAGGCTGTAGCGCTGCAGGTAGGGCAGGCCGCTCATCGCACGGCCGCTAAGCCGCGCGCGAGGCGGTCTTGGCGGCCGTCTTGCGTGCGGGCGATTTGGCGGCCTTCTTGGCCGGCGCCTTCTTGGCGGGGGCCTTGGCGGCGGCGGTCTTGGTGGTCTTGGCGGCGCGCTTGGCGGGGGTCTTGGCCGCCGTTTTGGCTGCCGTCTTGGCCGCGGTCTTGCCGGCGGGGGCGCCGGCCGGCGCCGCGCCCTTGCGTCCCGGCTTCTCGGGGCGCGGCTCGAACTCGAAGCCTATCTTGCCGTCGGGCTGGCGCACCAGGAAGGCCTTGAACTTGCGGTTGGTGCGGCTGGACACGAAGCCGTCGAGCAGGTCGGTGCGGCCCTCGGCCAGCAGCTTTTCCATCTGCGCGCTGCTGATTTCCTGCTGCAGGATGACCTTGCCGGAGCGGAAGTCGCAGCTGCGTTCCGGCCCCACGGATTTTTCGCACACGTAGCTCATGCCGTGCTCGAACACGCGCGCGCCGCATTTCGGGCAGGGGCCCAGCGGCGTGTGGCCGGAGAAGTCCACCGCCTCGTCGGCATCGTCGTCGTTCTGGCCGAAGTCGAACTGCAGCTTGTATTCGTCGTCGATGCGCAGGATGGCGGCGAACGGCCGGCCCATCTTGCTGATGAAGCCCGACAGCGGGCCCAGCTCGCGCCGGGCCAGCAGTTCCTCGACCTCCTGCGGCTCGAAGGTGCGCCCGCCCGGGTGCTTGCCGATGGAGAAGTCGCACTGCGTGCAGGCGTAGCGGCGGTAGTTCTCCTTGACCACGCCGCCGCACTTCGGGCAGGGCGTGGCCAGGGTGACGTAGTCGCCCGGCACGGTGTCGCGGTCGTATTCCTTGGCGCGCTTGACGATCACCTGGGTCATCTGCGCGATCTCGCGCATGAAGGCGTCGCGCGCCAGCGCCCCCTGCTCGATCTGCTTGAGCTTGTGCTCCCATTCGCCGGTCAGTTCCGGCGAGGTCAGCTCGGCCACGTCCAGGCCGTTGAGCAGGGTCATGAGCTGGCGCGTCTTGGCCGTGGGCACCAGCTCGCGGCCCTCGCGGCGCAGGTAGCTTTCGGACAGCAGGCCTTCGATGATGGCCGCGCGCGTGGCCGGCGTGCCCAGGCCGCGCTCGGACATGGCCTCGCGCAGCTCCTCGTCCTCGACCAGCTTGCCGGCGCCTTCCATGGCCGACAGCAGGGTCGCTTCCGTGTAGCGGGGCGGCGGCTTGGTGGCCAGGGCCACGGCCTCGATCTCCTCGGTGCGCACGGTCTCGTCCGGCGCCACGGCCACCAGGTTGGCCTCGTCGCCCTGGGCCTCGCGGCCGTAGATGGCCAGCCAGCCCGGCGAGACCAGCACCTTGCCCTCGGTCTTGAAATGGTGGCCGTTGACTTCGGTGATGCGGGTGGTGACGCGGAACTCGGCGGCCGGGAAGAACACCGCCAGGAAGCGCTTGAGCACCATGTCGTACAGCTTGGCCTCGGCCTCGCTCAGCTCGCGCGGGATCTGCAGCGTGGGGATGATGGCGAAGTGGTCCGACACCTTCTTGTTGTCGAAGATGCGCCGGTTGGGCTTGACCCAGTTTTCGGCGACCACGCGCTGCGCGTGCCGGGCCAGCGGCGCGACCACGCCGGCCTGGGTGCCGGCCACCGCCTGCATGGTCTGGCGCACCGTGTGGATGTAGTCTTCCGGCAGGTAGCGCGAATCGGTACGCGGGTAGGTCAGCACCTTGTGCCGCTCGTACAGGCTCTGCGCCAGCGACAGCGTGGCCTTGGCCGAAAAGCCGAAGCGCGAGTTGGCCTCGCGCTGCAGCGAGGTCAGGTCGAACAGCGCGGGCGACAACTGGGTGGACGGCTTGGATTCCTCGCTGACGCTGCCCGGCTCGTCGCGGCAGGCCGCCACCACGCTTTGGGCGGCCGCCTGCGACCAGAGCCGGGAGTCGCGCTTTTCCGGGTCGCGCTCGTCGCGCTGGAATTTGGGGTCGAACCAGCGGCCCTCGTACAGCCCGGCGGCGGCCACGAAGGTGGCGCGCACTTCCCAGTAGTCGCGCGAGACGAAGCTGCGGATGCGCTCTTCCCGTTCGTGCACGATGGCCAGGGTGGGCGTCTGCACCCGGCCCACCGGGGTCTTGAAGAAGCCGCCGTCCTTGCTGTTGAAGGCCGTCATGGCGCGCGTGCCGTTGATGCCGACCAGCCAGTCGGCCTCGGCGCGCGAGCGGGCGGCCGATTCCAGCGGCTTCATGACGCCGTCGTCGCGCAGGTTCTGGAAGGCCTCGCGGATCGCCTGCTGCGTCATGGATTGCAGCCACAGGCGCTGGATGGGCTTGTTCACCCCGGCGTATTGCACGATATAACGGAAGATCAGCTCGCCTTCGCGGCCCGCGTCACAGGCGTTGATGATGCTGTCCACGTCCTTGCGCTTGAGCAGGCGCACCAGCAGCTTCAGGCGCTCGGAGGACTTCTTGTCGGTCGGGCCCAGCTCGAAGGCGGGCGGGATGACCGGCAGGTGGGTGAAGCTCCACTTGCCCTTGACCGGGTCGTTGGGAGCCACCAGCCCGAGCAGGTGGCCGATGCTGGAAGCCAGGACGTAACGATCGCTTTCGAAGTAATCGCCCTCCCGCGCGAAGCCCCCCAGGGCGCGCGAGATGTCCAGGGCGACCGAAGGCTTCTCGGCAATAATCAGCGTTTTGTTCATGCGTTTCCAGTGGCGGCGGGTCCGCCGCGAGTTAGCGCGGATGATAAGAGGGGAGTTTCGCGCCGTGCAAGTCAGCCCTCCCGGTCCGCCTTTTCCATCTTACGACGCCTGGCGGGCATTCCTGTCCCGGGCGGCCCTCGCCCTGGGGGCGCTGCTGCTGGCCGCGGGCCTGGCCTGCCTGGTGGCGGCCAACTGGCCGGGGATGCCCCGCTGGCAGCGTTTCGCCCTGGCGCAGGCGGTGCTGGCCGGGCTGGCGCTGCTGGCTTTCTGGCGCGAGGGCCGGGGCGGGGCCGCCGCGGGGACGGGCGGCCCGGCCGGCCGCCGCATCCGCGCCGCGCTGCTGGGCGTGGCCGGCGTGGCCCTGGGCGCCTTGCTCGCGCTGCTGGGACAAGCTTATCCCACCGGCGCCGACGCCTGGGAGCTGTTCGCCTGGTGGGCCGTGCTGCTCGCGCCGTGGGCGCTGGCCGCCGGCAGCGCCGCCGTCTGGCTGCTGTGGGTGGCGGTGGCCAACGCCGCCGCCGGCTTCTGGCTGCACGCGACGGCGCAGCTGCGCTGGCTGCCCGGCGTCGACCTGCCCCTGGCCGGCATCGCCCAGGCGGCGTTCGCCGCCGTCCTGCTGGCGGCCTGGGAATGGGCGGCCGCGCGTGCCGGCCACCGCGGCCGCAGCGGCCCGCGCCTGCTGGCCGCCCTGGCGCTGGCCTGCCTGGTGCCGGCGGTGGTGCTGGGCGACCTGGGCCGGCAGGCCTGGCCGGCGCTGGCCGCCTGGGCCGCGGCGACCGCCGGCCTGTTGCTGGCCTACCGCCGCCGGCCGACCGACCGGGTCATCCTGGCGCTGGCCGCGGCCGGCGTCATGGCGGTGTCGCTGCGCCTGGCCGGGGAATGGCTGTTCGCCGTCCTGGACGACGAATTCGCCCTGCTGCCGCTGGCCGTGCTGCTGGTGGCCGAGTCGGCCTGGGCGGCACGCTGGCTGCGGCGTGTTCCGCCGCCGGCCGAGTGCGTTCCGCCAGCGCGGCTGCAGGACGCCGGGAAGACAGGCGGGCGGGCGGCAGGGACGAGGCAGGCGGAGCCGGGCGGGCTGCCGGGCGGCGACGGTCCGGGCGGCGGCTGCGCCGCAGGGGACGCGGGAGCGCCCTGGTACGTGCAGGCGCTGCTGGCCCTGGGGGCCTGGCTGGCGACCTTGATCCTGCTCGCCTTCCTGCTGGCCGCCGACCTGGTTGGCAGCCCGGCCGGCGCCCTGGGCTTGGGGGTGGTGCTGGCCGCGGCGGCGGTGGCGGCGCTGCGCGCCGCGCGCGGCGATTTCCTGCGCCAGCTGGGCACGGCGGCCGGGCTGGCCGGGCTGGCGCTGGCCGGCTACGGCCTGGGCGAGCTGCTGCCCGGCGGCGCCACGGCCTGGGTGGCCTGGCTGCTGGCGGCGGCGCTGCTGGCGGTGGCGGCGCCCAGCCCAGCCCTGCGCCTGCTGTGCGGCCTGGCCGTGGCCCTGGCCTGGGTGGGCGCGGTGCACGGCGCGGGCGGCGGCGAGGCCTGGGACGCCCTGGAGGCCCTGGCCGGCGGCGAGCAGCCCGGCCGCATGCTCTGGGCGCTGGCCGTGCTGGCGGGCGCGGCGGCGGCGCTCTGGGCCGTGGGTTCGCGGCGCGCAGACGCTGGCGGGCTGCCGCCCGGGGCATCGCGGCCGGCTGGGGCGTCACGGTTGGCTGGGGCGTCGCGGTTGGCCGGACCCTTGCTCCCGCCGTCGCTCCTGCCCTTGTCCCTCTTCCGGCCTTGGGCGTGGGCCTGGACGGCGGCGGTCCAGGGGCTGGCCTGGCTGGCGCCCGGCACGGCGCTGCCGCGCTGGCCTGCGCTGTTCGCGCACGACCCCGCCGCGGCGCTGGGCTTGGCCGCGCTGGCGGCCCTGCCCGCAGCCGTGGCGGCCTGGGCCCTGCATCCCGCGCGCGGCCGGCACCAGCCCGCCGCCCTGCGCCTGGGCCTGCCCGCCGCGCTGCTGGTCCTCGCCCTCTCCTGGCTGCCCGCACCGGGCGTGGCGCTGGGGCTGGCCTGGCTGCTGCTGGGCCACGCGCTCGCCCGCCGCGGCCTGGCCGCCTTCGGCGCGGCCGGCCTGCTGGCCTATCTGCTGCATTATTACTATCAGCAGCAAGTGCCCCTGTGGGAAAAAGGCCTGTGGCTGGGCGCGGCCGGTTTGGCGCTGCTGGCGCTCGGCGGCCTGGCCCGGCGGTTGCGGTCGGGCGCAGGCTCGTCCGTGGGCGGAAGCGCTGCCGCCAATCCGGCTGCCTTCGTACCGGACCAGGGCGAGCCGACCGCTGCCCGGCGGGCCATGGGCAGCTTGCCTCGTTCCGTCGTCCGCTATCGCCGCGCCTGGATCGCGGGCGGGCTGCTGCTGGCGCTGGGCTTCGCCAATTTCGCCATCGCCGGGCGGGAGCGCCTGCTGGCCCGGGGGCGGCGGGTGGTGCTGGAGCTGGCGCCGGTCGATCCGCGCGCCCTGCTCCTGGGCGACTACATGGCGCTGGATTTCGCGCTCGCCCGCGAGCTAAGCCGCGAATTGGCGCGCGACGAAGGGGCGCCACGCCGGGGCTGGCTGGTCGTGCGCCCGGACGCCGAGGGGGTGGCGCGGGCGGTGCGCATCCAGGCCGGGCCGGTGCCCCTGGAGGCGGGCGAGGCCGTCCTGCGCTACCGCCGGCGCGGCCGCGCGGTGCGGTTGGCGCCCGACGCCTATTTCTTCCCCGAGGGCCAGGCTGCGCACTACGCCCGTGCGCGCTACGGCGAACTGCGGGTGGACGCGCAGGGCAATGCGCTGCTGGCCGGCCTGCTGGACGAGGCGCGGCGGCCGCTTTAGGGGTCCTGCCCCACGCCGAAGCGCCGCGCCCAGCGCTGCGTGGCCTGGGTCCAGAAGTCCTCGGGCGTGTCCGCCGCCAGCGGGGCGAAGCCCAAGTCCCGCCAGGCCTGCGCCAGGCAGTCCATCGGCCGGCCGGCATCCAGCGCCGGCGCGCCGTTCTGCTTGGACAGCTTCAGGCCGGATGCATCGGTGACCAGGGGCACGTGCATCGCCCGCGGCGGGGCCAGGCCCAGCAGGCGGGCCAGCACGCGCTGGCGGGCGGTCGAGCCCAGCAGGTCGGCGCCGCGCACCACGTCGGTGACGCCTTGCCCGGCATCGTCCACCACCACCGCCAACTGGTAGGCCCAGAGCCCGTCGGCGCGGCGCAGCACGAAGTCGCCCACCGCGTGGGCCACATCCTGCTCCTGCGGCCCCAGCCAGCGGTCGTCGAAGCGCTCCACGCCCTTGGGCACGCGCACCCGCCAGGCGCGCGGCGCGCGGCCCGGGGCCAGGCCGTTGCGGCAGGTGCCGGGGTAGGGCCTTTCGCCGTCGGGCAGCGCGCCGTGGCGCTGCAGGGCGGAGTCGGCGATCTCGCGCCGGGTGCAGCCGCAGGGGTAGACGAGACCCTGGTCCTGCAGCCGGCGCAGCGCGGCCTGGTAGGCGTCGCCGCGCCGCGACTGCCACAGGATCTCGCCGTCCCAGCGCATGCCCAGCGCCAGTAGCTGCCGCTGTATGCAGTCGGCCGCGCCCGGGGCGACGCGCGGCGCGTCGACGTCTTCCATGCGCAGCAGCCAGCGCCCGCCGTGCGCGCGGGCGTCCAGCAGGCTGGCCATGGCCGCCACCAGCGAGCCGGCGTGCAGCGGGCCGCTGGGGCTGGGGGCGAAGCGTCCGGTGTAGTTCACGGGGAGGCGTTGGCGCGGGAGGGGGCGGACGACAAGGTGCAGGGCGGATGCGGCGGTGGAGAGCCCGGCGCCCGGGGGCGCGAACATGTCGGTCCGAGCAGGCAGGCTGCGGACGGGCGCAAGGGCCCGGGCGGGCCCGGGGCCGTGGCGGGGCTCAGTGCAGCTGCCGGGCGCCGCCGTCTTCGAGCAGTTCTTCCAGGACCAGGTTGTCGATCTCGGCTTCCTGGCTCCAGAGGACCATCAGGGCGATGATCTTGAGCTTGGCGAGCGAGATGGGCGCTTCGCCGGCGGCCAGGGCGCGGTCGACGACGATTTCGCGCAGCGCCGCCGGCAGCACGCCGGAGGACTCCAGGAAGGCGATGAAGCCGATGGCCTCGCTGCCTAGCTGGTTGTATTCGGTGTCGGCGTAGATGCGGGTGCCGTCGCCGGGGGCCTGGGCCAGGTCGACGCAGTGCTCGGTGGTTTCCGCCAGGCCGTAGAGCCAGCCCAGGGCATCGTCGATGTCTTCGTGTTCGAAGCCGGCGGCGGCGAGGCGCCGGGCCAGCACGTCCGCCGCAGGACAGGCTTGCGGCGTATAGTAGTTTTCGAACAGATAAACCAGAATATCGAACATTTTCGGCGCGGTAAGGCCGTTTTTAGCATCAGCTCGCGGG
>Ga0182746_1001518_pt1 | contig 20773 bp, 19 predicted proteins | sample eDN3rd30CBELigOP_FD_128881 | JGI IMG/M metagenome (GOLD analysis project Ga0182746, IMG submission 128881) | Enriched Organic Plus compost microbial communities from Emeryville, California, USA - eDNA 3rd pass 30_C BE-Lig OP (version 2) (version 2) ... | reverse complement strand
TGCGTTTCATTGTTGCCGTTTCTTTTATAAATGGTTTGTCCCCTTATTCATTCTTCTTTTTTATTCAATGATACGTATGCTCATCGTTATCGCCTGTTCGCTTTTCAGCACATTGGATAACATGAGAACACCGTGCTCGGTAAAAGCAAATGGCAAGTATTTGGAATAGGCGCCATGTGCTAAGGTCGCATTTTGCGATCTTAGGATCAGGTCATACTCCTCGCGGGTCAACTCAAACATAAAGTGCTCCGGAAAGCGAATCATATTTCGTCGTACCTGCTCTTTTAATCGGCGCGTCTCTACTCCATACAATTCTGCCAAATCACTATCGAGCATTACTTTTTGTTCTCTGATGAGATGAATTTTGTTAATGACCACGTCATCAGCAATCATTAAAGTTTTAACAGTATTGGTTTGGGTTTCCGGCATAGGCTGAGCTTTCAGTTTGATATCACAATTTGTGATATCAAGTTTTACGTTTGTTTTATTTTTTCGATTATTCTTTTAGCCTTCCCGATTAAGTCTAAGCCTGGTCTTGCATTAGCTACGCTAAAGGTAAAAGTTTTAACACTGACTTCCAAATCTTTGGAACAGCTGAATCGCTTTTAGTTCATAAATCGACCCTCAACAAAATAATCCGCCGGCTTCTTCGTTTTAGTACTAGGTTTAGGTTGATAGCCCCTAACCCCATTGGGGCGGAGACCCGTTGCTTACAAAGGTGACGGGTTTCTCTTTTTTAGCCGCTTTTGGTCACCACATTGTCTATTTAACATCTCTTAACAGATTCGCTGTAACAAAACCGGGCCGACATGCGTTATATAGTCAGTTAGTAAAATTTATAAAATTGTCTTTTCATAATTTAGGTTTATAATTGGTTAGTTAGAAAGCCCCGATTCTCCCCGTTTCGGGGCTTTTGTTTGTTGCTTTTTCTCACTGCCAAATTCCCTTCGGGAGAATCAAATCTGCGGAATTATCCCCGATTCTTTATCGTTTTATTGATTTCACTTGTGCTAAATGATGGTTGCAATGCCATGCATACATGCCTATAGCTTCATTCAAAACAAATTCCTGTCCGTGCTCGGGATGGGATTGGACCTGAATTTTAAGTAAGCTGACCATTGTTTCGCGCAAAAAATTCTCTAAAAAGCCAATTTACCCTTCAACCTCCTTCATATCAAACCGATAATTCTTGCCATTATAATGCACATGTATATAGGCATCCATATTATAGTCGTAAAGCCGGGTGAAGTCAGGCCGACTGCTTTCAAAATAAGTCAGCCTTTTGTCCTGAAATTCTAGATTCACCAACTTATGACACACTTCATCCAACACGCCGTCCATTTCCAGGCTCCGTCGAACAACGGGATGAATTTTGTTCAAGTGTTTTACATAGAGTTCTTTCCGCAACGCATCAAGGTCGATTTGCAGGGCCTTTTTCTTTCTTCCTTTCATGGCGGCAAAATAGCTAAAAAAATTAGTTATTGGATTCGATTAGAATTAAAATTTTGAAGACATCTATCTTCAATATGCCCATGAGTACGTTTTCTTTACTGTCAATATAGTTGCAGAAGACCCGATAGGATTTAAATATAATAAGACAATCCGAGAATTTGACTTGAAATACCAATGGGATAATCTAAAAAAGTGGAGGTAATCTGCGGCCACTGAAAGAACAATCTTAAGGGTAATGAGTGGTTTGATTCAGTTGCACGTAAGACTATTCTATACAATCATTATTATTCTGACAATCAGTATAAGATAGATAAAAAATACAGCGTTAAAAAAATAAAATTTGCTAGATATATTATTACGGCAACTATGAATAGTTTTGGCAAAAAATGCTTATCAAATTTGGATAAATATAAAATGGGAAAACTGAAAACAACCGTTTCTTTACTTGTATTAACCTGTTGGATTAATACTATTTTAGCGCAAACAGACTTTGGAGTTTTTTTAAAAGCTGATGGTTTTGATGGTAGCATAACTATATTGGACTATAAGAATAACAAGTGGTTATATAGCGATACTTCGGATGCAAAAAAAGCTACCCTCCCAGCATCGACCTTTAAGATTATCAATTCATGCATTGCGTTAGAGACAAATGTAATCGAAGATGAAAATGAAGTCATAAAATGGAATGGGGAAATCAGAAAGTTTCAAGGTGAACCTGTGATTGCCTGGAATCGGGACACCTACCTTAAAGATGCCTTTCAGAACTCTACGATTTGGTTTTATGTTGAATTGGCCAAACGCATAGGGAATAGAAATTATAGAGAATTTTTGAGTAAATGCCATTACGGTAACGGGAAAATAAATAACGATACTGATGGGGATTTTTGGAACTATGGAGATTTTGCGGTTACACCGATTAATCAAATAGAGTTCTTGCAAGCAATTTATGAAAGAAAACTACCTTTCTCAGAACGGACCTATAAAATAGTTGAAGAAATCATGATTGACGAAAAGACAGAGAATTATACCATCCGAGGAAAAACAGGATGGACAACAAAACATGGCAAAGATATCGGCTGGTGGGTAGGTTATATTGAGGTTAAGGACAATGTGTATTTTTTTGCTACAAGATTGATCAAAGGTATAAATGATGATAAACCCAATTTTTCAAAAGCTAGAAAAGAAATTGTCAGAAAAGCCTTTAAAGAAATTGGGGTGCTACAGGACTAGAATTGACAGTATCCTATTATATCCTAATATTTTATCTGTAATTTAGATCAAAAACCTGCTTACCCCATACTTCTGGCGCTATTTAAGACAATACGGTTTCCCGTAATGCCCTCACCATTCCTACGGTTACCTTTGGGTAATCAAAAATTTGTATTTCTCATTCGTATGTTTTACCTTGCATGGTAGAACAACCATGGTAAGCCAATTAGGCCTAAGTAATACAACTATAGCATCATTTAATTATATATAATCAATAACCGAATTTAGTAAGTACAAACCGTCAATAAAGAAACCGACACCAACCATTATGCGTAAGCGCATCCTATACCTGTTTCTCCTATTGGGATTCCTACTGCCTGCGGCTTCAGCTGCGGAGGGCAGTGCGTTAACTTATACGGTTACGCAGCAAAAGGACGTCACGGTGTACATCACCAAAACAGGGGAGAAGTACCATCGGGCGGGATGCCGTTACCTTAAGAAGAGCCAAATCAAAACAACGAAGAAGCAGGCCGTAAAAAATGGATATGGGGCATGTAAGGTGTGTAAGCCATGATTAAATGAAACACTAAGCTATCATACTATATTTCTAGTAACCCTAAAGTCAGAACTGCATTAGCCTATGAAACTAACCATAAAACAACGAATTTCTGTCGCAGGAATCTATCTATTGTTAATTCTAGGAATTGGCTATTTCGTTAAAGGAGACTTACATTTCATTACAAACACTCCCCTTGATGTAGAAGTTGTGATTGAAAGTTATATTGAAAATTAACTTGCTATAGGCCATCCCACGGAAGAATTTTCACTTTTAAGTGAAATTAAAAAACAATAAACCCTTATATTTGTATTATATTTAGTTTTAAGTGAATTTTGAAATTATTGAAATAGAAGAATTATCCGGACGTGCTGCCACAATTTATACAGTACTGTTAAGTGGCTCGGAGCAGACGGTATTCGACAATTTTCTTGAAGAAAACAAGGAAAGATTCAAAAATGAAATCAAGTTCATTGTAAACAGGCTATATGAAATCGGTCATCGGGTAGGAGCAAGAGAAGGTTTTTTCAAACCCAATGAAGGCAAACCAGGCGATGGTGTCTGCGCACTCTACGACCTGCCGGATTCGAAGCTTAGATTGTATTGTATAAGATATGGCAATGTGGCTATTATATTAGGTGGTGGCGGCGAGAAGCCGAAAAGCATGCGGGCGTGGCAGGAGAGTGAAAAGCTCAGCGAAGAGACTAGCCGCATGATCCAAGTTTCCGAAGCTATTACTGCTCGGCTAAAATCCGGAGATATCGAATGGTCCCGCGATGGGTCAGCGTTGGAAGGGGATTTAAACTTTGGTGAAGATGAAGACTATTAAAAAAGCAAGGAAAATCAGCAGTCCGCTGATCAGCGGAATTATGGGCGAATTGACCCCCGTAGAAAAAGCACAAACAGCGGTCAAAATGCGGCTGGCAGCCAAGCTCGGCGATCTAATTAAGCAACAAGGTTGGAGCAAGGGAGATTTTGCCGACCATGTAGGCAAGCATCCGTCGGAAATTACCAAGTGGTTAAGTGGTACGCACAATTTTACAACCGATACTTTGTCGGAGATTGCTGTAGCCCTTGGGGTAACCGTGGATGTGTTTTTTGCGTCCGAACGGATCGAGGTTACGCATAAAGAACATTTGGTGATTGGCACCCGAACAAAAGGTCCTGCTGTTGGCACTTGGACACTCGGTCTAATTACTAAGGTTTCGGGCAATACCTCCGAAATCAAACGCAGTTAATTTTCGGTTATACAGAGGGCGTGTTATGACCAGGAAGAAAGCGGCAACGGCTATTATAGACAATTTGCAACTACAGGCTATTGAGTTGCTGAGCAGCGCGCTGAACCCACCTGTCGAAACGAAAGGAGGGGATGTCGATTATCTATTCGATATCGGTATAGAACACCGGGTGAGCGAAGCGGATAAGCTGGTGTTTGTGATGGTGTCTGTGACCATACGGGTAGATGATCGTCCCGAAGCATTAGGATCACTTGTCTCAAGTTGTATTTTCCAAATTGGTAATTTCGATGAAGTTGTCCTGTCTGGGCCAGAGGGCGATTTCCATTTGTCGGAAAAACTCGCTGGCATTGTAAATGACATATCCATTTCAACAACCCGAGGGTTAATGTTTGCTACATTTAAGGGTACTTTTTTGCATAATGCGGTTTTACCGGTTGTGAGCGCCATTTAGAATAAGATCTGGATGACAGAGTTTCAGTGATTCTCGCATGGCGGATTATGAAGACAGAACCCTACCAATGCTTATAGCCTAGTTCCATCTTTTTTGTGAGAGGTCAGGGAGAGGTCACATTAAGGTGATTTTTTATTTACACCCACAGCAAGGTGATATTGAAGTTTAGTGAGTTTATCAATTGCTGCCTCAGCTTTTCCATATTTGTTCCTTTTTACAAGTAATCGAATTCTAAAATGGATGTCTGAAAAAACATTGTCTCGGTCTTCTATCCTAAGTCTGGTGCGGTTGGGACAAAAGCAAATGTGGTGCAACTGTGCGTTGGCTTGTGGGTGGTGTTGCACCTCTTTTGATTTTGCCGAAGCGTTGGCTTGTCCGTTCATTGGTCTGTCTGTTGAATGTTTGCACGGTCGTTCATAGGGTGACCGCTAACGGTTTGGCGCTTGGCGCAGTGGCGGATTTCGGAGCACAAAACTGTCAATATACCACAAAAGTTGATGCGTGGTAGAATGTTCAATTAACCACGTCACCCGCCATTGAGCCAAACGCATGTTACAGGCTGGCGTTTTCGTAAACTATCTATTTATTTTCAACCGTTTAATCCATTTATACACTTCAACCCACATCACCGATACGGCAGCAATAAAAATTGAGATTACAAATTCCTGGAAATTTATACTACTTACTTGAAAGAAAGAAGCGAATGGTGGAATATAGAGTATTGCGATAAGTAAAACCAAAGATGCTCCAAGGATTATGGGGAACAATTTATTTTTATTTTTAAAACTATCAAACATACTGTAAATGAATGAGCGATTTACCATACTCAAAAACACATTTGCAAATACTAAGGTTGTGAAAACTATTGAGCGTGTAGTTGCTTCGTTACTTCCGTTTTGTACGGCATACTGATATGCAGATAGAACGCCTGCGGTAATGACCAATCCCTGAATAATACTAATGCTTAATTCTTTCCAACTTAAGAATGTTTCGGTCATTTTACGTGGTTTCTCTAGCATTGTATTTTTTTCCATCGGCTCATTTTCATAGACAATAGAACAGGTTGGCCCCATGATTAGCTCCAAGAAAATAACATGTACCGGTGTGAAAATATGCGGATATACCCAACCCAAAAACAAGGGTAATGAAACCGTTAGAATAATTGGGATATGAATGGATATAATATACTGTATGGCTTTTTTGAGATTGGTATAAATTCTTCTTCCTGCCGCTATTCCAGTAATCAATTTGTCTAAATCATCATTTGCTATAACCAATGCTGCCGCTGCTTTTGCAATTTCTGTTCCTTTGTTTCCCATCGCTACGCCAATATGAGCTGCTTTTAAAGCAGGTGCATCATTTACACCATCCCCCAGCATTGCAACAACTTCCTCGTTCTTTTTAAGAGCGTTTACCATTGCCAATTTTGCCTCAGGAAACATTCTGGTAAACAGTGTGGTGTTTTTAGATAGTTCCATCAATTCTGTTTCTGTGTGATGAACGATTTCCGTTCCGTTTACCGCTGGTGTTTCGTTTATAATTCCTGCTTGATGCGCAATAGCCTTTGTCGTATCTGCATTGTCTCCCGTAATTACTTTTACCTTGATGCCTGCAGCATATATCTTTTTAAATACCTCTTGAATGTTTTCTTTCGGTGGATCGTAGAAAACGGTAAATCCTAAAAAGTCAAAAGAAAAATCTTGTTGTTTTTCAGGAAAGTGATTGCCTTCAAAATTACATTTAGCCACGCCCAGTACTCGGTACCCTTGCGCTCCGAAATTGATGATATGTTGTCGTAAATTGTCCTTCTCGCTATCAGAAAGAATAGAAACGGCAAGAATGGCTTCGGGCGCACCTTTGGCTGCAATAATTCTTTCACCTAAACTATTTTCAAAAAGATGCGTCATCATTGGAGGTTTCCCTTCTAATGGATATTCGTGTATCATTTGAAAATTCTTCCGCTCATCATTGGATTGTGTTTGCTCATAAATTTGATGCAGTGTTTTTTCCATGGGATCAAACGGAATGGGTTCACTACTCCACATAGCGAAACGAATAAGCTCTGAAAGCTCAGGTGTATTGAATTGCGTATCCTCAAAAACCTTGTTTGATTTGTAATCAAATAAAAGTTTCAGTCGCATGGAATTTTCAGTAATAGTTCCCGTTTTGTCCGTACAGATCACTGTAGTACTGCCCAATGTTTCGACCACACTACTACGTTTAATTATCACACCTTCACTCATTAATTTCCAGGCACCTAAAGCCATAAAAGTAGTAAAGGCTACAGGGATTTCTTCTGGAAGCACAGACATGGCCAAGGTTAATCCAGCGAGTAAACTTTCTATGATATTACCTGATTTCCAGTAGCTAAATCCCCAAACCATCAGAAACACGATAACACCAATAATCGCCATTCCCTTTACAAATTTGGTAATCTGAATTTGCAGCGGCGAATGAACTTCTTTGATATCTTGAATTGATTGACTGATTTTCCCTAGTTTGGTTTCTGCTCCAATTTTCTCTACATTAAAGATGGCCAAACCAGATACTACCAGCGTTCCGCTATATACTTTTCTATCTTCGGTTTCTTGACTTTTAAATACTGAAAAACTTTCACCTGTTAGTGAGGCTTCATTAACTGAAAAATCATTGCTGTGCACAATTTCGCCATCAGCACTAATCATTTTTCCTTCTTCAACAATGCACAAATCGCCAACGGCAATTTCGTTTGTGGGAATTTGCATCACGATTGAATCTCTGATAACAGTACTTAACGGTTCGTTCAATTTTTTCAACGCTTCCAGTGCTTTTTTACTGCGATTGTCTTGATAGAATGAAATTCCAGAAACGACAATAATAGCGCCCAACATAAAAATAGCTTCGGAATAATTGCCAACTATTATATAAATAACTGTTACCGCAATAAGCAAAAGCAGCATAGGTTCTTTCAAAATATCGAGCAACATCCTATACCACGCATTTTTTTTAATAGCGTCTATTTGATTGAAACCAAATTTTTTTCGAAAGGTTTTTAATTCCTCGGTTGTGAGACCTCTAAGGTGTTTGGGGATGTTATACCGCATCAGATGTCTAATTTTTTAAAAACTTAAACTGTTTTTTTATTTAAATTACTGTCAAAAGTGTTTTTTGTAAATTTTTTGAGTTTTTTCCACGCTTGCCTGTAACGGCCCGGCTATGCGTAGTGCGGGATTTCAAGGCACTTCACTGTCCGGTTACCGATATGTTTGTTAAAGTTCATTTACTTTCAATTTAGCACCAAACCCCGCATTACGTACAGCCAATGTTGTGCGTTCGTGCTTTATTTTTCTTTTCGTTTTAGTCTTCATTTTCTATGTCCTCCAGTGCGGTGGGGCATTTTTTAAAATTTCTCTTTTCTCGGGCAGGGACTTGGAAGCTCTTTTGCAGGTTTTGGCTGTGCGTTGGCATTGAGCGACCTGCAAATGTGCTTTCAAGTGTGCGTTGACTATATGAAGTATCTGAAGTCATAAGCTTTAGTTCCAAGTTCTTCCAGTTGTTTGCCCATCACAGAAAGTCTTTTAGAGAAGTCAATTGTTACTGGCATTGTCTTGTATAACTCCGCTCCGTTCCAATTCATCTTTGTTAGTTTCAAGATGTCGTTTGCTACTGTTTCAATTGGATCTGTACCTCTGAAACGCTTTATTAACAAAGGTGTCGGAACGCTTCTTTTACCTTGATAGTATGGCTTTGATAATTCATTGCTTTGCACCAATCCATGAGTCCAAAGTAAAAAGCTGAATTCGTCTAGTTGAATTATAGTTCCTCTTTCAATTGGATAGCGATTGAAATCATGTTTGCCTGTTGTATGATTCTTTTTAAGTTTAATTGCTCGCCAATTGCTGAATTGTTGAATCTGTAGAAGCTCAATATTGTCAATACCTTCAAGGGCATTGCAAATGCCATCTATCTCGTCACGAGTGTAATGAGAAGTCTTGTGCAGCACTAATTTTTTAAGACCGATTACAGGGTCTATTTTATGATAAGTGTTTCTGATATTCGTAACTAACCTAAATGCATCGTCTTTACTCATGGAAGGATTTTTACCAATCATAAATGGTTTTTCAATGGGTTGCAGTAGAAAACGTAAACCGTTACCATTGCCATCAAAAATTTGACTACTTCCTAAAACTACCTTGTTTTTTGCATTTTGTCGAATAGCATAGCCTAAGCCAACAAAAGCTGTTTCTGTGTTATCTGTTTTTACCTTCCAAGGTGTGCCATTAGACTTAACATAGATACCTAGGGATAACCACCATTTTACTTTTGCCTGGTCATTGTAGTTTATGGACTTATCTTCTATAAATTGAAGTCTTAATCCTTTTTTAACAGCATATAATTTAAGAGAATCGTGAAGATCGAAATAGGTGGTTTCGTTTTTAAGCTCTCTAAATTTTTTCCAAGTATTTGGAATGTAAATTGCCACACAGTCTATCTCGTTTCGTTTTAAGGATAGCGCATCAATACTCCTTTTAATGTGTTCGTAAAACTGAATAGCAGAATATTGACTTACTGCTTGACTGTTGATTGTAACAACATATTCACTTTGGGCCGAGTTAGGAATTACCAAATGCTTTTTATAAACAGCATCAAATCCCGGGTAGGCTTTAAGATATTCCTTTTCTGTGGTAGGACTAACTGGTTTTAATAACGATTCTAAGTGTGATTTTACTTTTTCGAAACCAGAGTCAGGAGCAATGATTGCCATCTGAATTTTTGAAACAACATTATTGACACCAAAACTTTCTTCCAAGGGACCTAAAAGTTTTAAGCCATTAATTGGATGAATAGACTGTTTTGTTTCGTCCTGATGGTGAAAGTAATTCAATGGCTCATTTGCTTTAGCGTAGTTATCAAAACAAAAGAACTTCCCCATTTGCTGAGCTGCTGTTGCGTAAAATTCAGAAAGTTTGATTTCAAAATCACCTAACCGAAAAGACAAGTCAGTATTTCTTCGCTTTAATTCTTTAAACCAAAAATGCACCTTGTCACCATACTTGTTATTCCAGCGATTAGATGTAATGGTATTAGTTAGGTTTTGAGCAATTAATCTATCTGGTTCAGCTCCTGTTGATGTTTGTATGTGAATAGTGGGGCATATTAGGAGGAAGAGAGCTTTGTTTACAAATTCTACTTTAAACTCGAAAGCTTCAAAGACCTGATAGCCCTGTGGAATTCTAAAATTCATCCATTTTGGAATACCATTAATTTCATCTTGGCTTAAAGGATGATTGACCGAAAACACTTTCCTGATATTTCTGCCTCTGCTAAATAGTGCTAAACCATAATCATTGACTAGGGACTTTTCAATCAACTCATAGAGCATTCCAATGTAGAAGGAATCAGGTTGATAAAATAGATAATCCGGAATGTCAACTAATTTTATCTCATCTGTGAGGTAGTCTTTGAAAACTTGTTTGATTTCATTTTCATCACCAAACAATGATAACGTTTCTCCTTTACTGAATGCTGCCACAATGTTAGAGTCCAGCAATATTTCCCTTAACCTTTTCCATTTGTCTTTTCCGTTGACGTTTGTCTTGGTTGAAAAGATGCTCTTGGGAAAGTATTTCGCTTTTATAGCGTTCAGAAGAATGGGGGTGGTATTGGATTGATTTTGAGTAAGTCGAAATGGCTGTTTTTGTTGGAATCGATCCTCTGCTATTGAATCAATTTGCTTGTTTTCTAATCCGCAGACTGAGTAAATTTCGTGAAGAAAATAGTCGAAACTATCAATGACCATAAAACCTGATCGCTGATTTTGATCGTTAGCTTTTTCAATGATTCTTGTTAGGCGTTCATTGGGGACAACCTCCTTTGGAATACACCAAACCAATCCTTTCGGGAATGTATTGGGTTTCTCCAATGCTTTTTCTAGTGTTTGTAAAACTGATTCATCACTTCCCGAATAACCTACTACCAAAAGACCTCTCCGACTTGAAGAACTTAAAAAATAGTTGTGCAGGTTTTCCTCTAATCTTTGCAGCTCTGAATCAGTGTTTTGTAAAGCATCATAGCGAAAGTCACCGTGAAGTTTAACCACAGTAGGAATATCACTTCTGAAATTTTGAACTGACTTTGAATTTTCAGGAGAAACAACCTGACAACTTATATCCATTTTGCTAATGGCTCTTTCTATCAAGTCATCAAAATTGGTTGTCCAAACTGTATTTACTTTTTTCTCTTCTACCAAAACCGATAGGCACATGAAACCAATTGATGGTTTTTTGTCCCTAACCAAGCTGCTCAGAAACTCTTGCCTCACCAATGGATCTGGGTAGCATTTTTCGAAATAATAGGAATATGGATTGGCAACATTTGCATCTTCTTCGGCAAAGTAGCTTTGAATGACTTTCTTATTGTCTTCAACTTTTAAGTCCTGAAACTTTTTACCATTAATTTTTCCGCTTACGCTCAACAACTCCCTTTTGAATTGCCATACCAAATCACTACCCGAATGAATGCCTGAAGAAATAGATGCACCTGCTCCAAGAAACAAATCAAATGATTGATTTGGAAGAACCTTGAAGCTCCTTAGAAAAGTGTCTTTGTCTATTCTTTTCATACCTAAACTTTTTGAACCTCCTTTTCTTTCGGCTCCAACGCCTCCCTTAACACCTGCTGCAAAAGCAACTCATTTTGCTGCTGACTTTCTTTGATACTCATCTCCAATTCATCGCAATACTGCATCAACTCATCCAGCTTGGCGACTATGCGTTGTTGTTCGGAGAGTGGGGGTAGTGGGATAGAAAGTTCATTCATGTGAACCCGTGTGATGTTTTTCATTGACGGGCTAGACCCTGTGCCTTTTGCGGCATAATATTCTCTTGCATAAAAAGAGTTGTTGCAGAGACTCACGTACTCTTTGGACACTCTATTCGAAAATTCAAATCGAATGGTTTTGTCACTCAGAAGTAGGTTTTTAGAAATAGCTTTTACCACAACACTCTTTCCTACTAATTCCAAAGTATTTGCCCTTGAGATTAAAAAATCTCCTACTTCAATTTTTGCAGATATGTCTTTGGGTTGTTTGAATGAATACCGTTTATTTTGGTCTTCTAAAAAGTAATCCCAAGAAACAGCACTTACTTTAATAACTCCCCACTCATCACCTTCAATTGGTACTTCTGTGCATTTAAAACTTTTTCCAGCTGACGAACCAAGAGATAATTCTCCCAACCTGCACCATACCCAATTCTCCGGAATTTCAAAAGGAATTTCTTCTTCCGTGATGGGTGGCAATGGTTTATGCTTCTTGATTCTTGCCCTGAGCCCTGTCGAAGGGTTCTTCTCCTTAGTCAAGCGTTCTTTCTCGGCTTTGATTTTTTCCAACAACACCGAAGCAGGTTCGTCATTCTCATCTTGTGGCACCAACTTTCCTTGCATGGCTTCCCGCAAAAAGGCCTGGCGGAGTTGCTTCACTAAATCGAGTTGGTGGGTGAGTTCTGAATCTAAACCAATTGTAGATTCTTGAGCAGTAACAAATTGTTCTTTTACTTCTTGCTGCTTTGCTATATCGAAATAAGGCAATTCATATTTTCCAAAAGCGGTAAGACCAATTGCTTCTTTTGATGTTCCAGCTTTGGTGTTGCGAACGATTTCATCTTTAAACGCTTGAAATATGAGATGGTAAAATTTTAAATCAATCGGATATTTTACAGGGTCTTTTGGTGTAATAATAAAACACAAGTCGCTTGAAACGAATTTCCCGTTTACGTAATGTGTCCGACCTAATGAACCAGATGCCGCAGCAGCAAAAATGAGGGCTTCACATTCGTGTGAAAACTCGTTGTGTGTTTTCCATTCTGCAGCAGCAGTTATAAAATCAAACTCACCTGGGGTGCATTTAGAGCTTTGCAAACCACCTTTTTCAAAATGAAACAAGTCTTTTATTTTCATCAAACTCATTTCACCGCTTCTTTTAAAGAGTTCAACAAATCGTGACTTTTGGAAAAACTCTTGTCGAGCATCTCCATCAATTCCACACTGCTGTAGATAATTTCTTCTTCCTGCTTGGTTGGGTTTTTAATGTCCAAATCATAGTTGCGGTCTATGATGGTTTGGATGTCCACTTTCCAGCTTAGGTCAGACTCTTTGCGGTTGTTCCACCATGCTTTTATGGGATTAAACTCTTTGAGTTGCAGCGGTCGGGTTTTGTTGTAAGCTTTTTGTCCTTCGGGCAGGCGGTGTTCGTAATACCACACTTCTTTGGTGGGCGAACCCTTGGTAAAAAACAAGAGGTTGGTGGCTACCGTGGCATAAGGCTGAAACACGGAGTTGGGTAAACGGATAATGGTGTGCAGGTTACACTCTTCCAAGAGCCGTTGGCGTACTCGTTGCTTTACGCCATCACCCGTCAGGGAGCCGTCTGGTAAGACAATGCCTGCTCGTCCGCCATTTTTCAGCAAGTGAATCATCAAGACCAAAAAGAGGTCGGCACTTTCCTTGGTGCGGAAGTTTTGCGGAAAGTTGTTTTCGTTGTTGTTGGCTACAATGCCTCCAAAAGGAGGGTTTGCCAGTATGGCATTTACTCGGTTCTTCTCGGTGTAGTTACTCAGCGGTTGGTCCAAACTATCACGGAAGCTGATGTTGGGCACTTCCATGTCGTGCAAAATCAGGTTGGTAGTTGCCAGCAAATACGGAAGTGGTTTGTATTCCCAACCAATAATGTTTTTGGCAATGCTTTCCCGTTCTTCTACACTGTTGGCTTGGGTTTTCAAATGCTCAATGGCAGCCGTTAAATAACCACCCGTTCCACAACTTGGGTCAAGAATCTTTTCGCCCAATTGCGGATTGATTATTTCGCAGATAAACTCGGTAATGGCTCTGGGTGTGTAGAACTCCCCACTTTTACCCGCACTTTGCAGTTCCTTTAAAATGGTTTCGTAGAGCTCGCCAAAGGCATGGCGGTCTTTGGCAATGTTGAAGTCAATTTCGTTGAGCTTGTTCAACACCTTGCGGATGTTGATGCCGCTTTTCATGTAGTTGTTGTTGCCTTCAAACACTTCACGAACAATCAACGCCCGTTTGTTCGCCAAATCATCACTCATACCCACTTTCAGGTTTTTGAGTGTAGGAAATAACTTTTGCTCAACGAACTGTTGCAGCTCATCACCCGTCATGCCCTCGTCATCACCTGCCCAGGCTTCCCAATGCAGTTCATCAGGAATAGGACTTACGTATTCGTCATTGAGCACTTCCAGTTCTTTGTCTTTATCGGAGAATATTTTGAGAAACAGCATCCATCCCAACTGTTCTATGCGTTGTGCATCACCATTCAACCCAGTGTCTTGCCACATGATTTTACGGATGCTGTCTATGATTCCTTTTAGGTTTGCCATTTATATCGGTTTCTGTAGTTCTAAAATATTAATTGGTTGAGCCAGTACTTTTACACCTTGTGGCGAAGCTCCGGTAGTGAATATGGTTTGCCAGAATTGATAATTCTGTTTACCGCCAAATACCGTGGACGAAAGTGTATTGTTAGTCCAAAGCGGCAAAAGTGAGAGATTCTTTGCATAGTTTCTGATGTTTGTCCAAAGTGTTTCAGAAAACTCATATTGAAATAATTTCTTTTCATCAACAGGAACACCTTGTGCCACCAAATGGTATTGTACAATCTGACTCAAATATTTAAGCCAGTTATACATGATTTCTTCTTTCGCCATTCGATAGGCTCTAACGTGTTCCAACGGAATATCTTCCCCTTTTTGAATCTTGCTTTCAATCTGGGATGTACCAATGTCTAAGTCAAACTGGTCAATGAAAATTTCCTCTGCAATGATGTTCATTAAATGAACGATTTGAGCCTTTTCAAGGCTTCTTGGGTTGGAGCCTTCTTCCAATTTGTGAGAAATAGGAATTTCTAATAAGTCTTGGTAAATGAAGAAGGAATAGAAAGTCTTTTCAATCGAACTATAAGAGATGGGTTTTTCTTTTGCCCTTCCGCCTAAATCCACAAATTCCATGAGTTTGTTGTCAGAATTTCGGGTTACTGCATCTCTGACCGAATCGAGGATGTACCTCTTTAATTCACGGGACTCCCCTTTAAAATAATTGGTCAATTCACGTTCTGAGAAGTTGAGATTATCCGCTTCCAGATTGTGTTCTTTTTGGTAGCGTTCCACTCGGTCAATGTATAGGGTGTTACCCAAATGGCGTTGAATCGATTTGTCAAAAGCTACCTGACGAAGGGTTGTTCCAGCTCTAAAATTTGTGAGTATTATTCTATCTTCATCTGGATTAATAAAAATCCTAACGGGCAATTCCGAAACTCCGAGAAGTACTTGGGCGGCTGCTTTGTGCTGACCGTCAAAGATCTTAACTTTTGATTCGCTGTTTTCTGAAATGTCAATCCAACCTAACTGGATATGCAATTGCGGATTTCCGTAATAGAATTCATCTATTAGTTTCGAAATATTACTTCCAATAGAACGTGGGTTGATTTTATCATCATGGAATACGAAATCAAGAGGAAGTACGGCAAAAAAGTATTCGAGACCGCTCAGCTTATCCTGGTAAACTGGAGCTTTTATGACCTCTGATTTTCCTGCTTGTGCTAAAGAATAAAGAATGTGTTCATTTTCTCTCCGGAATTTCAATGCATGCTTAGAACCACCTTTAGTTTTGATTACATCATCAAGATTAGGACTTCTGTCCTCAGCTTCTTGAATAGTGTCTTGTAGTTTTTTAAATCGATGAAGAATGCGAGCAAGTTTTAAGTCAGATGCTTGTTTGGATCGATTTGCTGATGCAAAAGTGAGCGCAAAATTGCTTGGGTCATCTTTGCCACCAAGCTTTGATGGTACTACATGGTCAATATCCAAAATGTCCTTATGTAGCTCTAAATCAATGGCCTCTTCTGAGATAAAACAAACGCCACTCTGAATATCCCAGAGTTGCTGAATTAAATCCTTGCGTTCTTCCGGCTTAAGCCTACCTAAATAGTTTGATGCCATTATGCTCCTGTTTTATAAAGTTCTTGTTCTAATTCTTTTACTGCTTCTAAGTATTTGGATTTGCTTCCAAATTGTTTGATGATTTCCAAAGGCGAACCATAATCGGTAAGTGGTTTCACTTTCAGAATATCCATGCTTTCAATGTTGGTTACTCCTTCGTCCGCATATTTATCGAGTAAGGTCTCCAACACCTTTCTGGCTTGTTCGCCATATTTGGTGAAGTAGTCACGCTTCTTCACATTGTTGGCTCTTTCTTTTCGAGTAAGAGGCGGTTGTTCAAATGCTACGTGACAGATTAAGTCGAATAAATCCACTTCACGGTTTACCGCATCTCTTAGCGCTTCAACCAACACACCTTGGTCTTCCAATTCTTTGATGATGACTTCTTTTTTATCTGTACTATTCCAACGGTTCAGAAAATCATCCAACGAAGCGTATTGTCCTTTTATTAGGTCTTTGGTGTGGTCTTTCAAACTTGTGGTAATAGGTTTGCCGTTGTTGTCGAAATACATTTCACGGCTTATCAATACGGAAACATCAACACCATTTACATAAACCTTTTCTCTAGGCTCATGAACCTTATCTGTTGGTGTCTGCGGTTCAGGATATCTGATTTCAGGTTCTATTTCAATTTCCTCTCCTGTTTCTTCGTCAATGATAGGCGTGTCAATGTTTTCTTCTTCATCCACAATGCCACCAAGGTCTGTTTCTTCCGAAACAGGCTTCACTCGGATTGGATCACCATCAAAGTCTTTATCCGCAAATAAGTCCGTGACGTTTCTAAAGTCGAGAATCGTGAAATACATTTTGCCAAACTCTTCATTGATTCGGGTCCCTCTACCCACAATCTGCTTGAACTTGGTCATTGATTTTATCTCTGCATCCAACACGATCACTTTGCAGGTTTGAGCATCTACACCAGTCGTCATCAACTCAGACGTAGTGGCAATGACAGGATAGGTTTCTTCAGGATTGATGAAGTTGTCCAGTTCTCGCTTTCCTTCATCATTATCGCCTGTAATCTGCATGATGTACTTGTAGTTTTGAGCTACTAAGTCGGCATTTAGATTTGAAAGGGCAGAACGCATTCGTTCTGCATGGTCAATGTCGGTGCAGAAAACAATGGTTTTGGCAAAACGGTCATAACCTTTTAAGAACTCAGTGAGTTTTCTCGCCACCGCCTGTGTTCGTTCTTCAATTACCAGATTTCGGTCAAAGTCCTTTCGGTTGTATATGCGGTCCTCAACTTCATTTCCTTCTTTGTCCGTTTTGCCTTGTTCTGGTCGCCAACCTTCTGCATCAACATTTAGGTTTACACGAACAACTCGGTAGGGAGCAAGGAAACCATCATCAATTCCTTGTTTCAGGGAGTAAGTGTAAAGTGGGTCGCCAAAATATTCGCTGTTTGAAACTTCATTAGTTTCTTTTGGCGTAGCGGTCAGACCAATATGTGTTGCTTTTTTGAAGTAGGTCAGGATTTCTCTCCAAGCACTGTCTTCTTTTGCACTTCCTCTGTGGCACTCGTCAATGACAATTAAGTCAAAGAATTCAGGCGAAAACTGTTTGTACGCATTTGCCTGTTCGTCAGCCCCAGCCAATCCTTGATATAAAGCCAAATAAACCTCATAGCTTTTGTCAATCATGCGGTGTTTTACAACCGTCATTTTATCCTTGAAGTGTTTAAAGTCTCCTCTTCGTGTTTGGTCTATCAATGCGTTTCGGTCAGCCAAAAACAGGATTCTTTTTTTCTTTCCGCTCTTCCAAAGTCGGTGAATGATTTGAAAAGCCGTGTAGGTTTTTCCTGTTCCAGTTGCCATCACCAACAGAATTCTGTCTTGTCCTTTGGCAATAGCTTCAACGGTTCTGTTTACTGCAATTTGTTGGTAGTATCTTGGGCTTCTTCCGCTTCCGTCAAAGTAATAATCTTGTGCAATAACCTTTTCAGCTTCTGGCGTTTCAATGCCTTTGTATTTCTTGTATTTCTGCCACAGTTCTTCAGGAGTTGGGAAGCTGTCAATGTCTAGTTCAGTTTCAACGTTACCGTCAGTTGCGGTTCGGTCATGGAAAATAAATCCGTCACCGTTGCTGCTGAACACACAAGGAATGTCCAATATTTTAGCATAGTCCAAAGCTTGTTGAATACCTGCTCTAACCGAATGCTTGTTGTCTTTCGCTTCAACAATGGCAATCGGAATATTTGGTTTGTAATAGAGAATATAGTCGGCACGTTTTCTCGCACCTCTTGCAGTCATCTTTCCTCTCACATAGATTTTTCCATCTGTGAATGATACTTCCTCTAAAAGCTGTGTCAATTTATCCCAGCCTGATTTTTCAATCGCAGGAGTAATGAACTTGGTGCATATATCTCTTTCTGATAGTGTTTTCTTATTCATGCTCAGATTGAATTAATTCTTTGGGATCAACATCAAGGATTTTGGCAATTTCAAAAAGCACTTCCAATCTTGGTTGTTGTCTGTTCTGCACGTAGGAGTTTACCATGTTGTAACTCTTACCCAGTTTTTCAGCCAGCCAAGTCTGTTTAATCCCTTTGTCTGCAAGCACTTCCTTAATTCGATTCATTGCTGTCAAATTATTCTGGTCTAAATTACAAATATATCTCAAATAATAAGATATAAACTGATAGTTATTGTGGTTAGAGCGTGGGAGATTTGGCTCTTTTGTAAAGCTTGGGTTGTGGGTTGGCTTGCGGGGCTTTGCAAATGTGCCAAATGCGGGTTGGCAGAGAAATTTTAAAAAATGCGAAGCGGGGGAAATAGAAATTCTGTCACTCTCAGTCGAATGATTAAAGCACGGTTCAGTCGGTTTGTCTGTCCAGTTGCTACATATGTTTCTTATTTCAGTTTCACTTCTTGTCAATGTTCAGGTGTCCTTTTTTTGCATGACGCACAACGTGCCGCGTATTGGCGATGGGCGGGGTTTTTAGCACTGACCTTTAATCGAAGAATGAAAGTTGAATTTTGCACTTCCGTTAATACGAAGCCCTTCAGCCCGCCTATTGCCAATACGATGTTGGCAGTAGTTTTTGTTTCTAAGGTGTTAGCCATTCTCTGTCTGGTTTTGCTAAAAGTCTTGCGTTATTAAATGCTTGGTCAAGTGTCAATACAGTATGAGCGACATAACTATTTTCATCTCTATTTACAACTAAAGCTAAGTCAGCATCTATTTTACTTGTAATGCACAATGGTAGTAAAAACTGTATTTTGTTGTCGTAAAAATGTGGGATAGCTGTTTTGTAATTGCGTCTTGCTCGTTTGGTAGCTAATTCTAATGCTCTATTTATTTCGTCAAAGAAAGAATTGTCGTCAAGTTTTGCAATTTTTTCAGGAAATCTGTGTTTCCTTTTTTTTATGTGTTCTTTCTTGATAGTTACTTTTATAGATGTATCAAAAATTAACTGTGTTGTTTCTGTATCTTCAAAAAAGGTAGCCATTTCAGGAAGTTCTGAAAAGTATTTTGTGTATTTGGATTGATCTGTATTAAATTCAAGAAATTCCCATTCAGGAATAGTTAAGCCCCACAAAGTTTGTGGCTGATACCTTTCGTTCTTCTTGAAGTAAGCAAAAATCTCATCTTGTTCTTTAGTAACCAATCCTGTATTGAAATATGCGAATTGTTCTTTACCGTCTCTTGATGTTGCAAATAGTATTTTATCTTGTAGTTTTATGCGTGAAAAGGTTTGGTTTAAATAACTAAACAGAACAGGGACACCATTTGTAGGGCGCTGAATATAATCCCAGTATTCGTTTTTTGTTTCTGCTAAATGTGGTGCAGTTGCCAAATTTTTCAAACTTGCTGACAAATCATCAAATTCAGCAAATAGTTCTATTGGATACCTGTCGTCAATTAAAACCACATCTATTGCTTCGTTTCTTCCTTCATTTACGTTTGGTGTAAAAATTACAGGTTCGCCTATTTCAATTCTAACATACTTTTCTGTCGAACCTTTTACTTTAGTAAAATGAAGATGATATAGTTCTTTAGTTTTAAAGTCTTCTATTTTTCCCCATTTACCATCTTCGTATTCTTTTACGTAGCCAACACTTCTTTTTGTCAAATTCAATTTGACATTAATTGCTTGGTCGCCTTGTCTTGTTGTCCCTAACTCAAATATCACAGGTTCGCCTTCTAAATGTCTTGCTTCTGCAAGTTCACTAATTTCATTGTCTTGAATAAGATTTGAGATGTGAAGATGCAAGTCTGTTTGGTCGCTGTCTTTAGTAATTTTACCAAACCCTCTGTTGTAATTGAAAAACTTGATAATTCCTGTGTATTCCATTATTTTATTCTTGTTGTGTTAGTCAATATTCCAGTAAGCATCTGGTTCGCCACCAAAAGCATCGTCAATATCTTGGTCGCTCCATCCTTCAACGTCTTGTGCGTATGAACCATTGTAATTTTCGTAAGTGTGTCTTTCTTGATAATGGTCATAATCATCTGCTTGTTGAGCATTTTCCCAAGCATCGTATTTTTCAGACAATTTATTTTGTCCTTCTTCCGATAGTACAAAACTTGGGTTTATAGCTTTTATTTCATTGATGACTTCTTCGTCAATGTAAAAGTGGTCTAAATTTATAGCACACCAGTCAAGGTATGACGGTTGTATTTCAATAACCTGTCTAATCGTTTGGTTTGCATACCTACCAAAAGTAAATTCCGTGTCAAGATTGTAAAATTTCATACCGCTACGTTGTTTAAAATTACTGCCAACTCCTAAATATGCGCAATTGGTGATATTTAAAGTTATCTGTCACATACTTTATATTAGGCTTTAAATCAGCCGTTTGAGTTTGTGCTTCCATATAGTGTATCCCGCATTATTTTCCAAGGCGCTGCCTATTTGGTTATCCAAAAT
>Ga0182746_1001515_pt1 | contig 20783 bp, 22 predicted proteins | sample eDN3rd30CBELigOP_FD_128881 | JGI IMG/M metagenome (GOLD analysis project Ga0182746, IMG submission 128881) | Enriched Organic Plus compost microbial communities from Emeryville, California, USA - eDNA 3rd pass 30_C BE-Lig OP (version 2) (version 2) ... | reverse complement strand
GCGGCCGCCCCGACTCCGGGAATGCATGATGGTGGCTCCCCGCACGGCATTGCTCGACGCGGTCGGGGCGCTGCCCCAGGCGGTCAACCCGCTGGCGCTGTCGCTCAACGAATGCCCATTTCCGCCGCTGCCCGCCGTGCGTTCGGCGCTGCGGGCATGCGATGAGGCCGCCAACCGGTACCCGGAATTCCTGCCGCAGCGTCTGCGCTCACTGATCGCCGATCACGACGGGATAGCCGAGGAGCAGGTCATCGTCGGCGCCGGTGCGACAGGGGTCATCATGCAGGTGCTGCACGCGGTGACCAGTCCGGGCGACACCATGGTGATGGCGACACCGACTTTCGACGGCTATCCGATCTTCGCGCAGATGGCGCGGCTGCGGACGGTCACGGTGCCGCTCGACGAGCACGGCAGGCACGACCTCGACGCGATGGCCGAGGCCGCCGACGATGCCAGGGTGGTGGCGGTATGCCGGCCGCACAACCCGACGGGCACCATCGAATCGGCCTCGGACATCGAGCGATTCCTCGCCCGGTTGTCCGGCGACACGGTCGTCCTGCTGGACGAGGCCTATGTGGAGTTCCTGGACGCAGCGCAGCGTATCGACGGGTCGAGCCTGGTCTCCCGGTTCGGCAATGTCGTGGTGGTACGCACCTTTTCGAAGGCGTACGGCCTGGCCGGGCTGCGGATTGGATACGGCTTCTGCGCGCCTGATCTCGGCCGGGACCTGTGGCGGATGCAACTGCCGTTCGGGATCGGACTCAACGCCCAGGTGGCTGTCGCAGCGTCCTATTCGGCGGAAAGGCAGCTGCGGCAACGTATCCGGATGATCGCGGCGGAACGTCGCTATCTGCAGATGCGGTTACGGGCGCTCGGCGTCTACAGCACCGAGGCGCAGGCGAACTTCCTTTACCTGCCCGGGCGGTCCGTGCCGTGGCCGGAGGTGTTCGACGGCACCGGATTGCAGCTGCGCCACTATGCCGACGGCGGTGTGCGGATCACCGTCGGATCTCGGCTGTCCACCCGCGCGGTGCTGGGCGCGGTGACAGCGGCCTGTTGAGGTTCGGCAGGCTCGACCCGATGCCCGGGCAATGCGCGGTACCCGGCCGGCGATGCGGTAAGAAGAGGCGTGACCTCGCCATCGGAAAAGCGTGACCCCATCGCGCAGGCCCGCGCCAACTGGGAGGCAGCCGGGTGGGGCGAGGTGGCAGGCGGCATGGTGGCCGTGACGTCGGTGATGCGGGCACACCAGATCCTGCTGGCCCGGGTGGAGACCGCGCTGCGGCCGTACGACCTGAGCTTCTCGCGGTTCGAGCTGTTGCGCCTGCTCGCCTTCAGCCGGACCGGCGCGTTGCCGATCACCAAGGCTTCCGACCGCCTGCAGGTGCACGTCACCAGCGTTACGCACGCGATCCGGCGGCTGGAAGCCAATGGACTGGTGGAACGGGTTCCGCATCCCACCGACGGCCGCACCACCCTGGTGCGGATCACCGACCTCGGACGGTCGACGGTCGAGGATGCCACGGTGACCCTGAACCGGCAGGTGTTCGCCGATGTAGGGATGTCGGAGGAGCAATCGCAAGCGCTGGTGTCCTCGATCGAGACGCTGCGCCGACACTCCGGTGATTTCTGAGTCTGGTTTCCGGTTACCCCCCAATTACTGTTGAACGCAGTTGAGGGGAGTGCGGATGAACGCCAAGCGGGTGGGTGCGGCGCTCGGCACCGCCGCTGTCGTATTGATGGCGGCCTGCAGTACCACGACCACCGGGGTGGCGACCGCCCCCGATGACGTCACCCCGTTCACGACGTCCAAGGCGCCCAGGCAAACCGCATCGAAGACTCCGAAACCGACCGCAGGGTCACCGCGCGGGTCGGCGGGGTTGCCACCGGAAGCGTTCGCCGAGGTTCGCGCCGCCGGAATCGAAGGCTCCGACAGCGCCATCGGCGATCAGTTGATGATGGCCTGCATCATGGCGGGTGGCAGCTTCAACAGGACCAAGCAGGATGTCGTCGACGTGCTGATCCAGATGGGCAGCAGGCTCCCACCCGACGCGCTCATGACGATCGTGAACGTCGCGCTGAAATACGAGTGTCCCGAACTGGCGGGGAAGCTCGGCGGTTAGTCCGCGATCTTCAGGCTGAGGAACTCGGGGGCCCGGATCACCCAGCGCAGCATGAAGCGGATGAACACCGGCATATCCGAAGCCTTGTCGTCGCGGTAGACCTCCGGCGCGGTCATCCGGTGCTTGTGGCGCCGCGCTTCCAACTCACAGCCACCGGCGGCCAGCACGTTGCGCACCCAGTCGGCCTGCGGGCCGTAGGTCAGCGCGATGACGTAGCCGTCGTGTCGTCGAAACGCCCACAGCGGTGTGCGGAAGGTCCGGCCGGACTTGCGTCCGCGGTGAATGACGACTGCCCAACCGGGTGCCCATGGGGCGATGAACCGGGTGAGCTTGTTCAGGCCGGCCTTGTTGGCGCGGGCGACCCATCGCGGAGCGGGCATCAGATAACTCCTCATTTGTGGAATTAATGGTTCGAGCCTATTCCCGGCCGGAACAAGAAGTCAACGACTGTAGAATTTCCTCACTATGCCGCCACGTGGACGACGCCCGGGACAACCCGGCACCCGTGATGAGCTGGTAGCCACCGCCCGGCGGATGTTCGCCGAGCGCGGCTACGACAAGACCTCGCTGCGCGACATCGCGGCCGCGGCGCAGGTGGACCCGGCCCTGATCCGCCACTACTTCGGCAGCAAGGCCGAGCTGTTCCGGGCCACCGTCGGCTGGCCGTTCGAACCCGAACAGCTCAGCGGACGCATCCTCGGTGACGGCACCGGCGAGCTGGCCGAACGCCTGACCGCCGCCTTCTTCGAGTTCTGGGAGCATCCCGATACCCGCCCGCCCCTGCTGGCGATCCTGCGGGGCGCGGCCACCCACGAGGAATCGGCAGCCCTGGTGCGGCAATTCATCGAGCAGCGGCTCTACCCGCAGATCGCCACCGCCCTACGCGGTCCCGACTCCGAGCTACGGGTGGACCTGGCCATGGGACAACTGCTCGGCATCGCCTACCTGCGGCACATCCTGCGCATCGAGCCGATCGCGTCCCAATCGACCGAGGAACTCATCGCCCGTGCGGTGCCCGCGGTGCGGGCGCACCTGGGCGAGCGATCCTGACCCGCTCGTTACTCGATGGTCGAGGGCAGCGGAATCGACGCGGTCACCGTGGTGCCCGCACCCGGCCTTGACCGGATGTGTAGCCGCCCACCGACGATCTCGGCTCGCTCGGCCATCGACAACAACCCGTAACCGCCCATCTCGTCACTACCCAGCGGATGCTCGAAAGTGTCGAACCCCTTTCCGTCATCGACGATTTCGAGCCGCGCCACGCCGTCGTCGACCGAGAAGGTGAGCCGGGCGCGGTCTGCCTCAGCGTGTTTGATGACGTTCTGCAGACATTCCTGGGCGATGCGGTACAGCGCCAGTTCGATGTGGTCGGGTACGCGGGTCTCGGCGAGGTCGACGTCGATCGGTATCCGCGGGATCGAGCGGGCCAGGCTGGCCAGCCCGCCCGACAGGCCGAGATCGTCGAGCACCGGCGGGCGCAGCCCGCTGATGGCGGCCCGGGCCTCCTGCAGGGTCAGCGCGACCAGTTCGCGTGCGGCGGCCAACTGCTCGGCCACCGCATCGGGTTCGGCCGCTCGGGCCGCCGCGTCGAGCCGATAGGACAGCGTCACCAATCGTTGGGAGATGCCGTCGTGAATGTCACCGGCCAACCGGCGCCGCTCGAGTTCCTGCGCCTCGATCACCTGCTCGACGAAATTCTCGTGCGCGCGCTCCCGGGCCACCAACTGACGGTGCAGCCGCGCCTGGTGCAGCGCGCCCGCTATCAGGCGGCCGATCACCAGCAGCAACTCGATGTCGCGCGGGGTGAACTCACGGCGGTCGACGGTATGGACGTTGAGCACGCCGACCAGCCCGCCCGGACCGGTCTCCATCGGCACCGACACCATCGAGGTGAAGTCGCGGCCGCGCAGCGACTCGAACGGTTTGTAGCGGGGATCGGATTCCTTGTCGTGACTGATCACCACGGGTTGGCGGTGGCTGGCCACCCAGCCGGAGATGCCCTGGCCGAGGGGGAGCCGGATCTTGCCGATCTCGGCGTCGAACGGCGGTGTGGCCCCGGCCAGCGTCAGTGCCCGTTCGGAGTCGTCGAGCACGTGCACGAAGCACACATCGGTTGCGGTGGCCTCGGTGATCATCCGGGCCGCCGCCGCGGCCAGCGGTTCCACTCCCGGGCCGCTCGATGCGGCCCGGATGAGTTCGCGCAGCAGGGCCAGTTCGCGGTCGGCGGTCAGCTCGATGGGCTCGGTCACTGGTAGATGCCTTCCCGCAGCGCTGTCGCGACCGCGCCCGCCCGGTCGCTCACCCCGAGCTTGCGGTAGATCGAGCGCAGGTGGGTCTTGACCGTCTCCTCGCCGATCACCAGCTTGTTGGCGATCCCGCGGTTGGACAGTCCCGCGACCACGAAGGACAGGATCTCACTCTCGCGTTGGGTCAAGCCTTGCCGGACACCGGGCCAGAACTCGTCGCGCTGTAGCCGGGCCGCGGTGCCGGCCGCCCGCGCTGCCATCCCCGGATCGATGGCGGTCTGGCCGCTGTGGGCGAATTCCAGCTGACGCACCAGCTCGTCACTGCTGATGCTCTTGAGCAGATATCCGGACGCGCCCACCCGCAGGGCCTGGAAGAGGTACTGCTCGTCGTCGTAGACCGAGAGCATCACCACCTTGCGGTCCGGGTCGCGCTCACGCAGCGCCCGGCACAGGTCCAGCCCGCTGGACCCCTCCATCCGCACGTCGCACAGCACGATGTCGGGGTCCAGCGTCTCGATGACGTTCAACGCCCGCTCGGCCCCCACGGCCTGGCCGACCACCTCGACCCGGTCGTTGAACGCAGCAAGCATGGCCTTGAGACCCTCGATGACCATTTCATGGTCGTCGACCAGCACAAGGCGCACTGGATTGGAGGGCGCCATGGCATCACCCTAGAGGGGGTGGGGGCCGGAGTAGATGAACTTGACCGGCCCAATCCCCCCTACGGGGGACGCGGACGACGTGTGACGTGGGCCACTCTCATTGGGTGTCGTCACCTCAGGAGAAGTCATGGCGGGCCGGACGGTTCTGGTGGGACTGTTCGCAGCCTGATACGAGTCCCCATCCGCTGCGGGCGCTGATTCTCGATCTCGACGCGTTGTCGAACATCGACGTCGACGGGCATCGCGTCGTCTTCAACGCCGCCTTCGCCGCGCACGGCCTGCCCATCCAATGGGGGGTGGCGCGCTACCGCCAGCTTCTCGCGCTGCATGACGAACGCCAGCGGGTCACCGCCGAGCTGCGCAAGCGCTGCGTCGGGCCCGACTGCGACGTGCTGACCGAAGTGCTCGCCGACGAAATCTGCATGACCAAGGACATGATGTTCGACGAGATGATCCTCGACGCGGGCCTGACGCCGCGGCCTGGTCTGGAAGATCTGGTCAACGACGCGTTCCTGGCAGGGCTGCCGGTAGGGGTGGTCGCCGCAGGCCGGCGCCGCTGGACCGAGCCCCTGGTGCGTCAACTGATCGGCGACGGCCTGGTCGAAACCGTCGTCACCACCGACGACGTGAGCGCGCCCGGCGCCGAGCTGTACCGGCATGCCCTGGCCGAGCTCGGCGTCGCCGGCCACGATGCGCTGGCCATGGTCGGCTCGGCCACGGGTCTGCGGAATGCCGACGGCGCTGGGATGGCCGGTGTGCTGATCGATCCCGACGCCGGTGCCGCTGCCCCCGGCGCTGTCGCGGTCCGGCCGGACTTCGCGGGTGCCGACGCCCTGCGCCTACCCGCCTGCCAGCGGCTGCACACCCAGTGGTGGGCGCAGCGCAGCCCGACTGCGGCATAGCTTTCAGCCCCGTCGCGTTCGTAACCTGGCAGGGGCCGAACGCGGCCCCGCCGCGGTGTTACATACGCGGCTACGAATCAGCTCCGCAGCGTCTCGATCACCGCGCTGAAATCCTTGTCCGCGTGCTCGTCGGCGAAGGCGGCGTAGATCTGAGCCGCGTGGGTTCCCAGCGGGGCAGAGGACCCGGTCGACATCACCGCCGCCATCGCCAGACCCAGGTCCTTGTTCATCAGTGCGGTGGCGAACCCCGGCTTGAAGTCGTTGTTCGCCGGAGATGTCGGCACCGGGCCCGGCACCGGGCAGTTCGTGTGCACGGCCCAGCAGTTGCCGGTCGCACCGGTGATCACGTCGAACAATGACTGCGCAGACAGACCCAATTTCTCGGCCAGGACGAAGGCCTCGCCGACGGCGATCTGCTGCACCGCGAGCACCATGTTGTTGCACAGCTTGGCGGCCTGACCGGTGCCTGATCCGCCGCAGTGGATGATCTTGCCCGCCATGGGCTCCAGCACCGGGCGGGCGCGTTCGACTGCCTCGTCTTCTCCGCCCACCATGAAGGCCAGCGTGCCCGCGGTCGCGCCCTTCACGCCGCCGGACACCGGCGCGTCGAGCTGGGCGAGGCCATGTTCGCCTGCCTTGGCGTGAATCTCGCGGGCGTCGTCGACCGAGATGGTGGAGGTGTCGATGAACAACGTGCCTTTCGGTGCAACGGGCAGCACCTCTGCGTAACACGCTTTGACGATGTTGCCGTTGGGCAGTGACGTGATCACCACTTCGGCGCCGGCCACGGCCTCGGCGCCGGTGTCGAAGACCTTGGCGCCCTTGGCTTCAGCCGCTGCCTTCGACGCCGGCACGGGATCGAAGCCGTGCACCGTATGGCCTGCTGCGACCAGATTGGCCGCCATCGGACCGCCCATGTGTCCCAAGCCGAGGAACGCGATCGTGGTCACGTATGTCTCTCCCTATGCAGAGTTGCGGATGCGGGACGACTCGGAACGCCCGATGACCACCCGCATGATTTCGTTGGTGCCCTCAAGGATGCGGTGCACCCGCAGATCCCGGACGATTTTCTCCAGACCGTACTCGCGCAGATAGCCGTAGCCGCCGTGCAACTGCAGTGCCTGATCGGCGACCTCGTAACACTTGTCGGTGACATACAGCTTGGCCATGGCGCACAACGTCACCTTGTCAGGGTGATTGGCATCCAGGGCAGACGCCGCACGCCACAACATGTTTCGTGACGTTTCCAAACCCGTGGCCATGTCGGCGAGGGTGAACCGGATGGTCGGCTCGTCGAGCAGGGCCCCGCCGAACGCCTGGCGGTCGGCAAGGTAGCTCAACGCCTTGTCGTAGGCGGCCTGTGCTCCGCCCAGTGAGCAGGCGGCGATGTTGATCCGCCCGCCGTTGAGCCCGTTCATGGCGATGCCGAACCCGGTGCCCTCGGTGCCGCCGAGCAACGCGTCGGCCGGAACCCGGACCCCCTCGAAGATCACCTGCGCGGTGGGCTGGGCGTTCCAGCCCATCTTCTGCTCCTGCGCACCGAAACTCAGCCCCGGCGCATCCTTCTCGACGACAAACGCCGAGATGCCTTTCGGGCCATCAGCACCGGTTCGGGCCATCACCACATACACATCCGAGCTGCCTGCGCCTGAGATGAACTGCTTGACCCCGTCGAGCACGTAGTCGTCACCGTCGCGCACCGCCCGCGTCCGCAGTGCGGCCGCGTCGGAGCCGGCTCCTGGTTCGGTCAGGCAGTAACTGGCAATGGCCTCCATCGACGCCAGTCTGGGCACCCAGGTCTTGCGTTGCTCCTCGGTGCCGAAGGTGTCCACCATCCACGCACACATGTTGTGGATGGACAGGAACGCCGCCAGGGTGGGGTCGGCGGCAGCGAGTGCTTCGAAGATGCGCACGGCATCCAGACGGCGCAGCCCGCTGCCGCCCGAATCCTCGCTGCAGTAGATGGCGCCCATGCCTAGTTCGGCCGCCTCGCGCAACACGTCGGTGGGGAAGTGGTGGGTCTCGTCCCATTCCAACGCGTATGGCGCGATGCGTTTTTCGGCGAACGCGGCCGCCGTGTCGATGATGACACGGTCGTCCTCGCTCAGGCTGTAGGGGTCGTTCAGATTCACAGGTGCGCTACTTCATGGTCGGGATGACGAACTCGGCGCCATCCTTGATGCCCGACGGCCACCGCTCGGTGACGGTCTTGGTCTTGGTGTAGAACAGGATCGAGTGCGGCCCGTGCTGGTTGAGATCACCGAACCCGGACCGCTTCCAACCGCCGAACGTGTGGTAGGCCACCGGAACCGGGATCGGCACGTTGACGCCGACCATGCCGACCTGCACGCGGGACACGAAGTCGCGCGCGGCGTCCCCGTCGCGGGTGAAGATCGCGACGCCGTTGCCGTATTCATGCTCGGACGGCAGCTTCAACGCCTCTTCGTAATCGTGCGCCCGCACGATGCACAGCACCGGCCCGAAGATCTCGTCGGTGTAGATCGACATGTCGGTGGTGACGTTGTCGAACAGGGTGGGACCGATGAAGTAGCCCTTCTCCAGGCTGGCATCGCCGAAAGTGAGCTCGTTGCTTGCCCTTTCGCGGCCGTCGACCACAAGCTCGGCTCCGGCCGCTACGCCCTGGCCGATGTAATCACGCACTCGCTCGAGGGCCGCACCGGTGACCAGTGGGCCGTAGTCGGCCTTGGGGTCGAGGCTGTGCCCGACCCGCAGCTGGTTGATGCGTTCGACGAGCCGGTTGCGGAGCCGGTTGGCGGTCTCTTCACCTACGGGCACCGCGACGCTGATGGCCATGCATCGCTCGCCCGCGCTGCCATAGCCGGCGCCGATCAACGCGTCGACGGCCTGGTCCAGGTCGGCGTCGGGCATCACGATCATGTGGTTCTTCGCGCCGCCGAAGCACTGCGCGCGCTTGCCGTGCGCGGCCGCGCCCGAGTAGATGTACTGCGCGATGTCGGAGCTGCCGACGAAGCCGACAGCCTTGATCTCGGGGTGCTCGAGGATCGCGTCGACGGCTTCCTTGTCGCCCTGCACCACCTGGAAAACGCCTGCCGGCAGACCGGCCTCGATGAACAGCTCGGCAAGCCGTAGCGGTACCGAGGGGTCACGCTCGGAAGGCTTGAGCACGAATGCATTTCCGCATGCCAGCGCGGGGCCGGCCTTCCACAGCGGGATCATCGCCGGGAAGTTGAACGGGGTGATGCCCGCGACCACGCCCAACGGCTGGCGGATCGAGTACACGTCGATACCGGTGCCTGCGCCCTCGGTGAACTCGCCCTTGAGCAGGTGGGGGATGCCTACCGCGAACTCGATGACCTCAAGGCCGCGCTGGATGTCGCCGTGTGAGTCGGCCACGGTCTTGCCGTGCTCGAGCGACAACATTTCGGCGAGCTCATCGGCATTCTGGTGCACCAGCTCGATGAACTTCATCAGCACCCTGGCGCGCCGCTGCGGGTTGTAGGCGGCCCATTCCTTCTGGGCTTCGGCGGCGCCGCTCACGGCAGCGTCTACGTCGGCGGCTGAGGCGAGCACCACCTGCGCCTGGACCTCGCCGGTGCTGGGGTTGAGCACATCGGCGGTGCGGGTCGAGCCGGCGGTGGTGCGCTGGCCGTTGATGAAGTGGGGGATCTGAGTGGTCATGGCGTTCCGTCCAAAGAGGATGTGCACAGTGAGTGGCTCGGGGCTTACCCGAGATACTTGGATATCCTAGTAATTGGCCGGAACCTTTGGCAAGAGTTCTCGTGGTCTGTCGGTGCGGTTTCGGGGCCGAACAGCCTCACCGGGCAGTGGGTCAGTCGAGCGAGACCCGGTCGCCGATCTCCAAGGTGCCCTCGGAGAGCACCTGAAGGTACGTGCCGGCGCATGGCAAAAGACCGAGCCCGAAGGCATCGACCCGATTTTCGGCGGCGGGTGTGCGGAGTGCGTGTGGCGCCCGGGGGAGGTGACCGTGCTCGAGGGTCGGAATGACGCAGCGAGGTGTGGGGCCCATGGCTCGCAGCTTCGTACCGCCGATGCGCAGAATCCGATCGGTCCACCCGTTCTCGGCATACGCGGGATAGTCGGGCGGCGTAGCGATCACGAGGTTGGGCCGATATCGCGTGGCCTCGGCACCGATGCGTTCCAGGGTCGCGGTGGTGATCGCATGCACGGGAGCCAGATCGGTGAACGAGTTCCCTGGGGTTGCCAGCGCCAGTTCGAGGATCGGAGCGTCGACTTCTGCGTCGACGCCCATGTCGAGCACCTGATCGGGATCCGCCCGCTCGATCGAAGCGCCGGCGGGCCTGCTGTCGATCAGGCGAACCGACCGCCCCACAAACTCTGATAACACCTCATCGATGCCGTCCTCGTCGGTTGTCGTCGTGCTGCCGTCCGGCATGTGTATCCGTACGCGACGCTGTTCGGTGACGGCGGCGCACGACAGGAGGTCCCGCCACAGCCGGGCCTGCTTCGCGCTCGCCACCCGGCCGCTGGATTCGTCGATGAGCGCGAATTGCCGGTCACCCTCGGCGCCTCCGGCGTTGACGAACAATCTGTCCACGCTCTCCCCGAGCATCGACTTGACCGGGTACCGGTACAGATGCGCGACCTGCATGTGCTCAACTGCCTCGACGCTCATGGAGTGACGATAGCGGCGTCGGGTCTGAAAGCGACGGGGTACACCACGACGGCTCAGCGATCATGCTGATCCGGCCCGATGCACACCTGGCCTGGCGGGCCGCCCGAGTCCTCAGCTCGGCGGTCAGCCATCCAGCACTCATGGCGGTGTAGTGGGACCGCTACATCGCGCCGCGCCGCGGGCTCGCCGCTCGACTGCTCGAACGCGCTCGTGAACGGGGAACGGTCGCTGTCGATACCGATTTCGACGTGGCGATCGACATGATCGTCGGTGCGATCACTTACCGTGTGCTGCAACCTCACCCTCCCGACACCGAGGAGATGCGCCGCTATCTGCGGGCCGTCTACCGTCAGGTCGGCTTGCTTCCCTGATCGCTCTGGTGCTGCCAGCGGTCAAGGACAGCGGGAAGCTCGGCCATCAGGAACGTGTAGAAATCGCGCATCTGAGTCAGTCGGTGATGAGCCGGGCTGGCGCGGTCAGCGGCTGCGATCCCGGTCTCCGCGGCGGCCTGCATTGCCGCGATCGTCTCGTTCTGGCTGGTGAACAGCACCGCCCAAGCGTCGTCGCGTAAGCGGAAGTGCTCGCGCCGGCTGGCCGGGGCGGGAACCCGCTCGGCCAGGCCGACGGACGTCAGCATCTTGAGCGAACCCGAGATCGCCCCGGCGCTGGCGTGCAGGGTCTCGGCCAATTCGGCCATCGTGACGCTGGGCTGTTCGCTGAACAGCAGGGTGGCGAGCACGCGCGCGGTCATCTTCTGCATGCCGTGACTGCTGAGCACCAAGGCGAGTTGCTCAGCTGACTGCTGCAGGTCTGTGGACTCAGACACCGCGAATCCTCCTCGCCAAGAATAGTCTTCAATAATTACTGAAAGTTTAGTACAGTCCCTCCAGGTGCTCCGGGAAGTCTGGTCGGAAATTGTATTGGCGTGCACGGAAAGGGCACCTATGCGTACTACGACCGATGTCATCGACGTTCGGGGTTTGACGTTCACCTATCCCAAGGCCACTGAACCGGCCGTACGCGGCATGGACTTCAGCGTCGCGCCAGGAGAGATCTTCGGGTTTCTCGGGCCGAGTGGCGCGGGAAAATCCACCACCCAGAAGCTGCTCATCGGGCTGCTGCGGGGGCACGGTGGTCAAGCCAAGGTGTGGGGACGTGATCCGGTGGATTGGGGGCCGGATTACTACCAGCGCGTCGGTGTGTCCTTCGAGCTGCCCAACCACTATCACAAGCTCACCGGCCTGGAGAATCTCGAGTTTTTCGGCTCTCTGTACGACGGACCCACTGCCGATCCGATGGAGCTCCTGGACGCGGTCGGTCTGGCCGATGCGGCCAACGCCCGAGTTTCCAAGTACTCCAAGGGAATGCAGATGCGGCTGACCTTCGCGCGGTCGTTGATCAACAATCCTGAGTTGCTGTTCCTCGACGAGCCCACCTCGGGGCTCGATCCCGTCACCGCCCGCAAGGTCAAAGACATCATCCTGGACCTGAAGACACGCGGTCGCACGATCTTCCTCACCACCCACGACATGTCGACCGCCGACGAACTATGTGACCGAGTGGCTTTCGTCGTCGACGGAACCATCGTCGCGCTCGACTCTCCGGCCGAACTGAAGATCGCCCGCAGTCAGCGCCGGGTCCGCGTGCAGTACCGCACGTCCGATGGCCTGGCCACGACGGAGTATGCGATGGACGGCCTGGCCGACGATCCCGACTTTCACGCCATCCTGCGCGATCACCACGTCGAGACGATTCACAGCCGCGAAGCCAGTCTCGACGACGTGTTCGTCGAGGTCACCGGACGGCGGCTGACATGACCCGGTTGAAGGCCGCGACCCGGCTCGAGTTGCTGGTGCAATACCGGCAGAAGTTCTTGCACGCGGGAATCTTCTCCGGGCTCATCTGGCTTGCAGTGCTGCTGCCGATGCCGCACAGCCTGCGTCCCGTCGCCGAACCGTACGTGCTGGTCGGTGATATCGCGATCATCGGGTTCTTCTTCATCGGCGGCTCGGTGTTCTTCGAGAAACAGGAACGCACACTCGGTGCGGTGATCTCCACGCCATTACGCTTCTGGGAGTACCTCACTGCGAAACTTGTGGTGCTGCTGTCGATCTCGCTGCTCGTCGCCCTGGTGGTGTCCACCGTCGCCGACGGTTTCTCCTACCGCCCCGTGCCGCTGATCCTCGGGGTGGTGCTCGGCACTCTGCTCATGCTGGTGGTCGGGTTCATCACGTCGCTGCCGTTCGCCTCCGTCACCGATTGGTTCCTGGCCGCCACCATGCCCCTGGCGGTCATGCTGGTGCCGCCGCTGATCTTCTACTCGGGGCTGTGGCCGCACCCGGTGCTGTACGTCATCCCCACGCAGGGACCGTTGCTGCTGTTGGGCGTCGCATTCGACCAGGTGTCATTGAGTAGTTGGCAGCTGCTCTACTCGGTGCTCTATCCCGTGCTGTCGCTGATCGTGCTGTGGCGCGTCGCCCGAGTGCTGTTCGTCCGCTACGTCGTCGAGAGGTCAGGTGTGCTGTGACCGCGATTCTGGGCTCCGCCAGGAGTAAGGCTCTGGCTGCATTCGGCCGCAACGACATCCGCGGCACCTACCGGGATCCGCTGTTGGTCATGGTCGTCCTTGCTCCCGTGATCTGGACCTCGCTCGTAGCGATCCTGACGCCGATGTTCACCGAGATGCTGGCGCAGCGTTACGACTTCGATCTCGTGCCCTACTACCCGTTGGTGCTCACCGCATTTCTACTGCTCACCAGCATCATCATCGCCGGCGGTCTGGGCGCGTTCCTGGTGCTCGACGAGGTCGATGCCGGGACCATGACCGCGCTGCGGGTCACTCCTGTGCCGATGTCGACCTTCTTCGCCTACCGTGCCGTGACGGTCATGTTGGTGACGACGGTCTACGTGATCGCCACGCTGTCGTTCAGCGGGATCCTGGAGCCGGGATTGATCCCGGCGTTGATCCCGATCGGGCTGGTCGCCGGGTTGTCCGCCGTGGTGACGTTGCTCCTGATCATCACCATGGCGGGCAACAAGATCCAGGGCATCGCGATGTTGCGGGCGCTGGGCATGCTCATCGCCGGGCTGCCGTGTCTGCCCTGGTTCATCGACTCGCCGTGGAGCCTGGCTTTCGGTGTGCTGCCGCCGTACTGGGCGGCCAAGGCGTTCTGGGTCGCCAGCGCGCATGGCACGTGGTGGCCGTACCTGGTCGGCGGCGTCATATACAACCTGGTGATCGCCTGGCCGTTGTTCCGGCGATTCCTGGCCAAGAACAGCTGACGCGTCAGCTGCCCGCTCGCATCCACGGGCTGACGCCGTGCTGGTCGAACCAGGCCTGCTCGGCGGGACGGATCGTCGCGAGCAGGCGAGTGTGCAGGGCGGCGCCGCGCTTGCTCAGATACACCCGCACCTTGCGCCGGTCGTCGGCATCGACTTCGCGGAACACCAGCGCGCGGCCTGCCAGTCGGTCGACCACGCGGGTCAGCGTGGGAGCGGCAGCCTGGGTGTGGGTGCGTAACTCCGCCATCGTCAGGCCAGGGGAGTCGGCCAGTGCCGCCAAGACCAGCCAGTCGTCGAGCGTCAGGTCCTCATCGCCAACCTGGCGTTCGATGACGGCACCGAGCATGCGCGCCGCGCGGATGACCTCGCTGCTCGTCGGCGCGTCTGTCATCGCGGCCGCCCTCCCAACTGGCGATTGCCTCGTACCGCCTACGCGAGGATACTTCCAATTGGAATGATTCTAGCCGACCATCTCGTCTGCCCGGTAACGAGGATTGGACTGCGGGGGTGAACGTACGAGTACGCACCGTCGGCCGCGATGCCGAATGGCGGCTGGCGATGGTGGTGCCGCTGCAAGGGCCCGCTGGGATTTTCGGGCCGTCCTGCGAGGCGGTCGCGGACCTGGTCGCGCACGACCTCAATGCGGCCGGAGGAGTGATGGGACGCGAGGTCCACATCGAGGTGGTCGACGGGGGCGCGCGTCCGACGGCGGTGGCAGCCGAGGTGAAGCGGTTGATCGACCAGGGGCGTATCGACGCCGTGAGCGGATGGCACATCTCGTCGGTGCGTCACGCGCTGGCGCCGGTGGTGGCCGGCCGGGTGCCCTACACCTATCCCGCGTTGTACGAAGGCGGCGAGCGCAGGCCTGGAATCTATTGCTGCGGTGAGACACCCGACCAGCAACTGGCGCCGGCGCTGCGCTGGATGCGTGACAACCTCGGCATCCGGAAATGGTTCGTGGTCGGAGATGACTACGTGTGGCCGCGGACCTCGTTGTCCGAGGTTCGTCGGTATGTCCAGGAGCTGTCACTGGACCTGGTCGGCGGCTCCTTCGTGGCACTCGGCCAGGGCGACATCGCCCGACTCGTCGACAAGGTCGCACGGTCGCGGTGTGAGGCCGTACTGATGTTGCTGGTCGGTCAGGATGCGGTCGAGTTCAATCGGGCGTTCACGCAGCGGGGGTTGCATGACGAACTTCTGCGGTTCAGTCCGCTGATGGACGAGAACATGTTGATCGCGAGCGGCCACGACGCGACCAAGGGGCTGTTCGTCGCGGCGTCCTATTTTCGCTCGATGGTGGGCCGCAACTCGATGGAGCTTCTCGATCGATATCTGGCGGTGAACGGCTCGGGTGCCCCTGCGCTGGGCAATGCGGCCGAATCTTGCTATGAGGGAGCATATTTCCTCGCCGAGATGATCCGCCGGTCCGGCAGTCGGATGGACATCGACGCGGTCGCCGACGGCGCCGCCTACGACAGTCCCCGTGGCACGGTCGAATTCAGCGCGCACCGCACCCGCCAGCCGGTTCACCTCGCGGTTGCCGACGGCGTCGATTTCGAGATCGTCACAACGCTGCCGGCTCACCCGTGTGACTGACCCGCGCCACCTGTTGACAGTGTGGCGGCCGTCACTTACTTTCATTTGGACATATTCCATCTGGAAGTAATTGAGGTGTGTCGATGGGCAACGTCGGTCTCCTTTACGTCGGCGCAGTGCTTTTCGTCAACGGGTTGATGCTGTTAGATATCGTGCCCGCCCGTTCCGCGGCGGTGCTGAACCTGTTCGTCGGCGCTCTACAGTGTGTGCTGCCGACCGTCATGTTGGTGATGGCAGCCGGGGACCCCGCAGCCGTCCTGGCCGCATCGGGGCTGTACCTGTTCGGATTCACCTACCTCTACGTCGGGATCGTCAACCTGGCCGGGCTGGAACCCCAAGGTATTGGCTGGTTTTCACTCTTCGTCGCCGGTGGAGCGGTGGTCTACTCCGCCCTGTCGTTCACCGTCGTGAACGATCCCGTGTTCGGGGTCATCTGGCTCGCCTGGGCAGTGCTGTGGCTGTTGTTCTTCCTGGTGCTCGGGCTTCGCCGGGTCCGGCTGACCCGCTTCACCGGCTGGTCGGTGGTACTGCTCAGCCAGCCGACGTGCACGCTTCCCGCGTTTCTGATGCTCAGCGGCAACTACCGCACCTCGCCCGGCATCGCGGCGATCTGGGCGGTGGGACTCGCCGCCCTGCTGTTCGTGGCGAGGGTGCTCAGCTCACACCGGGCGCATCAACCACGCACGGCCGCAACCGAACCCGTATTCAGCTGAATCATCACCACCCACATCAAGGAGTAATCAATGAGGCACGGAGATATCTCGTCCAGCAACGACACTGTCGGCGTCGCCGTGGTGAACTACAAGATGCCGCGGCTGCACACCCGGGCCGAAGTGCTCGACAACGCCCGCAAGATCGCGGACATGCTGATCGGCATGAAGTCGGGCCTGCCCGGCATGGATCTCGTCGTGTTCCCCGAGTATTCGACGCAGGGAATCATGTACGACGAGCAGGAGATGTATGACACGGCGGCCACCGTCCCGGGCGACGAGACCGCCATCTTCTCGGCCGCCTGCCGGGAAGCCGGAACGTGGGGCGTCTTCTCCATCACCGGTGAGCGCCATGAGGACCACCCGAACAAGCCCCCGTACAACACCCTCGTGTTGATCGACGACAAGGGTGAGATCGTCCAGAAGTACCGCAAGATCCTGCCGTGGTGCCCGATCGAGGGTTGGTACCCGGGCGACACCACGTACGTCACCGACGGCCCGAAGGGTCTCAAGATCTCCCTGATCATCTGTGACGACGGGAATTACCCGGAGATCTGGCGGGACTGCGCGATGAAGGGTGCCGAGCTGATCGTGCGCTGCCAGGGCTACATGTACCCGGCCAAGGAGCAACAGGTGCTGATGGCCAAGGCCATGGCCTGGGCCAACAACTGCTATGTGGCAGTGGCCAATGCGGCCGGCTTCGACGGGGTCTATTCCTACTTCGGCCATTCGGCCATCATCGGTTTCGACGGGCGTACCCTCGGCGAAACTGGTGAAGAAGAGTACGGAATCCAGTACGCACAACTGTCTTTGGCCGCGATCCGTGATGCGCGGGAGAATGACCAGTCGCAGAATCACCTGTTCAAACTGCTGCACCGTGGCTATTCCGGCGTGCATGCGGCCGGCGACGGCGACAAGGGTGTCGCCGACTGCCCCTTCGAGTTCTACAAGCTGTGGGTGACCGACGCGCAGAAGGCCCAGGAGCGGGTCGAGTCGATCACCAGGACCACGGTCGGAGTCGCCGACTGCCGGGTCGGTTCACTTCCGGTCGAGCAGACCATCGAAGCCTGAAGGGCCATGCGTTGCCATACCTGACCGATATGTACCACGAGCAGAACCGCAACTCGGCGCGGGTGGCCGAAGAACCTGCCGGCCCACCGGATTCCGCCGGAGGGTTCGACCCCGACGAGCTGTCGCGGAAGCTGAACGCGGCGATTCTAGGGCAGTGTGCCGCGGTCGACGCGGTGGTGCGTGCGGTCTCGATCGCGCACATCGGTGTGGCCGATCCCGGTCGGCCCTTGTCCAGTGTCCTGCTGGTGGGGCCGACCGGAGTCGGGAAAACCGAACTGGTGCGGCAGGTCGCGGCCGCACTGCGGACCGGCCCGGACGACATGTGCCGAATCGACATGAGCGCACTGGCCCAGGAGCATTACGCGGCATCGCTCTCGGGTGCGCCCCCTGGCTACGCCGGCAGCAAGGAATCGTTCACGTTGTTCGACAAGGCCAAGATCGAGGGCGGGCCGTATCTGCCCGGCATCGTGTTGTTCGACGAGGTCGAGAAGGCCGACGCCACCGTGCTGCGAGCGCTGCTGCACGTGCTGGACACCGGCGAATTGCGGTTGGCCAACGGCCAGCAGAAGATCTCGTTCCGCAACAGCTATATCTTCCTGACCTCCAACATCGGCTCTTCGGAAGCTGCTGCGCTGCAGCGGTCCAGGCGGAAACCATGGCGGCGCCTCGGGTTTCGGCCGGCAGCCACCACCTCCGATCTGGTGCGCCAGGCGGTCGAATCGTTCTTCGATCCGGAATTCTTCAACCGGATCGACGAGACCGTAGTGTTCGACGCTTTCGACGACGACACCGCAGAACGCGTGACCCGTAAGGAGGTCCGTGACCTCGTCAGCCGGCTCAAACGGCGCGGGGTCGAGCTCCGGGTGGACGACGACGTCATCGAGTTCGTCCGGCGCAGCGGATTCGATCCGGTGTACGGGGCCAGGGGGCTGCGGCGGGCCATCCGCACCGAACTCGCCGAACCCGTCGCGCGTACCGTCCTCACCAACCGGTCGTCGCCGCGTCCGCTGGCCCTGAAGGCGCACCTTGTCGAGGGGAAATTGGTGCTCACCGTCAGCCGACCATGAGGTTCGACCGCAGCGGCGGTGCGCCCGAGGGTTAACCGAGAGGTTCTGCGGGCCCGGCATGGGCGGACCGCACTGCACCCATGCCGGCGACCGTCACCAGCGCCACGCCCAGGTAGCCGAGCACACCGATCTGCTGGCCGAGCACCACCAGCCCCGCCAGTGCGGCGGTAACCGGTGAGAGGCAGGTCAACACCGCGAACGTGGCGGGTGGCAGGCGGCGCAGGGAGATCAACTCCAGTGAGTAGGGGATCACCGACGACAACAGCCCGACCGCCGCGCCGACCCCGAGAACGCGCCAGTCCAGTGTGGCCGGGTGCACCGAGGCGATGGCAAACGGGGCGACGGCGAGTGCCCCCATCGCGGTGGCCAGAGCCAACCCGTCGACGCGACGGAACTCCGCGGCGGTGCGGGCGGAGGCTAGGATGTAGCCGGCCCAGGCCGCGCCCGCAGCGGCCGCGAACGCGAAACCCGTGGCGTTGAAATGGCCGCCGGCCCCTTGGGGAAGGCCGAGCGCGGCAACGCCCGCAAAGGCCAGTATCGCCCACAGCCAGGCAATCCGGCGTGCACTCGTCACCACCGAAAGAAACAGTGGGCCAATGGATTCGACGGTCACCGCGATGCCGAGTGGGATCCGGTCGATGGCCAGGTAGAAGCAGAAGTTCATCGCGCCGAGCGTGGCTGCCAGCGCGATCGCGGCACCCCATGCCTGCCGGGTCAGACCGCGAACGGTCGGGCGCGCTGCGGCACACAAGATGACGCCGGCCACCGCGAAGCGGGCGAACAACGCTCCGACGGTGCCGACCGCGGCGAAGAGGCCGACCGCGAACGCCGCGCCGAGTTCCTGGCTGACCGCGGCGAACACCACCAACAGTGCAGCGCCGAGCGGGGCGCGGGTGGTCACGCCGTCACCGGAAGCCGCGCCCCTGTCGCGAGTTCGGCATAGCCGCGCATCAGCCGCAGTGCGGTCGCTCGGTCGAGGTCGGGATCCCGTGCCACGATCCGGTACCCGAGATAATCCTCCATAGCCATCAGTGTCATGGCGATGTCGCGTGCCGGCGAGGCCAGTGTGAAGATGCCTGCGGTGGAGCCGGTTTCGAGTATCTGAGCGTAGAGATCCACCTGTCGGTGATAGATGTGCTGGATGTCGCGCCGTTGGTCGAGTACGAACCCCGCGGCCAGCACCGCCCGCCAGATTGCCCGCCACTCGGCGTCCTCGGGCCCGGAGGGCAGACCGGCCGCGATCATGAACGCCATCTGATCCCGCGCGTCGTCAGTGCGTTCCACCACTGCGAGCCGGTCGTCATAGAACTTGCTGTCCGAGCGCTGCGCGAGCGCCGAAAGCAGTTGGTCCATCTCCCGGAAGTAGTAGCGCACGGCGTTGGGGGTCAGCTTGAGCTCGGATGCCACGTCGGCGATCCGCAGGGTGTTCAGATCGTTGCGCTCGATCAGTGCGATCGCGGCGTCGAGGATCTCTTCGCGTCGCTCTGCTTGTCGATTCGGCCGTCCCACAGGTCACATCCTTACCCGTTTTCGCCGATCAGGTTGCATCGAGCGGCGTGTGCAGCCATTATTTTCCAATCTTGAAAAGAACTTTGTCGCAACTTGCCAGAAGGGGATGGCGGCATGCCTGAATGCTCCGCACGCCCGCGCGCCCGTGACATCGGAGTCGTCATCGGTGAGCACCCCACCGGCCCCAACAACGCCATCACCGATGTCGCCGGCGTCCATGTCGGGCACACCACCGTCCAGCGGCCCGGACCCAACCCCGTCAACACCGGCGTCACCGTCGTGGTGCCGCACCCGCAGATCTTCACCGAACCGGTCTTCGCCGGCGCCCACCGGCTCAACGGCAGCGGAGAGCTCACCGGGCTGGAGTGGATTCGTGAATCCGGCGAGCTCACTACGCCCATCGGGCTGACCAACACCCACAGCGTCGGCGTCGTCCGTGACGCGCTGGTCGACGCGCAAGTGCAGGCCCGAGGCGACGGGTTGTACTGGTCTCTGCCGGTGGTGGGGGAGACCTACGACGGGCTGCTCAACGACTGCAACGGCCATCATGTTCAGGCCGAGCACGTGTTCGCCGCGCTCGCCGACGCCACGGACGGACCGGTTGCCGAAGGCAATGTCGGTGGCGGGACCGGCATGATCTGTCACGGTTTCAAGGGCGGCATCGGCACCGCCTCGCGCATCACCGACACCGTGGCGGGCCGGTACACGCTCGGCGTGCTGGTGCAGGCGAATCATGGTCGGCGCGAACGCCTTCGGGTCAACGGTGTACCTGTAGGGGAGATGGTCGGCCCCGAGCTGGTGCCGACTCCCGACCTGCCGATGCCCTACCCCGCAGGGTCCGGGTCGATCATCGTCGTCATCGCCACGGACGCACCCCTACTGCCGCACCAGTGTGCCCGCCTTGCCCAACGTTCGGCTCTGGCGGTCGGGCGGGTCGGCGGCAGCGGTGAACAATACAGCGGCGACATGATGCTGGCCT
>Ga0182746_1001512_pt1 | contig 20811 bp, 16 predicted proteins | sample eDN3rd30CBELigOP_FD_128881 | JGI IMG/M metagenome (GOLD analysis project Ga0182746, IMG submission 128881) | Enriched Organic Plus compost microbial communities from Emeryville, California, USA - eDNA 3rd pass 30_C BE-Lig OP (version 2) (version 2) ... | reverse complement strand
CAGTGCGCTGGGAATCCCCACGCTGGAATTCAGCGTTGATCCCGGACATTCACAGGATCTGACCTTCACCTTCGATTCGTTGCTCAGTGCTGATCTGCTCGGCGATTATCAGATCGTTGTGCAACGGTGGGACGAGGCCGCAGGCCAGTGGACCAGCATCGATGGCTTGTCCGAGGGCGCGAGCATCCTCGACATCGGCCTGCTGGACGGCGACTCCTATGGCGTCGAACAGGAACTCGATTCCGGTGATTATCGAGCCTTCGTGACCTTCGAGGGCGTCGGGGCCTCGATCCTCAACACGCTGGCGGTCGATGGCACCGACTATGATCACACCCAGATTGCCGGTTATGAAGCCGTGCCCATTGACGGAAACGTGATGGACAATGATCCGGTCACCACGGCGGATACCGTGGTCCAGAGTGTCAATGGTGAAACGGTGGCCGGCGTTGGGACCGAGATCGTCGGTACGTACGGTACGTTGTCGATCGATCCCGACGGCAACTTCACCTACACACCGTTCGATACGAACGGTGACGGCATCGGGCAGGTCGATACGTTCGACTACACCCTGATCGACACAGTCACGCTCGCCACCGCGACATCGACACTTTACGTCCAGATTGGCAGTGATGGTGTCGCAATGACCTGGGATCCCGATGACCCGGGTGCAGCCGCAAGCGCCGAACTCGATGCGTCGGATGACACAACCAGCTCGGAAGTCGTTTGGTCCAATGTCGCCGACAGCGAATATTTCAACGACAGCGACAGCGTGACCGGTATTCTTGGAACCACGGTCACCACGACCAGCGATACCTTCGTGATCGATACGGATATGGATGTGCTTGGCAGCATTTCCGTGGCCGCGCTCGGTCTCGGGAATACGAACGTCACGCTCGCACTCCAGATCGATACCGGAGGTGGCAACTGGGTGAATGTCGCCACCGACACTCATAGCGGAGTGATCGCGAGTATCGGGGAGATAGCGGCCCTGGATCTGTCTTTACTGACACTCGATCCGGGAACCTATCGTGTCCTGACGACGATGCAGACACCGTTGATCGGTGGCACAATCACAACCATAAATACGTCGGCCGATGTCGATGTCGTCTATCTCGACCAGTTCCAGATCGACAGCATCAGCGGACACGAGGGCAATCTGCTTGCCAATGATGATCCGGGGTCGGAGTTCACCCAACTCCAGATCTGGGACGGCACGGACTATGTGACCGTGACATCGAGTGGACCGGTCACCGTGGCGGGCACGTTCGGCTCGCTGTCGGTCGATGCCGATGGCAACTACACCTACACACCCGAGCATACCACCGCATCCGAGGTCGATACCTTCTCCTATCAACTGGTCCATCCGACCGGTGAGACAGACCAGGGCACGCTTTCGGTTACGGTTGATCCATCCGGATCCGGTGTCGAGCCGCTAACTGTCTCGGCGTTCATGGCGGATGCCGTCTCGTTCGACCTGGTCGATGACGGACACAGCGACGCTTCCACGACCAGTGACGATGGCAGTGGAAGCGACGTCGATCCTCCGCTGGAAGAGAATGATGGCGATGTCGATCTGGACGCTCTGGGCGTGCCGGAGCCGGAAGACACGCCGATCATTCCCGATGCCGGATCGGACGGTGACGATCTGCAGCAATATGCGGATCCGATCACCTTGGACGATGATCCGGAGGGTCATATCTGAGTGTGTGACTAAATATTTGGGAGTGCCGGACTCAGGTCCGGCACTCCTTTTTTCTCAAAATTATAAGCAGTTTTCAGGATGACGGGGTGAAAAGGCTTAAACGTTCAATCGGCTTGCCGGCAGTCGGTACGAGCCTGTTTCTGGTAAGCGCTGCTTCCATGGTACTGGCCCTGCCGGTGCCTTTGGAAGCCCAGAATGTGGTGGCGCTCGACCCGGACGGTCGGATGGCCCTGACATTGGAGACGGCTGTTCAGGACGCGGTCGCATGGCACCCCTCCGTCGATCAGGCCGTCGCCTCGCTGTCGGCCAGCGACCAGGAGATCAGGGAAGCCAAAGCGGGATACTATCCCCAGATCAATGGCGGCATCGGGCCGAGCCTGTCGGTTATCGGCGGTACGAGCTGGCGGCCGCGAGGAACGCTCAGCGGCTCGCAGATGCTGTACGATTTCGGCAAGGTCAGAAGCGGAGTTGATGCCGCGAGAGCCGGCGAGCGCGTGAGCCGCGCCCAGCTTCTGCTGGCCGTGGACGGGCTTGCACGGAACACGGCTATCGCGGTCATAGAAATCCAGCGCTACCATGCTCTTCTCGCCGTGGCGCGCGAGCAGCTGGATAATCTCGATACGATCAACGAGCTGGTGCAGCTACGCGTCCGGCGTGGCGCCACCACGCGGTCCGACAGCACGCAGGCCGAGGCGCGTATCGAATCCGCGCGGGCGACCATATTGCAGATCACCGCCGAGCTGCAGCGCTGGCAGAGCAATCTTCGAAATCTCACCGGCCGTGAGGGAGCCGTCGATGTGACGGCCGAGGTCCCACCCTGGCTGGACCGGGCCTGCCTCGCTCCGGCGCCGGATTGGGATCAGCTTCCGACGGTCATGCAATCGCTGGCCCAGCGCGACGAGGCGCAGGCTGCCTGGCGCGGTGCGCGTGCGGCGCGGCTGCCGACGATTTCATTGGGCACTGACGTCGATACCGATCTGCGCGATCCCTTCTCGCAGAGAAATGACGTCTCGGTCGGCATCACCGTTTCAAGCAGCCTCTATCAGGGGGGCGCCCGAAAAGCGCGTGAGCAGGCTTCCTTCCATGCGCTGCAGTCGGCCGATGCAGCACTGGCCACGGCGCGTCTCGAAGCGCGGCGCGCGCTCGACGAGAACCGGGAGCAGGTCGACAGTCTGAACGAGCGTCTCGATACGCTCGGGCGGCGTCATGCCGACATGCAGGAAACCGGGAGGCTATACCGCCTGCAATATTTCGAGCTGGGCACGAGGACATTGCTCGATCTCCTCAATGCCCAGCAGGAACTCCACCAGACTCGGTTCGATGAAGTGAATGCGCGGCACGACATGCGCCGCATCGACCTCGAATGTCTCTACTATAGCGGCCAGCTCCGCGATGCCTTCGCATTGACGGGAATGGTCGTGCGGGGGGTGACTTTATGACAGACCTGCATGATTCCATCGCAACCCTGGTGTCGGATGCCGCTCCGCCCCACCAAGCCGACGAGCCGGCGTTTCCGGTCGGAAACTGGGTCGCGGCATTCCGCATTGTCGCGGACTATTATGGCCTGCCGATGTCCACCCAGGCAGCGACCCTGGCGGGATTGTGGGACGATAGCGATGACCGGCATGAGCGGCTCCACAATCTGGCGCGGCAGCTTGGCTTGCGCGTTCGATTTGACGATGCGTGGGCATTTGATCTCGCCGCATCCGCCTGGCGCTTGCCGCTCGTGCTGGAACTGCGCGATGGTCAGATCGTCGTGGTTCGCGCCCTTGACGGCGAGGGGGGTGCGCAATGCGTCCTCATCGGCGACGGCGGACTGGAGACGATACTCCCGATCGCCGACATGGCCGATGGTCTGCGCCAGGTCGTCATCCTGCGGCCGGCGCGCCAGGCGCCCGACCCGCGGGTCGATGCCTTTATAGAACCGTTCGACGGTCACTGGCTCCGCAAGATCGTGTTGCGCGACTTGCGGCCCTATGGCCATGTGATGCTGGCATCGCTCGTGGCCAATGTCCTGACGCTGTCGAGCATCATCTTCTCGATGCAGGTTTACGACCGGGTGGTGCCATCCGGTTCCTATCCGACGCTCTATATCCTGTTCGGCGGGGTGCTGCTGGCGATCGGGCTGGATTTCATCCTGCGCCGCGCGCGCACCAGCATTATCGACAAGCTGGGCAAGCGCGCGGATGTCCGTTTGTCGGACAAGGTCTTCGGCCATGCCCTTCGGGTTCGCAACCGGGCGCGTCCGACTTCGACGGGATCGTTCATCTCCCAGTTGAGGGAGCTCGAACAGGTCCGGGAAATGCTGACGTCGACCACGGTCGGAGCGCTGGCGGACATACCTTTCTTCCTGATATTCCTCGTCGTCTTCTGGTTTCTGGGCGGGGTGATGGTGCTGGTGCCGATCGGCGCCCTGGTCCTGCTCGTCATTCCCGGTCTCCTGGCACAGAAAAAGCTGCGCGGTTGTGCTCACGAAGCGATGCGGGAGTCCTCGCTGCGCAATGCCCTGCTCGTCGAAACGGTGCAGGGGATTGAAGACATCAAGATGCTTCAGGCCGAAGAACGGTTCCAGCGCCAGTGGAACCACTATAACGCCGTCACGGCCGAAGCGCAGCTGAAGCTGCGGCATGTCACGAACAATCTGACGACCTGGTCCGCGAAAGTGCAGGGCGCGACCTACGCGTCGACCGTGTTTTTCGGTGCGCCGTTCGTGATGGCCGGCGATATCACCACCGGCACGCTGGTGGGTCTCTCCATGCTGGGATCGCGCATGATGTCGCCGATGGGACGCATCACGCAGGTCATGAGCCGCTATCAGCAGGCGCGTGTCGGGGTGAACAGCCTCAACAATATCATGAAGTTGCCGGTGGATCATCCGGAACGGGAAAGCCGGATCCACAAGCCGTCGATCCATGGCGACTACCAGATCAACGCCGCCCTGTTTCGCTATGGCGACGACACTTCGCCCATCGCGCTTGCGGTGGAGAAACTGCGTATCAGGCCCGAAGAGAAGGTTGCTCTCCTCGGACGGAACGGCGCCGGGAAGTCGACGCTGATTCAGGCACTCTCCGGTCTGCTCGAGCCTGCCGCCGGTGAGGTGCTGATGGACGATGTGGCGCTCGCGCATATCGACCCTGCGGACGTGAGGCGCGACGTCGGTATGCTGACCCAGAACGCGCGCCTGTTTCACGGCACGGTGCGCGACAATGTCCTGCTGGGCGCGCCGCAGGCCTCGGGTGAGGACATGCTGCAGGCGCTGGCCATGGTCGGTGCTGACAGCTTCGTCCGGCGCCTGCCCAAAGGATTGGACCAGGTCATCCTCGAAGGCGGCAACGGGCTGTCAGGCGGCCAGAAACAGGCGCTTCTCCTTGCGCGGCTGATTGTCCGCAATCCGTCGATCGTGCTGCTCGATGAACCGACCGCGGCCATGGATGAAGCGACGGAGCGTCACTTCATCGCGCAGTTCGGCCAGTGGTGCCGGGGACGAACCCTGGTTGTCGCGACGCATCGAACGCGCGTGCTCGACCTCGTCGACCGCCTGATCGTGATCGACGGCGGAACCATTCTGCGGGATGGCCCCCGCGAACAGGTGCTGAACGGGCAAAGCGTGGCCAGACGCAAGGTCGCGCCGGTGTCGCGGGCGACGGGGGGCTCGTCATGACCGATGGAAGCAAAAATGGCTGGCGCGCGCTGGCGGTCCGGATGGGTATCGTCAAAGAGCGAAAGCCCCGTGTATCCAATGACGATCCCAGCCATGTCTTCGGCGAAGAGGATGACGTTGGACTAACCCGATCGGGGCGGGTGGTGCTGTTCATCCTTGCCGGTCTTGTCCTGTTTCTGCTCTGGGCCTGGTTCGCCGATCTCGACGAGGTGTCCACCGGGACAGGCCGTGTCGTTCCGACGATGCGGGAGCAGGTGATCCAGTCGCTGGAAGGCGGCATCCTGGCCGACCTCAAAGTCCGGCAAGACGACATCGTCGAGCCTGGGCAGATACTGGCGCGGTTCGATCCGACCTTGACGGAGTCGAATGTCGACGAAACCGCCGCCAAATATCGCGCGGCTCTGGCGAGCGCGGCCCGGCTCACCGCGGAAGTCAACGGCTCGTCACTGAAATTTCCGGAAGAACTGAACGACTATCCTGATCTGGTCGCGTCCGAGACCCGGCTCTATCACAGCCGTCGCGACAGCCTGTCCCAGTCGTCGCGCTGGCTGCAGGAAGCACTGACCCAGACCCGCGCCGAACTCGATATCAGCCAATCCCTGCTGTCCGAGGGAGCGGCCAGCAATGTCGAGGTTCTGCGTCTCCGGCAAAAGGTCGCGGACCTCGAACTTCGGAAGGCGGACCTGCAGACGCAATATATGGTCACGGCGCGCGAAGAGCTTGCCAAGGCCAACGCCGATGTCGAAACGCTGTCGGCAACCATCAAGGGGCGTTCGGATTCGCTGTCGCGGCTCGTGCTGCGCTCGCCGGTGCGAGGGATCGTCAAGAATATCGAGGTGTCCACGGTCGGCGGCGTGATTCCACCGGGCGGCCAGTTGATGGAGATCATTCCACTCGACGATCAGCTATTGATCGAAGCGCGCATGTCGCCGCGCGACATCGCCTTCATCCATCCGGGCCAAAGGGCGACGGTCAAGATCACCGCTTATGATTATGCCATCTACGGCGGTCTCGACGGCGAAGTGTCGAGCATTTCGCCCGACACGATCCAGGACGAGGTGAAGCGCGACGAATATTATTATCGCGTCTTCGTCCGAACCCGGAGCAATGCGCTCGTCAACAAGAACGGCAAGCGGTTTCCCATTGTTCCCGGGATGGTCGCCACGGTCGATGTGCATACCGGCAGCAAGACGGTGCTCCAGTATCTTCTCAAACCCCTGAACCGCGCCCGCGAGGCGCTGCGCGAACGATGAGGTGGATTGCCGGAGACGAAGGTGGCGGAGCCATCCCTTGTGATGATTTGAGCGAGTGCGATATGACAGACGACAAGATTTCAGAGCTGCTGCATCCCATTTTCCTCCGCTTGCAGGAGGTTGCGGTGCCTGTGGGACCGGTCGGAGCGGAATATATCCTTTTCTTCTCCTTCACCGATGGCCGCACTCGCGCCCGTGTGGAGACGTTTCGGGGATCGACGCTCGCCGATGCCTGGCGTCGCGGAATGGTGCGATTGCGCAGGCAGGTCACCAGAAACCCAGACGTCATTCGCTGGTTGCGCGTGGATCTCGTAGACGAGATGCGCCAGAACGACTGGGGAACGCTGAAACGGCAACTTGTCGACGTGAAGCGCAATTACTGCCGCCAGGGTATCTCGCTTGATCCCGGTTGCCGCCACGCTTTTCTGGAGACCGAGATCAATGCGAACGCCATGTTCTATGGCGGCCCGAAATATCCCCATTGCGTGGTCAATGAGAATAATTTCCAGCGCTATGCCAGGCGCCGTCATGGTCTGGCGAGCGTGGACTTCGGTGATGAAACACCTGTCTGGATGTTTTCCGCGCGTGGGTTCTTCGTCGACAGTGACCAGCCTGATGTGGTGCATGAAATCGCCGGGCCGGGAAGGTCGGCGGGACGGCGCCTTGTGGAAACGCTGGACGGTGATGCTCTTTCCGCGCTGATCGGGAGCGGGAGTTCGTTCCTGACCCGGCAGGTCGGGGAGGACGGCCGTTTCACCTATGGCTGGCATCCATGCTTCGACCGCGAAATCCAAGCCTATAATGGCCTGCGCCATGCCAGCACGACTTATGCGATGATCGAGGCATGGGAGGTTACGAAGGACGAGGCGCTATGGGCGGCCATCGAGCGCGCGCTGGCGTGGCTTCGCCGGGAAGCGATCCGCACCGTCGCTCTGCCTGACGGCGCGGAGGCGGCGTTCCTTGTCGACGTCGACAATGAGATCAAGCTCGGCGCCAATGCGGTGGCGATCCTCGCCTTCACAAGGCATGCCGTGGTGACGGGGTGCCGGGAGCATCTGCCATTGCTCGAAAAGCTGGCCCTGGGTGTCCGGCATATGCAGCGCGGCCGGGACGGTTCCTTCATCCATGTGCTCAACTATCCCGACCTCACGCAGAAGGAGGCCTTCCGCACCATCTATTATGAAGGCGAGGCGGCCTTCGGGCTCATGCGCCTCTACAGCCTGACCCGTGACGAGCGCTGGCTGCAAACGGTGGAGAAGGCTTTCGGGCATTTCATCGCCAAGGAGCATTGGCGGCACAATGATCACTGGCTGAGTTACTGCGTCAATGAACTCACCCGTTACCGGCCGGAGGAGCGCTATTTCCGCTTCGGCATCCGGAATGTGCGCGACTATCTGGATTTCGTCCTGAACCGGATCACGACCTTCCCGACTCTTCTGGAACTCATGATGGCCAGTCAGGCCATGATCGATCGGATCGAAACGATGCCCGGGATGCGGCATTTGTTGGACGGGATCGACCTGTCCAAATTCCGACGCGCACTTCATTTTCGCGCCCGCTATCTCCTGAACGGTTATTTCTGGCCGGAACTGGCCATGTTCTTCGCCAATCCCGAGCGCATCGTCGGGTCCTTCTTCATTCGTCACCACGCTTTCCGCGTCCGCATCGACGACGTGGAGCATTATCTGTCCGGCCTGGTGGCGTACCGGAACAGGCTCGTCAGCAATTCGGATGTCCTGGAAAAGGAAGGGGTAGCCGCATGAACCCGGCAAATTACATGTTCGCCAGGCTGAAGCACTTCTCCGTCGACGTCGACCGGCTCAGGAAGCATTTCCTGGAAGAAGTCACCAAGGTCGATCCGATCTTGTACAAGGACAATAACGTCAAATATTATGGCTGGGCGGTACTGAGCCGCGACGGTAGCCTCGACGATGGCGTCAAGCGGATCTCGTCCAAGATCAAGAGCATTCGCGGTGTAACGCCGACCAGCATCTGCTCGGGCTATCTCGGTGAGGTCATGGATCGCCTTCGCGGTGAAGGCGTTGCGCCCTATCGCGCACGGCTCATGCAACTGGAGGCGGAAGGCGATGAAATGCCCCTCCATGTCGACGCGAACAAGGAAAGCTGGCGTCTCCACATTCCGATCACGACCAATCCCGACAGCATGTTCGAATGGCAAAGGGATGATGGGAGCATCGAATCCGTGCATCTCCCGGCCGATGGTTCCGCCTGGCTTGTGCGGGTCGATGTCAATCACCGGGCAGTCAATCGTAGCAAGAGCAGTGCGAGCCGGGTTCATCTCCTGATGGGCTGCGGAAACGGGCTCAAGCAGGGCATGCTGGCGACGCCGGCAATCGCGCTCTGATCATGACCGGCAATGCGTTGCCCGGGTTCGATGATCCGCTGAATCGCCGTCGGCGAAGATCACTGCGCGCAACCATGCCCGATATGGCTGCGCCATGATTGATATCAGCCTCATGGGACATCGGTTGGCGCCTACCTTGCGGGAGGGGCATGATCTTGTTCGATGGGTATCGACCTTGTTTTGCGCGCTTGCCCGAATGACGCCGGGTTGCGTCCTGGCGACGACGCTCAGCTTCGTCATGTCGCAAATCCTGCTCCTGGTGGCCCTGATCCTGCCATGGAAGCTCCTCATATTTCTGAGTTCGGGCCAGTTTCCGGCAATCCTGCCGCATTTTCTCGCGAGTTATGCCTCGCGCGAACTCGTGGTCGCGCTGAGCGCCGCCGCTTTGTCGGCGTTCCTTGCGCATGTCCTGTTCGATGTCGCCTTCGGCGTCCTTGTCCGCCGCGGGGCGCGCCATATCCTGAACCGGCATCGCAAAACCGGGCTGTTCGGCAATCGGCAGTCCATGGCGGCCGCCTTCTATCGGCACATTCTGCGCGCGTTCGCCGGCATGGTGTCTTGCGGCCTCGTCATGATCGCGCTTGCATCGTTCTATCCGCTGATGCTCTTCGCACTGGCGGCCTGCCTTCTGATCGGGCTGGCGGCCATCGCCATATGGCGACATGTCCCGCTCGAACCGGAGCGCCGGCCGCCTCCGGGCTCCCTTGGCCGATTCTGGCTGGGCGGCGGATTTCTGTTCCTGGCCGGCTGGATCGTCGCCGATTACTGGAGAGGCCACTTGCCTCCCCTCACTGTGGCCTTCATCTGCCTGTTCCTGGCGCGGCAGGCGCTCGTTTTCGTAGCCCAGTCGATGCAGAGCCTGCAGCTATTGGCAAGGCAGCGTGCGCGGATCGATGCATTGTTCCTGGCCGATATGCCGTGGATTCCTGCTGCCCCCGCGCCGGACGACTTTCAGGCGCTGCTGGCCCGGCGGGAGGTGTGGATCCGGGATCTGGGTGAGCATTGCGGTGGGCGCGATATCCTGATCTGCGACATCCAGATGCGCATGGCTGAGGCCGGCAAGCTCGCTTATCTGACGGCGACTTCGGGCACCGGAAAGAAAGCGTTCCTCATAAAGCTGTTCCACCGCTCGCTCGATGCTCAGTTGCGCCACGAACTGGAGGTCGTGTCCGTCTCCGGTCCCGATTGGCCGGCGCCGCGCCTGATCGGCCATAGCCAGGTTGCACGCCATCCTTGCCTGATCTTCGAATGGGAACGGCATAATGGCTGGCTCGAACGGCGGGAGAGATCCTTGCACCTTTCGTACATACGTTCGCGATTGCTCGATTGTTCGCTGCCGACGGAACTTGTCGAACGCTATGATCGCAGCCGGCCGCATCTTGCGCGTCGGCTGGCGGATGTCGACTGGAGCGGACTACGGGCACTGGCGACTTCCGGCGAGACGGCGGCGTGCTGCGCCCTGGTCGAGGCGCATTGGACCGAATTGCTCGTCCGGCTCAGTGGACTGCCGCGTCAGCTTGTTTTGCCGGCACTGGCCGGACGCATGATGGCGGCAGGGCCGGGCGACGTGCCGCCGGTCCTATGCAACTGGTCTCGCTGGCGGTGGGAACCCGTTGGGTCGGGTTGGCCGATCACGCCCGAAGGGCGAAAAGCGCTTCGATCGACCTTGGCGGGTTATAAGGGACCGCGCGCGGACTTGGGTGCGATCGATAGCGAGATGGCCTACCGCGCCGCGCTCCTCCATGAGATGGAGCGCTGCCTTTCGAAATCCAATCCTGCCGCGGCGCTCACCGCTATCAAGGGGTTGCACGGCAGCCTCGTCGATCACGGGCTGCTCGGAACTATCGAGTCTGCAATCACCTGCCAGGGCAAGGTCATGGCCATGTCGAGCGTGAAGGAGCCGCTGCCATGCTGACGGCTCGATCCCGCATGTGGCTATCCATTGCATTCGTTGTTTTGCTGGCGGGCCCGGGCCGTTCGACGACACCGGCGCCGGATACCGAGCCGTTGCGTTGGAACGTTCCGGCCGCGCGCGTCGAATGTCCGGTGGGCGATACGGCAGTCTGGAGTCGGTATCGTGGAGGGCGTGACTGCATTCGCTATTTTGCGGGCGGAAACCTCGATCATGCCCCCCTTGCCATGATTTTTCTCCGCGGCGACCGGCGTGGCTGGATCCGGCGCGATCCCGCCACTATCCCGCGCAATAGCGCGCGCGCGCAGCAAGCCTATGCCGCCCACCTGTCGGAGCGGTTCGGATTGCCCGTCATCCTTGTCGCCCGGCCGGGAACGTTCGGATCGAGCGGCAATCATTTCCACAGGCGCCAGGCAGCCGAATTCCTGGCTCTGGATGGCGCGCTCGACGAGATTCGCGCGCGTTATCAAATTGGACGTTTCATTCTGGTCGGGCAGAGCGGTGGGGCAACGGCGGCGGCGGCCCTGCTGACGCTTGGCCGTACCGACATTTCATGCGCGGTCCTGACATCGGGTGCTTACGACCTGCTGAAGCGAGCGGAATTTCTGCGCAAGCAGAACGGATATCCCTCGCGTCCGGGGCAGGACACCACCGGGTTGCCGCATCCCTACGACCCGCTGGAGCATGTGAAAGGCATTGCCAGCGACGAGGCGCGCCTGATCACGATCATCGGCAGTCCGGAAGATCGCCTGACCCCCTTTCGCTACCAGAGGGAATTCGCCGATGCCGTCAGGGCCCAGGGCCACCGGGTGCGCTTGCTGGAGCATGCGGCGCCGCCGCCATTCCATCATTCGCTGGACGAAGTCGGAATGGAAGCCGGGGCGGAATGCGCACGCGGTGACATGCGAGGGGAGGCGCCTGATGCGCGGTCTTCTGGCACCGGAGCGGCCGAGCCTTCGGAGACACCGTAAATCCATGCCGCGGGCACGACAATTTTCAGTCACTTCAGGGAGGAACCTATGGACCCTTATCAATCCTTGATGGCGCTGCGTGAGCTGACCGACCGTGTCGGCCCCTATTATGGCACCGAAACCCGAAGCATGTTCCTTTACTGCATGATCAAGATGCACAGACCGACCCGGCTCCTGGAACTTGGAACCGGTTTCGGCATCTCCGCCTTGTGGATGGCGCGAGCCCTGTGGGAGAATGGGAGCGGGACCGTTCATGTGGCCGACAGGGGTTTCAAGTTCGACGAGAAGAAAAGCAGCCTGTTCCGTCCCGACGAGTTGAAGCCGACATTCAACGAGTATTTCGATGCGATGGTTCGCCGCCATGGCCTGGAAGACCATGTGAACTTCATCGAGACGTCGTTTCCTCCATACCCGATTCCGGAAAAGGAATTCGACTTCATATTCTCGGATTTCAAGCATGGTCCGGCAAATATTCTCGAAATTCTCGGTTTCTACTTGCCCAAGATGGCGAGCGTATCCGATTTCTTCATAGATTCGGCGCCATCACTCTTCGGATCCTACATGATGCTGCAGGAGCTCATGGCCATCTTCCAGCGAGGGCAGGTTCCCGAATTGCTCCTGCAAAGAACGGCCCCAGATGAAGTCGACAAGCTGCGCCAGTTCATCCAGACCCATAGCATCCAGGCTGTGCCGGTCACGGAAAACATCGAGCGCAGCCAGAATTCGTTCATGTGGCTGCGTATCCAGCCCATCGACGTGATGCCGCGGCCGCTGCACCATTACCGCCTCGATGATAAATATTACATGTCGTCGAAGCGCATCAACCGATGATCTGCTCGATCGCGGCAACCCGGCCTGATGTTGTGGCGTGCTTAACCGCAGTTAGGGCTCCCAAACGAAGTGGGAGACGTAGCCCCAACAGGCCTGACTGCCGTCAGCCGTATCGAACAGAATTTCCTGCAGGCTGCCGACCTGCTGGATTCGGACACCTTGCTTGCCTTCCCAAACATAGCGGCACCCCAAAGCCTGGTCAGACCTTTTCGCATTATGAAGATCTACAGATTTCTCAATCAGGGAAGTCCGGACAAACGATCGCTTGGGCTTTTGCTGTGATCCGGTTTCTGCGCACGGCGATCGAACGCGAGGATCGCAACCGGGATCGGCTCCGGCAGATGCGTCAAGATCATAAGGAAGCCGAAGCAGGCATCGCCCGGCTTCTGGAACTGGTCGAGAAAGAGCTGATGGATGCAGAGGACGCCTCGATGCGCGAGCGTCTGGTCAATCTGCGGTTCCGCCGGGATGAGCTGCATCACCGCCCGCCTGATCTGCGTCAGGCTGATGCGCGGCTGCTGCTCAACGAGGTCCGGGTGAACGACCGGGAAATCCGCATCAGCGGCTCAAAAGCCGTGCTGGTCCGGCGTACTGCAGGGGGCCTGGCCAAAACCACGCCCACAGTTCTCTCTTTTGTTCGAGAATGGCGCACCCAAGAGGATTCGAACCTCTGGCCTCTGCCTTCGGAGCTAGAACTACAATGCTACGCCAAGCTTTTCGATCCAACGCTAGAGCACGCTAACTTACTGTTTATACAGCGATTTCTTGAAAACGAGGGTATTCCAGACTACGCAAAAACACCCCACAGTTTTCGATCTGCTGGTGAGTTTTTGGTGAGTTTTCTGGACCCGCTCTAGCGAGGTGCATATGCCGAAACTGACGAAAGCCGTCGTCGACAAAGCTGAGCCGCGTGACAGGCAATATACCGTCTGGTGCAGCGATCTGAAGGGCTTTGGCGTGTTTGTGCTGCCGTCGGGCACGCGGACCTATTTTGTCGACTACCGCAATGCCAACAATGTTCGGCGCCGGATGAAGCTCGGCCGCCACGGCGCTGTCACTGCCGAACAAGCACGGACGCTGGCGATTCAGGCGCTGGCCGAAGTCGCCAAGGGCAACGACCCGCTCGAAGATCGGAACAGCGCCCGTAAGGCGATCTCGGTCAAGGAACTGTGCGAGCTGTATATGGCGGAACTGGAAGCCGGCCGGATTCTCGGTAAGGGCGGCCGGCCCAAGAAGGCCAGCACCAAGATCACCGATCTGGGCCGGATCACCCGCCATATCATTCCGCTGCTCGGCTCGAAGCGCGTCACCCACGTCACCAAGGCGGACGTGACGGCGATGATGAAGGACATCATGGCCGGTAAGACGCGCGCCACTGAAAAGACGAAGAAGCCGCGCGGCAAGTCCATCGTCCGGGGTGGCCTCGGGGCCGCGAGCCGCACGGTAGGGCTGCTGGGCGGCATCTTCACCTATGCGCGGGACGAACTTGGCACCATAGAGATCAATCCCGCGCACGGGGTGCGTAAGCCCAAGGACGTGGTGCGGAAGCGCCGGCTCAATGAGGATGAGTATCGGACGCTTGGCCGCATCCTCGCCAAAGCGGCCGAAGACGAGCGCTACACCCGCACCGTCGACATCATTCGCTTAATCGCCATGTCGGGCTGCCGCCGCGGCGAGATCATCGAGGTGCGCAAGGCCGAGATCGACACGGTTGGGAGCGCTTTCCGGTTCGAGAATACGAAGGAAGGCCAGTCGGCTCGCCCGATGGGCTTGCCCATCGTCGAGTATTTTGATGAGCGGGACATGGGCGGCGATAGCCCCTATGTGTTTCCGGGCGAGAGGAACCCGGCCGGACCATTCGGCAGCTTCCCGCGGCATTGGGAGAAGATCTTCGCCGGGACCGAGCTGGCGGACCTCACCGCGCATGTGCTGCGGCACAGCTTCGCCAGCATCGCCAACGATCTCGGCTTTACCGAGATTACGATCGCAGCGCTGCTCGGACATGCTTCGGGCTCGATCACGAGCCGCTACGTGCATACGCTTGATGCCGCGCTTATTATGGCCGCTGACACCGTATCCGGTTATATTCAGGCGCTGCTAGACGGGGCGACACTATCCCATACCCACTATGCGCTTGACCGGAGCTCCCGGAAGGCTGCATTGGCGCGGTTCCTCACGCCTCGGTCGGACGCGAGCACGCCAGCAGAGCCTGAGCGCTTGGTAGCATGACGCCCTGGTGCGGTTGCTGGAGCGTCCTAAGGCCGGTCGATTACTCGCTCTCACAGCGAAGCATCAGGCAGTTCAAAGAGTGGGCCGCCGGTGGCTCAATACTACCGGCGGCTATATTTCAGATGTTGGCAAGCAGCGCCCGAAGTTGCTCGTCGCGCGCGTCCAGCACGTCGAAGAGGCCGACCGCGCGCAGGGCGGGCATTGCCTCGACGATCGCGTCTTCGAGCAGCTTGCGTTCCGCATCGGATGTGCCCGGGTCGCTCCAGCGCATAGCATTCTGCAGGAAAGCGGCGATCGTCCCCTTGCGAATCGTCACGCCGCCAAAGTCCGTCCGGTCGGTGTCGTCGGGCAGGATATCCTCGGGCCGCGATGCAGCGATGGTGGGTTTTTCGGGATCGGTCGGCACGCCTAGGGTTTCCAGTGTTGCAGCGATCGTGGCCGCGAACGGCGTCGTCAGCCGACCGATCAGACGCGAAAGCGCGCCGGAGTCGTCGAACAGCGCGCCTTCAGCGGCAGCGGCATCGGAGTCCGCATAAAGCGCGGCGAGCGGCTCGGGCAGGCCAGCGCCGACGAGCGCCGCGCGATAGTCCGTCTCGGGCAGGTCGACATAGGGGATCGTTTTGTCCGCCTGCCGCGAAATCTCGGCCGCGAACTCGCTGAGGGAATAAGAGGTGTCGCCGGCCAGTTCATGGACAACGCGATCGCCTTCGTCGCCAATGAGCGCGATGGCAGCAGCCTCGGCATAGTCGAGGCGCGCAGCACTCGCGATGCGGCCGTCCCTGGCGCTGCCGATGAAGGCGCCGTGCTGGAGCGCGGGTGCGATCGAGGCGGCGTAGTTTTCGGTGTACCAGCCGTTGCGCAGCAGCGTGTAGGACAAGCCACTCGCCTCGACCAGCGCTTCGGTCTGGCGATGCTCCTCGGCAAGGCCAAGCTTCGACGTGTCGGCATGAAGCACGCTGGTATAGGCGATGCGCGAGACGCGGGCCTTCTTGGCGGCCTCGATTACGTTGCGGTGCTGGGGGACACGCCTGCCCACTTCGTTTGACGAGATAAGCAGCAGGCGCTTGGCACCGGCCAGAGCGGCCTGAAGCGTTTCGGGCTTGTCATAGTCCCCTCGCCGGATGGTGACGCCCTCGGGGAAGAGGCTCGCCGAGCGTGCGGGATCGCGAACGATCGCAGCCACAGCGTCAGCGCCCACGCGGTTTGCAAGCGCGGCGACAACAAGCTGGCCGAGCTGTCCGCTCGCGCCGGTCACGAAATAGCGGGGATTGGTCATAGTATTTACTCCGGTCTAGAAAATTAACAAGGTTTCAAATAGAGACCGCATTCGATCTATGAAGACGGGAGTTTTCCGTCACCTGGTTACTGTGGAGGAACCATCATGGATGCCTATACGCGGCTCGGCGCCAAGTTCGCGGACTGGTCCCGGGCCGGCTTCGACGAGACGCGCTGCCCCGTACGAAACCTGCTTGATCAGCTTGGTGACCGCTGGTCGATGCTGCTGCTCTGCGCCTTGGCGAGCGAGCCGATGCGGTTCAGCGCGCTTGCCAGGGCCGTGCCGGACATTTCCAAGCGCATGCTCTCGCAAACGCTTCGGACGCTCGAGACGGACGGGCTCGTTCACCGCGATGTCCGGCCGACGGTCCCTCCTCAGGTTACTTATTCGCTGACGCCGCTCGGCCAGAGCTTTGCCGGTCCGCTGCTCGGGCTCGTGGAATGGGCTGAGGCCAACTTCACGGCCGTCTGCGAGGCGCGGACCCGCATGGCCGAAGCGGCTTAGCGACCATATCAGCGCGTCTCAGCCTCGAGGGCAGCTTCGACGAGAGAGGCAACGACCTCCCCGGCGCTGATCCGGCCCTTGAGGCGCCGGTCGTTCTCGCCGGGAAAGTCGATCCAACCTTCGTTGAAGCCGTCGAGCATGCGGATACGCGGCGCGGGGTAGCGCATCCCCTGACTGCGGAAGATATCTTCCCAGGTTTCGTGCGGCACCGGAACGGCGCGAACCGGACGTCCGACCGCCACGGTGAATGCGTCGGCAAGATCGTTCGGCGAGACGCGTGCCGGCCCTTCGAGCTCGATCACGCGCACGCCGTTCCAGCGCTCGCGGATGAGAGCGGCAGCCGTGCGGCCGACATCTCTCGAGGCGACCATGGCATATTTCTTGTCGAGCGGCTGGAGGAAGCTGTGGATCACGCCCTCGCTTATGGCCGTGGGAACGTCCCAAAGCGCATTGTCGAGGAACCAGCCAGCGCGCAGGAACGTGACCGGCATGAACAAGGTCGCAAGCGCTTCCTCCATCATGGTACGCTGGGTCAGCAGATTGTCCTGCTCGGCGTCCGCACCGATGGTGGACAAACAGACCACCCGATCGGGCCGTGCGACGTCCAGCGCCGCACGGACCGCCTTGATGACGCGGATCGCCTCGGGATAGCCGGGCTCGGGGTCGAAATCCGTCGGCGGCAGGATGAACACGCCCTGCGCATCGACAAACGCCGCGGCGAGGGCGTTCGTGTCGTCCATGTCGGCGATGACGACCTCGCAGCCGCGCTTGGACCATTCGCGGCCTTTCTTCTCATCGCGGACCACCGCCCGAACGGGCAAGGGGCACGAAAATCTCGACGCCCGACACAGGCTCAGCAGCCGTGGTTTCGATCTGAACATTCTTGGTCATCTTCCTACTCCTTGGGTTTCCGCGCAGCGGGAAGCGCCGCGCTGAAACCCTGCCCGTCGGCGAGACCGGGGGTGCAACCGGAGTGGGCGGCTTCGCGGGGAACCGGCTGCACGGAGCGCGCAGCGCGGAGGAAGCTGGGCGGAAGTCGCTCCGAAGGGCGCCGGGGGCAGAGCCCCAAGCACCGCGCCGCCCTGGCGGCGCCACCAACAAACGCACCCTTGCGGCGACCGGCCGGCGCGGCGGCGTGCGCGCGGGCCTGGGGGCCAGCCGTCGCCGCGCCCTCCGGCCAGAGCAAGAGTGCCACGCGGAAACGAAAACGCGCGACCTCTGTGCGGCCTTCGCGCGAAGGCCGTCAGTGTGCGCACCGCTGGTCCCCGCGTTCCATCTGCGGCGTGACCACGCCGTCGCGCTAGGGTGATCGTCACCGACAGGCCGAAACCGTCAGGGTTCGGTCGAAGCGAAGCGGAGATAGAGCGCCGGTCCCGAAGGGAAGCGCCAAGCCACCTACACAAGTCCTAAATCCTCTTCTCAAAACGGCTTATTGACGATTTTCTGTTCGAAACCTATGTTCAGAACAAGGAAGGTGCAGCCATGATCCATTTGATCGAAATTGAGAACTTCCTGTCGATCCGTGATCGACAGGTCATTGATCTCCGGATCTCGGGCAAGGTGTCCGACAGGTTCAACCGCTTCGGGCCGATCTTTCCCGAGGCGGCGACGCGCGCGCCCAAGGTCGTCGCCCTGTTTGGCGCCAATGCTTCGGGCAAAACTAATGTGCTCAAGGCACTCAATTTCGTGATCCAGTTCGTGCGCAACCCGGCGGCTCGCGCTATGTCGGGCAGCTTGGTGGAACGCTTCAACGACGAGGAATCGAAGAACCGTCCGATCTGTTTCGCACTGGAAATCGCGGGATTGATGGATGCGACGCCCGACATGATCGCACGAGCCGAGAGGGGCGAGCCTGTCACCTACGGCACCTATCGCTACGAGCTGTCATTGGCCGTGAAAGACGGGCTGATCCAGAATGTCGCCCACGAGAGCCTGCGCCAGCGGCCTAATGACCGGGGCAAATGGCAGCGTGTCTTCGAGCGGGACGGACCACAGCATGCGCTGGGGTCCAAGGCATTTCCGATTCAGGGATACCGCCATCTGCTCAACACGCTCGATCCGAGCGGGTCCATCATCGCCAGCTTCGCGCAATTCCAGCATCCGGGCGCGCTGTTCCTCAAGGGTCTGGCGGATCAGGCGTTTCTGTTCCTCGACTATCAGCCGAACGCGGCCGACGACGCTTTAATCCAGTTCATCGGTTCGCGGCCGGATCTGCTTTCGACGCTCAATGCCGATCTGAACCGGATTGACCTGGGCATCGAGGAAATGCGGGTGGACTCCACGCCTAACGGGTGGCTCGCGAAGTTCCGGCATCGCCAGCTCGATGCCGATATGCCGTGGCTGCTGCAAAGCCACGGCACGCGGGCATTCATCCGCATCTACCCCTTGATCGCGGAGACGCTGGCGAATGGCGGCACGGCGATCGTCGACGAACTCGATCTGGCGATTCACCCCTTGGTGCTGCCCGAAATGCTGCGCTGGTTCCACGATCCTGGCCGCAATCCGCTGGGTGCGCAGCTCTGGTTCACCGGCCAGTCGGCCAGCCTTCTCGACGAGCTGGCGCCCGAGGAAATCCTGTTCTGCGAGAAGGACCGCAAGGGGCGCACCAGCCTCTTCCTTGCGCGCGATGTCGCGCGCCGGGATGATAATTTGCGGCGGAAATATATGTCCGGCGCCTATGGCGCGGTGCCGCAGATCGGATGAGGCGGCCCCGCGTCATACGGCCGCAACGCACGCCGATCTTCATCGGTTGCGAAGGGCAGAGTGAGATGGGCTATGCGGGATGGCTGCGCAACCTGATCCGCGACCGGGACTTGCCGTTCCATCTCGAACTTTCCGATCTTGGCCGCGGGGCCGGCGATCCTTTCACGCGGATCGACATGGCGATCGAGCGGGTAGCTCGCCTCGAACGTAACCGGGAGCCGTTCGCCGGTCGATACGTCTTTCTGGACACCGATCAGCTCGTGGCGGATGCGGGTCGGGCCGAACAGGCACGGCGTCGGGCTGCGGATCACGATTTCACCGTGATTTGGCAGGAGCCGACGCATGAGGCATTCCTGCTTCGCCATTTGCCGGGGTGCGACACGCGCCGCCCACCGGACAAGCGCGCGGCGGACCAAGCGTTGGGCCGAGAATGGGCGGGCTATCGTAAGCCAACGAGTGCGCAAGAGATCGAACGGCGCCTCGATCTCGATGGCGCCTATAGGGTTGCGGCCCGTTTGCCCGAATTAGCCGCGCTTCTCCGCATGATAGGGCTTGGCGCAGAATAATTGCCCACGGTGGATATAGCGCCCCGGCGCCGGTCAGGCGACCGTGATGCCTTATTGCGGTGGCGAATGGAGGCGTAATCCGCGCGGCAAAGCCGACCCCCGGCGCTCGTGGCCACTGGTGAGTTTTGCTCGGGGCGTTTTCGGCGGAAATCCAAAGGTTTTCGCTGGCGGCACGACCCAAGCTGGTGAGTTTTGGGATTGGCGAGGCCGCGAACGGGAGAGGCATTTCCTCTCAACCTTATGAATTTATTGAGGATTTTGGCGCACCCGACAGGATTCGAACCTGTGGCCTTCGCCTTCGGAGGGCGACGCTCTATCCAGCTGAGCTACGGGTGCGGATGGCTTGAAGCCGTATGATTTGCGCCGAAGAAGGTCAATCCGCGATCAAATTCGGCAGTCCGAACGCAGTGAGATTCTGGTGAGTTTTTTAGTCGGTCCTTTCTTCGAGCTTCCTAAACACCCGTAAATCCTGTATAAAATCGCTGCTCTCGCGTCGGACGTGAGCCTTCGGAGGGCAGCGCTCTATCCAGCTGAGCTATGGGTGCGTGGTGTGGCCCGCTAACAGCTTTATCGGCACGGGCCAAGCCTAAAGCGATGGGGCCGGGGGAGGGGGCAGGGGCGGCTTAGCGGTCGAGCGCGGCGAGGGCGGTGATGAGCGCCGCCTCGTCGAGCGGCAGGCGATCGCGGAACTTCCGGTCGCTTGCCTCGATCTTCGCCAGCAGCTCGGTTTCGAGCGCGCGGCCGGTTTCGGTCAGGGACAGGCTGAGCGAGCGGCCGTCAATGGGGGCGTCGGCGATCAGGCCGCGCAACTTGAGGCGGCCGACCAGCGGCGTCAGAT
>Ga0182746_1001510_pt1 | contig 20814 bp, 17 predicted proteins | sample eDN3rd30CBELigOP_FD_128881 | JGI IMG/M metagenome (GOLD analysis project Ga0182746, IMG submission 128881) | Enriched Organic Plus compost microbial communities from Emeryville, California, USA - eDNA 3rd pass 30_C BE-Lig OP (version 2) (version 2) ... | reverse complement strand
GCTGACTAACCGAAACTCAAAAGGGCGGCACAATCGTGCCGCCCTTCACCTATTCTGGGATCGGATCACCAACCAGAGTTTCAAAGCGAAATCTGGCTGGCCTTGCGAGACCGTTGGGCACAGTCCCGGAAAATCCCTGCGACGCTGAGAGGCCGCGCTACGCCAATGTCTGAACGGGAGCCTCAGACGTCGCAGATTTCGGAGGACACCACACGCGGCCCACCCCCAAGGCACGAGGCACGCTGGAAACAGCTAAGCCCGGCGCCCCCGCGCAACCATCGCCTCGGCAAGAAAAACCGCCACCCAATCAAACCTCCGATGACACCTCAACCGCCACCTCGGCTTCTTTCGTGTCTAAATATCCATTGCACCTCCGGAGGCAAAGCCTCCGGAGGTGCAAACATCATAACCGTCATTCTGGTTATGCTTTGGCTTTGCCTTCCTTGATCCTGGCCGCCAGTTCCTTGGCGATGGCAAAGCTGCCCTTGATACGGTCGGCTTCCGTCGCCCAATCGCGCAAAAGCACGATCCGGTTATCAGTGATCTTTGCCTGCCCGCGCTGGTCGTGAATGAACTCCACCAGCCCGGCAGGGTTCGGAAACTTGTCGCCGTGGAACTGAATGGTCGCGCCTTTCGGACCAGCATCCAGCTTGGCAATATTGGCACGCTTGGCCATTGCCTTGATGCGAATGACCAGCAGCAGCGTGTTCACCTCACGCGGCAGGGGGCCAAACCGGTCAATAAGCTCGGCCGCAAAACCCTCAAGCTCGACTTTGGTGGTCAGCTCGGCCAACCGGCGATAAAGGCCCAACCGTACATCCAGATCCGGCACATAGCTTTCGGGGATCGTTACCGGCACCCCCAGGTTCAGTTGCGGGGCCCATTCGTCCTCGGGCGTGCCTTCGATTTCGCCGGATTTCAGCTTGGCGATCGTCTCTTCCAGCATCTGCTGGTACAGCTCAAAGCCCACCTCCTTGATATGGCCAGACTGCTCCTCACCCAAAAGGTTGCCTGCGCCGCGCAGATCAAGGTCCTGCGAGGCAAGGTTGAAGCCCGCCCCAAGACTGTCGATGGCGCCCAGGAACTTGAGCCGCCGGATCGCTTGCGGCGTCAGCGGCACACGCGGCTTGGTTGTCAGATAGCAGTAAGCCCGGGTTTTCGAGCGGCCGACCCGCCCACGGATCTGGTAGAGCTGAGCAAGGCCGAACATATCGGCACGCCAGACCACCATGGTATTGGCGGTCGGGATATCCAGTCCCGATTCGACAATAGTGGTTGCCAGAAGCACATCCGCCCCACGGTCGTAAAAGGCGTTCATCCGCTGATCCAGATCGCCTGCCGCCAACTGGCCATGGGCGACGATATAGTTGACCTCGGGCACATGCTCCTTGAGCCACTCCTCGACCTCGGGCAGATCGGCCAGGCGCGGCACGACAAAGAAGCTCTGTCCACCACGGTATTTCTCTCGCAGCAGCGCCTCACGGATGGTTACCCCGTCGAATTCGCTGACATAAGTACGGATCGACAGCCGATCGACCGGCGGAGTGCCGATGATCGACAGATCACGCACCCCGGTCAACGACAGTTGCAGCGTGCGAGGGATCGGCGTCGCAGTCAGGGTCAGAACATGGATGTCGCTGCGCAGCTCTTTCAGCCGCTCTTTATGGGCGACACCAAAATGCTGTTCTTCGTCCACGATCAGCAGGGTCAGGTTCTTGAAGCGCACCTGTTTCGACAGCACCGCATGGGTGCCGACGACGATATCAACCGTACCCTCGGCCAGCCCCTTGCGGGTTTCGGCCGCATCCTTGGCCGAGACAAAGCGCGACAGCGGCCGGACATTGATCGCGGTGCCGCGGAAACGTTCGGCAAAGGTGCGGAAATGTTGCCGCGCAAGCAGCGTCGTCGGCGCAACCACCGCAACCTGCCCACCCTGTGAGGCAGCAATGAAGGCCGCGCGCATGGCGACCTCGGTTTTGCCAAAACCGACATCGCCGACCACCAGCCGATCCATTGGCCGCCCGGCGGCCAGATCCTCGGTCACGTCAACGATGGCGGCCGCCTGATCCTCGGTTTCGGCATAGGGAAAGCGTGCAGCAAAGCTTTCCATCTCATGATGTTCGGGCTCAAGCACGGGCGCAGGACGCAGCAGACGTTCGGCGGCCACCCGCATCAGCCGGTCGGCGATCAGCTTGATCCGCTCTTTCAGCCGGGCCTTGCGGGCCTGCCATGCGCCGCCGCCCAGCTTATCGAGCAGCCCTTCTTCATGCCCGTAACGGCTCAGCAGTTCGATATTCTCGACCGGCAGATACAGCCGGTCTCCGCCCGCATACTCCAGCGCCACACAGTCATGCGGCACGCCAAGAGCCATGACGGTCTCAAGCCCGGTATAGCGCCCGATGCCATGTTCGACATGAACGACCAGATCGCCGGGGGAAAGCGTAGTGGTATCGCGCAGGAAATTTTCGGCCTTGCGACGCTTTTTCGCGCCCCGGATCAGCCGGTCGCCCAGCACATCCTGTTCCGAGATTACGGCCAGCCGCCCGGTGGCCGAACCATCCGAGACAAAGCCTTCTTCCAGTGGCCAGACCGCCAACCCCAGCGCGCCGGGTTGCTCGGGCAGGTCGCGCAGATCGGTGATGGGTTTTGCACCCTGCACGCCTTCATCGGCGATCAGGCCGGCCAGCCGCTCGCGCGCGCCTTCGGAAAAGCTGGCGATCACCACCCTATGCGTCGATTGCAGCTTGCGCAGATGGTCGGCCAGTGCGGTAAAAAGATTACCCTTTTCGGCCTGACGCTCGGGTGCGAAGTTACGCCCGATCCGACCCCCTGCGTCCAGAATGCCCGGACCGGGCGGCTGCGGCAGGACCGAAAGGCGCAGCACGCGATGCGCCGCCAGCCAGCGCGACCATTCGGCCTCATCGGGGAACATCTCGGCGGGGGGGACCGGGCGATAGACCGTGTCCGAGCCGCCCTTGCGAGCCAGCGCCTCGCGCCGGGCCTCGAATTGCTCGGTAATCGTATGCCAGCGCGCATCGCGGACCTGATCAAGATGATCGTCCGTCATCACCGAGGCGCCGGGCAGATAGTCAAACAGACTTTCCAGCCGCGCATGGAACCAGGGCAACCAATGTTCCATCCCCGCCATCTTGCGGCCGGCGCTTATCCCCTCATACAGCGGATCATTCGCCCCGCCGCCATATTCGGCACGGTAGTTCTGGCGAAAACGGGTGATCGCAGCCTCATCCAGAATCACCTCGGACATGGGCGCAAGCTCGATCCGGTCCAGCTTTTCGATCGAGCGTTGCGTCTCGGGGTCGAAACGCCGCGCGCCATCCAGCACATCGCCGAACATATCCAGCCGGATCGGCCCCGATTCGCCCGGAGGATAGATGTCGATGATCCCGCCCCGAACGGCAAAATCGCCGGGCTCAGTCACGGTCGGGGCCTGCGAAAAGCCCATGCGCGACAAAAAGGCGCGCAGGCCCGCCTCATCCATCCGGTCACCCACCGCGGCAGAAAAGCCCGCATCGCGCAGCACCTCGCGCGCAGGTACGCGCTGCATGGCGGCGGACAGCGTCGTCAGCAGGATCAACGGGCCTTTCAGCGCACCATGAGCCAGCGCCGTCAGCACCGCCATCCGCGCAGCCATCACGCCGGGCGCGGGTGAGACCCGGTCATAGGGGGTCGTGTCCCAGGCAGGAAACTCAAGCACCACCGCGCCGGGGGCGAAAAAGGCCAGCGCCGCGCGCATCGCGGCCATGCGCCGGTCGTCGCGGGCGATATGGATGACCGGGTTGCCACGGGCCAGCTCGCGCGCGAGCAGCGCGGCATCCATGCCTTCGGGCGCGCCGGAAAGGATCAGGTGTTCGGGATGAGCGGACATGGACGGTGAGGTAAACCCGGTACAGCCGAAGTCAAGGCCGGTTCAAAAGCCAAAGGGATGCGTGATCATCCAGATCGCGCCATAAAACGCCGCGACCGCAACCGAAAGGATCGACAGCCCAAGGATCAGCACCCGATGGCGGCGCATCAGGCGCGCGGCCTCGGCCCCCGCCTCATTCACGGGCTGGCCCACCTCTGCCTGCGCCAGGACCTGCCGCAGGCGGCGCGCAAGCCGCAGATCCAGCGCGAAGAGCAATGCAAAGGGCAGGATCAGCAGGACCAGCGCCTGTGCCATCTCAAGCCCGTAGACAAAGCCAAGGGTGGCAAGCGTGGTCAGCAGAAACGACCCCATGCCAAGCAATATCGCCCCCTCACGCGAATCTATGCGCCAGCGCGGCAGGGTCAGGGACAGCCAGTCAAGCAGGTTGATCGCGGCCGGATCGTCCTTTGGACCGGACGTGATGCGGCCTGCGCCGGCGACCACATCCCACGGCACGCCAAGGACGCGCCGCCCTGCCATGGTCCAGGCCAAAGTCAGGATCACCCAGAACCAGATCGAGCTGAAAGACCGGCTGTCCAGCAGGGCGAGGATTCCCTCAGGTCGGGGCACGTCTTCTCCTTGCGTCGGTTGCGACATGCAAACTAACCGCGCCTGCTGCAAAGGAAAACCGGGAAAATCCCTTCCCGATGCCTGGGGGTTGCACCCTGCGCGCCCGGGGTGCAGTTTCAGGGACGCACCCGCCACCGCAAGTCACAGGCCCGCCATGTCCCCGACCCCGATCCTCGCCCCCTTCCCCGCTGCCCGCCTGCGCCGGCTGCGCCGCACCCCCGCCTTGCGCGCAATGGTGACAGAGGTGAACCTGACCCCCGCCAATCTGATCTGGCCGGTCTTTGTGACCGAGATCGAGGGCGGCGCGGGCGAGATCCCCTCGATGCCCGGCGTCGAGCGGCTGACACTGGACGGTGCGCGCCGCGCCGCCGAAACCGCCATGCAGCTTGGCATTCCGGCGATCTGCATCTTTCCCCACTCTGATCCCGACCTGAAGACCGAGACCTGCGAACGCGCCTGGGACCCCGACAATATCGGCAACCGTGCCATCCGCGCCATCAAAGAGGTGGCCCCGGATCTGGCGGTGATGACCGATATCGCGCTGGACCCCTATAACGCCAACGGCCACGACGGGCTGGTGCGTGACGGGATCATCCTGAATGACGAGACGGTCGAGGCGCTTGGCCGGATGGCACTTGCACAGGCCGAGGCCGGGGCGGATATCCTTGGTCCATCGGACATGATGGACGGGCGTATCGGTGCGCTGCGCACCCTGCTTGAGACGAATGGCCACAAGGATGTGGCGATCCTGTCCTATGCGGCGAAATTCGCCAGCGGCTTTTATGGACCTTTCCGCGACGCGGTGGGCGCGTCGGGCCGGCTCGTCGGCGATAAAAAGACCTATCAGGTCAACCCTGCCAACCGCGAAGAGGCGATGCGCTGCGTCGCCCGCGATCTGGCCGAAGGCGCAGATATGGTCATGGTCAAGCCGGGGATGCCCTATCTGGATATCTGCCGCATGGTAAAAGACCAGTTCGCCGCCCCGACCTTTGCCTATCAGGTCAGCGGTGAATACGCGATGATCGAGGGCGCGATCCGCAATGGCTGGCTGTCGCGCGACGTGGTTCTGGAAAGCCTCATCGCCTTTCGCAGGGCGGGTTGCGACGGCATTTTGACCTATTATGCGCCGCAGGTAGCCGAAAGGCTGGCATGAGGCCGCAGGCTCATCTATCATCGCGGCCCTGACAGGCGGGCCAGCCGCCGATCACGGAACGAGGGCGAAAAATGACGGATTCCAAGCGGATGAGCCGGCGCCTTGTGCTGCTGGGCGGGGCGGCCCTGGGGCTTGCAGGCTGCTCGAACGCGGTCGGACAGAACGCTTCTGCACGGCTCGACGCGCGCGTCGATGCTACGCGGGACTTTTTGCTGCGCACCTATCCCAGCGTCGCACCCATGGTGCAAAACGCCAAGGGCGTGCTTTATATGCCGCTGATGACCGAGGCGGGCTTTGGCGTCGGCGGCGCCTATGGCCAAGGTGCGCTGCGCATCAACGACGTGACGGTCGATTACTATTCGGCCGCACAGGCCAGTGTCGGCTTTCAGATCGGCGCCCAGCAATATGCCCATGTGCTGATCTTCCAGACCGATGCAGCGCTTGCCGACTTCCGCCGGGCTCCGGGCTGGGTGGCCGAGGCCGGGGCCTATTACGCCCTGCCCGCCGGTGGGGTTGCCATGGGCACCGACACGATCACCGCACAACAGCCGGTGGTGGCGATGATCTTTGGCCAATCCGGGCTGATGGCCGGGGCCTCGATCGCCGGGACGAAATACACCCGGGTTATCCCCTCGGCGTTCTGACACTCTTTCGGGAACAGAATCGAAAAGGCCGGGCGTTCAACCCGGCCTTTTTCGTTTCAGCCGCCGTGAATGATGCGTACGTAGTTACGCGTCTCACGATAGGGCGGCACGCCGCCGTATTTCGCCACTGCCGCCGGCCCGGCATTATAGGCTGCAAGCGCCAGCCGCCAGCTGCCAAAGGTGTTGTACATCATGCGCAGATACCGCGCGCCACCTTCAAGATTCTGGATCGGATCGTTCGGGTCTACACCAAGTTTGGCAGCGGTCCCGGGCATAAGCTGCGCCAGCCCCCGCGCACCCTTGTGCGAACGCGCCGAGGGGTTCCAGCCCGATTCCTGCTGCACCAGGCGCAGGAACAGATCCTCAGGTACGCCATGTTTGCGTGCCATCGCCCGGGCATGTGGCAGATATTGGCTGCGCCGGCTGCCTTTATACGTGGGAATGGCGGTAGGCAGGTCCAGATCGACGACGCTCTTGGTCGAGGTGCCGCCAGGCCGCAGCCGCGCCGAACGCTGATATTGTGTCGCCAGCCGCGTATCCATCAGCCGGGTCTGACGTTCGAACTGCGCCAGACGAGATTTGCCGCTTTTCACCTGCAGCCGCAGACCATCTGCCGCCGCGGGCACAGCCAGCCCGACCGAGATCGTCAGGGCAAGCGCAGCCCGTCCCAGCTGACGCAGCATTGCCCGATCGCCTGAAAGCATCACTGGTCCCTCATGCACAACATGCTCTTTTTTGGGCTGCACTATAGCGCAAAGCCAGCCAAGCGCCGCAAGAGGATTTCGTTATCCGTGCATCCATCGATTCTTCGGCGGATTTTTGCCTATATCCTCTTTCCCGTATCGCTGTGCTACCGTAACAAGGACCGCCGCGCTACACCCGCGCAGAACAACACCCAAGGAAAAGGACCCGCAAATGGCTGGCAGCGTGAACAAGGTGATCCTGGTCGGCAATCTGGGTCAGGACCCGGAAATCCGCAGCTTCCAGAACGGCGGCAAGGTCGCCAACCTGCGGATCGCGACCTCGGAAAGCTGGAAAGACCGCAATACCGGCGAACGGCGCGAGCGCACCGAATGGCACACCGTGGTGATCTATTCCGAACCGCTGATCCGTGTCGTCGAGCAGTTCCTGAAAAAAGGGGCCAAGGTCTATGTGGAAGGCCAGCTTGAGACCCGCAAATGGCAGGATCAAAGCGGCAATGACCGCTATTCGACCGAAGTCGCCCTGCGCCCCTTCCGCAGTGAGCTGCATATGCTCGACAGCCGCGGCGCCGGTGGTGGCCGCGATGAGGGCGGCTATGGTGGCGGCAGCTATGGCGGGGGTGGCAGCTACGGTGGCGGAGCCTCGTCAGGCGGCGGCCAGCCCCCTCAAAGCAAGCCCGATTTCGACGACGACATCCCGTTCTGATCCCGATCCCGGCCCCTCGCGGCCGGGATTTTCCTTTCAGAACCGGCTGAGCAGGTCCGACCGGAACGAGGCATCCAGCCGCCGCATATAGCTTTCCGCGCAGCACATATGTTCGTGCATGATCCGCGCGGCGGCATCGCCATCCTCGGCGCGCAGGGCGACAAGCAACTGTTTATGGCTGTCGATATTCGCCTCGCCAAAGATTTCATGCTCATGCATGCTCTCACTGCGATAGCTGACCAGATCGCGCAGCATGCTGTTCAGAAACCGGCACATGAAAACCAGAATGACGTTATCCGAGGCCTCGCACAGAATATCGTGAAACTCGGTCTCGGCGCGACGGACGACGGCGCGGTCTTGCGCAGCATTCGCCTCTTCGCAGATGCGGACGTTCTCTTCCAGCTGGCGAAACTGCGCCTCGCTCAGCTTGCCGATGACATTGCGCGCAAGGCTGACCTCAAGTGAGCGGCGCAGCTCGTAGACCTGTGCAAAGTCGATCTTTTGGAAATGCAGATATTGCCGCAGTTGCTGGGTCACGATGTCGATCGAGGCGGGCTGGATTTCGGGCCCGCCATTCGGACCCGAGAGCATGCGCACCAGCCCCTCGACCTCAAGTGCCTTCAGCGCCTCACGAATGGTGCCTTTCGAGCAGCCGTAATGCTCCATCAGCGCGCGCTCATGCGGCAGGCGGTCTCCGGGACGCAATCCGTCGCGGGCGATGCGGCGGCGGATATCCTCGGCCACCTGATCCGACAGTTTGATGCGGGTCAGCCTGCGTTCCCTGCCTGCCGGCGCGTCCTGATCCATGCGACCTCTTAACCTAACCAGTTTGTCTCAGGGTCCAGCGGATATATGGGCCGGCTGAGCTTTTTGAAAGCAAAGAGATCGTAATCCGAAGCAGTTACCCCGGAACTCGCGCATTCTACCACCGCGCTTGCCAGCGGCTCAAACACCGGGCGGCAATACATGCGCGATTTCAGATGCAGGAAGCGCGCGCCGGACACATCAAGACCAACGCAGGCAAAACAGCCCAGATCCAGCGGTTCATGCGGGTCTTCGCAGATGACAATGCGCGCCTTGCCGGTGTCAAAGGCGGCGGTGCGCCCCATCGACAGCACCTGGCCATGATAGATCGGGCCGCTGACCCGGTAGCGCCCGTCGGAAAGCGCCAGCACCCGACCACTTAGCCGCAGGGGAGGACGCGGCGCGGGCAGCCCCTCGGCCGGGGTCTTGTTACCAAGCGCAATCTCTACCTCGGCCCCTTCCCCCGCCTCAAACAGTTTGGCCACGGTTTCCGGATCAGCGACAGGGCCGACCAAGATACCCTGTTGTCCGGCCGCCAGCAGTTCCTCAAGCACGTCCATCACGTCGCAACTGCCGCCCGACATGCAATTGTCGCCATGATCCAGCAGCAGCACCGGCGCCAAGCCATCTGCCAGCGCAGCGGCGCGGGCGACAGATTGGGGCAAGGGCTCTTCGGAATAGACATATTCCGCGCGCCGCCGCCATGCTTCGCGGCCAAGCTCTTGCGCGACTTGATGGGCAAGTCCGGGGCTGTCAGCCACAGCAACGATGGACAGCCCGGTTTCAGCCAGATCAGCGATGGGAAAACCGCCAAAAACCGTCACCGCCTGCACACCGGGGCGCGTTTCGGCCTGCCGCGCCAAGGCGACCAGATCGGTCATGGCGCAGTCGGTGGCGGTGTTCATGCACAGGGTCGCGGCCAGCATCGGCGGATGACACAGCGCCATCGCCGGACGCGGCGCACCGGCAAGCAAAGGCTCGAACAGACGCACGACGTGTTCGCCGGTCTCGACCATATCGACATGGGGATAGGTCTTGAAACCGACGATCACGTCGCAATGTTCAAGCATTGCTGGCGTGATATTGCCATGCAGGTCCAGCGCCACGCCGATCGGCACCTTGGGCGCGGCGGCACGGACACGGCGCAACAGCTCACCCTCGCCATCATCATGGCTGCACGTGACCATGGCGCCATGCAGATCCAGCAAGATACCGTCGCAGCCCTTTTCGACCGCAGTCAGGATCGCCTGGGCCATGGCCTCGAAAGCGTCATCCTCGACCGGGCCCGAGGGCATGGCATGGGCGACCAGGGGCACCTCGATATCGGCTCCGATGCGGCGGGCAAAGGCGTGAAAGGCACCGATGGCGGCGGAATAGCCGTCCGCCGCCGCCAGCGCCTCAGCACCCCATTTCGGGGCAAAGGCCGCAAGCGGCGTCCTGACGGGGGAAAAGCTGTTCGTTTCGTGGTTCAGTCGGGCAAGCACGAGGCGGGTCATGCAGCCACCTCCTTGCGGGCCTCGGCCATGCGGCGGTCATAATCCAGCACCGCCTCCAGCAGGACCTGAGCACCGGCGGCGCATTCCCCGGGCAAGGTGGACTCGGCAGGGTTATGGCTAAGCCCGCCTTTGCAGGGCACAAAGATCATCGTCGTCGGGACCTTGGCCGCTGCATGGGCCGCGTCATGACCCGCGCCCGAGATCAGGTCGCGCGTGTCATATCCCGCAGCCTTTGCCCCTGCCCGCACCGAGGCGATGCATTCCGGATCAAAGATCACCGGTGCGGTGCGCGAGATCTGTTCAAACCGGTACTCCAGCCCAACCGCTTGGGCGGCTTTGCGCACCAGAACCTCGACCTCTGCCTGCATGCGGTCCAACACCTCATCAGAGGGGTGGCGCAGGTCGATGGTCGCCCGCACCTCTCCGGGAATGACGTTGTGCGAATTGGGGCTGATGTCCAGAAAGCCGATGGTGCCGACAGCGTTCTCATGCGCTTTGGCAATACGGTCGATCCCCTCGATCACCTGCGCCATGCCAAGTAATGCGTTTCGGCGCATGTTCATCGGGGTCGAGCCGGTATGTGCCGCCGTCCCGGTCAGTGTCAGGTCAAACCAGCGCATACCCTGAATGCCCTGCACAACGCCGATCCTGACCCCTTCGGCCTCCAGGATCGGGCCCTGTTCGATATGCAGTTCAAACATCGCGCCAAAGCTGACCGAGCCGGCCCTGGCCTTGCCACGATAACCGATGCGGTCAAGGCTTGCGCCAAAGCTGTCGCCGGTCGGATCGGTGCGGCCGTCACCATATTCACGGCTATAGACCCCCGCCCAGATGCCCGAGCCAAGCATGGCCGGAGAAAAGCGCGAGCCCTCTTCGTTCGTCCAGTTGACCAGCATCAGCGGCGCTTCGGTCTGATAACCCGCCGCATCAAGCGTGCGCAGCACCTCAAGCCCCGCCAGCACGCCCAGCACACCGTCGAACTTGCCCCCGGTCGGCTGAGTGTCCAGATGGCTGCCCATGGCGATGGCGGGCAGATCGGTGCGGGTACCGGCACGGGTGGCGAACATATTGCCCACCTCGTCCACGGTCAGGCTTAACCCCAGCGCATCACATTCCGCACGCAGCCAGTCGCGCACGCGGCGATCCTCGTCGGACAGCGTCAGCCGGGCGATGCCACCATCGGGGGTACCCCCGATCTGTGCAGTCTCCATCAGGCTGCCCCACAGCCTTTCGGCATCGATTGTCAGGTTGGACATGGTGTTTTCCTTATGCCTTCACGCCCAGATAGCGATCAATCGTATCGGGATCGTTGCGGAACTCGTTGGCATTGGCACAATGCACGATACGGCCAAGCTCCAGAATGTAGTGCCGGTCGGCCAGTTGGCTGCAAACAGCAAGGTTCTGCTCGACCAGCAGGATCGGCACCCCCGCCTCACGGATCAGCCGGATCTGGGCGACAATCTCTTCGACGATGATCGGGGCCAGCCCCTCGACCGGCTCGTCAAGCATCAGCACCTTGGGACCGTTGAGCAGTGCCCGCGCGATGGAAAGCATCTGCTGCTCGCCCCCCGACAACTGGCCACCGCCATTCCGGCGCCGCTCATGCAGGCGGGGAAAGATGCGATAGATATCGGCCAGAGACCAGGGCGAGCCACGCCTTTCGGCAATGCGCAGGTTCTCTTCCACCGTCAGCAGCTGAAAGATGCCGCGATCTTCGGGGACAAGCGACAGGCCAGCGGCGGCAATGCGATGGGCGGGCTGGCCGGTGATGTCGCGGCCATCCAGCTCGATCCGGCCCTGACGTGGGGTAATAAGGCCGACAGCCGATTTCAGCGTCGTGCTTTTGCCCGCGCCGTTGCGGCCAAGCAGGGTCGCGATCTCGCCCTGTCCCACCTTCAGCGAGACACCCTGCAGGATGTGGCTTTTACCGTAATAACTGTGCAGATCGGTCAGTCGCAGCGCGGCGCTCATGCGATATCCCCCGTGATCATATTGCCCAGATAGGCGCGCTGCACCTCGGGGTCTTCGCGAACCTCGGCCGGAGTGCCCTCGACCAGCTTGCGTCCCAGCCGCATCACCGTGACCATGTCCGAGATGTTCATGACGATGCCCATGTTATGTTCGATGAACAGCACGGTATGATCGCGGCCAAGGTCGCGGATCAGCTGCTTCATCGCCTCGATATCGTCGATGCCCATGCCCGATGTCGGCTCATCAAGCAGGATGACCCGGGGGCGCGATGCCATGGCCATGCCGACCTCCAGCCGGCGCTGCTGACCATGCGACAGCTCGCCCGCAAGCCGGTTGGCAACCGCGCCAAGGGCCAGCCGGCCGATGACCTCATCTGCGGTCGCCAGCGCCTCGCGGTTGCTTTCGGCCCGCCGCCATGGGGCAAGCGCCTGCCACGGCGTGCGCCCCTGTGCGGCAAGGCGCAGGTTCTCGCGCAGGGAAAGGTTCGGAAACAGGCTTGTGACCTGAAAGGAACGCGCGATCCCCAGCCGCACCCGGTCATCATCCGAAGTATTGGTGATGTCGCGGCCGTCCAGTTCGATCCGGCCCGATGAGGCGCGCACCCGCCCGGTCAGGGCATGAAACAGAGTGGTCTTGCCCGCTCCGTTCGGACCGATGATCGAATGGACCGAGTTGCGGCGGATCCGCAAATCCACATCCGCCAGCGCATGAAAGGTCCCGTATTTGACCCCAAGACCATGGGTCTGCAAGGCGATGTCGGTCATCTCAATGCTCCTTGGCCGGGGTTTCGCTGTCGATGCTGCGGCCGCGACGGAAGATCAGGTCGTAGCCGCGCTCGACCAGACCCCAGAGCCCGCGTTGCAAGAACAGCGCCACGGTAACCAGCACCAGACCCAGCAGCAGCAGCCAGCGCGGCCAGACGGTCGAAAGCGCATCCGCCAGCAGCAGATAGAACCCCGCCCCCAGAACCGAGCCGAACAGGCTGGAGCTGCCGCCGATGATGGTCATGATCAGGATCAGCTCACTCGTGTGATATTCAATGTTCGACAGGGGTGCGACGCCGATCAGCATGGCATGCAACGCGCCGCTAAAGGCGGTGACCGCACCCGAGATGGCAAAGGCCTCGATCTTGAACAGCCGGGTCGGAAAGCCGATGGCGGCGGCGCGGCCCTCATTCTCACGAATGGCGATCAGAGTGCGGCCAAAGGTCGATTGAGTGACCATCACCAGCAAGGCAAAGACCGCGACAAAGCAGACCGCGACAAAGGTGTAATAGGCCCAAGGTGTATTCAGCGCCGCGCCCCCGACCGAGGGGCGAGGGACGCCCAAAAGGCCGTTATCGCCGCCGGTCAGGTCGCTGAAGGTATAGGCGACGAAATAGAACAGCTGCGAAAAAGCCAGCGTCAGCATGACGAAATATACGCCCTGCCGGCGGATCGACAGCCAGCCGACCAGCGTGGCCGTCAGCGCACCGAGCAGCGCCGCGCCGCCCAGCACCACAGGCACCGGGATCGACCAGCGCGTCAGACAGATCCCCGCCGCATAGGTCCCGATTCCGAAAAAGATGCCCTGACCAAAAGACAGAAGACCGGTATAGCCCAGCAGCAGGTTGCACGCCGCGACGACCATGGCAAAGATCAGGATCTCGGTCGCAAGGATGCCGGATTTCAGCACCAGCGGCAGGACCAGCACGGTCAGCAGCGCCAGCCCCAGCTGAACAGGAGGTTTATCGAGCGGGTTCATGCTCATGCCCTCCCCAGCAGGCCGCGCGGCATCAGCGCAATGACCAGTGCCATGCCGACATAGATCATCAGCCGTGCCCCTTCGGGCCACAGCGTGGTCATGACGCTTTGCACGACGCCGACCAGCAGGCCCGCGACCAGCGCACCGGTATAGCTGCCCATGCCCCCGATCACGACGACGACGAAAGCGACCGACAGCGCCTCGACGCCCATGAACGGCTCAACCCCCCGGATCGGCGCGGCAAGCGCCCCGGCCAGCCCGGCAAGCCCGGCACCAAAGCCAAAGACGGCGGTGTTGATACGCAGCGTGTTATAGCCAAGCAGCGCCATATTCGCGGGCGACTCGGAGCCGCCCCGCACGATGGCCCCAAGCCGCGTCCCCTCGAGCAGCCACCACAAAAGCCCGGCCAGAACGGCGGTAAAGGCGATGGTGAACAACCGGTATTGCGGATAGATGAAATCGCCCATGATAAAGACGCCCTGCAACCCGGCAGGCGCCGGGACCGAGCCGCCCAAGGGCCCCCAGGCGATGATGACCAGCTCCTGCACGATCAGCGCAAGGCCCACAGTCACCAGAATGTGGAAAGTATGCGGCAGCTTGTAGATGCGATGCAAAAGCACCACCTCGATCAGCGCGGCGATACCGGCGACAGCCAGCGTGGCCAGCGGCATGGCCAGCCAGAAACTGAAACCACGCATGGTCAGATCATAGGTCAGATAGGCGCCAAGCAGGTAAAAAGCGCCATGGGCAAAGTTCACGAATTGCAGCAGGCCGAAGATGACGCTGAGACCAACGGCGAGCAGGAAGTACAGCATCCCCAGACCGATGCCGTTCAGAACCTGAAAAAGGTAGATCACGGGCTTCTCCTGAAACCGGGCGGAAAGGCCCCGCGCGACCGGGATCGCGCGGGCAGGCGGGGGTTCAGGCGGGCATCTTGCAGCCGGCTTCCTCGGGCGAGAGGAAGGATTTGCCAGAGCTGATGATCTCGGCATAGTCGTCTTTGTCGGCCATATCGGCCCTGGCCTTGCCCTTGAGCAGGTAGTAATCCTTGATCACCTGATGATCGGCAGCGCGGATTTCCTCTTCGCCAGTCAGGCCTTGGTATTTCAACCCCCTCAGCGCCTCGGCGACCCCTGCCCCGTCGGGCGAGCCCGCCTTGACCGCTGCCTCAAGCAGCAGCTTGCTGAGGATGTAGCTGCCGGCAAATGAGTAGTTGGGATTGAAGCCGTGCTTTTCCTGGACTTTGGCCACCAGCTGGCGGTTCAGCTCGGTGTCGGCGCCATGCCAGTATTGCGCACCGAAATAGACGCCCTCGCAGATATCAGGCCCCAGCGCCTCGAACTGCTCAAGCCCCGAGGCCCATGCCACCACGATGGTCATGCGCTGCTTAAGGCCAAAGCTGACCGCTTGCCGCAGCGTGTCCGAACTTTGCGCGCCAAAGTTCAGCACCAGCAGCACATCCGGCTGCGCGGCAATCGCATTGGTCAGATAGCCCGAGAATTCCTTGTCCGTCAGCGAGTGATAGCTGTTGCCGACATGTTCGATGCCCTTTTCCTCAAACACCGCCTTGGCGGCATTCAACAGCCCGTCGCCAAAGACATATTGCGGCGTGATCGTGTACCACTTCCTGGCATCGGGCAGCGCGTCGATAATCGGGCGCACGGTTTCGTTGATCGCACCATAGGTCGGCACCGACCAGCGGAAGGTGGCCTTGTTGCAATCGACGCCGGTAATCTCATCCGCGCCGGCAGTGGTCATAAAGGCCCCGCCACCGCGCTCGACCTCCTTGCCCATGGCCAGCGATTCCGAGGACAGGATGCCACCGGCGAACAGCTTGACCCCGTCTTGTGCCAGCGCGTCCTGAACCTTGCGCACGGCGGTTGCGGGTTTCCCCTCGGTGTCAAGATCAAGGGTCGAGACCTCGATACCATGGGCGGCCGCCACCTCTTCGGCAGCAAGAACCGCACCGATCGTGGCAAACTTTCCATTGGCGGCAAAAGCGCCCGAAATCGGCACCGGCACGCCGATCTTCAATGCCTCGCTTTGGGCAAGGGCGCGGGAGACAAGACCCGGCGCAGCCAGCGAGGCCGCGGCCAGAGTGGACGTGGTCAGGAAACGACGACGGTTAATCATGGGATACCCTGTTGTTGGCGTTGCATTGGTTCTTGGGGAGGCAACTTTCAAAACTATACGTATAGATAGGATTATCTGTCTATAAATGGTTTGACCCGGAGCAGCATAAATTTTCCATGAAAAACAATTGCCTGACTACTTTTGCGGCGCAGCGTGACCCTTTGCGCCCGCAGAAACAGCAGTCGTGAAATCCACGTCTGACGCAGAGGATGTCATCTGATTCGACCCCCGTCGCGGCAAACTGGCCCCATACATCGCCCTAAACTGGCTCTATCTCTTTGCCGCATTCGGGCGCAGTCAGGAATAAACCCTTCATCGCAGGAATCCGGCCATGACGCTTGATCTGAACCCCAATGACATGTCCCACGTGGTCGCCGCCGACCGCAGCCATGTCTGGCACCACCTAAGCCAGCACAAGCAGTATGAGACCATCGACCCGCGCGTCTTTGTCGAAGGCAAGGGCATGCGGCTGTGGGATGCGACCGGCCGTGAATTCCTTGACGCGGTGTCGGGCGGCGTCTGGACGGTGAACGTCGGTTATGGCCGTGAAAGCATCGCGAATGCGATCCGCGACCAGTTGATCAAGCTGAACTATTACGCGGGCGCGGCAGGCACGGTACCGGGCGCCGTCTTTGCCCGGAAACTGATCGAAAAGATGCCGGGAATGAGCCGGGTCTATTATTCGAACTCGGGGTCCGAGGCGAATGAAAAGGTCTACAAGATGGTGCGCCAGATCGCAGCGCGTCATCATGGCGGCAGAAAGTGGAAGATCCTTTACCGTGACCGCGACTATCACGGCACGACCATCGGGACGCTGGCGACCTCGGGTCAGGATCAGCGGGCGATGCAATACGGCCCCTACCCCGACGGTTTCGTGCGCGTGCCCCATTGCCTTGAATACCGCAAGCAGTGGGACGTCGAGAATTATGGTGAGCGCGCCGCCGATGCCATCGAAGAGGTGATCCTGCGCGAAGGTCCGGACACCGTCGGCGCCATCGTGCTTGAACCGGTGACCGCAGGTGGCGGCGTCATCACCCCGCCCGAAGGCTATTGGCAGCGCGTGCAAGAGATTTGCCGCAAATACGACATCCTGCTGCATATTGATGAGGTGGTCTGCGGGCTCGGGCGGACCGGCACCTGGTTCGGCTATCAGCAATACGGGATCGAACCCGATTTCGTCACCATGGCCAAGGGCGTCGCCTCGGGCTATGCGGCGATTTCCTGCACCGTCACGACCGAGCGCGTTTTTGAGATGTTCAAAGACGCGCCCGAGGACGGGATGAGCTATTTCCGTGACATCTCGACCTTCGGCGGCTGCACCGCCGGGCCTGTGGCCGCGATCGAGAATATGCGCATCATCGAGGACGAAGGGCTGCTCGACAACTGCACCCGTATGGGTGAGCGGGTGATGACCAATCTGCATGGGCTGATGGAAAAACATGCCGTGATCGGCGATGTGCGCGGCAAGGGGCTGTTCTGCGGGGCCGAGCTGGTCTCGGACCGCGCCTCGAAAGAGCCGATGGACGAAAAACGCGTGCAGGCCGTGGTTGCCGAATGTCTGGCGCAGGGCGTCATCGTCGGCGCAACCAACCGCTCACTGCCCGGGCTGAACAATACCCTGTGCCTGTCGCCTGCGCTGATCGCCACCGCCGATGACATCGACCGCATTACTGACACCATCGACCACGCGCTGACCAAGGTCCTTGGCTGAGCACTTGATCCGCGACGGCATTCGGGGAACTGATGGACCCCGTCAGCCGCCGCGGATCACCCCATGACGATTCCTCCCGACGCTTTTTTTCTGGACCACGCCGCTGGCCTGCCCCTGCAGGTCCAGCTGCGCCGCCAGATCATCGCCGCCGTGACAGCCGGACATTTCCGCGCTGGCGAGAAACTGCCCTCGACCCGCGCACTGGCCCGTCATCTGGGCGTTGCACGGGTGACGGTGGCGCAGGCATTCGCCGAACTGGTTTCAACCGATTACCTGACCAGCCGCGACCGTTCGGGGCATTACATCTCGGACAGTATCGAGCGGCGGATTGAGGCCGAACCTCTGGCCGCATCAACACCGCGCTTTGACTGGGACGACAAGCTGGAAGGGCGCTTTGCCCGCGCTGCCCGCCGTGACCGTGAACGGGAATGGCACCGCTACGCCTTTCCCTTTGTCTATGGTCAGGCCGATCCGGCGCTGGTTGATCATGCCGCCTGGCGGGACTGCGCCATGCGAGCGCTTGGCCGGCGCGAATTCGACAGCCTGACCGGCGACCTTTATGACGCCGATGACCCCGAACTGATCGACCACATCGCCCGCCAGATCCTGCCCCGGCGCGGCATCAGTGCCGGGCGTGACGAGATCTTGCTGACCATGGGAGCGCAGAACGCGCTGTGGCTGGTCACGCAGGTGCTTTTGCGACCCGGGGCCTCTTGCGCGATCGAAGACCCATCCTACCCCGGCCAGCGCGAGATCCTGCTTGCCAGCCGCGCCCGTATCCTGCCAGTGCCCGTTGACCGCCACGGCCTGCCGCCCGATGCGATCCCGCCCGGAGTGGCGGCGGTCTTTACCACCGCCAGCCATCAATGCCCGACCAATTCGACCATGCCCCTGTCCCGTCGCAAGACGCTGCTTGCCCGGGCGCAGGCACAGGGTTTTGCGGTGGTCGAGGATGATTACGAATTCGAGATGTCCTTTGCCGGCGCGCCCTCGCCCGCGCTTAAGGCCATCGACCGGGCGGGCGCGGTGATCTATATCGGCTCATTCTCGAAATCAGTCTTTCCGGGTGTGCGGCTGGGCTATCTGGTCGCCGACCCGCGCTTCATCGCCGAGGCGCGGGCGCTGCGCGGCATGATGCTGCGCCACCCACCCGGCCATATGCAGCGCACGCTGGCGCATTTCCTGTCGCTTGGGCATTACGACGCACAGGCGAACCGGATGCGCCGCGCCTTTGCCCGGCGGCGCGAGGTGATGCTGGCGGCCATCGCGCAAGAGGGGCTGCGCCTTGCCTCGCCCGAGGCGACGGGCGGGTCAAGCTTTTGGCTGGCCACGCCCGAAGGCGTCGATTCCGCCGCACTTGCCGGGCTCCTTAAAAAGCGCGAGGTGCTGATCGAACCGGGGGCGCCTTTCTTTGCTGTCCCGGGCCAAGGGCGGGGCTTTTTCCGTCTGGCTTATTCTTCGATCTCGTCCGAGCGCATTCCCGAAGGGATGCGCCGCATCGCCGATACCCTGCGTGAACTGACCGGCTAGGCAGGCACCTTTGCTGCCGCCCCGGCCTGCACGGCGGTCACAGCGCAGGCGTCAACGATGTCCTGAACCGAACAACCGCGCGAAAGGTCATTTGCCGGTCGGGCAAGACCTTGCAGGATCGGACCGATAGCCGTCAGCCCACCCAGTCTCTGGGCGATCTTGTAGCCGATATTCCCCGAGGCAAGATCTGGAAAGATAAAGACATTCGGCCGTCCGGTCAGCCGGGATCCCGGCGCCTTTCTCGCCCGGATCGCATCGTCAAGCGCGGCGTCAAACTGCATCTCGCCATCGACCTCCAGATCTGGGGCTTTGCCGCGGATCAGCGCCAAAGCCTCACGCAGGCGCTCAAGGCTGGGATGGTCGGCGGAACCAGCGGTGGAAAAGGACAAAAGCGCGACTCTGGGCTCTTCCTCCAGCAATTGCCGGCAGCTGGCCGCGGCGGATAACGTGATCGAGGCCAGCTCTTCGGCGTCGGGCTGAATAACCAGACCGCAATCGGCAAAGATCATGCCGCCCTTGATCGGCGCGCCCGGACCGCATGAGAGCATCAGGAAAAAGCTCGACACGATACCCGCGTCGGGGGCCCGGCCGATGATCTGCAAGGCAGCGCGCACCGTATCGGCGGTGGTCGCGACTGCGCCACCAACTGTCCCGTCAGCCTGCCCCAGCCGCACACGCATGGCTGCTTGGCGGACCGGGTCGCGCATCTCATCCAGCGCCCGGGCGGCGGTCATGCCCTTGGGCGCACGCAACCGATGCCAATGATCGGCCAGTTCGGCCAGATCTGACGCCGAGACCGGGTCGATGCGGTGCAGGCCGGGGATATCAGGCCCGCCCATCAGGGTAACGCGGGCCAGCCCCTGATCTGTCAGTTGAAGGGCGGCCTCGGCCACGCGGGGATCATCGCCTTCGGACAGGATGATATGCCGGTTCAGGGCACGGGCGGTTTCACGGATACGATCAAGCGGTTTCATCTTATCACCCCAGAAAATGCAGGCCGGCGACCACGAAAGCGCCCAGAAAAACGGTCTCGGCCACGATCAGCGCGATGGCGCCCGTCCCGACCTCCAGCATCCTGCCAAGCGAGGTCTTGATCCCGACCGCCGCAATGGAAATCAGCAGCGCCCAGCGCGACAGCTGCCCCGCCGCCTGAGATACCGTCTGCGGGATCATCCCCACGCTGTTCATCGCTGCGAGCGCCAGAAAACCAATGACAAAGCCGGGCAGCAGCGGTGGCGCCTTGCCCTCATCGCGCGCGGCCAGCCCGCGTGCCCGGATCGCCAGTGATATGCACAGCACCACCGGCGCAAGCATCGAGACTCGGATCAACTTGACAAGCGTCGCGGTCTCTCCGGTCTCGGGACCGATTGAAAAACCAGCACCGACCACCTGCGCAACGTCATGGATGGTCCCACCCAGAAACACGCCAGAATCGCGCGCGGTGAAACCAAAGGCGTTCGAAAGCATCGGATAGATCACCATTGCCACGGTCGAAAGGACGGTGACGGACAGGACTGTAAAGACCAGGTCACGTTCAGATTTTTCATGGCGCGGCAGGACGGCGGCAATGGCCATAGCGGCCGAGGCCCCGCAGATCGCGACCGAACCACCGGTCAATAGCGCAAAGCGCCAGCCACGCCCGGCAAGGCGGCCGACCACCAGCGCAAACAGGATCGTCAGCACCACCCCGGCCACCACCAGCGCGATCGAGCGCGGCCCAAGTGCCG
>Ga0182746_1001509_pt1 | contig 20814 bp, 18 predicted proteins | sample eDN3rd30CBELigOP_FD_128881 | JGI IMG/M metagenome (GOLD analysis project Ga0182746, IMG submission 128881) | Enriched Organic Plus compost microbial communities from Emeryville, California, USA - eDNA 3rd pass 30_C BE-Lig OP (version 2) (version 2) ... | reverse complement strand
TCGGCGTCGCGCCGCACGTTGAAGCGCGTGCCCGTGACGGTCACCCGGCCCATGCCGCCGTCCACCACGAAAGGACGCGACGGATCGTGCCGGACCTCGAAGAAGGCCTCGCCGCGTTCCAGCTCGACCCGCCGCTCGCCCTCGCCCAGGCGGGCGACGAGCCGGGTGTCGGCGTTCAGGTGCAGCGTCGACCCGTCCGCCAGGCCGACCCGGCGGCGCTCGCCCGGGCGCGTGGCGAACTCGATGGCGTGCGCCGTGCGGGCGGACCCGAGCCAGAGGCCGGCCAGGCCGGCCGCGGCGGCCAGCGAACAGGCGCCCGCCAGCGCCAGGCCGGCGCGGCGGCGCGGCAGCCGCGGCGGCACGCGGGACATGGCGGCCGCGGGCAGGGCAGCGCCCGCGCGGCCGCCCGCAAGGCGCGGGTTCCGCGGGGGCCGCCCGGCCAGCGCGCGCAGGCGCTCTTCGGGCACGGCCAGGGCGGCATCCCACTGGCGGGCCAGCCTGCCGTAGTCGCGCTCGTGCCGCGGGTCGGCGCCGCGCCAGGCGGCGAAGGCCTGCCGGTCGGCGTCGGTGGCTTCGCCGGAATGCATGCGGGCGAACCAGTGGGCGGCGTCGGCCGGGTGCTCGAGGCCATCGGCGCCGACGCATGCGCCGGCCGCGCCGGCACCTGCGGACGCATCGGACGTGCCGGGCATACCGGATACACCGGACATATCGGACATATCGGACATATCGGACGCCTCGGGAGCGCCCTGGCGCGCGGGCCTGCTGGCGGAGCCGGAGTCAGTGGGGGGCATGGTGCTGCAGCCGATCGTTGATGTGGCGCACGGAGCGCGTCATGTATTTTTCCACCATGCTGCGCGACAGTCCCATTTCATGGGCGATTTCCGTGTGGGTCCAGCCTTCCAGGCGGCACATGACGTAGACCTGCCGGCATTTGAGCGGCAGCTCCTCGAGCGCGGCCGCCAGCGCGTCGGCCAGTTGCTGGAACCGGACGCCGTCGTCGGCCGGGGCCGTGGCGGGGTGCTCGATCTCGTCCATGGCGTCCAGCGAAGCGATCTCCAGCGCATTGACGTGGCGATGCCAACTGACCAGGCGGTTGGAAGTGCCCCGCGCCATGTAGGCGCGCGGGTCGTAGATGGCGGCCACGCCGCCTTCCAGCATGCCGAGCACGGTATCGTGCATGGCGTCCTCGCCATCCTCCCGCCCGCGCCCGCCGCGCCGCCATTTGCCGATCAGGTCCGCGTAGTGGGCGAGCCAGTCTTTCCTGGGCTTGGCAGGGCGGGACATGGGGAATATCGGGGAATGACGGAAAATAATGGTTGATTCTAATACGCATTCTCATCTTTGGCCGGATCGTTCCCGCCAAGGATGGCTGCTGGAATCCTTCCGTGACTTGCCGGTCATGCGTCGCCCTTTCACATCGCTTTTCACAAAAGCGATGTGAAAGGGTGGGGGCGTGCCCTGCAGGAAAAGCGAAAGAGAGCCCGCGCTCAGCAGTACTCGCGCGGCAGGCGGCCGGCCCGCACCGGCGCGCCGAGCAGGCCGCCGGCGATGCGGGCGAAGCCGGCGGGGTCGCCGCTGGCCAGGAACTCGCAGTCCCCCAGGCCGCAATCCCCAGGGCCCGGGCCTGCCGCGCGGGCTGCCTCGCCGCCGCATGCGGTCGCCGGGCCCACGGCGGCCTCGCCGTCCCGCGCGACCGCCGCGTCCCGTTCCGCCAGCCGGCGCCGCAGCTGCCGCGCCACCGCCGCGCCCGTCTCCAGCACCGGCACCTGCGGCCCGGCGCAGGCCGCGATCGCCTCGCGCAGGAAGGGAAAGTGCGTGCAGCCCAGCACCAGCACGTCGGCGCCCTGCTCCAGCAGCGCGCGCACGGCGGGCGCGACCAGCGCCGCCGCCTCGGGGCCCGAGACGACACCCGCCTCCACCGCCAGCACCCAGTCCGGGCAGGGCTGCAGCAGGATGCGCGCGGCCGGCGCCTCGCGCTCGACCAGCGCCCGGAAGCGCGCGCTGGCCAGCGTGCCGGTGGTGGCCAGCACGCCGATCGTGCCGCTGCGCGTCAGCGCGGCGGCGGGCTTGACGGCCGGCTCGATGCCGACGATGGGCATGCCCGGGTGGCGCTCGCGCAGCAGGGCGACCGCGGCCGCGGTCGCGGTATTGCAGGGCACGGCCATGGCCCTGGCCCCGCGCGCGGCGAAGTAGCCGGCCACGGCCAGCGCCCGGGCGGCGACTTCGTCGGCCGACTTCTCGCCGTAGGGCACGTGCGCCGTGTCGGCCACGTAGACGAGCGGCTCGCCGGGCAGCTGCGCGCGGATCTCGCGCAGCACGCTCAGGCCGCCCACGCCGGAATCGTAGACGCCGATGGGACGGGAAGCGGGGCTCGACATGGGGGAAGGGGCAAGGGACGCGATGGATGCGGGCAGCCGGCGGGCAGGGCGCAGGGCGTGCGGCACGCGCAAGCATATCCGATCCGCCGCCGCCGATCCGCCGCCGCCGATACAATATGCGCACCCGGCCGGGCCGGGCAGTCCACGGAGATCCCATGCCGCAAGCCGACGACGACGTCGTGCTGGTCATCAGCAATGCCCCAGACCTGCTGCTGGCCAAGCGCATCGCCCACGTCCTGGTCGAGGACGGCCTGGCGGCCTGCGTGAACCTCGGTGCGCCCATGCTGTCGATCTATTCCTGGCAGGGCACGATCGAAGGCGCCGACGAAATCCCGCTGTGGATCAAGACCACCGCCGGCCGCCAGGCCGAACTGATCGAGGCCCTGGCGCGGATGCACCCCTACGACGTGCCCGAGATCCTGGCCGTGCCCGTGACGGGCGGCCATGCCGGCTACCTGCAGTGGGTGCGCGAGCAAACCTCGGGCGGCGCCCAGGCCTGAACTTCCTGTCCATGTCCATCCGCATTTTCCTTCGCGCCGTGCGCGCCCGCTTCCGCGCCGTGTTGCCGCCGGCCCGTTCGCGGGCCTTGCCGCAGGGCTCGTCGCCCGCTCCATCGATTGCCTTTTCGCCCATCCGTTCGCGGGCAATGCCGCTAGTCCTGCTGCTGGCCCTCGCCGGCCCGGGCGCGGCGGGCGCCGAGGAGGACTTCCTGCCGCCCGAGCGCGCCTTCGCCTTCTCGGCCGCCGTCGTCGCGGCCGACGCGGTGGAGCTGCGCTTTCGCATCGCCCCCGGCTACTACATGTACCGCGAGCGCTTCGCCGTTTCGGCCGAGCCGGCCGCCGCGCTGGCGGGCGAGCCCGCCTATCCGCCCGGCGAGGTCAAGTACGACCCGACCTTCGAGAAAGATATGGAGGTCTACCACCGCGAGGTCGCCATCCGCGTGCCGCTGGCCGTCGTGCCGGCGGCCGCGCCATCGCCATCGCCGTCGCCGGGCGGCGGCGCGGCCGCGCCCGCCGCCGGCACGGTGACGCTGTCCGTCACCAGCCAGGGCTGCGCCGACGCCGGCCTGTGCTATCCGCCCATGCCCAGCCGGGTCGTGCTGGCGGCCGACGGCGGCGCCTACCGGATCGCCTCCGCCGCCAGCGGCGACGACCTCGCGCGCGACGGCGCCGGTGGCCTGTTCGGCGGCCTGTTCGGCGGCCCGGCTTCCGTCGGCGGTCCGGCTTCCACGGGCGGCCCGGCTTCCACGGGCGGCCCGGCTTCCGTCGGCGGTCCGGTCTCCACCGGGGACACGGCTTTCCCGGCCGCCGCTTCGGCGCCAGGCGCGTCCGCCCGGTCCGCGGGCGCGCTGGACGGCCTGCTCGACGCCGACGACACGGGCCTGGCGCGCCACATCGCCGATGCCGGCTGGCTGCGCACCGCCGGGGTGTTCTTCCTGCTGGGCCTGCTGCTGTCGCTCACCCCTTGCGTGCTGCCCATGGTGCCCATCCTGTCGGCGCTGATCGTCGGCCGGGGCGGCGCCGGCAGCCCTGCGGGCGCTGCCGTTGCCTCGGCGAGCATGGATGCCGCCGGCGAGGCCGGCCTGCCTGCGGCTGTGCACGCCGTGCGCCCGGCCGCGCCGCCCCGCTGGCGCGGGCTCGGGCTGGCGGCCGCCTACGTGCTGGGCATGTCGGTGGTCTACACCCTGGTCGGCATCGCCGCCGGCCTGAGCGGCGTGGGCCTGGCCGCCTGGCTGCAGACGCCCTGGGTGCTGGGGGTGTTCGCCGCGGTGCTGGCCGTGCTGGCGCTGGCCATGTTCGACGTCTTCACCTTCCAGCTGCCCGCCGGCCTGCAATCGCGCCTGTCCGAGCGCGCCGCCCGCATTCCCGGCGGGCGCGCGGCGGGGGCGCTGCTCATGGGCGCGGTCTCGGCGCTGATCGTCGGCCCCTGCGTGGCCGCGCCCCTGGCCGGCGCCCTGCTCTACATCTCGCAGACCGGCGACGTGCTGCTGGGCGGCGCGGCGCTGTTCGCCATGGCCTGGGGCATGGGCGTGCCGCTGCTGCTGGTGGGCGCGTCCTCCCGCGCGCTGCTGCCGCGCGCGGGCGCCTGGATGGAAGGCGTCAAGCGCCTGTTCGGCGTGCTGCTGCTGGCCACGGCGTGGTGGATGCTGATGCCGGTGCTGGCGTCCTGGGTGCAGATGCTGGGCTGGGCGCTGCTGGCCGCGCTGGCCGCGGTGCTGCTGCGCGCCTTCGACGCCCTGCCCCAGCCGGCCGGCCTGGGCCGCATGCTGGGCAAGGCCGTCGGCCTGCTGCTGGCGCTGGCCGCGGTGCTGCTGGTGGCGGGCGTGGCCAGCGGCGGGCGCGACCTGCTGCAGCCGCTGTCCCACCTGGCGGCCGGCGCGCGCGAAGGCGCCTTCCCGGCCGGCGCCCCGGCGCAGCCGGCGGGCTTCCAGCGCGTGCGCTCCAGCGCCGAGCTGGACGCCGCGCTGGCCGCGGCCGGCCGGCCGGCCATGCTCGATTTCTACGCGGACTGGTGCGTGTCCTGCAAGGAGATGGAGCGCTTCACTTTCTCCGACCCGGCGGTGGCCGCGCAGATGTCGCGCATGTTGCTGCTGCAGGCCGACGTCACCGCCAACACGCCGCAGGACCGCGAGCTGCTGCGCCGCTTCCGGCTGTTCGGCCCGCCGGGCATCGTCTTCTTCGCGGCGGACGGCGCGGAGCTGCCCGAGCGCGTGGTCGGCTTCCAGAACGCCGAGCGCTTCGGCGCCGTGCTGGCGCGGGTGCTGGAGCAAGGCGGCCGATGAGCCGGGACGAGCCCGGCGCGAGCGGGCGGGCGGCGCCCCACGCCGCCGCGCCTGGCCTGCCCATGTCCGAGCCTCCGCTGCCCCAGGCGCCCATCGGCCGCATGATCGCGCTGCTGGCGCTGGCCGCCTTCGCCAGCGCCAGCGCCTTCCGCATCTGCGACCCGCTGCTGCCGCAGCTGGCGCAGGAATTCGGCACCACCACCGGCCAGGCCGCGCACGCCGTGACCATCTTCGCCGTGGCCTACGGCCTGCTGCAGTTCTTCTTCGGCCCCATCGGCGACCGCTACGGCAAGTTCCGCACCGTGGCCACCGCCACCGTGCTGTGCGCGGTGGGCAGCGCCGGCGTGGCGCTGGCGCCCACGCTGGACCTGCTGCTGCTGTGCCGCTTCCTGTCCGGCGCGGCGGGCGCGGGCATCGTGCCGTTGTCGATGGCCTGGATAGGCGACAACGTGCCCTACGAGCAGCGCCAGATCACCCTGGCGCGCTTCCTGACCGGCACCATCTCCGGCATGGCCGCCGGCCAGGTGCTGGGCGGCGTGTTCGCCGGCACGCTGGGCTGGCGCTGGGCCTTCGCCTTCCTGGCCGCGGGCTATCTGTGTACCGGCCTGCTGCTGCTGCGCGGCGCCCGGCGCCTGCCGCGCGAGGCCTCGGCCGCCGTCCTGTCGTCCGCCGGCGGCTTCTTCGCGCCCACGGTCTCGGTGCTGCGCGTGCCCTGGGCGCGCAAGGTGTTGCTGGTCACCTTTCTGGAAGGCGCGCTGGTGTTCGGCGTGCTGGCCTTCGTGCCGGCCTACATGCAGCAGCGCTACGGCCTGTCGCCCACCGCAGCCGGCCTGCTGGCCGGCGCCTATGCGCTGGGCGGCTTCGCCTACGTGCTGGTGGCGCGCCGGCTGGTGCCCGCCCTGGGCGAGAAAGGCCTGGCCGGGGCCGGCGGCGCGATGCTGTCGGCCGCCTTTCTGGCCTACTGGCTGGCCGGCGGCTGGATGTGGCTCGCGGCCGCCGGGCTGATGGCCGGCTTCGGCTATTACCTGCTGCACAGCACGCTGCAGGCCAACGCCACGCAGATGGCGCCCAAGGTGCGCGGCACGGCGGTGGCGCTGTTCGCGTCCTTCCTGTTCATCGGCCAGTCGGCCGGCGTGGCCGCCGCCGGCCTGGTGGTCGACGGCGTGGGCATGCACTGGCTGCTGCTGGCCGGCGCCCTGTCCTGCCCGCTGCTGGCCGCCGGCTTCGTGTTCGCGCTGGGACGGCGATGAGCCCTCAGCCGCGCAGCAGCCGCGCCGCGTCCGGCGCGAAGTAGGTCAGGATGCCGTCCGCCCCGGCGCGCTTGAAGGCCGTGAGCGACTCCATCATCACCTTGTCGTGGTCCAGCCAGCCGTTGGCCGCGGCCGCCTTGAGCATGGCGTATTCGCCGCTCACCTGGTAGGCGAAGGTGGGCACGCGGAAGGCGTCCTTGACCCGGCGCAGCACGTCCAGGTAGGGCATGCCGGGCTTGACCATCACCATGTCGGCGCCCTCGGCCAGGTCCAGCGCCACTTCGCGCAGGGCCTCGTCGATGTTGGCCGGGTCCATCTGGTAGGTGGCCTTGCTGGACTTGCCCAGGTTGGCGGCCGAGCCCACCGCGTCGCGGAAGGGGCCGTAGAAGGCGCTGGCGTACTTGGCCGAGTAGGCCATGATGCGCGTGTGGATCAGGCCCTCGCGCTCGAGCGCCTGGCGGATCGCGCCGATGCGCCCGTCCATCATGTCGCTGGGGGCGACGATGTCCACGCCGGCCTGGGCCTGCACCAGCGCCTGGCTCACCAGGATTTCCGTGGTGGGCTCGTTCAGGATGTAGCCCGCCTCGTCGATCAGGCCGTCCTGGCCGTGGCTGGTGTAAGGGTCCAGCGCCACGTCGGTCATCACGCCCAGCTCGGGCAAGCGCGCCTTCAGGCCGGCCACCACGCGCGGGATCAGGCCGTCCGGGTTGGCGGCCTCGATGCCGTCGGGCGTCTTGAGCGAGGCGTCGATCACCGGGAAGAGCGCCAGCACCGGGATGCCCAGCGCCACGCATTCCTCGGCCACCGGCAGCAGGGTGTCGAGCGAGTAGCGGCTCACGCCCGGCATGGACGGCACCGGCTGCACGAGGCCCTGGCCCTCGGCCACGAAGACGGGGTAGATCAGGTCGTCGGCCGTGAGGGTGTTTTCGCGCACCAGGCGGCGCGTGAAGTCGTCGCGGCGCAGGCGGCGCGGGCGCGCGGCGGGAAAGGCGGCGGCAGGGATCAGGGGTTGCGTCATGGCACGACCTTGGGGGATATCCAGTTTTCGATGTGGGCGGCGGCCTCTTCCAGGCCGATGCGCTCGGTGGCGGAAAAAGGCACGGCCAGCAGCGCGCCGATGTCGGCGAGCTCCTTGCGCACGGCGTAGACCGCGCGTATGCGCTGGCCGTAGGGCAGCTTGTCGGCCTTGGTCAGCAGGGCCAGCACGGGGCGGCCGGTGGGGGCGATCCAGTCGGCCAGGCGGCGGTCCAGGTCGGTGACGCCGCGGCGGATGTCGATCAGCAGCACGATGCCGGCCAGCGAGGGGCGGTCGCGCAGGTAGCCGCCCAGCACGTCGGCCCATTCCTCGCGGGCGCGCTGGGCGACCGAGGCGTAGCCGTAGCCGGGCAGGTCGACCAGGTAGCCCAGGGCCTCGCCCGGCGCCAGCGGGTCGGGCAGGGAGAACAGGTTGATCAGCCGCGTGCGCCCCGGCGTCTTGCTGGAGAACGCCAGGCGCTTCTGGTTGGCCAGCACGTTGATGGCCGAGGACTTGCCGGCGTTGGAGCGCCCCACGAAGCAGACCTCGGGCGGGCCGGGCGGCGGCAGCTGGTCCAGCCGGGCGGCCGAGACGTGGAACGAGGCGCGGTGCAATAGGGACACGGGGGGCGGATACGGTTGGTTGCGAACCCTATTGTATAATCGCGTGTTTGCAACAAGGGCCTTGCGCGGTTGCGCGCGGGCCCTGGCTGCGGGTCCTGCGCCAGGCGCAGGCTCCTTGCGCGGGCCGCATTCTCGCTGCCAGGCGAGGCCGGCCGGCCCGCGTCGTGTCGCGTCCGAACGTCGAGGTTTTCATGAAGCGTGTGCTGTCCCGGATATTGGTAGCTGGCGGGTTGATGCTCGGTGCGTCGGCCGTGTCGCCGGCTTTCGCGGCCGAGGCGGCCGGCGCGGCGTCCAAGCCCGACGTGGCCAAGGGCAGCCAGCTCTATTCGCAGGGCGACGCCGCCCGCGGCATCATCGCCTGTGCGACCTGTCATGGCGAGGCGGGCAACAGCACCATACCCGCCAACCCCAACCTGGCCGGCCAGCCGCACGAATACCTGTACAAGCAGCTGGTCGACTTCAAGGTCAAGGAAGGCGCCCAGGCGCCCGCGCGCAGCGGCGCCGAGGGCGCGCCCACGCCCATGACCGCCATGGCCGGCCCGCTCACCGACGAAGACATCCGCAACGTCGCCGCCTACCTGGCCGAGCAGCCGCTCAAGCAGCCCGCCACCGCCGGCCACGAAGACCTGGTCGACCTCGGCAAGCGCATCTGGCGCGCCGGCCTGCCCGAGCGCGGCGTGCCGGCCTGCGCCTCCTGCCACTCGGCCAACGGCGCCGGCCTGCCCGCCCTGTACCCGCGCCTGTCCGGCCAGTTCCCCGCCTACATCGAGGAGCAGCTCAAGCTGTTCCGCGCCGGCCACCGCGCCAACAACGAGGCCATGCAACAGATCGCCGACCGCATGTCGGACGCCGACATCAAGGCCGTCGCCGACTACGCCGCCGGCCTGCGCTGACGCCGCCGCGGCCAGCGCCCGCGCGCCGGGCCGGAACCACCGGCCGGCGCGCGTGTCCATGAGGGGGGCGGTTCCCCATGCCGCCGCGGCCGGCGCGCCCGTGCGCGCAACCCCTCCTTTTCCATGAACGCCACGCCTTCCCCCACCCGCCACCGCCTGGCCGCCGACGTGATCGAGCTGCTGGGCTCGATGCGCTTCGCCGTCAGCCTGCTGTCCTTCATCTGCGTGGCCAGCGTGATCGGCACGGTGCTGGCGCAGAACCAGCCGTCGAACAACTACATCGACCGCTTCGGGCCGTTCTGGTACGAATTCCTGGACAAGTTCTCGGTCTGGCACGTCTACAACAGCTGGTGGTTCCTGCTCATCATGGCCTTCCTGGTGGCGTCCACCGGGCTGTGCCTGACGCGCAACGCGCCCCGGATGCTGCGCGAGGCGCGGTCGTTCCGCGAGCACGTGCGCGCTTCCAGCCTGCGCGCCTTCCACCACCGGGTCGAATGCCAGGCGCCTGCCGGCGTGGAGCCCGCCGCCGCGGGCGTGCGCAAGTGGCTGTCGGCCAACGGCTACGCCCTGCGCGAGCGACGCGACGGCGACGCGCTGCTGCTGGCGGCCAAGCGCGGCGGCAGCAACCGGCTGGGCTACATCTTCGCGCACGCTTCCATCGTGGTGATCTGCGTGGGCGGCCTGCTCGACAGCGAGCTGCCGGTGCGCCTGCAGGTCTGGCTGGGCGGCAAGCAGCCCATCGTCGAGAACATGATGATCGCCGACGTGCCCGACAGCGGCCGCCTGTCCGTCAACAACCCCAGCTACCGCGCCAACGTGCTGGTGCCCGAGGGCGGCAGCGCCGGCAGCGCCGTGGTGCTGGTGGGCGACGGGGCGCTCGTGCAGCCGCTGCCTTTCCGCATGACGCTGCGCAAGTTCGTCATCGACTACTACTCCACCGGCATGCCCAGCCGCTTCGCCAGCGAGGTCGAGGTCACCGACCCCGACACCGGCCGGCAGTTCGCGCAGACCATCGAGGTCAACGAGCCGCTGCGCTACAAGGGCGTGACGGTCTACCAGTCCAGCTTCGACGACGGCGGCAGCACGGTCGAGCTGGCCGGGCGGCCGCTGGCCGGGCCGGCCGACTTCTCCTTCAAGGTCGGCGGCAAGGTGGGCGACTCGGTGCCCGTGGACGTCGACGGCAAGGGCCGCGCCATGCAGGTGGAAATCACCGGCCTGCGCCCCATCAACGTCGAGGACCTGACCGGCGGCGCGCCGCAGCCCAAGGGCTTCGGCGAGCACGTGGCCGCGGTCACCGGCAGCGCCGCCGGCAAGCCCAACGAGAACCTGCGCAACGTCGGCCCCAGCGTGCAGTACCGGCTGATCGACGAGACCGGCCAGGCGCACGAGTTCAACAACTACATGCTGCCGGTGCAGGTCGACGGCCACACCGTCTTCCTGGCCGGCGTGCGCAGCAACCCCGGCGAGGCTTTCCGCTACGTGCGCATCCCCGCGGACGACAACGGCACGGTGGACGAGTTCATGAAGCTGCGCGCCGCGCTGCAGGACCCGGCCGCGCGCCGCGAGGCCGCGCGCCGATTCGCCGCCGCCAACGGCGCGGCCGGCGGCGATGCCGGCCCCCTGCAGACCTCGGCCGAGCGCGCCCTGGAGACCTTCTCCCAAGGCGGCCTGCAGGCCGTGGCCCAGTTCCTGGAAAGCAACGTGCCGGCCGAGGAGCTGGGCCGCGCCGCCGACATCGTCGTGCGCCTGCTGGGCTCGGCCATGGGCGAGCTGCGCGCGCTGGTGCGCGAGCGCGCCGGCCTGCCGCCCCTGCCCGCCGACGGCGAGGCCGCGCAGCGCGGCGCCGAGTGGTCGCGCATGGCGGTCGCCGCCCTGTCCGACCTGACCCTGTACCCGGCGCCGGTGTTCCTGGGCCTGGCCGACTTCCAGCACCGCCAGGCCAGCGTCTTCCAGGTCAGCCGCACGCCCGGCAAGGCGGCCGTCTACCTGGGCTGCCTGCTGCTGGTGCTGGGCGTGTTCACGATGTTCTACGTGCGCGACCGCCGCATCTGGGTGTGGCTGCGTCCCGCCGACGGCGGCGGCGCGGCCGTGCTGGCTGCGATGACTTCGCAAAAGCGTACACTGGATTTCAACCGCGAATTCGAGCGTTTCCGCCAGGCCATGCTGCGCCTGGCCGAGCCTGGAGCCTGACACCATGGCCGATACCGCCACCCACCCGTCCGTGCCCGTCTGGGGCGACGGCGTTTCCGACACGGGCGACGCGCGCGCCGCGCGTGGCCGGCCGGACTGGACCGACCTCGTTTTTTTCCTGCTGCTGGCCGCCGGCGCCGGCTATGCCCTGTCGGCCTACCCCGGCGCCATGGACGGCTACGAAAAGGCCATCCTGTGCCTGGCCGTGCCCTTCCTGACCTGGCTGGGCTGGCTGTGGCGGCCGCTGCGCAAGCTGATGATCGCCACCGGCTTGGCCGCCGGGCTGGCCGTGCTGCTCTACCAGGCCGACCTGGCCCGCGCCGAGCAGGTGTTCTTCCTGAAGTACCTGCTGTCCTCGCAGTCGGCCATCCTGTGGATGTGCGCGCTCTTCGTGCTGGCCACCGCCTGTTACTGGATAGGTTTCGCCAGCCCCACGGCCGCCTGGCTGGGCACGGCGCTGACCTGGGGTGCGGTGTTCGCGGGCACGACCGGCATGCTGGTGCGCTGGCGCGAAGGCCACCTGATGGGGCCGGACCTGGGCCACATCCCGGTCAGCAACCTGTACGAAGTCTTCGTGCTGTTCTCGCTGATCACGGCGCTTTTCTACCTGTACTACGAGCGCCGCTACGCCACGCGCGCGCTGGGCGGCTTCGTGCTGCTGGTGATCAGCTCGGCCGTGATCTTCCTGCTGTGGTATTCGTTCACGCGCGACGCCGCGCAGATCCAGCCGCTGGTGCCCGCGCTCAAGAGCTGGTGGATGAAGCTGCACGTGCCGGCCAACTTCATCGGCTACGGCACCTTTTCGCTGGCGGCCATGGTGGGCTTCGCCTACCTGGTCAAGCAGCACGGCCAGACCGCGTCCTGGCTCAAGCTCGCGCCGCTGTTCGTGCTGGGCGTGCTGCTGGCGGCCGAGCCCATGGTGTTCCGCACCGACAGCCTGTCGGCCACCTGGATGCTGTACTTCGGCGTGGGCGCCATCGTGGTCGGCGCCATCCTGATGTTCCGCCGCCCCATCGCCGCGCGCCTGCCCGCCCTGGAGGTGCTGGACGACATCATGTACCGCGCCATCGCCGTGGGCTTCGCCTTCTTCACGGTGGCCACCATCCTGGGCGCGCTGTGGGCGGCCGACGCCTGGGGCGCCTACTGGCAGTGGGACCCCAAGGAGACCTGGGCGCTGATCGTCTGGCTGAACTACGCCGCCTGGCTGCACATGCGCCTGATCAAGGGCCTGCGCGGCACGCTGGCGGCCTACTGGGCGCTGGTGGGGCTGCTGATCACCGGCTTCGCCTTCCTGGGCGTGAACATGTTCCTGTCGGGGCTGCATTCCTACGGGGAGCTGTAGGTCAGGGCAGCACCGACTCCCCGCGCATCAACTCGTCCAGCGTCTCGCGCCGCCGCACCACGTAGTGGCGGGCGCCGTCGACCATGACCTCGGCGGGCCGCGGCCGGCTGTTGTAGTTGCCGGCCATCACGAAGCCGTAGGCGCCGGCCGATTCCACCGCCAGCACGTCGCCCTCGGCGATCGCCAGCTCGCGGTCGCGCGCCAGCCAGTCGGCGCTCTCGCACACCGGGCCGACCACGTCGTAGCGCTGCGCCTGCGCGTCGCCGCGCGGGGCCACCGGGCGCACGCCGTGCCAGGCCTCGTACAGCGCCGGGCGCAGCAGGTCGTTCATGGCCGCGTCGACGATGGCGAAATTGCGCGCGTCCGTATGCTTGAGGTACTGCACCTCGGTCAGCAGCACGCCGGCATTGCCCACCAGCGAGCGCCCCGGCTCCAGGCACAGCTGCAGGTGCGCCAGCCCGCGCGCGGCCAGGCGCTCGAACACCCGGTCCAGCAGCGCCGCGGGCGCGAGCGGCGCCTCGTCGCGGTAGCGTATGCCCAGCCCGCCGCCCAGGTCCAGGTGCTCGATGGCGATGCCCTCGGCGGCCAGGCGGTCGATCAGGTCCAGCAGCTTGTCCAGCGCGTCCAGGTAGGGGCCGGTCTCGGTGATCTGCGAGCCGATGTGGCAGTCCACGCCGATCACCCGCAGGCCGGGCAGGCCGCGCGCCGTGCGGTAGGCTTCCAGCGCGGTGTCGATGGCGATGCCGAACTTGTTTTCCTTCAGCCCGGTGGAGATGTAGGGGTGGGTCTGCGCGTCCACGTCGGGGTTCACGCGCAGCGACACCGGCGCCACCAAGCCAAGCTGCGCCGCTACCCGCGACAGCCGGTGCAGCTCGGGCAGGGATTCCACGTTGAAGCACTTCACGCCGGCCTGCAGCGCGGCGCGCATCTCCCATTCCTGCTTGCCCACGCCGGAGAACACCACGCGCGCCGGGTCGCCGCCGGCGGCCAGCACGCGCGCCAGCTCGCCGCCCGAGACGATGTCGAAGCCGGCTCCCAGCGCGGCGAATTCCTTGAGCACGGCCAGGGTGGAATTGGCCTTCATGCCGTAGCAGACCAGCACGTTGCGGCCGTCCGCGGCCTGGCGGTAGGCGTCCCAGGCCGCCCGCAGCGCCGCGCGCGAATAGACGTACAGCGGCGTGCCCAGCTCGGCGGCCAGCCCCGCCAGCGGCACGTCCTCGGCGTGCAGCACGCCGTCGCGGTAGTGGAAATGCGGTGCGCCGCAGGGCGGCTGTTCGCCGGCCTCCCGCAGGGTGGGGCGGTGCTGGGTCATCGGGCTAGTCGACATCGGAAGGGAACAGGTCGTCGTCCTGCAGGCCGTCGTCCGGGTAGTCCGGGTCCTGCGGCTGGGTCTGGGCCGCGCCGCCCGAACCCGGCGGCATGTAGAGCGGCCCCTTGTAGCCGCAGCCCGCGGCTGCGCCCGCCAGCCACAGCATGGCTACAATGCGGTAAACCCGACGGGCGGTTGCCGGTTCTGACACTGGGAACTCCGTTAAGCGTGCAGATTGCGATTATGACCGAAACCGAATTCCTCGACCTCGCCGGCGCCGTCCTGGATTCCATCGAAAGCCAGGCCGACGACTGGGCGGCCAAGTACGACCTGGACATCGAGGCCGCGCGCAGCGGCAACGTGCTCACGCTGACCTTCGACGACGGCGCGCAGGTGGTGGTCAACACCCAGGCGGCCATGCAGGAGATCTGGGTCGCCGCGCGCAGCGGCGGCTTCCATTACCGCTACGACGGCCGGCGCTGGAACGACACCCGCGGCGGCCCCGAACTGGCCGAGGCGCTGTCGCAGATCTGCTCCGCCGCCGCCGGCCAGCCGCTGGCCGTCCAATTGTAGGGTGGCCGCTTGCGCCCGGTGGTGTTACTTGCTACCCACGGCGCATGAAACGGGTGCCGCTCAATCGGGGACGCCGCGGAGCCGGCTTTGCCGGTCCGCCAGCGTCGCCCCCTGGGGGGCGCGCGTAAGCGCGTAGGGGGGGTATTTCAGGGCGGAACGACGCCGTCCGGCCAGGGGTTGCTGGTGGCGGCCGCCGGGTTGGGGTCGGGCTTGAGCAGGCCGCCGGTCAGGTTCTCCAGGAAGTCGCCCAGCGTGTCCGGCTCGGGCAGGCCAAGCCGCGCCACGGCCTGGCCGGGCGGGAATTCCTGGAAGTAGTAATCGCCGCCGTCGACCAGCAGGCCTTCCGGGGGCGCGCCGCGCTTCTGTTCGGGCACGCCGTCCAGCGCGGTGCGCATGTACGACACCCAGAGCGGCAGCGCGGCGCCGCCGCCGGTCTCGCGCGAGCCCAGCGAGCGCGGCTGGTCGTAGCCCAGCCAGGCGATGCCCACCAGCGACGGCGTGTAGCCGGCGAACCAGGCGTCCACCGATTCGTTGGTGGTGCCGGTCTTGCCGGCCAGGTCACCGCGCTTGAGGATCTGGCGCGCGCGCGCGGCCGTGCCGGAGGTGGCCACGCCGCGCAGCATGTCGTCCACCACGAAGGCGGTGCGCGGGTCGATGGCGCGCGCGGCGGCGTCGCCCGCCACGGTCGGGCGCGCCTGCATCAGCACCCGGCCGGTCGAATCGGTGACGCGGTCGATCAGGTAGGGCGTGATGCGGTAGCCGCCGTTGGCGAACACCGAATACGCGCCGGCCATCTGCAGCGGCGTGACCGAGCCCGCGCCCAGCGCCATCGGCAGCACCGCCGGCTGGCGCGACTTGTCGAAGCCGAAGCGCGAGACGTAGTCCTGCGCGTACTGCGGCGTGATGGCCTGCAGGATGCGGATCGACACCATGTTCTTGGACTTGTACAGCGCCTGCCGCATGGTCAGCATGGGCTCGTAGGTGCCGCCGTAGTTCTTGGGCTGCCAGGCGCGCGAGCCGGTCTGCTCGGCGGTCAGCGAGAAGGGCATGTCCGATATCTGGGTGGCCGGCGTCAGGCCGCGCTCCAGCGAGGCCGCGTAGATGAAGGGCTTGAACGACGAGCCCGGCTGGCGCCAGGCCTGGGTCACGCGGTTGAAGTTGCCGCGGTTGAAGTCGAAGCCGCCCACCATCGAGCGGATCGCGCCGTCCTGCGGCGCGACCGAGACCAGCGCGGCCTGCACCGCCGGCATGTTGATGACTTCCCAGTAGTCGCCGTTCTTGTGCAGGTAGACCACCGAGCCGCGGCGCAGCTTGGCCTCGGGCTTGGCGTTGGCAACCAGCGCGCGCGCGACCACCTTGAGCGCCTGCTTGTCGGTGACGTCGACGATCTCGCGCGAGCTGCGCGCGACCTTGATGGCCGTGGGGCTGGCGGCCAGCACCACGCCGGTGAGCAGGTCGTCGCTGTCGGGGTACTTGTCGAACACCGTGTCCAGGAACTCGTCGAGCTGCGCGGCGTTGTTCTCGATGCCGGCCGGCAGGTCGAGCTGCTCCTCCGGCCCGGGGTAGGGCGCGCGCCGGGTGTAGTCGAGCACGCCGTCGCGCAGCGCCCGGTAGGCCGCTTCCTGGTCCTTGGACTGGATGGTGGTGTAGATGTTCAGGCCGCGCGAATAGACGTTGTCCTGGTAGACGTTGTAGAGCAGCTGGCGCGCCAGCTCGGCCGGGTATTCGCCGTGGATGGAATAGCCGCCGGCGGGCGTGCCCTGGGCCGAGCGCAGCTCGATGGCCTGGGCCATGGCGGCCTGGTATTCGGCCTCGGTCAGGTAGCCCAGCGACAGCATGCGGCCCAGCACGTAGCGCTGGCGCAGCTCGGCGCGCGGCCGGTTGGCGATGGGGTTGAAGCGCGACGGCGCCTTGGGGATGCCGGCCAGCATGGCGGCCTCGGCCGCGGTGACCTCGGCCAGGGGCTTGCCGAAGTAGGTGCGCGAGGCCGCGGCGAAGCCGTAGGCGCGGTGGCCCAGGTAGATCTGGTTCATGTAGAGCTCCAGGATCTGATCCTTGGTCAGGCTGGACTCTATCTTGAAGGTGAGCAGCAGTTCGTAGAACTTGCGCGACCAGGTCTTCTCGGAAGACAGGTAGAAGTTGCGCGCCACCTGCATGGTGATGGTGCTGGCGCCCTGGCTCTTGGACATGCTGATCAGGTTGGTCAGCCCGGCGCGCGCCACGCCCATCCAGTCGATGCCGCCGTGCTGGTAGAAGCGGTCGTCCTCGGCGGCCAGCACGGCCGATTTCATCACGTCCGGGATCTCGTTGAAGCGCAGGACGTTGCGGCGCTCTTCGCCGAACTCGCCGATCAGCACGTTGTCGGCCGTGTAGATGCGCAGCGGCACGCGCGGCCGGTAGTCGGTCATGGCGTGCAGGTCGGGCAGGTTGGGCCAGGCCAGGGCCAGCGCCATGCCCACCAGCAGCAGGCCGCACAGGCCCAGGCCGGCGAAAAGAATGCCCGCCTTGACGAAGAAGCGCAGGAACGGAGACCCTGAGCCGGCGGCGTCGCCCGACCGGGACTTGGAAGAAGGGGTTTTGCTCATCGCCTGCGATTTTAAGGGGTGTTGCCTATAGACACCCGTGGGCCTGCCGGGTTTCTGTAACCGGATGGTGCAGTGTAGCTTTCCGGCCACCGGCCCGGGGATTCCCCCGGGAATGGGATAATGCCCGCCATGAACGAGATTCCGTCCGACTGCTGCGCCGAGCAGGGGGCGCCGCAGGCCCTGCCCTACGATCTGCCCGTCTTCCTGGTGGGGATGATGGGCGCGGGCAAGACCACCATCGGCCGCAGCCTGGCGCGCGCGCTGGGCCGCTCCTTCGTCGACCTGGACCACGAGCTGGAATCGCGCTGCGGCGTGCGCGTGCCGGTCATCTTCGAGATCGAGGGCGAGGCGGGCTTTCGCCGGCGCGAGGCGGCGGTGCTGGACGAATGGTCGCTGCGCCCGGGCATCGTCATGGCCACCGGCGGCGGCGCGGTGATGGACCCGGCCAACCGCCGCGCGCTGAGCGAGCGCGGCGTGGTGGTCTACCTGCGCGCCACGGCCGACGAACTGTACCGCCGCACCTGCCGCGACCGCAACCGGCCGCTGCTGGCCACGCCCGACCCGCGCGGCACGCTGGAAACCCTGCTTGCGCGCCGCGAGCCGCTGTATTCGGAAGTCGCCGACCTGGTCGTCGACACCGGCGCGCTGCCGGTCGCGCAACTGGTGCGCTCCCTGCTGCCCCGCCTGAAGGCCTACGAGAAACCCGCATGAACCTGCCGCAAGACCAGGCCCTGGAAGTCGACACCCCCGGCGGCCGCTACCCCATACGCATCGGCGCCGGCCGCCTGGACCGCCTGGCCGAGGCCCTGCCGGCCGACGCCACGGCGGTCGCGCTGGTCACCAACCCGACCATCGCCGCCCTGTACGGCGAGCGGGCCCTGCGCGCCCTGCGCGCGGGCGGGCGCCGCGTCGAGGTCGTCGAGCTGCCCGACGGCGAGGCCCACAAGGACTGGCAGACGCTGAACCTGATCTTCGACGCCCTGCTCTCGCGCGGCTTCGACCGCCGCTCGGTGCTGGTCGCGCTGGGCGGCGGCGTGATCGGCGACATGGCGGGCTTCGCGGCGGCGGTCTACATGCGCGGCATCCGCTTCGTGCAGGTGCCCACCACCCTGCTGGCGCAGGTCGATTCCTCGGTGGGCGGCAAGACGGCGGTCAACCACCCGCTGGGCAAGAACATGATCGGCGCCTTCCACCAGCCGGTGGCGGTGGAGATCGACACCGGCGTGCTGGCCAGCCTGCCGGCGCGGGAAATCTCCGCCGGCCTGGCCGAGGTCATCAAGTACGGCCTGATCCTGGACCCGGGCTTCTTCGCCTGGTGCGAGGCGCACGCCGCCGGCCTGCGCGCGCTGGAGCCGCAGGCGCTGGCCCACGCCATCGCCACGTCCTGCCGGCTCAAGGCCCAGGTGGTGTCCCAGGACGAGCGCGAATCGGGCCTGCGCGCCATCCTCAACCTGGGCCACACCTTCGGCCACGCCATCGAGTCCGGCCTGGGCTACGGCCAGTGGCTGCACGGCGAGGCGGTCGGCTGCGGCATGGTCCAGGCCGCCGAACTGTCGGCCGAGGTGGCCGGCTTTCCCGCCGCCGACGTCGAGCGCGTGCGCCGCCTGGTGCGCGCCATCGGCTGCCCGGACGTCGCCCCGGACCTGGGCGCGGACCGCTGGCTGGAGCTGATGCGGGTCGACAAGAAGGCCGAGGCCGGCGAGATCCGCTTCGTGCTGATGCCGGAGATCGGCCGGGCCTTCACCCGCCCGGCGCCGGAAGACGCCGTGCGCCGCGTGCTGGCGCGCACCGTGGGAACGGGAGCAGCGGTCCCATGAGCGCCCTGGCCCCGTATGCTTCGGACCCTGCCCGCACGCGCGGGCGGCGCCATCCCGAGCCGTCGCCGGCCAACCGCACCGAATTCCAGCGCGACCGCGACCGCATCGTCCACGCCAACGCCTTCCGCCGCCTGGAATACAAGACCCAGGTCTTCGTCAACCACGAAGGCGACCTGTTCCGCACCCGCCTGACCCACAGCCTGGAAGTCGCCCAGATCGCCCGCACCGTGGCGCACAGCCTGGGCCTGAACCAGGACCTGACCGAGGCGATTTCCCTGGCCCACGACCTGGGCCACACCCCCTTCGGCCACGCCGGCCAGGACGAGCTCAACGCCTGCATGCACGAGCTGGCGCCGCACGCCGGCGGCTTCGAGCACAACCTGCAGAGCCTGCGCGTGGTCGACGAGCTGGAAGAGCGCTACGCCGCCTTCAACGGCCTGAACCTGTGCTTCGAGACCCGCGAGGGCATACTCAAGCACTGCTCGGCCGCGCACGCGCGCCAGCTGGGCGAGGTGGGCCGGCGCTTCCTGGAGCGCACCCAGCCCTCGCTGGAGGCCCAGCTGGCCAACCTGGCCGACGAGGTGGCCTACAACAACCACGACATCGACGACGGCCTGCGCTCGGGCCTGATCACGGTGGAGCAGATGGGCGAAGTGGACATCTTCGCGCGCCACCATGCCGAGGTGCTGGCCGCGCACCCCGGGCTCGCGCCGCGCCGCGCGGTGTCGGAAACCATACGCCGCATGATCAACACGCTGATCGTCGACCTGACCGCCACCACGGCCGCGCGCATCGCCGAGGCGGCCCCGCGCGACGCCGAGGCCGTGCGCGCCGCCGGCCCCCTGGCCGGCTTTTCGGACGCGGTGCGGCGCGAGGCCGACGCGCTCAAGCGCTTCCTGTTCGACAACCTGTACCGCCACTACAAGGTGGTGCGCATGACCGCCAAGGCGCGCCGCATCGTGCGCGACCTGTTCACCGCCTTCCTGGCCGACCCCCGCCTGCTGCCGCCCGACTACCGGCGCCGGGACGAAAGCCAGCAGGCGCGCGCCATCGCCGACTACATCGCCGGCATGACCGACCGCTACGCCATGCTGGAGCACAGGCGGCTGTTCAGGATGGAAGAGCCGTATTAGGGCGGTCCGCGACCCCGCCCATGCGGCCGGTCGGTTGCCGCCTGGGCCTTTTCCCGGCGGCAGTGGCCGGATGACATTTGCGGATACGCTCTGTCAAAGTCCTTCGGCACACGGGCGCTAGGATTGCCTGTCTGCGTACGGGCTTGGGCCGGTCCTTGCCGCCTGCCCGATGATGCTTGATTCCGGCCGGGGAACCGTCATGAAAATGTCTCGCTTTTCTCCCTTTGTGCTGCTGGCGGTCGCGGCTTGCGGCGCGGCGGCGGCGTCCAACGAGGCGGGCACGCCCACGGGGACCGTGCACGGCAACGTCGAAACCGCTTACCGGCTGGCCATCGTGCACGTGTGCCAGCCGGCCGGGAGCCATTGCCGGCTGGGCTTCGTCGATACGCTCAAGAACGACGACGTGGCCGCGCTGGTGGGGCGGCGCCTGGGGCAGGGGCGGCCGGGCGAAGGGCCTTCGGTGCAGGTGCTGGCCGTGTGCGCCGGCAGCTGGCTGGCGTCGGTGTCGCGCCAGGAGGCGCCGGGAGCGGGGGTCGGCGTGGCGGGCGGCGGCGAGGCGGCTTCCGGCCCGGGCGATCCGGCGGCTTCCGGCGCACCCGCCGGCTCCAGCGCGGTCTGCGGCTACAACTCGGCGCGCGCGGCGCTGTCGGCGGCGCTGGACGCCTGCGATTCGCAGACGGGCGGCGCCTGCCGGCGCTCGGGCCGCCTGCGGGCATCCTGGGGGCAGTGGGACGGGCGCGCGCTGCCCGGCCGCGACAGCGACCCGGGCGCGGTCTACGACACCTGGCCGGGCGGCACGGCCTGCGACGCCGCGCTGCCCTTGCAGGCGTCGCCGTCCTGCGGCGAGCAGGCGGTGCGGGCGCTGCGCGAGGCGGGGGTGCAATAGCGCGGGGACGGCGCAACGGTGCGCCGCAACCCCGG
>Ga0182746_1001507_pt1 | contig 20818 bp, 17 predicted proteins | sample eDN3rd30CBELigOP_FD_128881 | JGI IMG/M metagenome (GOLD analysis project Ga0182746, IMG submission 128881) | Enriched Organic Plus compost microbial communities from Emeryville, California, USA - eDNA 3rd pass 30_C BE-Lig OP (version 2) (version 2) ... | reverse complement strand
GCGTAGCGTATGCCCAGGCCCTGCGCCACGCTCAGGTCGGCGGCGGATTCGATGCCCTCGGCCACCAGGGGCGTGCCGAAGCACTGCGCCACGTTGGCGATGGCGCGCACCATCTTCTGCTTGCGTTCGTCGCGGCTGATGTCGGCGAAGAAATAGCGGTCCACCTTGACCAGGTCGGGCTCGACCTCGGCCCACAGCTGCAGGCTGGAATGGCCCACGCCATAGTCGTCCAGCGCCACCCGCACGCCCTCGCGGCGCAGGCGGCGGAAGGCTTCCAGCAGGATGGGCAGGGCGCCCGGGATGGAGTCCTGCTCGGTCAGCTCCAGCACCAGGCGGTCCGGGGCGATGTCGCAATGCTGCAGCAGGCGCTCGGGCAGGCTGTGGCCCCACTGCGCCCAATAGTGCAGCAGGGCCGAGGCCGACACGTTGACGAACAGGCTGCCCGTGCAGGCGCCGGCGCTGAAGCGGTTGGCGCCGGCCTGCGAGCAGGCCAGCTCCAGCTGCGGGTGCAGGCCGTGCCGGCGGGCTTCGCCGAACAGGGCGTCGGGTTCGTGCAAGGGGCTGTCGGCGGGCCCGCGGATCAGGCTTTCGTGGCCGTATATGCTGCGCTGGCCGATGTCTACCACGGGCTGGAACAGCGGCGTCAGCAGGTGCCGTTCTAGGATATCGGACAGGCTGGTCATGCGTAGGGCTGCAAGAGGCAAGCAGGTCGGGGGAGTCTGACCGGGCGATATTTCACCCGCGTGAACCGGTCCTGGCAAGGGCCGTGCCGATACAATTCCGGCATGGAACACACGACGGACCGCCTGTTCGCAGGCCCCGGCCCGCACCGCGTGGTGCTGGCCTCGAACAACCCCGGCAAGCTGCGCGAGTTCGCCGCGCTGCTGGGCCCGCTGGGCATCGCCCTGGTGCCCCAGTCCGAGCTCGGCGTGGACGAGGCCGAGGAGCCGCACCCCACCTTCATCGAGAACGCCCTGGCCAAGGCGCGCCACGCCAGCCGCCATACCGGCCTGCCGGCCCTGGCCGACGATTCCGGCCTGTGCGTGGCGGCCCTGGCCGACGCCCCCGGGGTGCATTCGGCGCGCTACGCCCAGCGCGCCGGCGGCGAGAAATCCGACCGGGCCAACAACGCGCTGCTGCTGCGCGAGCTGGCCGGCCGCGCCGACCGCCGCGCGCGCTACGTGGCGGTGCTGGCGCTGGTGCGCTTCGCCGACGACCCGCAGCCCGTCTTCGGCGAAGGCGTCTGGCACGGCGAGATCCTGGCCGCGCCGCGCGGCGGCAACGGCTTCGGCTACGATCCGCTGTTCCTGCTGCCCGGGCTGGGGCGCAGCGCCGCCGAGCTCGATCCGGCCGAGAAGAACCGCGCCAGCCACCGCGCGCGGGCCTTGAACGAACTGCTCGCCCGCCTGGGCGGCCAGCCCGCGGCGGGTCGCGGCGCGCACGGGGCCTGAGCGGGCATCCGTCTTTCCGAAGCATTTTCCGCGCCGCCCATGGCCACCATCATTCCCATCGCAGCCGCCGGCCGCCGCCAAGCCGCCCAGGCGTCCGGCGTTTCCGGCGTTTCCGCGATCCCCGGCGTTTCCGGCCTTTCCGGCGTCTCGGGCATCTCCCTGGGCGCGCTGCCGCCGCTGTCGGTCTACGTGCACGTGCCCTGGTGCGTGCGCAAATGCCCGTACTGCGATTTCAATTCCCACGCCGCCCCGGCCGGCGAGGCCATCCCCGAGGCGCGCTACCTGGCCGCGCTGCGCAGCGACCTGGAGCAGGCCCTGCCGGCCGTCTGGGGCCGCCAGGTGCACACCGTGTTCATCGGCGGCGGCACGCCCAGCCTGCTGTCGGCGGCGGCCATGGACGAGCTGCTGTCGCTGCTGCGCTCGCACCTGAACCTGTGGCCGGACGCCGAAATCACCCTGGAAGCCAACCCCGGCGCGACCGAGGCCGGGCGCCTGCGCGACTACGCCGCCAGCGGCGTGAACCGCGTCTCGCTGGGCATACAGAGCTTCGACGACGCCCGCCTGCGCGCGCTCGGCCGGGTGCACGACGCCGCCCAGGCGCGCGCCGCGATAGAAATGGCCATGCGCGCCGTGCCGCGCGTGAACCTGGACCTGATGTACGCGCTGCCGGGCCAGGACCTGGCAGCCTGTCTGGCCGACCTGGACGAGGCGCTGGCCTGGGGCACCGAGCACCTGTCGCTCTACCACCTGACGCTGGAGCCCAATACCGTCTTCGCCAAGTACCCGCCGGCGCTGCCCGACGAGGACCTGGCCGCGGCCATGCAGGACGCCATCGAGGAGCGCGCCGCCGGCGCCGGCCTGGCGCGCTACGAGGTCTCGGCCTACGCCCGGCCGGGCGCGCGCTGCCGGCACAACCTGAATTACTGGGAGTTCGGCGACTACCTGGGCCTGGGCCCGGGCGCGCACGGCAAGATTTCCTTCCCCGACCGCATCGTGCGCGAGGCGCGCGTGCGCAACCCGGATTCCTGGATGGACAAGGCCCTGGCCGGCGGCGGAGGGCACGTCGCCGAAAGCCGCGCGGTGCCGGCCGGCGACCTGCCTTTCGAGTTCATGCTCAACGCCCTCAGGCTGAAGGAGGGCGTGCCGACGCACTACTATGCCGACCGCACCGGCCTGAACCTGGCCGGCATCATGCACCAGATCGATGCGGCCGTCGGCCGCGGGCTGCTCGATCCGGATCCGGTCCGGCTGCGCGCCACCCCGCTGGGCTGGCGCTTCCTGAACGACCTGCAGGAACTATTCCTGGATTGATGTTCCAGTATGGTGCATGGGATGCATAATAGGCACCTGTATGGTGCGTCTTTGCTCCGGTTTGGACCTTCCTTCCCCGCAACGGGGCCTGGCACATATATTGCTTACAGCTTTTTCCGCCAGCCGGGCAAAGTTACCGGCACTTTATCTACCCTGGAGATGACATGGCCACCCCGCAAGACATTCTGAAACAGATCGCCGAGCACGAAGTGAAGTTCGTCGACTTCCGTTTCACCGACACCGCCGGCAAGGAGCAGCACGTTTCCGTGCCGGCCAGCGTCGTCGACGAAGACAAGATCGAATCCGGCCAGGCCTTCGACGGATCGTCGATCGCCGGCTGGAAGGGCATCGAGGCTTCCGACATGCTGCTGGTGCCGGATGTCGAGACGGCCCGCCTGGACCCGTTCCGCGAAGAGTCCACCCTGATCCTGACCTGCGACGTGGTCGAGCCCTCGGACATGAAGGGCTACGACCGCGACCCGCGCTCGCTGGCCAAGCGCGCCGAAGCCTACCTGAAGTCCAGCGGCCTGGGCGACACCGCCTACTTCGGCCCCGAGCCCGAATTCTTCGTGTTCGACGGCGTGGCCTGGGACGACGACATGTCCGGCTGCTTCGTCAAGATCAAGTCCGAGGAAGCCCCGTGGTCGCGCGGCCTGGAGCTGGAAGGCGGCAACCTGGGCCACCGCCCGCGCGTCAAGGGCGGCTACTTCCCCGTGCCCCCGGTCGATTCCTTCCAGGACATGCGCTCGGAAATGTGCCTGCTGCTGGAGCAGCAGGGCGTGCCGGTCGAAGTGCACCACCACGAAGTGGCCGCGCCCGGCCAGCTGGAAATCGGCACCAAGTTCAACACCCTGGTGCGCCGCGCCGACTGGAACCAGGTGCTGAAGTACGTCGTGCACAACGTGGCCCACGCCTACGGCAAGACCGCCACCTTCATGCCCAAGCCCGTGGTCGGCGACAACGGCTCCGGCATGCACGTGCACCAGTCGATCTGGAAGGACGGCCAGAACCTGTTCGCCGGCAACGGCTACGCCGGCCTGTCCGAGTTCGCGCTGTACTACATCGGCGGCATCATCAAGCACGCCCGCGCGCTCAACGCCATCACCAACCCGGGCACCAACTCGTACAAGCGCCTGGTCCCGCACTTCGAAGCCCCGGTCAAGCTGGCCTACTCGGCCCGCAACCGCTCGGCCTCGATCCGCATCCCCTACGTGGGCAACCCGAAGGCGCGCCGCATCGAGACCCGCTTCCCGGACCCGCTGGCCAACCCCTACCTGGCCTTCTCGGCCCTGATGATGGCCGGCCTGGACGGCGTGCAGAACAAGATCCACCCGGGCGATCCCGCGGACAAGAACCTGTACGACCTGCCGCCGGAAGAAGACGCCAAGATCCCGACCGTGTGCTCCTCGCTGGAGCAGGCGCTGGAAGCCCTGGACGCGGACCGCGAGTTCCTGACCCGCGGAGGCGTGTTCAGCAACGGGATGCTGGACGCCTACATCGAACTCAAGATGCAGGAAGTGCAGCGCATGCGCGTGACCACGCATCCGGTCGAGTTCGACATGTACTACAGCCTGTAGCGGGGCGTTCGCCTCCTATGCGCTTGGCATGCCGGCCGATCCTGGCAGGCATGCCGCCGGACCGGCAGGGCGCCGGCGCGGGACCGTTCCCGCGCCGGCGGCCGGCCGGGCCCCGGCACGCCGCATCATGCGGCATCGGGATGGAAACGGGATGGCCGGTCCCCACGGGTAGTACGCATCATGAACGTCGAAGCCTTTGACCTGCTGGCTACTTCGGTACTGCTGCTCTCCGGGGCAGGCAAGGTCGAGTACGCCAACGCCGCCGCCGAAGACTTGTTCGGCCGGTCGCGCAGGCAGTTGCTGGGGTTGCGCGCGGCCACGCTGTTCGACGAGGACGAGGAATTGCAGCAGTCCATCGAGCAGGCCTGCGCGGGCCGCTTCGCCGACCGCCGCCAGCTCGCCTCGGCGCGCCGCGGCTACGATTCGGTGCAGGTGACCGCCACCACCGTGGCCCTGACCGACCAGCGCTGGCCGGCCCTGCTGGAAGTGCGCGAGATCGAGCACCGCGTGCTGGCCGACCGCAACCATCGCCTGCTGCAGGAGATCGAAACCCAGCGCGAATTGCTGCGCAACCTGGCGCACGAGGTCAAGAATCCCCTGGGCGGCCTGCGCGGCGCGGCCCAGCTGCTGGAAGCGGAGCTGCCCGACGCCGCCCTCACCGAATACACCCAGGTCATCATTTCCGAGGCCGACCGCCTGCAGGCGCTGGTGGACCGGCTGACCACGCCGCAGCGCGTGCCGCTGAACACCCGGCCGATCAACATCCACGAGATCTGCGAGCGCGTCTACGCCCTGATCCAGGCCGAGTTCCGCCACGACGTGGCGCTGGTGCGCGACTACGACGCCTCCGCGCCCGAGATCCGCGGCGACGCCGAGCGCCTGATCCAGGCCCTGCTGAACGTGGCGCGCAACGCCGCCCAGGCGCTGACCCAGCCGCAGCCCGTGCCGGGCGCGCAGATCGTCCTGCGCACCCGCGTGGCCCGGCGCGTCATGCTGGCGCACCGCCAGCACCGCATGGCCCTGGTGGTGGCGGTATGCGACAACGGGCCCGGCGTGCCCGATTCGCTGCGCGAGCGCATCTTCCACCCGCTGGTCACCGGCCGCGCCGGCGGCACGGGACTGGGCCTGAGCCTGGCCCAGGACTTCGTGCAGCAGCACGGCGGCATCATCGAGTTCGAATCACGCCCCGGGCATACGGAATTCCGCCTGGTACTGCCCATGGAGCCCGCATGAAACCCGTCTGGATAGTCGACGACGACCAAGCCATCCGCTGGGTGCTGGAAAAAGCCCTGGCGCGCGCCGGCATCAGCACCCGCACCTTTTCCCAGGCGCCCGAAGTCCTGCGCGCCCTGGCCAGCGAAACCCCGGTCGCCCTGGTGTCCGACATACGCATGCCGGGCGGCAGCGGCCTGGACCTGCTGCGCCAGATCAAGGAGCAGCACCCGGCGCTGCCGGTCATCGTCATGACCGCCTTCGCCGACCTGGACAGCACGGTGTCGGCCTTCCAGGGCGGCGCCTTCGACTACCTGGCCAAGCCCTTCGACGTGAACGAGGCGGTGGCGCTGATCCAGCGCGCCGCCAAGGACACCGCCGCGGCCGAGGAGCCGGAGCCGGCCGCCGAGCCCGTGCCGGTCACCGAGCGCTGGATGATGACCCAGTCCTCGTCCACCGCCATGCAGGAAGTCTTCCGCGCCATCGGCCGCCTGGCGCAGTCGCGCGTCACCGTGCTGATCACCGGCGAGTCCGGCACCGGCAAGGAGCTGGTCGCGCGCGCCCTGCACGGCCACGGCGCGCGTGCGGGCGGCCCCTTCGTGGCGCTGAACGCCGCGGCCATCCCGCGCGACCTGCTGGAGGCCGAGCTGTTCGGCCACGAGCGCGGCGCCTTCACCGGCGCCAACACGCTGCGCCGCGGCCGCTTCGAGGAAGCGCACGGCGGCACGCTGTTCCTGGACGAGATCGGCGACATGCCGCTGGAGCTGCAGACGCGCCTGCTGCGCGTGCTGGCCGAGGGCAGCTTCTACCGCGTGGGCGGCTCGCAGCCGGTGCGCGTGGACGTGCGCATCGTCGCCGCCACCCACCAGCCGCTGGAGCAGCGCGTGCAGCAGGGCCTGTTCCGCGAGGACCTGTTCCACCGCCTGAACGTCATCCGCCTGCGCCTGCCGCCGCTGCGCGAGCGGCGCGAGGACATCCCGGCCCTGGCCAACCATTTCCTGGCCGCCAGCGCCCGCGCGCTGGGCGTGCCGGTCAAGCGCCTGACCCCGGACGCGCTGGCCGCGCTGGTGCGCTTCGACTTCCAGGGCAACGTGCGCCAGCTGGAGAACTTCTGCCACTGGCTGACGGTGATGGCGCCGGGCCAGACCATAGACCGCAACGACCTGCCGCCCGAGGTGCGCGCGGCCGAGCAAAGCACGCCCGCGCCCGGGCGCAGCGCCGAGCCGGCCCCCGCCGACTGGCAGGAGGCCCTGCTGCGCGACGCCCAGAACCGCCTGGCGCGCGGCGAGCCGGCCATCATGGCGACGCTGACCCGGCACTTCGAGCGCATCCTGCTGCAGACCGCCCTGGACGCCTGCCGCGGCCGCCGCGTCGAGGCGGCCACGCGGCTGGGAATAGGGCGCAACACCATCACCCGCAAGCTGCGCGAGCTGGGGATGGAAGAGGACTGAGCGCGCGGTGGCCCAGGCTATGCCCCCGGGCCTTGCCGGCCACTAGTCCGGGGCGTGGCCTGCCGCGGCGCCGACGGGCCCTAGTCTTTTTCCGGCTGTTCGCCCAGCAGCCGCTGGCACAGCCGTTCCGACTGCAGCCGGCCCAGCCACCATTTCAGCGCCTCGCCCTGCACGGGCGGGCGCCAGGCGTAGACCAGCTGTTCCTCCAGCGGCACGCCGTCGCCGGTGGCCAACTCCACCAGCACCCCGCGCTCCAGGTAGGGCCGCGCCAGCGGCCGCGGCACGTAGCCGCAGCCCAGGCCGCGCGCCTGCGCATCGATCTTGGCCTGCATGTCCGGCATCACCAGCATCTGCTGGCTGGCCAGCAGGCCGCGCGTGAGCGGGGCCAGGTGGTGCGTGGTGTCGGCCACGGCCACCGCGCAGTGCGCGGCGATGTCGCTTGCCGCCAGCGGCTGGGCGGCCTGCGCCAGCGGGTGGTGCGGCGCCACGCAGAAGGCGAAGCCCATGCGCCCCAGCGGCCGGGCCTGGAAGCCGCCCGACGGCGCGCTGGGGCCGTCGGCGCCGATGACCAGGTCGGCGCGCGCGCTGGCCAGCGCGTCCCAGTTGCCGCTGAGCACTTCGATGGAAAAGCGCAGCCGGGTATGGCTGGCCAGCGCGTGGAAGTCGGCGATCACGTCGTACAGCGGCGCCCAGGGCAGCACGGCGCTGACGGCGATGCGCAGCTCCGGCTCCCAGCCGGTGGCCACGCGCCGCACCCGGTTGGCCAGCTCGTCCAGCGAATGCAGCAGCAGCCGGCCCTCGCGCAGCAGCTCGGCGCCGGCCGGGGTCAGCACCGCGCGGTGGCCGCTGCGGTCGAACAGCAGCACGTCCAGGTCGTCCTCCAGCCGCCGCACGGCGTAGGTGATGGCCGAAGGCACTTTGTCCAGCTCCCGGGCGGCGCGCGCGAAGCTGCCGTGCCGGGCGATGGCGTCCACCATGAGCAGGGTTTCGGGAGTCAGGGTGCGCATGGCATTCCCCTAAGTTCAGTGAATTTTTCTGAATGATATCTTCAAGGCAGTTCAGCTGCCAGGCTGCCCGCACGGCGCAGAATCCCATACATCGTTCACATCCACACAATGGGAGTACGCCATGATCACCCTGCGACGCAGCGCCGAACGCGGCTACGCCGACCACGGTTGGCTGCAAAGCCACCACACCTTTTCCTTCGCCAACTACTACGACCCCGAGCACATGGGCTACGGCCCGCTGCGCGTGATCAACGACGACCGCATCGCCCCGGGCCGCGGCTTCGGCGCGCACGGCCACCGCGACATGGAAATCATCACCTATGTGCTGGACGGCGCCGTCGCCCACCGCGACAGCATGGGCAACGGCTCGACCATCCGGCCGGGCAACGTGCAGCGCATGAGCGCGGGCCGCGGCGTGCAGCACTCGGAGTTCAACCCCTCGCGCGAAGCGGGCACGCACCTGCTGCAGATCTGGATCGAGCCCGACGTGCGCGGCATCACGCCCGAGTACGAGGAGCTGCGGCTGGACGACGCCGACAAGCGCGGCCGGCTGCGCCAGGTGGTGTCGCCCGACGGCGCCGGCGGATCGATGCGCATCCACCAGGACGCGCGCCTGTACGCCGGCCTGTTCGACGGCGCCGAGCGCGCCGTGCACGAGCTGGCCGAGGGCCGGCGCGCCTGGGTGCACGTGGCCCGCGGCCGCATCGCGGTCAACGGCCAGGCGCTGGAGGCGGGCGACGCCGTGGCCGTCGAAGGCGAGGCGCAGGTGGTGCTGGAGCAGGGCGAGCAGGCGGAAGTCCTGCTGTTCGACCTGGGGTGAGTCCCCCCCTACGCGCTTACGCGCGCCCCCAGGGGCGGCACTGGCGGACCGGCAAGCCGGCTCCGCCGTGCCCCGGATCGGGCGCCACCGGCCCGGCAATGACCTCGGGCGCCGGCCCGGTTTACCATCGGCGGGCAGCCGATCCTCTTTTCTGGAAACACAGCCATGACGCTCTCCGCATCCGATTCCGGCCCCGTCGAGGTTGTCGTCGTTCCCCGCACCAGCGACCTGGGCGACGGCTTCAGCGTGCGCCGCGCGCTGCCCTCGGCCCAGCGCCGCATGGTCGGCCCCTTCGTGTTCCTGGACCACATGGGCCCGGTGCGCTTCGAGGCCGGCCACGGCCTGGACGTGCGGCCGCACCCGCACATCGGCCTGGCCACCGTGACCTACCTGCACGAAGGCGCCATCGACCACCGCGACAGCGTGGGCAGCATCCAGACCATCCATCCCGGCGACGTCAACTGGATGACGGCCGGGCAGGGCATCGTCCACTCCGAGCGCACCGGCGCGGCCAGCCGCGCGCAGGGGCAGTCCCTGGCCGGCCTGCAGATGTGGGTGGGCCTGCCGCAGGCGCACGAGGAAACCCGGCCGCGCTTCGACCACTACCCCGGCGGCAGCCTGCCCGAGCTGGAAGGCGAGGGCGTCTGTGCGCGCGTGGTGGCGGGCTCGCTGTTCGGCCGCGCCTCGCCGGTGGCGACCCTGTCGGACCTGTTCTTCGCCGACGCGACGCTGCAGCCGGGCGCGCGCCTGACCGTGCCGGCCGAGCATGAAGAGCGCGCCGTCTACCTGTCCGCGGGCGAGCTGGAGATCGCCGGCCAGCGCTACGAGCCCGGCCGGCTGATCGTGCTGGCCCCCGGGCAGGCCGTGGACCTGCTGGCTCCGGCCGGCGCGCGGCTGGCGCTGTTGGGCGGCGAGCCGCTGGACGGCCCGCGCTACGTGTGGTGGAACTTCGTCTCCAGCAGCCGCGAGCGCATCGAGCAGGCCAAGGAAGACTGGCGGCGCGAGCGCTTCGGCGTGTCCGTGCCCGGCGAGACGGAATTCATCCCGCTGCCGCCGCCGCGTTCCTGAGCGGCTAGCGCCCCCGCGCGAAGACGCCTTCGCGCTGCTCCACCAGCGCCTCGCGGCGGATGAAGTCGCGCACGAAGTCGTCGGCCGGGTGGTGGTGCAGGTTGTAGGGCGTATCCCATTGCGCGATGCGCCCGCCCGCCATCACGCCGATGTGGTCGGCGATGGCGAAGGCCTCGGCCTGGTTGTGCGTGACCAGGATGGCGGTGTGGCCGGTGGACTTCAGGATGTCGCGCACCTCGAAGGCCAGGCGCTCGCGCGTGTCCACGTCCAGGTTGGAGAAGGGCTCGTCGAGCAGCAGCACGTCGGGCGCGGGCGCCAGGGCGCGCGCCAGCGCCACGCGCTGCTGCATGCCGCCGGACAGCTCGTGCGGGTAGTCGTCGGCAGCGTCGCGCAGGCCGACCAGCTCCAGCATCTCCGCCACCCGGCGCGCGCGCGCGGCCTTGTCCAGCCGGCGCAGGCCGAAGGCGACGTTGGCGGCTACGGACAGATGCGGGAACAGGGCGTAGTCCTGGAACATCATGCCGATGCGGCGCTGCTCCGGCAGCACCTGCACCTCGGGCGAGGACAGGACCGCGCCGTCCAGCCGTATGCTGCCCGCGCGCACCGGCTCGAAGCCGGCGATGGCGCGCAGCACCGTGGTCTTGCCGCAGCCCGAGGCGCCCAGCAGGCTGCCGATGCCGCCGCGCTCCAGCGCGAGCGACAGGTCGTCCACGACGGTGTGCAGCCCGTGCGGCGTGTCGTAGCCCAGGCGGATGTGGTCGAGTTCCAGGTGCGCGGTCGCGGCGTTCGGTGCGGTCACGGCGTTCGGTATTCCTTCTGCGGTTCGGGGTCCTGCGCGGCGGCCGCGCGCGCGCCCGGCCGGGCCTGGCGCTGCCCCATCTTCAGGTCGGTGCGGGCCAGCAGCACCACCGGCAGCAGGCCGGCCAGCACGATGCCCAGCGCGGCGACCGCGCCTTCCTCGTAGGTGCCGCGGGCGGCCTCGGCGTACAGCCAGGTCGCCAGCGTGTCGAAGTTCATGGGCCGTAGCAGCAGCGTGGCCGGCAACTCCTTCATGGCGTCGACGAAGACCAGCAGGGCGCTGGCGGCCAGCGCCGGGCGCAACAGCGGCAGGTGCACGCGCCGCAGGGTGCCCGAGCCGGTCTCGCCCAGCAGGCGCGAGGCCTGTTCCAGCGAGGGCGGGATGCGCGACAGGCCGGCTTCCAGGGCGCCCGTCGAAATGGCCAGGAAGCGCAGGGTATAGGCGATCACCAGCGCGGTGCTGGAGCCCATCAGCAGCAGGCCGGGTGCGTGGCCGGTCAGCGCTTCCAGCACGCCGCCCAGGCCGCGGTCGATCAGCACGAAGGGCAGCAGCAGGCCGATGGCCAGCACCGTGCCGGGCACGGCGTAGCCCAGGCTGGCGATGCGCGCGCAGGCGCGGCCCGGTTGCGGGCGCGAGCTCTCGCGCATGGCGCGCCCGGCCCAGGCCACGGCCAGCCCGCAGGCCAGCGTCACCGCCGTGGCGGCCGCGGCGATGCCCACCGTATTGGCGGCGCCGGCCAGCAGCTGGTCCGATACGCCGCCGACCAGGTGCAGGCGCTTCCAGGTCTCCACCGCCAGGTACAGCGCCGGCGCGACGAAGCCCACCAACACCGGCACCCAGCCCAGCAGCACCGCCGCCCACGCGGCCGCGCCGCGCAGCCGCCGCGGCTGCATGGGCCGCATGCGCTGCGTGCTGGCGTAGCGCTGGCGCTTGCGGCCATGGCGCTCCAGCAGGATGAGCGCCACCACGATGGCCAGCATGGTCAGGGCGATCTGCGCCGCGCCGGCCAGGTCGCTGCGCGTGACCCAGGTGGTGTAGACCGACACGGTGAGCGTCTGCACGCCCAGGAATTCCGAGGCGCCGATGTCGTTCAAGGTTTCCAGCAGCGCCAGGCTCACGCCCACGGCGATGGCCGGGCGCGCCAGCGGCAGCGCCACGCGCCAGAACACGCCGTAGCGGCCGGTGCCCAGCGTGCGGGCGGCCTCCAGCAGGCTGGCGGCCTGGGTCGAGAACATCACCCGCGTGCTCAGGTAGACGTAGGGGTAGAGCACGAAGCCCAGCACGAACACCGCCCCCGGCAGCGAGCGCAGGTCGGGCAGGCGGAACTGGCGCGGGCTGTCGTAGCCGAGCAAGTCGCGCAGCAGCGTCTGGACCGGGCCGATGGGGTGCAGCAGGTCCAGGTAGGCGAAGGCGATGATGTAGGTGGGCACCGCCAGCGGCAGCAGCAGCGCCCAGCCCAGCACGCCGCGGGAGGGGAAGTCGTAGGCCGACACCAGCCAGGCGCTGCCGGTGCCCAGCAGCGTCACCAGCACGCCCACGCCGGCCAGCAGCAGGGCGGTATTGGCCAGCGCCTGCGGCAGCACGAAGCGCGCCAGGTGCGCCCAGTGCGCCAGGCTGGCGTCCATCGCCGACCAGGCCAGCGAGGCCAGCGGCGCGACCACCGCCAGGGCGATCAGCGCCGCGGCCAGCATCCAGCCGCCGCCGCTTTCGGGCCGTCGGAAGCGGGGCAGGCGTCGGGCGAGGGCGAAGGAAAAGCTCATGCGGAAGAATCACGAACGGCCCGCGCCGGGAAGGGCGCGGGCCGTGGCAGGCGAAGCCGGTCGGCAGCCGGCGGGCGGTGCGGCGGCCTTTAGTTGTCGAAGCCGACCTTGTCGACGAGCTCGCTGGCCTGCTTGCGGTGCTTGGCGATCTCGGTGACGGGCAGGGGGTCGACTTCCAGCGGCCCGAAGCTGGCCACCACCGGGTCGAGCTCCACGCCCTTGCGGATCGGGTATTCGTAGTTGGCCTTGGCGTACAGGCTCTGGGCTTCTTCGGAGACCAGGTATTCCAGCAGGCCGACGGCGTTGTCGCGGTTGGGCGCATGGCGCGCCACGGCCGCGCCGCTGACGTTGACGTGGGTGCCCTTGCTCTTGCCGAAGGTCGGGCGGATCACCTTGATGGCGTCGCCCCACTTGCGCGCGTCGGTGCCGGGCTCGGCGTTCTTCATGTGGCCGACGTAGTAGGCGTTGGCGATGCCGATGTCGCAGATCGCGCCCAGGATGTCGCGCGCCACGTCGCGGTCGCCGCCGGCCGCCTTGCGCGCCAGGTTGGCCTTGACGCCGCGCAGCCACTGCTCGGTGGCCTCGGCGCCGTCGTGCGAGATCATGGCCGCGATCAGCGCCGTGTTGTAGGGGTGCTGGCCGGAGCGGATGCAGACCTTGCCTTTCCATTTGGGATCGGCCAGCTCTTCGTAGCTGAAGGCCTTCAGGTCCAGGTCGTTGGCCACGTACAGCACGCGGTCGCGCAGCGACAGGGCGTACCAGCTGCCGTCGCTGCCGCGCAGGTTGGCCGGGATCACTTCTTCCAGCGTCCTGGATTGCACGGGCTGGGTCACGCCGGCCTCGACCAGGTCGATCAGGTTGCCGATGTCCACGGTCATCAGCACGTCGGCGGGCGACTTGTCGCCCTCGGCCTTGACGCGCTCGATCAGGCCGTCCTTGACGAACACCGTGTTGACCTTGACGCCGCTCTTCTTGGTGTAGGCGTCCAGCAGGGGCTGGATCAGCTTGGGCTCGCGCGTGGTGTAGAGGCTGACTTCGCCGGCCGCCAGGGCGTTGCCGCCCAGGGTGGCGGCCGCGGCCAGCGCGAGCGCGCGCAGCGCCGACAGGCTGAATGGGGTGCGTTTCATGGTGATGGACTCCCGCGAGGATGGGCGCTGCCGCACGCCTTCCGCGAGTCGGCGTGCGGCAGCGCAGAAAACGCAAATGAGAATGATCCCGGATAGGCTGCGAACGATAGCAGGAACGGCAATGCCTTTCAACTTGCAGTAAGAACGAAGGCGCGGTCGGGGAGGACGGGTACGCGGAATTGGGGACGCGCCACCGGCCCGGCCGCAAGGCGCAGCACGGGAAAATAGGGGACGGGCGCTGCAAAGGTCGGACGGCGTGCGCGCGCCTGCGGTTTACGCTATTAGCTTATGACTTAAAGCAATGATAACGAGATCGTTTCTCAATGATTCGCTGCAGGCATTAAACTAAGCGTTTTCCACGATTGCGCCGGCCTCGCGGACTTGCGGTTTTCCGGCGCCGATAAGTTTCCGTCATGGCAGCCTTCAATACCGAGCGCGTCCTGAGCGTGCACCACTGGAACGACACCCTGTTTTCCTTCACCACCACCCGCGACGCGGCGCTGCGCTTCCACAACGGCCATTTCGTCATGATCGGCCTGGAAGTCGAGGGCAAGCCGCTGATGCGCGCCTACAGCATCGCCAGCGCCAACTACGAGGAAAACCTCGAATTCCTGAGCATCAAGGTGCCCGATGGCCCGCTCACTTCGCGCCTGCAGCACCTGAAGGTGGGCGACAGCCTGCTGGTCAGCAAGAAGCCGGTCGGCACCCTGGTGGTCGACGACCTCAAGCCCGGCAAGCGGCTCTACCTGTTCGGCACCGGCACCGGCCTGGCGCCCTTCATGAGCATCATCAAGGACCCGGAAGTCTACGAACGCTTCGAGCACATCATCCTGGTGCACGGCGTGCGCTGGGTCAGCGAGCTCGCCTACGCCGACTTCATCGAGAACCAGCTGCCGGCCAACGAGTTCTTCGGCGACGTGGTGCGCGACAAGCTGATCTACTACCCCACGGTCACGCGCGAGGAATTCCGCAACCGCGGCCGCATCACCGAGCTCATCGAGAACGGCAAGCTGTGCGCCGACATCGGCCTGCCGCAGATCGACCCCGAGCACGACCGCGCCATGCTTTGCGGCAGCCCCCACATGCTGGCCGACATCTCCCGCCTGCTGGACGAGCGCGGCTTCGTGGTCTCGCCCGGGGTGGGCGAGCCCGGCGACTACGTGGTCGAGCGCGCCTTCGTCGAGAAGTAAGCAGTAAGCGCGATCGCGGCGCGGTCGCCGCCGCGCGCCGCCGTGACGCCGTGACGGGCCCGCCTTGCGGGCCCGTTTCCATTTGCCCGGCGCGCAGGGCGAGGGCGCTCGCGGCAGCGCCGGGCGCATCCGCGCGCTTTTCGCGCCCACCCGGCTTTCGCTCTGGCCTATTGATGATTAAACTCCGATAGCATCGCACGCGCTTTTCCAGCCGCGACTTCCCCGCCATCCAAGGATTCCCCATGAGCAAGCAGATCATCCACACCGACAGCGCGCCCGCCGCGGTGGGCCCGTATTCCCAGGCCGTGGCCGCGCCGGCCGGCAAGAAGACGGTCTACCTGTCGGGCCAGATCGGCCTGAAGCCGGGCACCGGCGAACTCGAAACGGAAAGCTTCGACGCCCAGGTGCGCCAGGCCTTCGCCAACCTGGCTGCGGTGGTGCAGGCCGCCGGCGGCACGCTGGACGACATCGTCAAGCTCACGCTCTTCCTGACCGACCTGGACAACTTCACCACCGTCAACGCCATCATGGCCGAGATCATCCCCGAGCCCTTCCCGGCGCGCTCCACCCTGGGCGTGTCCAGCCTGCCCAAGGGCGCGCAGTTCGAAGTGGAAGCCGTGCTGGCGATCTGACGGCTCCAGCGCCCGGCACCGCGCCGTTTTCCCCTACCGCGCCGCCCCCGGCCATGGCCGCCCGAGCCACAGCCCGTCCCGCCGCGTCAAAGACCGCCGGCGTATCCGACGCCGCCGGCGCCACCGAGCGCAGGATGCGCCGCCTGGGCCTGTCCCGCCCCATGGATTTCGTCCTGCACCTGCCCCTGCGCTACGAGGACGAGACCCGCATCACCCCCATCGCCGCGCTGCGCGCCGGCACCTGGGCCCAGGTCGAGGGCGAGATCACGCGCAGCGAGATCGCTTTCCGCCCGCGCCGCCAGCTGCTCGCGGCCATCGCCGACGACGGCGGCGAGCTGGCCCTGCGCTGGCTCAACTTCTATCCCAGCCAGCAGAAGCAGCTGCAGGTGGGCCGGCGCCTGCGCGCGCGCGGCGAAGTGCGCGGCGGCGGCCTGTTCGGCCTGGAAATGGTCCACCCGCGCATGACCGCGGCCGAGGCGCCTTTGCCCGCCGCGCTCACGCCCGTCTACCCCACCACCGAAGGCCTGCCGCAGCCCACGCTGCGGCGCGCCATCGCCCAGGCCCTGGACCAGGCGGACCTGGGCGAGGTGCTGCCGCAGTCCCTGCTGGACGCCTACGGCCTGATGCCTTTCGCGCAGGCGATCCGCACGCTGCACGCGCCCGAGCCGGGCGTGTCCGAGGCCGACCTGGTCGAGCACGCCCACCCGGCCTGGGTGCGCATCAAGTTCGACGAGCTGCTGGCGCAGCAGCTGTCGCTGGCCGCCGCGCGCGCCGCGCGCATGGAAAAGCGCGCGCTGCCGCTGCCGCGCGAAGGGCCGGCGGCCGGGCTGGTCGGGCGCCTGCTGGACAGCCTGCCGTTTCGCCTGACCGGCGCGCAGATGCGCGCGGCCGGCGAGATCGCCGCCGACCTGGAGCGCAGCCACCCCATGCACCGCCTGCTGCAAGGCGACGTGGGCAGCGGCAAGACCGTGGTGGCGGCCATCGCCGCCGCCCAGGCCATAGGCTGCGGCAAGCAGGTGGCCCTGATGGCGCCCACCGAGATCCTGGCCGAGCAGCATTTCCGCAAGCTCGCCCAGTGGCTGGAACCCCTGGGCGTGGCCACCGCCTGGCTGACCGGCAGCCTGCCGGCGCGCGCCAAGCGCGAGGCGGCCGCGCGCGTGGCCGCCGGCCAGGCGCAGCTTGCGGTGGGCACCCAGGCGCTGATCCAGGAGCAGGTCGAGTTCGCCGCCCTGGGGCTGATCGTGGTCGACGAGCAGCACCGCTTCGGCGTCGGCCAGCGCCTGTCGCTCAGCCGCAAGGGCGAGGCGCCCGAGGGCGGCGCCGTGCCGCACCAGCTCAACATGAGCGCCACGCCCATCCCGCGCACCCTGGCCATGACTTTCTTCGCCGACCTGGACGTCTCGGTCATCGACGAGCTGCCGCCCGGGCGCACGCCGGTCCTCACCAAGCTGGTGTCCGACAACCGCCGCGAGGAAGTCATCGCGCGCATCGCCCAGGCCGCCCGCCAGGGCCGCCAGGCCTACTGGGTCTGTCCGCTGGTCGAGGAGAGCGAGGCGTTGGAATTGCAGACCGCCGTGGACACCCACCAGGTCCTGCAGGCCGAGCTGCCCGACCTGCGCGTGGGCCTGGTGCACGGCCGCCTGTCGCCGGCCGAGAAGGCCGCGGTGATGGACGCCTTCCGCGCCGGCGAGCTGGACCTGCTGGTGGCCACCACCGTCATCGAGGTCGGCGTGGACGTGCCCAACGCCTCGCTGATGGTGATCGAGCACGCCGAGCGCTTCGGCCTGGCCCAATTGCACCAGCTGCGCGGCCGGGTAGGGCGGGGCACGGCCGAATCGGTCTGCGTGCTGCTCTACCAGGGGCCGCTGTCGCAGGTGGCGCGCCAGCGCCTGCGCGCCATGTACGAGACCAACGACGGCTTCGAGATCGCCCGGCGCGACCTGGAGCTGCGCGGCCCCGGCGAGTTCCTGGGCGTGCGCCAGTCGGGCCTGGCGCTGCTGCGCTTCGCCGACCTGCAGACCGATGCGCGGGTGGCCGAACAGGCGCGCGAAGCGGCCGCGCTGCTGCGCCGGGACCACCCGCAGGCCGCCGCCGCCCACCTGGACCGCTGGCTGCGCGGCCGAGAAGACTACCTCCGCACGTGATGTTCCGCCAACCGACCTTTCCCGCTCCCGACCGGATAGCGCCATGACCCTGACCGAGCTCAAGTACATCGTCGCGGTGGCCCGCGAGCGCCATTTCGGGCGCGCCGCGGAAGCCTGTTTCGTCAGCCAGCCCACGCTGTCGGTGGCCATCCGCAAGCTGGAGGACGAGCTGGGCGTCACGCTGTTCGAGCGCGGCGGCTCCGAGGTGGGCGTCACGCCCATCGGCCAGCGCGTGGTCGCCCAGGCCCAGAAGGTGCTGGAGGAGAGCGCCAACCTGAAGGAGATCGCCCGCCAGGGCCACGACCCGCTGGCCGGCCCGCTGCGCGTGGGCGTGATCCACACCATCGGCCCCTACCTGCTGCCGCGCCTGGTGCCGGCGCAGATCGCGCGCACCCCGCAGATGCCGCTGCTGCTGCAGGAGAACTTCACCGTGCGGCTGGTCGAGCTGCTGCGCCAGGGCGAGATCGACTGCGCCATCATGGCCCTGCCGCTGCCCGAGGCCGGCCTGGTCACCCGGCCGCTGTACGACGAGCCCTTCATGGTCGCCGTCCCGCGCGACCACCCCTGGGCCGGGCGCGAGCGCATCGACGCGCGCGACCTGAAGCAGCAGACCATGCTGCTGCTGGGCAGCGGCCATTGCTTCCGCGACCAGGTGCTGGAAGTCTGCCCCGAGCTGTCGCGCTTCTCCGCGGCCAGCGACGGCATCCAGCGCACCTTCGAGGGCTCGTCGCTGGAGACCATCCGCCACATGGTGGCCGCCGGCATCGGCATCACCGTGCTGCCGGTGACTTCCGTGCCGCCCGACACCGGCCGGGACGGGCTGCTGCGCTACGTGCCCTTCGAGGACCCGGTGCCCGACCGCCGCGTGGTGCTGGCCTGGCGCAAGAGCTTCCCGCGGCTGGCGGCCATCGACGCGCTGGCGCAGGCGGTCTATGCCTGCGGCCTGCCGGGCGTGAAGATGCTGCAGGGCCTGGGCGCGGCCCGGCAGCAGGACTCGGCCCAGCCCGCTTGAGGACCGGCGCGGCTTGATCCCGGTCACGCCGCAGGGCCCTGAAACCGCGCCTTTCCGGGCTTCCTGGTGGTATCCTTAGCCAGTGTCCACTTGACAGGAGTCGGCAATGGCCAAGACCGCAAAAAGCGAAGCATCGGTTCCCCGCATCAACATCGGCATCTCCGAAAAGGACCGTGCCGCCATCTGTGGCGAACTGGCCAAGATGCTGGCCGATTCCTACACGCTGTACCTGATGACGCACAACTTCCACTGGAACGTCACCGGCCCGCTGTTCAATACGCTGCACCTCATGTTCATGACGCAGTACACCGAGGAATGGAACGCGCTGGACAGCATCGCCGAGCGCATGCGCGCCCTGGGCCACTACGCGCCCGGCACCTACCGCGAATACGCCAAGCTGTCCTCCATCAAGGAACCCACCGAAATCCCGGAAGCGCTGGAAATGGTGCGCCTGCTGGTCAAGGGCAACGAAGCCGTCGCCAACACCGCGCGCGCGGCCTTCGACAAGGCCGACGCGGCCAACGACCAGCCCACCGCCGACCTGCTCACCCAGCGCCTGGACATCCACGAGAAGAACGCCTGGATGTTGCGCAGCCTGCTGCAGTAGCGGCAAGCCGCGCGGCCGCCCGAGGGCGCGCCGGCGCGGGCTGTTCAAGGGACGCCTCCGGGCGTCCCGCTTTCATCGGGGCCCATGAAAATCCTGCTCATCGGCAAGACCGGCCGGATCGGCTTCGAGCTGCAGCGCAGCCTGGCGCTGCTGGGCGAGGTGGCCGCGCCCGACCGGGCCGGCTGCGACCTGGCCCGCCCCGACACCCTGCGGGCCGCCATCCGGGCCGAGCGCCCCGACGCCATCGTCAACGCCGCGGCCTATACGGCCGTGGACGAGGCCGAGCGGCAGCCCGCCCTGGCCATGCGGCTCAACGCCGAAGGGCCGGGCAGCCTGGCCGCCGAGGCCCGCGCCGCCGGCGCCCTGCTGGTGCACTATTCCACCGACTACGTGTTCGACGGCCGCAAGGACGGCGCCTACCTGGAGGACGACGAGGCCTTGCCCGTCAACGCCTACGGCCGCAGCAAGCTGGCCGGCGAGCAGGCGGTCCGCCAGGCCGGCGGGCGGCACCTGATCCTGCGCACCAGCTGGGTACACGGGGCTTTCGGCGGCAATTTCCTGAAGACCGTGCTCGCGCTGATGCGCGAGCGCGAAAGCCTGGACGTGGTGGCGGACCAGCGCGGCGCGCCCACCCCGGCCGCCCTGGTGGCCGACGCGACGGCCTGGATCCTGGCCGCCTATGCCCGAGCGGGCGCGCGCCGCGCCGCGGATTTCCCTTTCGGCACCTACCATCTGGCGGCCTCGGGCAGCACGACCTGGCACGGCTACGCCGTCCTGGCCGCCCGGCTGGCCCGCCAGGCCGGCATGGCCCTGCGCACCGCGCCGCAGGACATCCGCCCCGTCCCGGCATCGGCCAGCCCGCGCCCGGCGGTTCGGCCGGCCAATTCCCGCCTGGACACCGCCCGGCTGCGCCGCGCCTTCGGCCTGGCTCTGCCCGACTGGCAGGCGGGCGTGGAGCAGGCGGTGCGGCTGATCGCGCAGCAGTGGGGAGAACGGGCGCAGGAGACGGCGCGCGAAGCAAGGCCGGAACGAGCGGGCGATTCCCCGCAGGGGCAGGGGGCCGGACTGGCGCAGGACCGGACGCATGGGCAGGCGCAGCCGGGCAGCGCGTCGGAGCCTGGACAATGAAGATCCTCGATACGGATTTCGCCGACGTCAAGCTCATCGAGCCCGACGTGTTCGAGGACGCGCGCGGCTTCTTCTACGAAAGCTTCAACCAGGCCCGCTTCGAGCAGGCCCTGGGCCTGCGTGCCGAATTCGTGCAGGACAACCATTCGCGCTCGGCCCGCGGCGTGCTGCGCGGCCTGCACTACCAGCTGCCGCCGCGCGCCCAGGGCAAGCTGGTGCGGGTGGCCGCAGGCGAAATCTACGACGTGGTGGTCGACCTGCGGCGCAGCTCGCCCACCTTCGGCCGCTGGTCGGGCGTGCGCCTGTCGGCCGACAACAAACGCCAGCTGTGGATCCCGCCCGGCTACGCCCACGCCTTCCTGGCGCTGTCGGAGCAGGCCGAGGTCCTGTACAAGACCACGGACTACTGGTGCGCCGAGCGCGAGCGCACGATCGCCTGGAACGACCCCGCCCTGGCCATCGCCTGGCCGCCGGGCATCGTCCCCGTCCTGTCCGACAAGGACGGCCGGGCGGGGCGGCTGG
>Ga0182746_1001506_pt1 | contig 20821 bp, 19 predicted proteins | sample eDN3rd30CBELigOP_FD_128881 | JGI IMG/M metagenome (GOLD analysis project Ga0182746, IMG submission 128881) | Enriched Organic Plus compost microbial communities from Emeryville, California, USA - eDNA 3rd pass 30_C BE-Lig OP (version 2) (version 2) ... | reverse complement strand
CGTGCGCCCGTCACCGCGCAGCTTGTCAGGTCAAGGCCAAAGCCCAGCTCGTCGAGCAGGCGCATTTCCCAATGCAGATAGACCTCGGCCCAGTCACTGCCCGCGTCGATCAGGTCAAGCAAAGCCTCGGTCGCATCGGCAAGCCGGGGATGAGGGTCGCGTTCGGGCAGGGCATAGGCAAGCAGGGCCGTGACCGCATTCACCCCGGCCAGTGCATCGGCCCCGTTCAGCAGGCCCGGCCTCGCCCGCGCGGGTTCGACGCTGAAAGTGCCCAGCTGATCCTCTAGCCGGGCGCGCCAGCGCAGGCTGATGCGGTTGCCCGGTTGCAGCATTGCGGCGCGGCGTGCACTCGCCCCGCCCGGCACAAGGCCCCGGATCAGCCCTGCCTCACGCGTCAGCACGGTCAGGATCACGGCATTTTCGCCGTGCCTTTGCTGTGTCATCACGCTGGCTTCGCCGCTCCATTCCATCATGCCGCCTTTCCTTCTGCGCTACCCTGCCGCAATCTGGGGGCGACTAACAAGGAGACAGGCATGTTGAAACCGTGGATCGAGGCTCAGGCCCGGCTGGTCGAGGTGGCGGCGGGGCGTGCGCCCGCGGATCTGGTGATCCGGGGCGGAAAATGGGTCAACGTCCACACGCGCGAGGTGATCCCCGATACTGATATTGCCGTGGCCGATGGGCGGGTGGCCTATGTCGGCCCCGACGCAAGCCCCTCGATCGGGCCCGGAACACAGGTGATCGGGGCCGGTGGGCGATTCATGGTGCCGGGGCTTATCGACGCCCATATGCATGTCGAATCGGGGATGCTGACGCCTGCGGGCTTTGCCGCAGCAGTGATCCCGCATGGTACGACAACGATTTTCCACGACCCGCACGAGATCGCCAATGTGCTGGGTCTGGAAGGTGTGCGGCTGATGCGCGACGAATCGCTGTTGCAGCCGATCAGCATGTTCACCCAGATGCCAAGCTGCGCGCCCTCGGCTCCGGGGCTTGAGACGACGGGCCAGCCGATTACCGAAGGTGAGGTCGCGCAGGCGATGGGATGGGAAGGCATCATCGGTCTGGGCGAGATGATGAACTTTCCCGGTGTCGCCTCGGGCGACCGGCAGATGCTGGCCGAGATCGCCGCCACCCGCGCCGCCGGCAAGACGGTTGGCGGCCATTACGCCAGCCCCGATCTGGGCCGGCCCTTTCATGCCTATGTCGCGGGCGGCGCCAATGACGATCACGAGACGACGACCGAGGCGCAGGGGATCGCCCGCGTGCGTCAGGGTATGGGATGCATGATGCGGCTTGGCTCGGCCTGGTATGATGTGGAAAGCCAGATCACCGCGATCACTGAAAAGGGACTGGATCCACGCTTTTTCATCCTGTGCACCGATGACAGCCATTCCGGCACGCTGGTAAACGACGGGCATATGAACCGGGTTGTGCGCCATGCGATTGATTGCGGCTGCGACCCCCTGATCGCCATCCAGATGGCGACCATCAACAGCGCCAGCCACTTCGGTCTGGAGCGTGAACTGGGCAGTATCACCCCCGGACGTCGGGCGGATGTGATCCTGACCTCGGACCTGCACAGCCTGCCGGTCGAGGCGGTGATTGCGCAAGGGCAGCTGGTCGCCGAAGACGGCCGCCTGCTGGTTGACTGCCCGCGCATCGACTGGCCCGAGACAGCGCGCCAATCGGTGCATCTGGGCAAGACCATCGCGGCTGCAGATTTTGAGGCCCGCGCCCAGGGCGACAGCGCCCTTGTCCGCGTGATCGGCGTGGTCGAAAATCAGGCCCCGACCCGCGCGTTGACCGCCGAACTGCCGATCCGCGAAGGGGTGATCGAGCCAGAGGGCGGGACCTGTCACATCGCGCTGGTCGAGCGTCATCGCGGCACCGGCGGGGTGGTGAACGGGTTTGTCTCGGGCTTTGGCTATCAGGGACGGATGGCGGTGGCCTCGACCGTGGCGCATGACAGCCATCACATGATCGTCGTCGGCACATGCCGCGAGAACATGGCGGCGGCGGCCAATCATCTGGCCCGCATCGGCGGCGGCGTCACGGTGTTCCGCGACGGTGCCGAGCTGGCAAGCGTGGCCTTGCCCATCGCCGGCCTCATGTCCGACCGTCCAGCGCCCGAAATGGCCGATGCCGCGCAAGGGATCGTCAAGGCCATGCAGGATTGCGGCTGCACGTTGAACAACGCCTATATGCAGCATTCGCTGCTGGCGCTGGTGGTGATCCCCGAGCTGCGGATCTCGGACCTTGGGATTGTGGATGTCACCCGTTTTGAGCTGGTCGATCTGGTGGTCGGCGATGCAGAGGCCAGCGCCTGGGCGGATGCAGACTGTGCTGACAAGTCTTGATGCCCGGTCGCGCCAGCAGGTCCTGACCCTGATGTCGCGGCTGGGAGAGGCTTTGGGTCCGGATCTGCTGGCGCTTTACCTGCATGGCTCGGCGGTTGCTCAGGGGCTTAGACCCAATAGTGACGTCGACCTGCTTGGCGTCCTGAAGCGCAGCCTGACCGAAAAGCAGCGCAGGGCATTGCTGTCATCCCTGCTGGATCTTTCGGCCAGCTATCCGGCCCCACCGGGTGGGCCGCGTTGTCTTGAGGTGATCTTTTTCGCCAAGCCTGACCTTGCCGGTCTGAGGTTTCACGCGCAGGTTGACTTTGTCTATGGCGAGTGGTTGCGCGATGGGTTCCGTGCGGGCAGGCTGCCCACTCCTGAAAGGGACGCGGAATATACGCTGATCCTTGCGCAGGCGCGGCAAGAGGCCCTGCCGCTGATCGGCCCCGAAGCCAACGCGCTGCTGCCCGAGGTTAAAGCAGATGCCATCCGGGTGGCGATGCGTGACTTGCTGCCGGGGCTGCTTTCGGCTCTGCAGGACGACACCCGGAATGTGCTTTTGACATTGGCGCGGATGTGGCGAACGGCCCGAACGGGGGATTTTCTTTCAAAAGACCGCGCGGCGGTTTGGGCGATCAGGCAGCTTGCCTCTGCTGATGCCGAAATGCTCGATCATGCCAGACGGGCTTATCTGGGCGAGGCTGCGGACGACTGGCGCGGACATTATGACATCGCGCACGATCTGGCCCAGCGGCTGGCGGACGAGGTGAAGGCCGCACTTTAGCGCGTCAGCTTTCGGTCAGATGCGAGGTGTCACCCTCGCGCGTGACTGCAAGGAATTGTGCCCGGCTGCGCAGGGCCTCGAACAATTCCGGGCCGGTGCCGGTCAGCCAGGCCTGGGCGCGCAATGCGCAAATCTCATCATAAAGCGCGGCGCGGCGGTCAGCGTCGAGATGGGCCGCGACCTCATCCAGCAGCAGGACCGGACTTTCCCCGGTCAGTGCCCGGGCATTGGCGAGGATCAGTGACAACAGCAGCGCCTTTTGCTCGCCGGTCGAGGACAGGGCGGCGGGCATCTCCTGTGGTCCCCAATACGCGCCAAGATCGGCGCGATGCGGGCCGGTCAGCGTGCGGCCTGCGGCCATGTCGCGGCTGCGCCCTTCCGCAAGTCGGGCGGCAATGGCGTCGGGATCGGTGTCGCAGCCATGCCCCTCACCCGCAAGCAGGGTCAGGCGAGCCGCGGGAAAGGCGGTCTCGGCCCCCTTTTGCGCGGCCATGATCCGGTCGATCGCATCCAGCCGGTTGCGGGTTACTGTTGCACCGGTCTCTGCCATCTGTGTCTCAAGCGCGCGATACCAGGCGGCATCGCGTATCCCTTCACGCAGCAGGCGATTACGTTCGCGCATAGCCTTTTCATAGCCAAGCGCATCTTCGGCATGCGAGGGTGTAAAGCTAAGCGTCACCCGATCAAGAAACCGGCGCCGCTGTTCGGGTGCCTCGGTCCACAGCCGGTCCATGGCAGGGGTCAGCCAGATCACCCGCATCAGACGGCCAAGCGCAAGCTGGGTCGCGGGCTTGTCGTTGATCACCACCTCGCGGGGTTGGCCGGGCAGGGCGCGGGTCAGGACCTGATGATCCCCGATTCCGGCACGGATCTGCCAGCCGATTTCCGGCCCTTTACGGGCCTGATCACCGGGTGCCACGCCACGCATACCCCGACCGGGCGAGAGCATCGAGATTGCTTCAAGGATATTGGTCTTGCCCGCCCCGTTGGGTCCGTGGATGGCGACGGGGCGGTGGTCGGCCTCGATTTCCAGCCTGGCCCAGCTGCGAAACTGGGACAGGTGCAGGCGGGCCAGCGTCACACGCGCATCGGCATGACGACATAAACGGCTGAGGTATCCCCGCCTTCGCGGATCAGCGCCGCGTCGCCCGAGCCGTTGAACAGGAAGACGGCGTTCTCACGTTCGATCTGGCTGGCGATCTCGTGCAGGTATTTGGCGTTAAACCCGATTTCCAGCGGTTCGTCGCCATAGGCAACCGGCAGCTCTTCTTCGGCGGCACCGGCGTCGGGCGCATTGACCGACAGGATCAGCCGGTCCTCGTCCAGCGACAGCTTGACCGCGCGCGAACGTTCGCTGCTGACCGTTGCCACGCGGTCCACCGCGCGTGCAAAGTCACTGGCATCAACCTCAAGCTTGCGGGCGTTCGAGGCGGGAATCACCCGGCTATAGTCGGGGAACGTGCCGTCGATGACCTTTGAGGTCAGCGTGATGGTCGGAGTCGCAAAGCGCACCTTGGTCTCGCTGACCGAGACGGCGATATCAGCTTCGTCATCCTCAAGCAGCTTGCGCAGCTCGGCCACGGTCTTGCGCGGCACGATCACGCCGGGCATCTCATCGGCACCGGCGGGCAGCGGAGCGTCGATCCGGGCCAGCCGGTGACCATCGGTCGCCACGCAGCGCAGGCTGGGACCATCCTCGGTCTGGGCGACATGCATGAAGACGCCGTTCAGATAATAGCGGGTTTCCTCGTTCGAGATCGCGAATTTCGACTTGTCGAACAGGCGGCGCAGCACGGCCGCAGGGGCCGAGAAATTGGCGCTGTATTCCGACGAGGACATGACCGGAAAATCCTCGCGCGGGAGGGTGGCGAGGCTGAAGTTCGACCGTCCTGCCTGCACCGAGAGCCGCGCCGAGGTCGAGTCAAGGCTGACCTGAACCAGCGATCCGTCGGGCAGTTTCCGGGCAATGTCGTTCAGCATCCCGGCCGAGACGGTGGTCGCGCCCGGCCGCTCGACCTGCGCGGCGGCGCGGTCCACAATCTCGGTATCCAGATCGGTGGCGCGAAAGCTCACACCCTCGGGCGTTGCCTCGATCAGCACGTTGGCGAGGATCGGAATGGTATTGCGCCTTTCGACGACGGACTGGGCCTGGGATACGGCCTTCACCAGATCGGCACGTTCGATCGAGAATTTCATGGTCCACCCTTAATATCTTCAGGCCATTTTCCGCATCTTTCGTCGCGGGGCGCCAATGTGGCACAATTCCGCGTCGGGTCAAGCAGATGCGTTCAGGCCTCTAGCAAACGGCGCAGCAGGTCGATGTCCTCGGCAAGGCTGCGGTCCGCGCTGCGCAATTCCTCGATCTTTTTCACGCCATGCATGATGGTGGTGTGATCGCGCCCGCCAAAGCGGCGCCCGATTTCCGGCAGGCTGCGCGAGGTCATCTGTTTGGCCAGATACATGGCGATCTGCCGTGGCCGGGCGACTGTACGCATCCGCTTGGGGCCGATCATATCCGCAAGGCGGATGTTGTAATGCTCGGCCACCTTGCGCTGGATTTCCTCAATCGAGACCTTGCGATCATTGGCGCGCAGGATGTCGGCAAGGCATTCCTGCGCCATGTCTAGGTTGATCTCGCGCCCCATCAGGCTGGCAAAGGCGAATAGCCGCTGCAGCGCGCCTTCAAGCACGCGGACATTCGAGGTGATACGATGGGCCAGAAACTCCAGCACGCCCGGCGCGATCTGCAGGCCCGGATATTGGTTGCGGAACGATTCGGTCTTGCTTTGCAGGATGCCCAGCCGCAGCTCGTAATCGGTCGGGTGCAGGTCCACGACCAGACCGCATTGCAGGCGCGACTTGATACGTTCTTCCATGTCCTTGATCTCGCCCGGGGCGCGGTCGGCCGAGATGACGATTTGCTTGCCCTGATCGACCAGGGTATTGAAAGTGTGGAAGAATTCTTCCTGCGTGGAATCCTTGCCGGCGATAAACTGCACATCATCGACCATCAGAACCGAGACGGTGCGAAACAGCTCCTTAAAGTCCATCACGGTGCGGTCGCGCAGCGCCTGCACAAAGCGGTACATGAACTGTTCAGCCGAGAGATAAAGTACCCGCGCTTCGGGGCGGCGGACCTGAATTTCACGCGCGATGGCGTGCATCAGGTGGGTCTTGCCCAGACCGACGCCGCCGTAAAGAAACAGCGGGTTAAAAGTCACCGGGCCGCCTTCGGCCACGCGGCGCGCGGCGGCATGGGCCAGCTCGTTCGGCTTGCCGACGACGAAATTTTCAAAGGTAAAGCGGCTGTCGAGCGGTGCGGTCAGCTCTTCGTCGCTTTGGGTGCGGGGCTGTGACGGGCGCTTGACCGCAGGGGCAGCGGCTTGCCGGGCGGTCTGGCTGCGCGTCTCGAACTGCAGCCGCTGCACCGGGCCACCCATACGGTCGAGCACCTTGAGGATGTCGTCGCTGTAGTGACGCGAAACCCAGTCGGACAGGAAACGGGTCGGGCTGGCGATGGTGGCGGTGCCGTCCTCGACGCCGGTCAGACGCAGAGGCTCGATCCAGGTCGAGAAACAGTCGGCTCCGACGATCTTCTGAAGTTCTTCACGCGCCTGCCCCCAAAGTCTGTCCATCTCGCCCAGTTCCGTCTCTTGTCCCCACATGCCGCCGGCATTTTCCGGCGTGAGACGATTCAAAGCCGCACCTGAACGCATGAAATCCGGCAACAAAAGACCCCCGCCGCCAAGGCGACGTATGGGCCGTCAGGCGGCCGGAACTTCCAGACACGCAACGCATACCGGTGGCAGCCGGCTTGCGCATTGTCGGTAGCGGATCTCAATTTGATCCCGCTGCCCTCTGAATGTCGGTGGCAGACCGACACTTCAGAGCATGTCCCCCAGGTGCGACGTGAATCGCAGGGGACAAGCTAGCAAGAACCACAGCAGGCCAGCAACCGATCTTCTCGCTTGACAGCCACTTTGGCCGATCGAATCTCACAGAACCGCGACAGCGCCGTGACGGACCGTCAAGTTACTGAAAATTCAAACGGAAACTGGTGTTCGGCCATGAAGAAAGGCGCATCCGGGCTGGACGCGCCTATGGGTATCTCTATCAAGAGTTGCCAAAATGCCGCAGCGGCTTAGGCCGAAGCGAGGGCGTTCACGCGGCCGGCCAGACGCGAGATTTTGCGCGCCGCGGTGTTCTTGTGGACGATGCCTTTGGTCACGCCACGCATCAGCTCAGGCTGAGCGACGCGCAGGGCTTCGCGAGCTGCTTCGATATCGCCGCTGGCGATGGCCTCTTCGACCTTGCGCAGGAAGGTGCGGATCCGCGAGCGGCGTGCCTTGTTGATGGCGGTCCGGCGCTCAAGCTGACGCGCGCGCTTTTTCGACTGAGGCGTATTTGCCATGGGTTCTGTGTCTCCAAATCTCGTATCTCGGTTACGCAAAAGCCCACGGCACCGCCTGATCAGGCGGACATGATTCTTGCCTTAAGCGGGCCCACGCGCATGTAAGCCCGGGCCTATACAGCGGACCGGTGCAAATGCCAAGCGGGAATCACTTGTCGCGGAACTGCGGCTCACGCTTTTCCAGAAAAGCGGCCATGCCTTCCTTCTGGTCCTCGGTTGCAAAGAGCGACAAAAAGCAACGCCGCTCAAAAAGGATACCCTCGCGCAAAGTGGTTTCATAAGCGCGATTCACAGCCTCTTTCGCGGCCATGATGGCAATTTGTGACTTCTCGGCGATCTTCTTGGCGGCGGTCAGGGCCTCAGGGATCAGCTTTGCTGCTGGAACCACCCGGCTCACCAGGCCCGAGCGCTCAGCCTCGGCCGCATCCATGAACCGGCCGGTCAGGTGCATTTCCATGGCCTTCGACTTGCCGACAAAACGGGTCAGTCGCTGGGTGCCACCGATACCGGCGATCACGCCCAGATTGATCTCGGGCTGACCGAATTTCGCGTTATCGGCACAGATGATAAAGTCGCAGGCCATGGCAAGTTCACAGCCACCCCCTAGGGCATAACCTGCGACGGCCGCGATGATCGGCTTGCGCGTCGCGGTGATACGATCAACCTGCGCGCCGAAAAGATCGCCCGTATAAACATCGACAAAGCTCTTGCTGGCCATCTCTTTGATGTCGGCCCCTGCGGCAAAAGCCTTTTCGCTGCCGGTCAATACGATGCAGCGCACTTTTTCATTCCGGTCGGCCTCGGCCAGGGCATCGCCCAGCTCGTCCAGCAGCTGTGAGTTCAGCGCATTCAATGCCTCTGGCCGGTTCAATCGGATCAGCGCCACATAGTCGTCGATCTCAACGGTGAGGGTCTGGTAAGCCATCGACTCTTCGCCTTTTGCAAACAAGCTGACCGCGAGTTCTAGCAAAAGCACAGTGGCAAGACCAGCATTGCTCTTCCGTGCTGCAAATATCCCCGCCGGAGGCAGCCGCCGCAGGCGGCTTTACCTTTGACAGACCGGGCAAAAATAGCTCGACCGTCCCGATTGCACGATCCGGGCGATGGCGCCGGTACAGCCAGGGGTCGGGCAGGGAGCCCCCTCGCGGTCATAGACGCGAAAGGAATGCTGGAAATAGCCAAGCTCTCCCGTCGCCTGCCGGTGATCGCGAAGCGATGAACCGCCTGCGGCGATTGCTTCCTCAAGTACCGCCCGGACATGATTGACCAGCGCCGCTATCTCGGCCTCAGCGACCGCGCCTGCCAGGCGGCGCGGGTCGATACCGGCACGGTAAAGCGCCTCCGAGACATAGATATTGCCAAGCCCAGCCACGATTCGCTGATCAAGCAGCGCCGCTTTGATCGGCATGCGCCGCCCGGCAAGGGCCTGTACCAGCTTTTCTGGCGTAAAGGTGTCCGACAGCGGTTCGGGCCCCAGATGGGCTAGTAGCGGGTGGCTCTCTCCCGGGGCGACCAGATCAATCAGGCCGAATCGCCGCGCATCGTTAAAGGTGATGCGCGTGCCCTCCTCGGTCCACAGCACGACATGGTCGTGGCGCGGCAGAATCGCCGGGTCGCGATGAAAGTCGCCCTGACTTTCCCCCTCGATCAGCATCCGCCCCGACATGCCCAGATGCAAAAGCAGGCTGCCGCGATCCTCAAGATCGGCAAGGATATACTTTGAGCGTCGGCGCAGACCCGTCACCCGCGCACCGGTCAGCACCTGCACCAGATCGGGGGGCAGGGGACGGCGCAGATCGGGGCGGCGGGCCTCGGCGCGGGTGATGATGCGGTTTGTCAGATGCGGCTCAAGGCCGCGCCGGACGGTTTCGACCTCTGGCAGTTCTGGCATTTTCTTCCTGTTCGTCGCATGGTGCGGCCGCGTCCCCTGCTATGGCGCGCGGCGCACTTTAGGACTATCTGGGCGCGAAACGACGGATGGACAAGCGACATGATCCCTGAGGAGCCAAAGAATACCCATTTCGGCTTTCGCACCGTGGCTGAAAAGGACAAGGCCGGGCTGGTCCATGGCGTCTTCTCGCGCGTCGCCTCGCGCTATGATGTCATGAATGACCTGATGAGCGCCGGCGTTCATCGCCTGTGGAAGACGGCGATGATGGACTGGCTGGCGCCGCGCGACGGTCAGCACCTGCTGGATGTGGCGGGCGGCACCGGGGATATCGCCTTTCGCTTTCTCGAACGTGCGCCGGGGGCACGCGTCACTGTCTGTGACATGACCGAATCGATGCTGGTCGAGGGGCGCAAGCGCGCCGAGGCCGGCAAGCTTGCCGAGCGTCTTGCCTGGGTCACGGGCGATGCGATGCAGCTGCCCTTTGCCGATAACAGCTTTGACCGCTACACGATCAGCTTCGGCATTCGTAACGTCACCCGCATTCCCGATGCGCTGGCCGAGGCGCGGCGCGTGCTCAAGCCCGGCGGGCGGCTGATGGTGCTGGAATTCAGCCAGATGCCGGTGCCGATGCTGCAATGGCTCTATGACCGCTATTCCTTCAACGTGATCCCGGTGATGGGCCAGGTCGTCGCAGGCGACCGCGACAGCTATCAGTATCTGGTCGAATCGATCCGCCGCTTTCCGGATCAGGAAAGCTTTGCCGCGATGATCCGTGAGGCGGGCTTCGGCCGTGTGCAATGGCGCAACCTGTCCATGGGAATCGCTGCACTGCATTCCGGCTGGAAGCTCTGAATGCGCGGGCCGCATAACATCTGGCGCCTGATCCGTACCGGCGCCACGTTCGAGCGTACCGGCGCGATGAAGGTTGCGCTGGATGCGATGAATGCACCCGCCCATATCCGGGTCGCGGCGCGTATCCTTGGCTGGCCCTTTGCCTGGCTTGGCTACAAGGGCGATCCGAACCTGCCACCTGTTACCCGCGCGATTACCGCGCTGGGGCCGGCCTATGTGAAATTCGGCCAGATCCTCTCGACCCGCCCCGATGTGGTGGGGATCGAACTGGCCAATCAGCTTTCCATGCTGCAGGACCGGCTGTCGCCATTTTCACAGGATCAGGCGCTGCGCACCGTCGCTGCCGATCTTGGCCGTCCGGTCGGGACGCTGTTCAGCGAATTCTCTGAACCTGTGGCTGCGGCCTCGATCGCGCAGGTTCATCGCGCGCGGCGCATCGACAACGGACGCGAGGTCGCGGTCAAGGTGCTGCGTCCGGGCATCGAGGCGGCCTTCCGCCGTGACATCGACGCGTTCCATTTCGCCGCTGCGATGATCGAGGCGCTGTCGCCCGCGACCCGTCGTCTGCGCCCGCGCGACGTTATCAGCCATTTCGAATCGGTTGTCGCCGGAGAGCTGGACCTGCGGCTGGAGGCCGCATCCGCCTCGGAGTTCGCCGAGAATACCTCGGGCGATGAGGGCATGGCCGTACCTGTCCCTTACTGGCATCTCAGCGCCCGGCGTGTGCTGACGACCGACTGGGCCGAGGGCATTCCGATGGGCGATATCGCTGCGCTCAAAGAGGCCGGCCATGACTTGCCAGCCTTGGGCGGGCGAGTGTTGCAGCTGTTTCTGCGCCACGCGCTGCGCGACGGTTATTTTCATGCCGACATGCATCAGGGCAACCTGAAGGTGGCAGGCAATGGCGATATCGTCATCTATGATTTCGGCATCATGGGTGAGATCGACGAGTATACCCGGCGGGTCTATGCCGAGATCCTGATGGGCTTTATCCGCCGCGATTATGAGCGGGTGGCGCGCGTGCATTTCGAGGCGGGCTATGTCCCGCGCGACCGCGACATCCGAGAGTTCGCCCGTGCCCTGCGTGCGGTGGGCGAGCCGATTTTTGGCGCCGATGCCAGCCGCATCTCGATGGCCAATCTGCTGGCCTATCTGTTCGAGGTCACCGAACGTTTCGGCATGGCCACCCGGACCGAACTGCTGCTGCTGCAGCGTACGATGGTGGTGGTCGAAGGGGTCGCGCGCTCGCTTGATCCGCAGATCAACATGTGGGAGGTCGCGCGGCCAGTGGTTGAAAGCTATATCCGCGACAATCTCGGCCCTCGGGCGGCTGTGCGCGATCTGACCCGCGCCGTGCAGGTGCTGGGCCGCTTTGCCCCGCTTTTGCCCGAGTTTCTTGAGCGTCGGATGCCCGAACTGCTGCGCGAAACCCCAGCGCCTGCGCAGCCGGGCAAGGGGCGCGGCTTTTGGGGTGGCGTCGTGCTGGGCGCGGTCGTTGCCCTTGCAGGGGCGGTGTTGGGCGCATGGCTGCTATAGTTCCCGCCATCATGCGGCCGACGGGGCTTGAGCCCACCTCGGCTTTCGCCTAACCCATTCAGCCATGCGTATTCTCTATCTTGGCGATGTAATGGGGCGCGCGGGCCGGCGCGCGGTTGCTGAGGGGCTTGGCCCGCTCAAGGAACGTTTGGGTGTCGATTTCACCATCGTCAATGGTGAGAACGCATCAGGCGGCATGGGACTGACCGGAGGTCATGCCAAGCTGATCCTTGATGCCGGTGCCGATTGCATCACTCTGGGCGACCATGCTTTCGACCAGAAAGAGATGCTGTCCTTTATCGAGGCAGAGCCGCGCATCATCCGGCCGCTGAACTACTCAAAGGCCGCCCCTGGCCGGGGTGCCCGGGTCTTTGAGGCGACGCGGGGCCGCAAGGTTCTGGTGGCGCAGGTGCTGGGGCAGGTTTTCATGAAGCGGCCCTTTGATGATCCGTTCTCGGCCATCGAAGCGGTGCTCAAGGCGCATCCGCTGGGCGGGCTCGTACAGGCCAGCGTGGTCGACATCCATGCCGAGGCTACCAGCGAAAAGATGGCGATGGGTCACTGGTGCGATGGCCGCGCCAGTCTGGTCGTCGGCACCCATACCCATGTGCCGACTGCCGATACGATGATCCTCAATCGCGGCACGGCTTATCAGACCGATGCCGGGATGTGCGGCGATTATGACAGCGTGATCGGCATGGATAAGGCCGAGCCGCTGCGCCGCTTTCTGACCGGAATGGTGTCCGAGCGTTTCGCCCCCGCCGAGGGCGAGGCGACGCTGTCGGGCGTTCTGGTCACCACCGACGACCGCACGGGTAAAGCCGTGGCGGTCGAGCCGGTGCGTCAGGGTGGCAGGCTGGCAGTTACGCAACCCTCTGTCTGATCCGCGTCTGTTTCCGGCGCTTTAACTTGCCGCGGCGGGGAAAATAATTCTATCTCCCATCGAAAGGGCCGTGATTTCGCGGCGCTATGGAAACAGGTTGGCATGTTGGGTTTTGAACTGACCGGCTCCACTGCGGCTGTCACGATGCTGATTATCGTGACGGTCATGTTTATCGAGTTTATCCGCGAACGCCGCCCGCCAGAGGTCATTGCCATCGGCACTGCGGCGGTGCTGATGATTTTGGGTCTGTTGCCGGTCAAGGACGCAGCTTCGGTGCTGTCGAACTCGGCGCCCTGGACGATCGCCTTCATGTTCCTGATCATGGGGGGGCTTCTCAGGACCGGTGCGCTTGAGATCATGTCGCGGCTGGTCACGGCGCGGGCTGACAAGCATCCCCGGCTGACCCTGTGCGGGCTGTTTGGCTTTGTCATTGTCGCCTCTGCGATCATGAACAACACACCCGTCGTGGCGGTGATGATCCCGATCTTTATCCAGCTGGCGGTGCAGCTTGGCACCTCGCCGTCGAAATTCCTGATGCCGCTCAGCTATTTCACCATTCTGGGCGGGATGATCACGCTGATCGGGACCTCGACCAACCTGCTGGTCGATGGTGTTGCGCGCGAAGCGGGGATGACCCCCTTTACCATCTTCGAGATCGCACCGGTCGGCATCGCCATCACCCTTGCCGGGATTGCCTATTTCGTGCTGATCGGCTGGAAAATTTTGCCCGAGCGTACCTCGCTTGCCGGATTTCTGGGTACCAGGCGTGAGATGAAATATTTCACCGAAGTCGCCGTCCCCGAGGATTCCAGCCTTGTCGGCCAGCCGGTCCTGACCGCGCCGATCTTCAAGCGTGATTCGGTGCGGGTGATCGACGTGCTGCGGGGCGATGCCTCGCTGCGCCGCAATCTGGAAGAGGTGGTGCTTGAGCCGGGCGACCGCGTCGTGCTGCGTTCGGAAATGGCTGAACTGCTTGAGATGCAGGCCAACAAGAACTTCCAGATGGTCGATAAGCTCAGCTCGGTTGCGACTGAAACGGTCGAGGTGCTGATCTCGCCCGGTGCGCGGCTGGTCGGGCGGCGTCTGGGCGACATGCGTTTGCGCCGTCGCTATGGCGTCTATGTGCTTGCTGCGCATCGCCGCAGCCAGAACATCGGTCGCCAGCTTGATGATCTGGTGGTGCAGGTTGGCGATACGCTGCTGCTGGAGGGGGCGCCCGAAGATATCGCCCGCCTCGCCGCAGATATGGAGCTGGTTGACGTCTCGCGCCCCTCGGCGCGGCCGTTCCGGCGCTCAAAGGCTCCGATTGCCATTCTGTGCCTGCTTGCGGTCGTGACGCTGGCGGCGGTGGATACGGCACCGATCATGGCGCTGGCCTTTGTCGCCGCGGCGCTGATCCTGATCACCCGCTGCGTCGATGCCGAAGAGGCGTTCTCTTTTGTCGATGCGCGGCTGATGGCGATGATCTTTGCCATGCTGGCGGTCGGAGCGGCGATGGAGCATACCGGCACTGTCAACCTGGTGGTCGAGGTTATTTCGCCCCTGTTGCAGGGCCTGCCGCCCTTTGCGACGCTTATCGCGGTCTATTTCCTTGGGCTTGTGATGACCGAGGTGCTGTCGAACAATGCGGTCGCCGTGCTTTTGACCCCGGTGGCGATTGCCCTGGCAAAGTCGCTTGGCCATGATCCACGTGCCTATGTGGTGGCGGTCATGTTCTCGGCCACCGTCGCTTTTGCCACGCCCATCGGCTATCAGACCCATCTGATGGTCTATGGCCCCGGCGGCTATCGCTTCAGCGATTTCGTCAAGGTCGGCGTGCCTCTGGACATCATCTGCGGCATTGTCGCCTGCCTGACCATCCCGCTGTTCTGGCCGCTGTAAGTTTGCCACCTGCCAGGCCGGGATCAGCCCTGCGAGAAACCCTCGCGGACGGCAGTCCCGGCCTTGGCGGCCAATGTCTTGCGGGTCTCACCCCCGACCGGGATCGGATCGTGCAGCCGTACGGTGACCGAGCCTTGCGGAGACTGCGCCAGCACCGCCAGCAGATGCGGCCCCAGATCCATGTCGCCCCACCACCCATAAAAGCGCGGATCGCGGCCTTGCGGCGCGTGATAGGTCGCGCTCATCGGCTGGATCGCCAGATCCTCGGGTAGCGAAGGGTCCAGAAAGCCCTGAAACAGCGTCGGTTTAAAGGGCAGCACACGCTGCCCGTCGCTGCTGGTCCCTTCGGGGAAAAACAGCAGGCGGTGGCCGGCGCGGGTGCGGGCGGCAAATTCCTCGGCCTGTTCGCGTGCCAGTTTGGGGTCGCGGGTGACGAAATGCGTATTCGTGACCCGGGTCAGGATATTGATGCCCGGCCAGCCCGCGACCTCGGCCTTTGAGACAAAGAACACGGGCATGGCCGCGTTCAGGACAAAGATATCAAGCCAGCTTGAGTGGTTGGCCACCACCGCGCCCGGGCCGCGCAAGGGCTGGCCGATGCAGCGCCATTTCAGTCCCAGGATCCACAGGCAGATGCGGCAGACGCCCTGAACCCATGGCCCGGTCAGGGGGCGGCGCGGGCCGGTGAACAGCCGCTCGGCTGTTCGCAGGGGTACGATCAGCAGGACACCGATCAATAGGACAAGGATGATCCCGCCGCCGCGCAATGCAACGCGCAGCCAACCCATGGCGCCGGGGCGCGGCAGGGCAGGCGGCGGCACCGTGTCCCGCCATGTGGCACGGTTGCCCTCGCTCATGGCCGTGGGCGGGTCTCGTAGAATTTACGGTGCTTTTCCGACATGGCCTTGGTGTCCACCATCAGAAAGACATCAGTTGTATTAAAGGCGTGATCAAGCCATGCGCCTTCGCCGACCATGCCGCCAAGCCGCAGATAAGCCTTGATCAACGCCGGCATCGCCTTCATCGCGGTGCGGCGGTCAAGCTGGTCGGCCGGGATCAGGTCCATGGCATGATAGCCATCGGCACGGGCATGGGGGCGGATCGTTTCAGGCGCCAGATGGTGATGATACAGCCAGCTCAGCGACTGGGCCAGCGCCCCGATATCGGTGCCGTGGAATGAGGCAACGCCGAACAGGATCTCGATCTCGCGCGCCAGCACGTATTCGGCCAGCGCGTTCCAGATCAGGAACATGCCAGATCCGCCGCGATATGCGGGATCAACGCATGAGCGGCCCAGTTCCAGCAGCGACCGGCCCGAGGTACGCAGCGGTGCCAGGTCGTATTCACTATCACAGTAAAAGCGGCCAAAGCTTTCTGCCCGCTCGCCCGACAGCAGGCGATATGCTCCGACCACATGGTCCAGATCATCGCGCGAACGGCGAGCATCGACCAGCACCAGATGATCGACGACGGGGTCGAACTCGTCACGTTCGAATCGGCCCTGATGATCGACCAGAGCACCGTCTCCGCCCAGCTCTTCGACAAAGACGCGATAGCGCAGGCGCTGCGCTGCCAGCAGATCAGCTTCGTCCGTGGCGAGACGGGTTGAGAAATAAGACGTTTCTGGCGTCATGGTTACGGCTTGGAACCCCGCCTTTTGTATCAGGGCCCGTGTCTAGGCGGGAGCACGAGACATTGCAACCGCTTAGCGCGGCTAATCACAGGATAACCGGTTGTGGCGATTGACTCGCGCTAAAGTTGAATTAGTCTAGCCTTATTGGTCGAATGGGTCAGTGGTGACGAGTTCAAGATGGATATGTTTGCCGTTGACTACCTGTTTGCCGGCATTAGCAAAATTGATGGTGATGCGATCTCCGATCCGCGACTGGACTTGTCCGGTCCCCCATTCGGGCGCCCCCGGGTGGCGTACGATCATGCCCGGCTCAAGGATTTCGTTCATCTCGCGCCCTTTTTACAACCATGATGCAGGCTAATTCCCCATGGATGATCTGACAATCCGCCACGTGCCCGACCCATCCGAGGCGCTATCACCCGAATATCTGGCGACGCTGGTCGCTGCCCGGATGTGCCATGACATCGTCTCGCCCTTTGGCGCGATCGGGAACGGGCTGGAGTTGTTGCAGCTTTCGGGCGCTTATCCGGGCATCGGGGCCAGCGCAGAGATGCAACTTATCGCCGATAGCGTCGATGCCGCACGGGCGAGGCTGCATTGGTTCCGCATGGCCTTTGGTCATGCCAAGCCGAACCAGCGCGTGGGCGTGCCCGAACTGGCGTCACTGCTGGCCGCGGACGAAAAAGGTGGCCGGTTGCGCATCCGCCTTGAGGCCGGGGGCGACCTGCCCCGGATGGAGGCGCGTATGATCCTGCTGGGGCTGATGTGCTTTGAGACTGCCTTGCCCTGGGGCGGCAGTGTGCTTGTCTGCCGGGGCGCGCAGGGCTGGCGACTGATGGCCGAGGCCAGCCGCGTGCGTCAGGACCCGGCGCTGTGGTCGTGGCTTGACCTGACAACCGGCCGGGAACGACCCGAACCAGCCGCGTCAGAGGTGCATTTCATGCTGCTCTCGGCCTGCGCGCGCGCCGCCGCCCGTCCCCTCAAGTGGGAGTTGGACGATATCGGGGGTGAGATCTCGTTCTGACCGGCTGAGCTGTACGGGCTTATGCTGGAAAATACCTGAGGGATGCGCCATAAGTCAGCGCATCCCTTGTGTTTTCTTTAGGTGCGGACGGTGCCGTCACCGATGACCAGATATTTAAAGCTGGTCAGCTGTTCTGCCCCCACAGGCCCGCGCGCATGCATCTTGCCGGTGGCGATGCCGATTTCAGCACCCATACCGAATTCGCCGCCGTCGGCGAACTGGGTCGAGGCGTTGCGCATCAGAATGGCGCTGTCGAGCCCTTTGAAGAAGCGTTCGGCGGTCGCGTCATTTTCGGTCAGGACCGACTCGGTATGGCCCGAGCCAAAGCGACGGATATGGGCGATCGCCTCTTCCACACCATCGACCAGTCTGATGGCGATGATCTTGTCGAGGAATTCTTGCCCGAAATCCGAAGGCTCGGCGGGGATCGTACCCGGGATCTTTGCCAGTTCACCTTCGGCCCGCACCTCGACTCCGGCGTCCAGCAGATCCTGGACCAGGACTGTGCCGTGTTTGGTGTAGAACTGCCAGTCGATCAGCAGGCATTCAGCTGCGCCGCAAATGCCGGTGCGCCGGGTTTTGGCGTTCAGAACCACGCGGCGAGCTTTTTCAAGATCGGCGTCGCGGTCGGCATAAACATGGCAGATACCTTCGAGATGGGCGAAAACCGGCACGCGGGCCTCGCGCTGGACCAGTCCGACCAGTCCCTTGCCGCCGCGCGGCACGATTACGTCGATGAACTCTTGCGCCCGCAGCATTGCGGCCACCGCTTCGCGGTCGCGGGTCGGCACCATCTGGACCGCTGTCTCGGGCAGACCGGCCTGGCGCAGGCCGGTAACCAGCGCCTGATGGATCGCAGTCGCGCTGTTCAGGCTTTCGGATCCGCCGCGCAGGATCACGGCATTGCCAGCCTTTAGCGCCAGCGCCGCCGCATCCGCGGTGACGTTCGGCCGGCTTTCATAGATCACGCCGATGACACCCAAAGGGGTCGCCACGCGCTGGATATGCAGCCCGTTCGGCCGGTCCCATTCTGCAAGAACCCGTCCGACCGGGTCGGACTGTTCCGCGACTGAGCGCAGGCCATCGGCCATGGCGCGGATGCGGGCGGGATCAAGCTTCAGCCGGTCCAGCATGGCTGGCGACAGACCTTTTTCCCCGGCGTGGTGCATGTCCAGAATATTGGCGTCGAGGATCGCATCCCCGGCCTTCAGGATTGCATCGGCGGCACTGATCAGGGCGGCGTGCTTACGCTCGGCCGTGGCTTCGGCCAGCACCGAGGCGGCTTCGCGCGCTTTGCGGCCCATATCCGCGATCAGAGCATCGGCTTCGGAGTTGGTCAGGTCTTTCATCGCAGCGGTCTTTCCTTGCATGACGCATGAAATAGGCGTCGCCGGGCCGAAAAACCAGAGAGAAAGGAAAAGTGCAGGGATATGCGCGAAAACGCTAAGCGCATTGACCCTGCGAAGAAAGCGTCTTTCAGGAGCGGGGGACAGAACGAGAGCATAGCGGGAACGATGCGCTTTACTATAAACCAGAAATCCGGTGCCTGGCATGAGCCATGTAGCGATGAACCGGGCGTTCCAGCAGCGAGGTTTGAAGCCATCGGCCAAGCTGGTTCTGCTGGCGTTGGCTGACCGTGGCGCAGGTGCGGGGTGCGGGGTGTGAGAGTATGACACATGCTGCGCTTTGCGGCCCTGACCGGATCGAGTTTGTTGGCCTGTCGGCAAGCGGGCCGCGCTTGCCGTGATGCGCTGATCCCACTCGGAGCGCCTACTGCCTGTCCGGCTCGGTTCATGGTCCTGCTGATTGAGGATGATGGCGGCCAGACGGTGCTTTGGGACGGTGCCAGCTATATCCAAGCGATCCTTGAGGCGGAACGTTGCGCGGGTGACTGGCGGGTGCCGGTTCTTGTCCGGGGGGTGGTCGGGGCTTTGGGCCTTTAGCGGGGACCGGCGGGGGGGCCGGGCGCTACATTTGCGGGAAGTAGGCTTTCTCATTTCAGGTCAATGAGATGGAGAGGGCAGATGACGGGAAGGCAGAAAAACATGCTGGCGAAACAGGCAAAAAACGATCAACCACCACTGGATCGGTAGCGCATAGATTCAGTTTTGAAGCTGAACCGGCCGTTATGGGGTATGCGAGCCATCGCAGCATGCCTGGACGTTTCAGTCGATACTGCCCGCCGTTGGGCCGCAGATCCGGACAGTGGCATGCCCGTGCGCAGGCCCATGGGCCGGTGGTTTGCTGAAAGGGGCCAGTTGCTGGCATGGCGGCGTGGTCGCTGATGCATAAGTTTGCGACACATTTCTGCACTTTGCATGGTTTTGCCAGCTTCCGTCACCGCCGTTGCCGGTCGCATAAACTGGTCCATGAGCATCTGGACCACCCTGCGCAAGACCTTCGCGCCCGAGAGGAAATCGCTGGCATCGCCTGACGCGGCGCTGGTTGAGGTATTCGGCGCGGAGGCGACCACGACCGGGATCGTCGTCAGCACCTCGGCTGCGCTGCGCGTCCCTGCGGTTGCCAATGCGATCCAGCTGATTTCGGAAGCCGTTGCCTCGCTCGACGTGACGGTGAAGCGGATCGAGGGCCAGACCGAAATCGACGTGCCCGAGCATCCGGTGCTGGCGCTGCTGCGCGATGAGGCAAACGACTGGATGACCGGCTTTGAGCTGATCCGCCAGATCGTCCGCGATGCCCCGATGAGCGATGCTGGCGGGCTGGCATGGGTCAACCGGGTCAATGGCGAGGTGCGGGAGATCATCCGCTATCGCCCGAGCTTCCTGCAATTCGACCTCGACCTTGAGACCGGCGAACGCCGCTATCGGCTCAACAATCGCCCGATCCCGGCCCGCGATGTGATCCACCTTCTGCCGCCGCTTGAGCGCTGCCCGCTGTCGCTGGCGCGAGAGGCCATCGGGATTGCGGTTGCTCTGGATCGTCACGCGGCCAAACTGTTCACGCGCGGTGCCCGTCCCTCGGGGGCGCTGAAGATCCCGAAAGGTATGGGCAGGAAGCGGTGAAGGCGGCGCGGGATGCGTGGCGCACGGCGCATGAGGGCGAGGATCATGGCCGCACGGCGATTCTTTTCGACGGGATGGATTTCACCCCGTTCACCTTCAACTCGACGGACGCGCAGTTTCTGGAAAACCGCAAGTTCCAGATTCAGGAGATCGCCCGCGCCTTCAACATCCCCAGCCCGATGCTGGGCGATCTGGAACGTGCGACATGGAGCAACTCGGAACAGAAGGGCCGCGAGTTCCTGAGCTACACGCTTGCGCCGTGGCTGCGGGTCTTGATGACGACGCGGCGGATTCCCCGAGCGCTGTGTTTCCATCCGCCCGACAAGGTGCGGGCACGGACGAAGGCCGCGCCGCTTCCCCGTTTCAGGCCCGGTCCCTTGGCGGAGCGCGTGGCCTTGCCGCCCTTCGTGGTCGCCGCCGATCTGGAGCGGGGCGACGATGACGACGATGACCGCGACGAGAGGCCGCCTGATGCTGGCGGGTAATCATCTTGACCTGCGTGAAAAAACTTCTGGTCTTGCCGGCCTTCGGCGTGTCGGATCGGATGCGGCCGGGCTTCGG
>Ga0182746_1001494_pt1 | contig 21000 bp, 17 predicted proteins | sample eDN3rd30CBELigOP_FD_128881 | JGI IMG/M metagenome (GOLD analysis project Ga0182746, IMG submission 128881) | Enriched Organic Plus compost microbial communities from Emeryville, California, USA - eDNA 3rd pass 30_C BE-Lig OP (version 2) (version 2) ... | reverse complement strand
TCGCTCTCGCGGATGTCGGCGCCGCTGACCCGCGCGACGACCTTGTCATTGGGCGAGGCCGCTTCGGACGCCGCAGGCGCCGCGGCCTGCTTGGGCGTCGACTGCTCCGAACAGGCGGAGGCGAGCGGCAGAATCAGCATCAGGGCGGCAGCCGCGCCCAGGGTCACGGAGTGCCGGCGAAAAGTCCCGGCTTTCGTCCCGGTGACCGATAAAGTCTCGACTGTCATCTGGAATGTCCTTGCGGTTTCTTGACCGCCCCACGGAAGTCGCGGACACTCGCCCAATCGCGTCGGCTTGGCAATGGCGAAATGCGGCGCGAAACCATGACAAATCTGTCATAAAAACGGGTTTTGAACGCGCGGAGGACTATGGTCGCTGCCCGGATAGCGGATGTTTGCTCTGATCCCTGAATCCGCTCCGATTGCGGTCTCAAATCCCCCGGATATCCCGCACAACCGCCAAGATTGACAGGTAGGAACCCCCTCCCTATCTCTCGGCAAACCACCCGGACTCCCGACGGGCGGCCCCAGCACGTCGTCGTTTGCCGGATTGGCCTGTTCGGCTGGTCTGGAGCGTGTGTCGGGGCAGCCGGGAGGGGCGCAGGACCATCGGGCGATCGACCGCCGCGACTTGAAAAAGGACTTCCCGCATGCTCGGCGCCGTCGCCCGCAAGCTGTTCGGTTCATCCAATGACCGCCGCGTCAAGGGCTACCGCCCGCGTGTCGCGGAGATCAATGCGCTCGAGCCGGAACTGGTCAAGCTGACCGACGAGCAGTTGCGCGACCGGACCGCCCAGTTCCGCAAGCAACTGGCAGAGGGCAAGACCCTGGACGACATCCTGGTGCCGGCCTTCGCCACCGTGCGCGAGGCGGCCAAGCGGGTGATCGGCCAGCGGCATTTCGACGTGCAGCTGATCGGCGGCATGATCCTGCATGAGGGCAAGATTTCGGAGATGAAGACCGGCGAAGGCAAGACCCTCGTCGCGACCCTGCCGGTCTATCTCAATGCGCTCGCCGGCCGCGGCGTCCATGTCGTCACCGTCAACGATTACCTGGCCCGGCGCGACGCTGAATGGATGGGCCTGATCTACAACTTCCTCGGGCTGAGCACCGGCATCATCGTCCACGGCATGGACGACGAGGAGCGCAAGGCGGCCTACGCCGCCGACGTCACTTACGGCACCAATAACGAACTCGGCTTCGACTACCTTCGCGACAATATGAAGTATCGCGAAGAGGACATGGTCCAGCGCGGCCATGCCTATGCCATCGTCGACGAGGTGGACTCCATCCTGATCGATGAGGCGCGCACGCCGCTGATCATTTCCGGCCCGCTCGACGACCGCTCCGACTTCTACAATACGATTGATGCGTTCATCCCGGTCCTCGACAAGACCGACTACGAAGTGGACGAGAAGCAGCGCACCGTCACCATGACCGAAGCTGGCATGGAGAAGATGGAGCAGGCGCTGAAGGCGGCCGGCCAGCTCAAGTCGGATTCGCTCTATGACGTCGAGAACGTCTCCGTCGTCCATCACGTCAACCAGGCGCTGCGCGCCCACAAGCTGTTCCAGCGCGACAAGGACTACATCGTCCGCAACGGCGAAGTCGTGATCATCGACGAGTTCACCGGCCGCATGATGCCGGGCCGCCGCTATTCGGAAGGCCTGCACCAGGCGCTCGAAGCCAAGGAGCATGTGGCGATCCAGCCGGAGAACCAGACGCTCGCCTCGATCACCTTCCAGAACTATTTCCGCATGTATGAGAAGCTGTCCGGCATGACCGGCACGGCGCTGACCGAGGCGGAAGAATTCCTCGACATCTACAATCTCGAAGTGGTCGAAGTGCCGACCAACATGCCGCTCATCCGCAACGACGAGGATGATGAGGTCTACCGCACCGGCGCTGAGAAATACCGTGCGATCACGGCCCTGCTGGAAGAGTGCCGGACCAAGGGCCAGCCGGTGCTGGTCGGCACCACGTCGATCGAGAAATCGGAAAGCCTTGCCGAACTGCTGGTGAAGCAGGGCTGGAAGCAGGTCGATCTCAGCGATCCCAATGGCTTCGCCGCGCTCTATTCCGGCGACGAGGCGTCGCGCAAGATCAAGCTCTTCGCGGTGCTGAACGCCCGCTATCACGAGCAGGAAGCCTATATCGTCTCCCAGGCCGGCGTGCCCGGCGCGATCACCATCGCCACCAACATGGCCGGCCGCGGCACCGACATCCAGCTCGGCGGCAATGTCGACATGCGCATCAAGCAGGAGCTTGGCGACCTGGAGCCCGGCGAGGAGCGCGGCCGCCGCGCAAAGGCGATCCGCGATCAGGTGGCGCGTCTCAAGGAAACCGCGCTGGCGGCCGGCGGCCTGTTCGTGCTCGGTACCGAGCGCCACGAGTCACGCCGCATCGACAACCAGTTGCGCGGCCGTTCCGGACGTCAGGGCGACCCTGGCCGTTCGAAATTCTTCCTGTCGCTCGATGACGACCTGATGCGCATCTTCGGCTCGGATAAGCTCGAGGGCATGCTGACCAAGCTCGGCCTCAAGGAGGACGAGGCGATCGTTCATCCGTGGATCAACAAGGCTCTGGAGAAGGCGCAGCAGAAGGTCGAAGCGCGCAACTTCGACGTCCGCAAGAACATCCTCAAATACGACAACGTGATGAACGACCAGCGCAAGGTCATCTTCGACCAGCGCATCGAATGGATGAAGGATGACGTGTCGGAGATCGTCACCGACATGCGCCATACGGTGGTCGACGAACTGGTGTCAAAGCACGTTCCCGAGAATGCCTATCCGGAGCAGTGGGACACCGCCGGCCTCAAGACTGAACTGACGCGCGTCCTCGGCCTCGAACTTCCGGTCGACGAGTGGGCGAAGGAAGAAGGCATCGCCGACGAGGAACTGATCGGCCGCATCGAACGGCGGGCTGATGAGCATATGGCGGCCAAGGCCGCCCAATGGGGTCCGGACGTCATCCGTTATGTGGAGAAGTCGATCCTGCTGCAGACGCTGGATCATCTCTGGCGCGAGCATCTCGTGATGCTCGAACACCTGCGCCAGGTGATCGGCCTGCGCGGTTATGCCCAGCGCGATCCGCTCAACGAATACAAGGCGGAGGCTTTCAGCCTGTTTGAGGCGATGAGCGGCCAGTTGCGTGAAGCCGTCACGGCCCAGCTGATGCGGGTCGAGATCATGCAGGCGCCGCCCGATCAGCCCCAGGCCGAACTCCCTTATATGGAAGCGCATCATTTCGACCCGTCGACGGGCGAGGATGAGCTGGCTTATGCTGGCGCCACCTTGCAGCCGGCGATGGTCGGCAATGGGAATACCGCGGTCGCGGTGCGCGCGGCGGATCGCAACCCCAAGGATCCGACGAGTTGGGGCAAGGTCGGCCGCAACGAGAACTGCCCCTGCGGTTCCGGCAAGAAATACAAGCACTGCCACGGCAAGTATGTCTGATCATCAACGCTGGAGCCTGACCCGTTCTGCTGGAATCGGGTCAGGCTCTGGATGGCTTCATGTGGGCGCGTTTTCTGCGGCGGACCGGTTTCCACTTCGCCGGAAAACGCCTGAGCGATGCGGAGTTGCCGGCGTGATTGACGGCAACAGATAGGACGATGGCAGAGACACTCTCAGAACTGGATCTGCTGCTCGCGGATCTGAATGACGAGCGGGATCAGCTTGATTCACAGATCGAGCAGATGATGGCTGCGCTGGCGGAGGTCCCGCCGGACGACCGCGCGGAGAATGGCTGGGGGCCGGACGGCGCGCTGACCCGGGAATTCCTTGAGCTGACAAACCGGCAGACCGATCTCGAAGCCGAGATCCAGACCGTGCAGGAAGCCATCGCGGCACAAAAGCCCGAGACGCCGGTTCATTAGAACGTTTTCCGGAAAGGCGGACACCGGCTTTCCGTAGAAGATGCGATCAGATAAAGGGAATCCAGGGCGCTTTCCGATTCAGTCCGATCGGAAAGCGCTCTGGATGCCGGTTCGGTGAGGCCGAGCCGCCGTCGCTATATTTGTCTGATCGGACTTTCCGCTATCCCTCCTTGCGCGCAGCGCGGGGAGGGTGGCGCGAGCGAAGCGGAGCGCCGGGTGGGGTTTCCATTTGCTCGACATCGGCCAACCGACTTCGGTGACGTCCTCACCCCACCCCACCCGGCTTCGCATTGAAGATGCGAAGTCACCCTCCCCTTGAGGGGAGGGATGGAGCAAGTGGCTGCGCCCGACCTCTCCATCGTCATGGCCATGTTTGTTACGACGATCCGTGCTCTCTCGTACTGATGCGGGATCACGGCGCTTGCCACGATGGCGGCGCGCTCCCTGTCCCGCATAGCCCGTCAAAGACGGGCGTGAACGCCCTTTTGCCGGGGGAGGGTTGGGGAGGGGGAAAGAACGAACTAACAAATTCAACGATCGTGAAGAGCCCCCTCCCGCCGCGCTTTGCGCGTCGACCTCCCCCGCAAGCGGGAGAGGTTGCGCCGAGTGTGTGGCTCGGTTGACTTTCACTTCGGGTAACAAGCGCCGCAAGCATCACCGCTCGCGAATGACCTTCTCCAGCACCGTCATCAACTGGTCCGGCGCCGTGATATTCGGGCTGTGGCTGGAGTCGATCTCATAGGCTTTCCAGCCCGGCTCGGTCTTGGCGCGCTGCGCGAATTGGCCGAACGGCCCGTTGGTGTATTTCATCGCCTGGATGTAGCTGCGCGGCAGCGTCAAATCGCCATTGTGGAATGTCAGCGGCGTCTCGAAGCATTTGATCGATTGCGGCAGGCGCTTGGTCGCGACCCAGGCCTTGTCCGCCTCCGATGTGTCCTCCGGCGTCGGGCTCGGCGGCACCCGCCAGCCGTCGCCGTTCTTTGCGCCGTCTTTCATGCGGTCACGCTGCGCCTGCGGCACCAGGTCGGCGAGGCTCTGGCCATCCTTCGGCACGAAAGCGTCGAGATAGATCAGGTGGGCGATGCGATCGCGCGCCCGATCCGCGACGCCGGTCGCCACCATGCCGCCGTAGCTGTGGCCGAGCAGCACGATATCGCGCAGGTCCTCGTATTCGAGCACGCCGAGCACGTCTTCGATGTGGGTGTTGAGGTCGTTTGACGGGTTGGCGAGATGCGCCCGCTCGCCGAGGCCGGTGTAGGTGGGTGTGAAGAAGGTATGTCCCGCCGTCGCCATCAGCGGCCGGACCTTTTTCCAGGCCCAGGCTGCTGACCAGGCGCCATGCGCCAGAACGATTGTTGCCACGCTTTGCTCCCCTCGTGTTTCCGCGCGCACCCTATCGCCGAGGTCCGGGGGCCTCAACCAGCCGCCGCGGGGCCGGGGTTGGCGGGGCTGCTGCTTCCGCTCGGCGGCTGGCCATCCTTTCGTCCCCGCGCACGGATCACCGGCTTCAACGATCTGTGACCGCCGCTTCCCTGGAATCCGAAAAATTCGCCTTGCGCCTCCGCCCGGCCGTTGCTAGTAACGCGTCACACGTAATGCATTACGTGTGACGCGTTACTAATTTCACAGCTCTGGGGAGCTCAAGATGACGGACGCTGCTTTCAAACGACTGATGTGCCTGGGGTGCGGCTTCTCCTACGACGAAGCCCTTGGCCTGCCGGAACACGGCCTCGCGCCGGGGACGCGGTGGGACGACATCCCCGAAACCTGGGTCTGCCCCGACTGCGGGACGCCCAAGAACCAGTTCGAAATGGTCGTGATCGGCTACGCGCAGGGCGGACCAGCCCTCGCAGGCGCCGCCTGAACCCATCAACCGACAACGCGAGGGAGCACAGCTATGGAAAATTCATTCGTTCTGCGGGCCGGCGAGCGCGGCCACAATCATATCCGGTCGGATGGTTCGACCTCGTCCTATGTGGCGGGTCATCCGGAGGGCTTCATCACCCGCGAGTCCAGCTTCAACTTTGCCGGCTACCAGGGCGGCCGCCCGGGCTTCGGACCGATCCGCGTGTTCGGCGAGGAGGTCTTTCACGGCACCGGCTGCGGCTACAACATGCACCCGCACCACAACTTCATCATCGCCTGCTTCGTGCTGCAGGGTGAGTTGACCCATGTCAACACGGCCGGAAACGGCATGGTCGACCGCCTGCATGAGGGCGACTATTACGTCTTCTCGGCGGGCTCGGGCGGCAAGCATTCCGAACTGAGCATCACCAGCGAAGAGATGCACGCCATCTATATCTGGATGATGCCGGAGCAGCTCTATCTGCCGCCGACCTATGTTCGCGCGCATTTCGATTTCCGCAAGCGGCGCAATCGCGTCGAGCAGCTCATCGGCGATAGCGACGGCGCACTGCCAATCGCGCAGGATATCCGCATCTCGCGGCTGATTTCGGATGCCGGCAAGAACTACACCTACACGCCGCGCTCGCCCTCCCATGGCGTCTATATCTTCGTCCTCGAAGGCGCTGTGCGCTGCGGTGAAACGCAGCTCGGACGCCGCGACAGCACGGGCATCTGGGGCGTTGAGACGGTCGACTGCACCGTCACCGCAGATGCCACCGACATTCTCATCGTCGAGACCATCATGGTCGACGAGACGCGCATCAAGGAATGGGAAAAGCAGCATCCCGGCCACTGACATCAATCCCTCAGCCGATCAACGTCGTCACGACAACACACAAGGATACTGACAATGCCGATCATGGATGTTCGCTATCCGGCCGGGAGCCTCGACAAGACGGCCAAGGCTGCTCTCGCCGGGACGCTGACCGATGTGCTGATCAAGATGGAAGGGGGCGCCAACACCCATGGGGGCCGCGCTTTCGCTTCGGTGTTCTTCACGGAATTCGGCGAGGATGACTGGTGGGTCGGCGGCCGCACCGACGGCCAGTTCGTCTCGCCGCCCGGCAAGTTCCTCGTTCACGTCACGATTCCCGAGGGCTACATGAACACCGTCCACAAGAACGAGGTCCTCGCCTGGGTGACGGCCGCCATCCTTGACGTCGCGGGGTCAAAAAGCGGCGCTGCGCCGTCTTCGAATGGCGGCAATGTCCAGGTCATCATCAATGAGGTGACGGAAGGCAACTGGGGCAACGCCGGTCACCCGATCAGCATCGGCAGCATCGCCGCGTCCGTCGGACTTCCGAAGGATGGGCCGCGCTTCAAGTGGGTGGATTCCTACTTCCAGGCCAAGGCGCGGCAGTTTGCCTCTGCCGGGTATCCGGCGGATACTGGCGGACTGCTTCCGCAGGCCGATTCCCGGCATCCGGGATGACGGGTGCGGGACTGTTCGTGTCGGAGACAAGATGAGGTCAAGAAGTGACCTGGCAGGGTCGTCCATGCCGCCGGAGCAGGGTGTCCGCACCGAGCGGAGCCTGCGCGAGCAGGTCCTGAACGAAATCCATACGGAGATTGTCGCAGGCCGCGCCAAGTCGGGGACCATCTATTCGGTCCCTGGCGTGGCGACGGCGCTCGGCATTTCCACCACGCCCGTGCGCGAAGCCCTGCTGGAACTCAGCCGCATCGGCCTGCTCGCGCCGATGCGCAACCGCGGCTTCCGCGTCGTCGAGCCGACCCTCGATGATCTCAACAGTCTGTTTGACGTGCGGGAGATGCTGGAGGTCGAAGCGGCCAGGCGCGTCGCGGCGACGCCGAATGTGGATGCGGCGGCGCTGCGTCCGCTCGCCGACGAGATCGCCGCCGCCGTCGAGGCCGGCGATGTGCGGACCTATCTCGAAGCCGACCGGGAGTTCCACCATCGCTTCGTCATGCTCACCGGCAACCGGATCCTCACCGACATGGTGATGGGCCTGCGCGACAACATGCGGCTCTACGGCATCGACACCGCAGCCGGGCAGGACCGGCAGCGCGCCTCGGTGCGCGAACACTATGAGCTGATCCGGCTTGCGGAGGAGGGCGATGCGGCCGCCATCGCGCCGCTCATGCGCCAGCACATCACGTCGTGGAAAGGTGTCTTCTCCTCCGGTTTGCGGGAGCGCACGCCCGCGCCGCCGGCCGGCAGCGGCGGCCTTGGCCTGCTCAACCGCGGGCCGTGACCTCGTCATCCCGCGGTCATTCAGGGAAACAAAACAAGACCTTAGCTGTGGGAACTTTGTTGCCAGATTGTTCCGTGCGATTATCCGCACAAAGCTCGCGGCTTGAGAGAATGATGTTTCCTGAGCGTCGTCCTTTGCCGTCGTTTCCCGCGAACTTTTTGTTGAATGTAACAGGCGTCGCACCGGCCATTTGCCACGCGGTGCAAACGGCTTTATGCGATGGCCAAACAGGCATGCGGGAGTGAAACATGGTGGTTGCGGACGCGGGCCCAAGGCAGCAGGCGAAGGCCGGCAACAGCATCTTCGGCCATCCGGCGATCGACTGCGACATTCATCCCGCAGTGCCGAACACCAAGGCGTTGCTGCCGTATTTCGATGACTACTGGCAGGAGCAGCTGCTGACGCGCGGCATCGATCGTCTCAGCTTCTCCATGAGCAGCTATCCGCCGAACGCGCCGATCTCGGCGCGGCCGGACTGGCGGCCGAAAGGCGCGCGGCCCGGCAGCGACTTCGACATGCTGAAGTCGCAGGCGCTGGATGCATTCGGCACCCGCTATGCGATCTGCAACGTGCTGTTTGGCGCCTCCGCCCTGCACAGTGAGGATATGGCCGCGGTGTTCTCGACCGCGTTGAACGAGTGGCTCGCGCGCGAGTGGCTGGACCGCGATCCGCGGCTGCGGGCCTCCATCGTCATCCCGACGGAAAGCCCTGATCTCGCGGTGGAGGAGATTGAGCGCCGCGCCGCCGACAAACGCTTCGTCCAGATCCTGATGCTGGCGATGGGCGACAAGCCGCTGGGGCGCCGCTCGTTCTGGCCGATCTATCGCGCTGCGGAAAAATACGGACTGCCGATCGGCGTGCATGCGGGCGGCACCTATCGCCAGGCGCCGACGTCGACCGGCTGGCCGTCCTATTTCCTCGAGGACTACGTCAATCTCTCCGGGGCGTTCGAGAGCCAGTTGCTCAGCCTGATCAGCGAAGGCGTGTTCGCGAAGTTTCCTGACCTCAAATTCGTGTTCGCCGAATCCGGTTTCTGCTGGCTGCCGGCCTTCATGTGGCGGGCGAGCAAGACCTGGCGCGGCGTGCGCACGGAAATCCCGTGGGTGAAGCGCGCCCCGGCGGAGATCATCCGCGATCATATCCGGGTGACGATCCAGCCGGTCGATGCGCCGCCCGATCCCGCGCAGCTCGATATGGTCATCGAGCAGATCGGCTCGGACCGGATGCTGATGTTCTCGACCGACTATCCGCACTGGCAGTTCGAGGGAACCGACGCACTGCCGGCGCCGCTTGCGGGCGATCTCGCACGCAAGGTGCTCCACGACAATGCGATGGAGACGTATACTCGGCTGCGGGAGGGACGCTGATGGAGACGCGCGTATGAGCATGGATGTTCTCGAACCCCGAACCAGGCCGGTGCGTGAGCGCCAGAGCAAGCTGTCGGTGGTGGATTGCGATATCCACCCGGCGGCGAAGTCCGCGCTCGAACTCAAGCCCTACATGCCGCAGCAATGGTGGGAGCATCTCACCACCTTCGGCAGCGGCGTGCGGCAGAACTTCTCCGAGACGCTGGCTTATCCGCGCATGCAGGCGGAGGTGTCGCGGGTCGATGCCTGGCCGCCATCCGGCGGGCCACCCGGCTCCGACCTCGATTTCATGCGCGCCCAGCATCTCGACCCCAACAATGTCGAGCGCGGCATTCTCATTCCGCTGCGCATGAATGCCGGCAGCCAGCGCAACCTCGCCTTCGGCGCGGCGCTGTGCCGGGCGATCAACGAGTGGCAGATCGAAACCTGGTGCCGCAAGGAGGAGCGGCTGCGCGGCTCGATCCAGGTGTCCGCCGATGACGTCAAGTTCTCTGTCGCCGAGATCGAACGCTGCGCCGCCGATCCGACCTACGTTCAGGTCCTCATTCCGCCGCGCAATCTCGAGCCGCTGGGCCGCGAGCGCTACTGGCCGATCTTCGAGGCGGCGGTGGCGGCGAACCGGCCGATCGCAATGCATGTCGGCGGCGTCTCCGGTTCTCCGGCGGGGGCGGGGACCGGCACGATTTCCTATTACGTCGAGGAGCACCAGTCGCTGGTGCAGGCGATGCAGGCGGTGCTGGTGAGCCTTGTCGTCGAAGGCGTGTTCGAGCGCTTCCCGACCCTGAAGATCGTCATGGTGGAGGCCGGCTTTGCCTGGCTGCCGGCGCTGTCCTGGCGGCTCGATACGCAATGGAAGCGCTTCAAGGCGGAGGTCCCGCAGCTCAAGCGGCTGCCATCCGAATACATCCGCGAGCACTTCTGGTTCACCACCCAGCCGATCGAGGAGCCGGAGCGTCCGGAAGACCTCGACCGCATCATCGACTGGATCGGCGAGGACCGCATCATGTTCTCGACCGACTATCCGCACTGGGACTTCGACGATCCGAATTACGTCTTCAAGACCAGGATGAGCGAGACGCGGAGACGGAAGATCTTCTCCGAGAATGCCAAGACACTGTTCAATCTGAGGGACGCATGAGCTGGCACGTTGTTGCGAAAGTCGATGAAATCGCTCCGGGGCAGAGCAAGATGGTCAGCGCCCGCGGGCGCGAGATCGGTGTGTTCAATGTGAATGGTGATTTTTTCGCCCTGGCGAACAAGTGTCCGCACGAGGGAGCCTCGCTCTGCAAGGGCCGCGTCATCGGTCTCGCCGAGTCGGACGAGCCCGGCCACTACCGGCTGACCCGCAAGGGCGAACTGCTGCGCTGCCCCTGGCATGGCTGGGAATTCGATATCCGCACCGGCCAGTCCTGGTGCGACCCGGTGCACACCAAGGTCAAGGCCTACTCGGTGATGGTCGAATCCGGCGACAAGCTGGGCGACAAGTCCAAGGGGCCTTATGTGGCGGAGACCTTCGCGGTGTCGGTCGAGGACAACTACATTCTGGTGGATGTCTGACCCGGGCTGCCTGGGGGATTATTGCAAAACTGTCCCCGCGGTCATTCCGGGGCGCGGACGATAGCCGGCGAACCCGGAATCCAACAACAAGCTCAAGAGTTCTGGGTTGGCTTCCGGGTCAGCACCTGCGGTCCGCCCCGGAACGGCGACTTTTGCAATGGGGTTTTCCAGGGCTCTGCCGGGAGTTTTCACCAGTTGTGCGTCCGGCACATTTGATCCGCGCGAAAGGCTTGCCTCGCCGCCGGTCACCCGATAGATAGTGCCGTTCCAAGGCGATGGGCGCGTAGCTCAGCGGGAGAGCACTACCTTGACATGGTAGGGGTCACAGGTTCGATCCCTGTCGCGCCCACCATTTTCTGAAGTAAGATCAAATACTTAGAAAGTGGTATCGCCTTTTTCCATACTTCTAGGGATTGGTCCCGCCCCGGCGGGCAAAAATTGGCGAGTTGTATTTCGGGCGGGGCCATCACCGCTGAAGGTATTGCGCGAGAAGCACAAGACCGTAAAAAGCGAAGCAAAACGCCATCGCCTTCCTCGAAGAGAATCCATCGCAAGCCAACATCTGGCGGGTGCTGCAGTAGGCAAGCGATGAACTGGCAATGGCCGGTGATCATCCTGTAAGCGCTGCTTACGATCTGGCATACATTGCGGCTTTAAAGGAGCACCTCTCCGAGGCCGAAAGTGTGCCCCGTGGCCAGCAGCCATCACGCCATCTCAAACGTGAAATCGATGTTGAACAGCGCCAGCGTTATGAGACCGCTTTCCATTCATCTGTCTGAACCGGTCTGTCGAATTCATTCTGCTGAGTGACCGCCCTTCAACTTCCTCACAGCCCCAGCTAACGAGGGTCTTTCCTTCGCATCATCAAAACCACGATTCCATTCTCGACCAGCATCAGAGCTTGGATCGTATGGGCTTGACCATCGCGATTGGCGATTCGTTGCCGGCGGCGAATCGCCTCGGCATTGACATAGCCGAACGTGCCGGTGAGGAAGGCAACGAACAGCACCCAGCCGACAAGAAGGCCGCCCCGGTGTGCTGCCACGTCATCAACTGGCGGAAACTCTGCCCCATCTGATCCTCCCGTTCCGCCTTTTCGAAAGGGTGCCGTGAGGCGTATAGTGCAATCTGTCCATTGGAGTGGCAGTTACTGTCCCTTCCTGTTTGTTGGACAAATAATTCGTCTGCTCCTCGTCAGAAATTGAACGTCGTCGATAGCAGAAACGTGCGTGGTGCGCCGAGGCCAATGTATCCAAAAAAGACCGAGCCCCAGTAACTTCTGTCGAACACGTTCTGAACGTCAAATCGGATCGTCACCGGCTTGTTCCACGGGCCGTCCCATGTATAGCGCGCGCCAAGGTCAAAGCGAGTCCAGGCTGGTACGCTCAGTTTATTGTCAGCGCTGACGAACTGTGAACTCGTATAGATCATACGGCCTGTAAGAGTAAGCCGCCTTTCGAATGGCGTATTCCATTCCCCTCCAAGGTTGACCTGGACATCCGGCGCGCCGATCGAATTTTTTCCCTCGTTGATCGCGCTTCCTGTCCTCAATTGTCGCGCATCGAGGAACATCACGCCGCCCAACAGGCGGATGTCTTCCGTAACCTGGCCAAAAGCGTTGATTTCAACGCCGCGGTTGCGGTTTTCGCCATTGACAGCGAGCGTCGGAAGCGGCGAGCCTGGGACGCTAACGGCGTTGGGCTGAGCGATCTGGAAGGCGCTGATTGTCGTGGTCAGTCTGCCCCAGTCAACTTTTACACCAGCTTCAACCTGCTTTGAGACAAAGGGCGGAAGGACTTGATCTTTGTTTGCATATTCATCCCCAACAGTCATTCCCTGTTGAAGGCCCTGAATATAATTGGCGTAAAGCGAAACATTCTCCCAAGGTCTCAAGACCAGGCCGAAGGCGGGGCTCCACGCGCCTTTGCTGTAACCTTGACCAAAATTGACAATGTCGATCTCCTGGCGCCGTACCCCGACCATGAACTGTATTCGCTTGTCGAAGAGCGACAACGTATCGGCGACGCCGATGCTTGTTAGCTTCGTATCACCATACTTGGCCGCCGCCCGTGCGCTGATGCTCTCAGGTGGAAAGTAGCCGGGATTGTATATATTTGATTTGATCTTTGAACCGGGATTGTCGCCGGCGCCAGCGATCTGATGCAAGGTCGAAGCATTGAAATCAAGCGCATGATCGACGATCCATGTCGTCGCCGACGCACGAATTCCCGCCTGTGCAGCAGCACTCTTGTTATAGCCGACTCCACGATTAGGCTGCGCGATATAGTTTCCGTTTGTCCTTTCTATCGTCGGTGTTCCGTACAACTGATCATAGTCGAAATTGTGTGCGCCTGCTGACGCGTAGGCTGTGATATTCGGGGCGATATCAAATTCGCCGCTGATCATTCCGAAAAGATCTTTTGTCTCCAGATACCACCAGGGCGGCGTGAACAGTCTGCCAGCGCGTGGTGCGGCGGGGACGGCCTCAGCTGTAACGTAGGAGAAGCGGGTGACCCCATCCGTCCGCCTTTGCTGATAACCCACGTCGGCGGAGACGCGAAAGCGATCCGTGTGGCAGTCGAGACCAAGCGCAGCCACTCCTGGCCTGTCCTTGTTGTTGATGATGGAGGTTTCACCGGCGGCATAGGATCCGTTGAACCTAGCTCCGCAGGCGTTATCTTGACCGAACCGTCGCGCAATATCGACATGAGCCCCCAACTGGCCTCTCGAAACATAGCTGGTGGTCACCTGCGTGAGTGGTTCCTCGCCCGCTCGCTTGGTTAGGACATTGATGCTGCCGCCAATGCTTCCGCCTGGCGGCATGCCGTTCAGCAGTGCGCTCGGACCCTTGAGAACCTCGACACGTTCGAGAAAGCTCGTCGATACCGAAATCGGAGGGGCGATACCATACAGACCGTTCATTGAGATATCGCCGTTTGTGACGGAGAATCCACGGACAACAAAGGGGTCGGTCCCGCCGCCAGCAGACGTCGCGTGGCGCACGGACGGATCGTTGTTCAGGACATCGACAAGTGTCCGCGCCTGCTGATCCTGGATCGTCTGGCTCGTATAGCTTATCTGGTTGAACGGCGTGTCCATCACGCTGCGATTACCGAGCAAACCGAGTTGCCCGCCGGTCGCAACCTGGCCGCCCGCGTAAGGCGGCGGCAGCGTCATCGTCGAATTGGGATTGGTGCCCAGCACGTTGATGGTGTCGAGTTCGATCGCCCCATTGGGGGATGGTCCGGCGGCGGAGGTGGCAGGCAGCACGAGTGTCGCCGTCGTCGGCCCGATCAGACGGACATTGATGCCTGTGCCGGCGAGAAGCGTGCGCAGCGCCTGTGCCGGCGGCATCGTACCGGATATGGATCGCGAACGGATTCCATCAGCGATACGGGTCGAATAGCCCACTTGCCAGCCGGTGGCGTGAATAAACGCATCGATGGCCGCCGGTAGCGGCTGAGCGGGAATTGAGAACAGGACGCTGCTGCTCTGAGCGGAACTCGGCGTTACAGGCTGCTGGGCGAATGCGAGAGATGCAGTGCCAATGCTTCCACCACAGAGGATTGTCGAAGCCAGCAGCCATGTGGTTGCACGGTGGAGATGTGTTGCTGTGGTGCGCAGCCCCTGTCCGCCTTCTGCATCTTCAAGTCCCATTGTTTTAACGATGCCCCCAATCCAGTCCCGGGCCGCGTTCGTCGCATGCGAACTTGTGCCCTATCCATGAGGACTGAAGAGGATCGCCTGTCTCACAAAAATAGTTTGGGCGTCAGCGCAAGATGATGATCCCGCCTGGGAGGGCCGTCATCGTCGCGCCCGCTGCTTCGGCAAGTGATTGAATCACAAGGAGAGGCTGATCCAGTTTATAATTGCCGCTGACCGGCACCTGTTCGATGGCTTCACGCACGACGAAAATCCGCCCTGGATAGTAGCGGCGGAGATCGTTTAAAACGGCTCCAAGCGGCTGATCAGAAAAGCTGATGCGACCTTGGAGCCATGCGAGCGACCGCTCCGTGTCGATCTTTTTGGCTGGCAGAATCGAGGTCGCCGTAACACTGACCGCTTCGCCCGCTGACAGCAAGGTGTGGTCTTGCGGCTGCACATGACGGGCGACGTCGACAAAGCCACGGCTGAGAACAACATGATCCTCGTTGTCATCAAGCTTGACGGAGAAGGCCGTACCTTTGACCTCGACGTCTCCGAAATGGCCAGCCACACGAAACGGCGGGGCTGCCTCCGAGCGGACCTCGAAATAAGCCTCTCCCCTCAGCATTCTGACCGCCCGTTGCCCCCTGGAGAAATCGAGAGCGACCGCACTGCCGGTATTCAACGTCATGCGGGAGCCGTCGGGCAGCGCAATCTCCTGCTGTTCACCGGCCGCCGTGACGTGGTCCGCGCGCAGCCATAGTGTCAGCTCCGGCGCCTTGGCCAGGCCAAAAGCGACGACGACCGCCGTTGCGACGGCGGCCGCCTTCCTGGTCAGCGAGCGGCGCCGTTTTTTTTGGGCGGGGGTGGCAAACCCGGTTGCCTCGGCGATGTTCCTGGCCGCCAGCAGAAATTCCGGCGCCCCCCAGATGGCTGTCACCTTCTCGAAGGCCGCCGCCCGGCGCGGATCCCCTTCGAGCCAGGCCCGGAATGCGCGGCTCGTCGCAGGGTCATCCCCTGCCGCCTGCAGGCGAACGAACCAATCGAGCGCCTCGCCGGCGAACGGGTCGTCGCCAGGTTTTGATGGATCAACTGTGTCAGGGCCGCTTGGGTTGTCCTGTGTCACTCAGATCGCCCACGTCTTGCTTGGAGGCCTCATAATGTATGACTCCACGCGCGACCGGATCTCACAAAATGAGCGGGCTGAATCGGAAAGCTCCCGCCGGGGCGGGGCGGGTCAGGCACGTGGCGTGCGGCTAGATCCGATCTGGACGAGCCAGGGTGGCCATGCAATGCGCCATGGCGAGCTTCACGTCATTGTAGATGGTGTTCGGAGATACGCCGAGATGCTGGGCGATGACAGGATATGACCAGCCTTCCATCCGGCTCAGAAGGAGCGCCCGTCTCGCCCTTTCGGGCAGACCGATGAGCGCCTGCTCGAACTGATGAAGCCGCTCCTTGTCGATGAGCACCATCTCCGGGGACGGCGCATCGGTGGGTACATTGAGGATCGCCTTCTCGTCCGTGATCGGAAATTCAACCTGGGCGCGACGCCTCTGCAGTCGCTCCTGGTCAAAGGCGATATTTCGCGCCGTCCGAAACAGATAGGCTTGTGGATTCTCGATCAGGGTGCGCTGCGCTGACGCCAGAAGGCGGAGGAAGCTCTCTTGAGTCGCGTCCGATGCGTCGGCGTGATTGCGGAAACGCCGCTGGAAAAACCGGCGAAGCCGGCTTTCCTCTGTCCGCTGCAACTCTTGAACCAACGTCCCGAGCATTTCGGGTCTCCTGATCAGTACGCAAAACGAAGCTGCTTTGCGCTGGCACCTCACGGTTGGCACGTCCCGCTCACGCGATCGGCGCTTCTGACGCGCAGGCCAGCCCGCGTCCCGAAGAGACCGACAGCCCGTTTCTTAGACGGATCGCATTTCTCCCGCAAATTCAATATTTTATATTGATTCTAAGCTTATACGGCCTGTTGTCGAGTGGATGGGCCGCGCAGCTACATTATCGCCCCGAGAACCAAGCTGGTTCTGAAGAATGTGGCGTGGCTACGCCACTCGTGGCGAACTCGGTGATAGCTCACGACATGACTGCCACCGTCGGCGCAGTTGGACGAGCCGGCCGGGCGAGGGGGTGACAGCGCTTTTTCGGGCGCTCAGCTAGTGAGCCGCCTGGTTTGAAACTGGGCTGGCTGGCCACTGCCGCTCGGGGCGCATCCGGCGATCCACCTCGGCGTTGCCACAGCCGAACGTGCCGGTGAGGAAGACAAAGAACAGCCCCCAGCCGGCAAGAAGGCCCGTCCAGGTGTGCAGCCACGTCATTGACTGGCGGAATGACTCCCTCATTTCGACGCGCAGCCCAGTGCTATCCAGTCACCTTGATCCACTGGGACAGCCGCTGTGTAAAAGCGCCCGCTTCTTCAGAAATTGAAAGTGGCTGAGGCCAGGAAGGTGCGTGGGGCATCCAGGTAAACTTCGCCGGTGACTTGTGCCGCCCAACGGCTCGTGTCGAAGACATTCTCGACGGCAAAGCGCAGGGTGACCGGCTTATTGTTCCACGGAGCATCGAATGTATAACGTGCGCCCAGATCGAGCCTTGTATATGCCGGAAGCCGGTAGTGATTTGCAGGATCGGCAAACACCTCGCTTGAATGTATGACACGTCCGGTCAGTGTGAACCCTCTCAGGAATGGTGTGTCCCACTCGCCCCCCAGTGCGACCTGCATGCCGGGTATTCCGGCGACCTTGTTCCCGTCAAACTTGCCATCCTGGGTCCTGACTTGCCTCGCATCATAAAACGTGACGCCACCGAGCAGGCGGACACCTTCAGTCAAAACGCCAAATGTATTCACTTCGATGCCGCGATTGCGCACCTCTCCATTGGCTGTCAGAGTTGAGTCCGGATTGCCCGGAATGATCAGCGTGCCCGGCCGCGTAATCTCGAACGCGCTGACGGTCGCGGTGATTTGCCCGAAGTCGACCTTGACGCCGACTTCTTTTTGTTTCGACTGGAACGGCGGAAGAATTTGGCCGCGATTGGCATAGTCTGCATCGACAACCTGGCCCTCCTCAAGCGCCTCAATGTAGTTTGCGTAGAGGGAGACATTTTCCAGCGGCTTCAGCATCACCGCGTAGGCCGGCGACCACGCGGCGGAATCGTACGCTCCCCACGACGTGCCCTTGTTGATATCGAAGCTCTCGGCAAATACCTGCTGCCGCCGGACGCCGACGATGAACTGCACGCGTTCGTTGAACATCGACAGCGTGTCAGCAACTCCATAGCTTGTGGTAGCGCCAACATACATTTTGCGCGGGTCTGGTAGCGCGACATAGGGTGTTGGAAGCACAACAGGATTGTAGATGTTCTGCGGAAATATCGTTGGATCTGCCTTGAGAGCCCGATCAATCTGCGTTCTTGCCCTGGATACGGTGAAGTTGACCGTGTGTTTCACGGGCCCGGTATCGAATGTCGACCGCAGGCCGACGTCTCCCACGAAGTTCTTGGTTTCATCGTGAAGGGCGACAAACTGCGCATTGAAATTGCCGGCGAGATCCGGCGCTCCCGATCCCGCAGCAATACCGTTTATGGAATTGCGGGCCATCCCCACCGACGCGTAGGCGGTCACGTTATCGGTTAGATCGACTTCGCCTTGCACGATTGCGATGCGATTCTTTCCTTTTTGAAAGCCGCCTGACCAATTGGTGGTGGCCTTCGGCGGCGACGGGAAATACGGCAGATCAGTCGGGAAGAACATGCGGCCCAGAAGAGGCCTGTCCACACCATTCCTGTAGATCAGGTCAGCCGACAAGCGGACGCGCTCGCCGCGATAGTCCAGACCCAGCGATGAGAATTTGTTTTCCTGGCTTTGCCGGTCGACGGGCAGATCGCCGTTCCTGTAACTGCCGTTATACCGGACACCGAATTCATTGTTCTCGCCATAGCGGCGGCCGACATCGATATGCCCGCCAAAATGTGCGCGGGACACATAGCTCGTCATCAGTTGCGTGATAGGCTCAACCTCTGCCCGCTTGGTGATCATGTTGACGCTTCCGCCGACCCGACCGACTCCGCCATTCAGCAGCGCACTCGGGCCTTTCAGTACTTCGACGCGCTCCACGGCATCCAGACCACCAAGCGATCCCTGGTTGCCTACCAGGCCATACAGACCGTTGATGCCGAACTCGGCATTGGTCGTCACGAAGCCGCGGATGATTGGCTGTTCACGGTTCGCGCCGCGCGGCAGGCCGGCCGCGATTGAGGGATCATTGGCCAACACATCGGTGATCGACCTTGCCTGCTGATCCTGGATCGTCTTTTCCGTGAAGTTGGTTTGGTTGAACGGCGTGTTCATCACGCCGAGATTGCCGAGCATCCCGACTTGTCCGCCGGTCGCGACCTGGCCGCCCGCGTAAGGCGGCGGCAGCGTCATGGCCGAGTTGGGATTGGTTCCCTTCACATTGATGGGATCAAGCGAGATGGCGCCGGGCGGCTCCGCGCCGGTGGAGGCGCCGAGACGCTCGATGGCCACGGTGTTTGCATTGGTGAAACGGTAGGTCAGGCCTGTGCCATCGAGCAGGCGGCCAAGCGCGGCTGCGGGAGCGCGCGCGCCGCTCACGCCGGGCGAAGTCTTGCCGGAGGCGAGCGCCTGGTCGATGAAAATCTGAATGCGGGTCTGACGAGAGAATGCGATGAGGGCGCTCGCAAGCCCTTGCGGAGGAATGTCGAGATCGTGGACGTTGGCCCGGGTTGGTTGGGCATCTTGCGCGCTTGCGACCTTGGGTACCATTGCTGATCCAACGGCCGCCCCCATCAGCAGTGCCTGAAGGCAAGCCAAACGCGCGTGCTTGTTCCCTTTTTTACGCCCCATCTCCCAAAGCCCCCGTCGTCAACGTGTCAAAGGAAGCCAGCCACCCAGCGCGGCCCCCAATGCCGAAGACGACAGGTTCGGAAAAAGTAGTTAGTCGACGGCCGGATTTTTTTCGGTGCCGTTTGAATCACTGTTTGGAACAATGACAGTCAGCAGGCCGGTGGCATGATAGATGCGCAGCGACAGCGACTTGGCGATCGTATCGAGTGCCGCATCCACGTTGCCCGCATCAAACACTGCTGTGACGCGCCGCTGGCCGAGCGTGTCGCCGATCAATGCGATGCGGCCGGACCGGTAGCGTTGAAGCTCGGTGAGCACGGTATTCAGCGGGACATCGTGGAAGACGAGCTGGCCCTGACGCCACGCCTGGACGGCATCGAGATCGGCTGCGGTGACGGCTGAGATGCCCTCAGCATCGTAGCGGACAGCCTGGCCTTGCGTGACGATGACCGGCTGACTTGCAGCAGCGCTGACCTGAACCGTGTTCTGCGCGACCGCCACCATGACGCCGTCGCCGATCTTGACGTCGAACGCCGTACCGAGGACCTTCACTTCGCCGTTCTCGGCCGCGACAATGAAGGGGCGTGCCGGGTCCTTCGTCACGGTGAAGAACGCCTCTCCCGCCAGCAGCCTGACCCGGCGCTCGCCCAGGCTGAATGCCACGTCCAGTGCGGTCGCTGCCCCGAGTTCGACCTGCGAGCCATCCTGCAGCATGATCGTCCGGCGTTCGCCGACCGCCGTCCGGTTGTCCGCGAACAGACCGACCGGCATGGCTTGCCAGCCGATGCCGAGCGTCACCAGCAGCACGGCCGCGGCGGCAATGCCCTTCCATCGACCCGCTCTCGGTGTCTGTTGACGCGGCAATCCGGCCGCACTGGGGGCGAGAGCGTCAAGGCCACCCCACATGCGTTCGACCGAGCGCCATGCGGCTTCATGCGCCGGATCGGCAGCAAGCCACTCCGCGAATCTCCGCCGGTCCTCTTCCGTCGCTTCATCGTCGTGCAGAAGGACGAACCACTGGACAGCCTGATCGTCCACGGACTGCATGTCATTCCCGTCCATGCGGCCTCAGGAGTTGCAAGGATTGCGAAGCCAACGCTTTAATATATGGCGCAAAGAATTGTTCTTCTCCGGCGGAAGAATTTCGCGCCGGATTCGAGCGCCGCTCGCCTTATAAGACGCTATTCTGCAGAAAACCAACTAGCCGCCCGGCGAAGAAATCTCGCAGAAGCGGACCCTGAGGGAAGCCACGGCCTTGGCCATATGCGCCATGACCGTGTTCTTTGCGATACCCAGACGGTCGGCGATCTCCGAATAGCTCAAGCCCTCGAATTTATGGAGGATGAGGACCTCACGGCAGCGTGGTGACAGCTCCGCGAGCGCCACGTGCAGCGCCAGCAATTCCTGCCGCGAGATCAGCACCGTGTCCGGTAGTGGCGCGGGATCTGCGATGGTCTCGTCCAGTTCAGCGGCGGTCCCAAGTATTCCCCGACGCTCCCGGCGCGCATGATCGACAGTTAAATTCCTGGCCGTGCGGAAGAGATAGCTGCGAAGGTCACGCACATCC
>Ga0182746_1001491_pt1 | contig 21016 bp, 16 predicted proteins | sample eDN3rd30CBELigOP_FD_128881 | JGI IMG/M metagenome (GOLD analysis project Ga0182746, IMG submission 128881) | Enriched Organic Plus compost microbial communities from Emeryville, California, USA - eDNA 3rd pass 30_C BE-Lig OP (version 2) (version 2) ... | reverse complement strand
CGGCACTTCACCGGGCCCACAGAGCCACAGCCGCTTGCCGTTTTATCCGAGGCAGGAGAGACCCTTGACTGAATTGCTGATCCGCGGCGGCCATCTCTTCGACCTTCAGCGTGCGGAAGCCGCCGACGTCCTGATCCGCGACGGCATGATCGCCGAGGTCGGTCCCGGCCTGACAACCAGCGGCACCGTGCTGGACGCCCGCGGCAAGATCGTCATGCCGGGCTATGTGAACGCCCACACCCATTCCAACCAGGCGCTGGAGAAAGGGCTCTGCGACCGTTTCCCGCTCGATGCCTGGATGGTCATCGCGTCCTATGGCGGCGTCAACGCCGAGCTCAGCCCGCGCGACCTTTATATTTCGGCGCTGGTCGGCGCGATCGAGATGATCCGCACTGGCTCGACATCGGTGCTGGATATGCCGCGCATCGACATGGCGAGGTTTGCCGAAGGCAGCGACGCCATCATGCAGGCCTATGCGGATATCGGGCTGCGTGCCGCTGTGGCGGTGAGCTACACCGACGTCAACTTCGCCGCGTCGCTGCCGCTCGAACTCGTCCCCGGTCTCAGCGATACGCTGAAGCCGCGCCGCACCGCCGCCGTTGCTGATGTCATCAGCCATCTTGAAGCATTTGTGAGCCGCTGGAAGGGCCGCCATCCATTGCTGTCGCCGATGATCGGCCCTTCCTCGCTGCCGCGCTGCTCGACCGAATTGTTTGAAGCCTCCGTCGATCTCGCACGACGCAACGGCATCGGCATGCAGACGCATCTTCTGTCAGGCAAGTCGCAGGTGATGATCGGCAAGGAGCGTTATGGTGGCTCCACTGTCGAATTCCTCAAGCGTATCGGCTGCCTTGAAGACTGGGCCTCGTTCGCGCATTCGATCTGGCTCAGCGACGAGGACGTGAACATCTTCGGCGACTCGTTTGCTGTCGCGGTCCACAACCCTGTCAGCAACATGAAGCTCGGCGCCGGCATCGCGCCGATGCCGGAGCTGCGCAAGGCCGGTGCAAAGATTGCCCTGGGCAGCGATGGCGCCAGCAGCGCCGACAGCCAGAACATGTTCGAGACCGTGAAAGGCGCCGCGATCCTGCACCGCATCAACCACGAGCAGGACGACTGGATCCTGGCCGAGGATGCCCTCGACATGTGCTGGCATGGCGGCGCGGCGGCGATGCGCCAGAAGCTCGGCCGGATCGAACCGGGTCATGCCGCCGATCTCACCGTGCTGCACACCCGCAACATGTTCCACGCGCCGAAGGATCAGCTTGCCGGCCAGATCGTCCACAGCGAACTCGGCAACTCGGTGGATTCAGTCGTTGTCGGCGGCGAGGTCGTGATGCGCGAAGGCGCCATCACCCGCATCGATGAAGCCGCCATCCATGCGGAGGCGCAGGAGATCGTGTCCCGCCTCTATGCCCACCTGCCGGACCGCATGCGCCGGTTCGAGGAGGTACGGCCGATGTTTCAGGAGCTCGAGCGCCGCGTGAACCGCACGGAACTGCACTTCGCCCGCTTCTGCGGGTGAGACTTCATCTATGGGTGAGAGCTAAGCAGATGCCGCGAATGGAGCACGGCCCTCTCCCCTCGCGGGAGAGGGAACGCTGCGGCGTGTGGCCATTTCAATCAAAAGACCAAGACACCTAGTATCCGGACGTCTGCCAGTTTCTGCCGGGCACGGCCGCCAGCAGCGCCTGCGAATACGGATGTTTCGGCGACACCAGCACGTCCGAAGCCTCGCCCTCCTCCACCACTTCGCCGCGCTGCATGATGGCGACGCGATCGCAGATCTGCGCCGCGACGCGCAGGTCGTGAGTGATGAAGACCATCGACAGGCCGAGCTGCTCTTTCAGCTTCGCCAGCAGCGCCAGCACTTGCGCCTGCACCGAAACGTCAAGCGCCGAGACCGGCTCGTCCGCCACCAGGATATCCGGATCAAGAGCGAGCGCCCGCGCCAGGCCGATGCGCTGGCGCTGGCCGCCGGAGAACTCGTGCGGATAGCGATCGATCGCCGCCGGATCGAGACCGACGAGACCAAACAGTTCGCGCACGCGCGGCATCACCTCGGATGTCTTGGCGCCATACATCAACGGCCCCTGCGCCACGAGCTCGCCGACCTTGCGCCGCGGGTTGAGCGACGCATAGGGGTCCTGAAACACCATCTGCACGCGGCGTGCATGGCTGCGCCACTCATGACGGGTCATCTGGGTGATATCCGCGCCGTCCACCTCGATCGCGCCGGTGTCCGTCGTGAGAAGCCGGACGATGCAGCGGGCCAGCGTCGATTTCCCGGAACCGCTTTCGCCGACAATGCCGAGCGTGCTGCCGCGCGGCAACGCCAGCGTGACGTCCTTCAGCGCTGCGACTTCCCGTCCGCGCGCGCGATAGGTCTTGTTGACCTTGACGATCGACAGCGCCGCCTGCCCGACCGGCGCAAGCTGCTTGCGCTCCGGCGGCTGCAGCGACGGCACCGCTGCGATGAGTTCGCGCGTATAGGTCTGCTGCGGCGCTGTGAGCACCGTTGCGGCGGGCCCCTCTTCCACCAGCACGCCGTGGCGCATCACGGCGATGCGCGTGCCGATCTCGGCCACCACGCCGAAATCGTGGGTGATGAACAGCACGCCCATGCGGTTGCGCCGCTGCAGGTCGCGGATCAGCGCCAGGATCTGCGCCTGGGTGGTGACGTCGAGCGCGGTGGTGGGTTCGTCGGCGATCAGGATGCGCGGCTCGAGCGCCAGCGCCATGGCGATCATGGCGCGCTGCCGCTGCCCGCCGGACAACTCATGGGGATAGGCCCGCGCGGCCGCGGCCGGGTCCGGCAACTGCATCTGTTCGAGCAGTTCCAGCACCTTGGCCTGGATCTCCTGCGACGACAGCTTGGTATGGACGCGAAACGTCTCGGCGATCTGATTGCCGACGCGGTGCAGCGGATTGAGCGCCGTCATCGGGTCCTGAAAGATCATGCCGATGCCGGCACCGCGGATGCTGCGCAAGGCGTGCGGCGGCAGCCGCAGAAGATCTGTGCCCTCGAAGCCGATCCGGCCCGCCTCGACCTTCACCTCCGGCGGCAGCAGGCCGAGGATCGACGAGGCCATCACCGATTTGCCCGACCCGCTCTCGCCCACCACGCACAGGATCTCGTTCTCGTCGAGCCGCAGCGTCAGGTCATGAACCGCATAGCCACGGTCCGCATGACGCGGCAGCCGGACCTTCAGTCCCTCGATGGAGAGAAGTTCGCTCATTTGCGCCTCAGCCGCGGGTTCATGGCGTCGTTGAGGCCCTGGCCGATCAGCGAGATCGACAGCACCGTCAGCAGGATCGCGATGCCCGGCAGCGTGGCCACATGCCAGGATGACCTCAGCACGCGGCGGCCGTCGGCAATGAGATTGCCCCATGACGCGACATTCGGATCAGACAGACCGAGAAAGGCGAGCGCGCTTTCCAGCAGGATCGAAAAGGCCATCACCACGCTGGCATAGACGATGACCGGCGGCAGGGCGTTCGGCAGAATCTCCCGGAAGATGATGCGCCAGTCCGGCATGCCGATCACCCGGCAGGCCTGCACGAATTCGCGGTTGCGCAAGGTGAGGAATTCCGCGCGCGTGAGACGTGCGGGCGCCGTCCAGGAGACGATGCCGATCACCACCACCAGCGTCGCGATCTTCGAACCGAAGATCACCACCAGCATCAGCAGGAGAATGAAGTTCGGCACGGTCTGGAACGCTTCGGTGACGCGCATCAGCGCGGTATCCACCCAGCCGCCATAGAAGCCCGCGATCGAGCCGACGAGAACGCCGATCACGATCGCCACCGCTGTCGCCGTGATGCCGACCAGCAGCGACGTGCGCGCGCCGTAGAAGAGCTGGGCGATGATGTCGCGGCCGACGGAGTCCGTCCCGAACAGGAATCGCGGATTGCTGAACGGGGCCTGCAGCGGCCGCCCCGCCAAGGCCAGCGGATCATTTGGATAGAGCCATCCCGCCAATGCGGCCATCAGCAGAACGAGGATCAGCAGCACGCCGCCAATGATGGCGGACGGCGAGCGGCACAGGGACTTCAGCAGCGACATGTCAGAACCCGCTCAGCCGTTGAAATCGATCCGCGGATCGATGCGGGCGTAGAGAATATCGACGATGAAATTGATGGCGATCACCAGCAGCGCCGACATGAAGACGATGCCGAGCAGCATGTTGAGGTCGCGCTGCTGCACGGCTTCGTGGGCGAGCCGGCCTAGCCCGGGCAGGGAGAACACGCTTTCCACCACCACCGCGCCGCCCAGCATGGCGCCGGCCTGCAGCCCGAGGATGGTGACCATCGGCAGCAGCGCATTGCGCAGCGCATGGCGGGTCAGCACCGCACCCTCGCGCAGGCCCTTGGCGCGCGCGGTCCGGATGAAATCGAGCGTCATCACTTCCAGCATCGAGGCGCGCATGACGCGCAGGTAGATCGCAAAATAGATCAGCGCCAGGGTGATGGTCGGCAGGATCAGGTGCCCGGCGATGTCCAGCACCCGGCCAATACCGGTATAGCCCGCGCCGAGATCCTCAAGGCCGCCGGACGGCAGCCAGTTGAGCCACACCGCAAACACCAGAATGCCCATCAGACCGAACCAGAACGACGGCGCCGCGTAAAAAATCAGGCCAAGTGTCGAGATCAGCGTATCCGGCCATTTGTTGACATGACGCGCGGCGATGATGCCCACCGCTGTGCCTGCGGCAAAAGCGAAGGACAGCGCGCTGATCATCAGCAGCATCGTCACCGGCAGGCGCTGAAGGATGACATTCAGCACCGGCTGGTTGTAGGCGACGGAATATCCGAGATCGAGATGCAGGGTGTTCCAGACATAGATCGCCAGTCGCGTGGTGACGCCGCCACCCAGACCATATTGCTGGCGGAGCTGCTCCGCCAGCGCCACATCGTTGCTCCCCATCTGGCCCATCAATGCGTCGACGGCATCGCCGGGCGCAAGCTGCAGCATCAGGAACAATCCCAGCAGGATGATCCCCATGCAGGGAATGCTGACCGCCAGACGATTGAGCGCGAGACGAAAAATCCGCATCGTCAGGAAGCAAGCCAGACGTCAGCCCAGGAGGTGCCCGGCCAGCGCGGCGCATTGTGGTCGTTGCGCACATTGGCAGCCGCCGCCGAAACGAACACCTGCTCCATCGCCATCAGCACCGGGATCTCCGTATTGGCGATCTTGACGAACTCGCCATACATGGCCTTGCGCTTGACCGGATCGATCTCGACCAGCGCCTGGTTGGTGATCTTGTCGAGCTCTTCGGACTTCCAGCCGAACTGGTTGCTCCACGGCGTACCGGCGGGCACGCCCGACTGATACCAGATGGTCGTGCCGACACCGGGATCACCGCGATACAGGTTGGTGTCGGTGGCCAGTTCGAAATCATGATCGCGATTCACCCGCGCGATATAGCCCGGTGAGTCATAGATCTGAACGTCGGTCTTGATGCCGACCTTCTGCAGCGACTGCTGGATGAAGGTCGCGAACATGCGGATGTCGTCGGATGTGTTCGGCATCAGCCGCACGGAGAAGCGTGTTCCGTCCGCTCCGCGCTTGAAGCCGGCCTCGTCCAGCAGCGCCTCGGCTTTTTTCAGATCGAACGGATAGACCGGCCCCGCGCCGGGAATGAAGAAGGATGAGGTTGTCGGGATCGGTCCCTGGGCCCGCTTGCCATACCCCAGCAGGAATTCCTGGGTGTAGAAATCGATGTCCAGCGCGTGGGCAATCGCACGCCGCACGCGAACGTCGGAGAGCTCCTTCTTGCGGGTGTTGAAGCCCAGGGTGTTGAGGATCGAATAAGCCTCGTTGCCCTTGGTGCCGACACGGAACCTCGAGTCTTTGGCCAGCCGGGCGAGGTCGGTCTTGGGCAGCGACGAGAACATGCTGATCTGCACGTCTCTTGATTCCAGCGCCGCGGTCGCCGCAGCGGCATCCGGGATCACGCGGATGATGAGGCGATCCAGATAGGGCTGGCCCGGCACCCAGTAGTTCGGATTGCGCTCGAGGATGAGGTTCTGCCCTGGCGCATAGGAGACGAACTTGAACGGACCCGTCCCGACCGGAGCGAGGTTGGCCGGGTTCTTGAGAAGGTCGGTCCCCTCGAAAACGTGCTTGGGAATGACGTAGCACAATTCACAGGCCGCGCGCAGCAAAAGGCCGAGCGGCATCAGCTCGGAGTAGCGGAAGATGGCGGTGTTCGCATCCGGCGTATCGACCGCCGTCAGATACCTGTGCAGCAGCGTGCCGTAGTTCTGGTACTTCTTCCACATCTCCATGGCGGAGAACTGCACGTCGGCTGAAGTAAACGGCTTGCCGTCGTGCCACTGCACCCCTTCGCGCAGCTTGAAGGTGATGGTCTTGCCATCCGGCGAGCTGTCCCAGGCGGTGGCCAGCTTTGGCACCGGCTGATTGTCGTATCCCAGATCAACGAGGGGTTCGATCATCTTGCTGGTAAACACATGGATGGCATAGGACGCGCGCATCGCTGGATTGAGCGTCCTCAGATCGGAAGCGACCTGGACGGTCAACACACCGCCACGGCGCGGCGTCTCCTGCGCATGCGCCACGCGCGGCAGGGCGCCGGCGAGAGCCAGCGTCGCGCCGCCCAGCGTCACCGCCCTGCGGTCAACCAAGAATTTGTCCATATCAGACCCTCTGTTTTTCGAGCCGTTCCGGCTCGCCGACATTTTGTCGTCCCCTTGGGCCGGCGCATCACCCCACGACGACGCGCAACGTCCGGACGATATGCTCTGTCGCGCGGCGGGTGGCTTCTTGCCCGCCTGCGCCCAAATCCTTGTTTGAGCGTCCTCGCGACACGCCGTCGCGTCCGGCGCCGCGGGTTGGATGCAGGATGGTCCGCATCCTGATGGAGAAGGACTGACGCAGTTTGTTGCAGCCAATGCATAGCGATTGGGCTGTCATGACGATGGGCATGGTCGTACTGATCACTGGAGAGACCATGGACAAGATATCGGGCGCGGCGAAACAAGCCTGTGGCCTGCCGCCGCCTAGGCTTAAGATGTTCGATGGACCGCCGCCGCAGCAAGGGACGCGTGCATGCCAGCCAAGATCAAGATCGCTCATCTCGCCGGACCCAACGCAACGATCCAGAACACCCCGCCGCTGGTGACATCCAACAAGGCGCGGGCCAAGCATAACCTCCCGCTGCTCAAGGACATCGAAGACAACGTCGCGAAATTCGACGTGCTGCGCCCGCAGAAGCTGGCCGCGCCTGCAACGATCTATGTCGAGCAGTTCAGCGCCCATCCGCTCGAGGCGGACGCCGCGTCGCTTTATGGTCCGCCGGACGGCTATCTGAATACAGCCGGCGAATTCTCGACCGAGCGCAGGAGCGACAAGGACCGTCCTGTCTACCAGATCGAGATCCAGCCGGAGGACGGCTACTATCCGATGCCCTACATGGCGCGCCGCGCGGACGGCAGCGCCTGGGAGACCGACGGCATCTCGGAACGCGCTTCGCGCAGCGACAGCCGCCAGCCATTCATGCCGGACGGCACGCGCACCTTCGACGAGGTGGACCGGCTCGGCATCAACGGCCTCGGCGTCGGCAACATGATCTCCAACAAGGCCGAAGTGGATTTCTTCCGGGTGGCGCCGTCAGGCGGCTATATGAACGGATTCTCCGCCGCCAATGCGGATGGAGTTCCGCCAGAACAGCCGGGCAAGGACTTCTTCCCCTACCGGCCTGCACATCTCGGCGTGTCGCCGCCGCGTATGACGCTCGCGCGCGTCACCAACATGACGCAAAAGATTCTCTCGAGCGGCAACTATAGCGGAGCGATCTGGACCCAGGGCAGCCCGCGCATCGAAGAGACGATGTACTGGCTGAACCTCGCGATCGACTCGACCCTGCCGATCTGCGGCAACGCCTCGCAAAGATATCACGGCCAGATCAGCAATGATGGTCCGAAGAACCTCACGGATTCGGTCTCCTATCTGGCCTCGCGCATCTGGGCGGATGCGGAAGGCCGCAACCGCGCCGGCATGGTCATGGTGCAGGATCAGCGGATCTTTGCCGCACGCGAAGTGACCAAGGGCGACGCACGGCCGGGCGGCTATCTTGTCGCCGGCGGGGCCGGTGGCATCCTCGGCGGCTTCACACCGGCCGATATTCCCGTGCTGCGATTCATCCCCGTGACCCGCCACACCTACATGTCGGACGTCAACATCACCCGGCTCCCCTCCAAGGTTGCGGGCCTCGCCGGCACGGCCGACGGCATCGGCCTGGTCGATGTTGCGATCAAGGATGACAAGGGCGATCTGCTGCCAACCGCGATCCCGAAGGTCTCGATCGTCAAGGACGCGAGCTACGACGAGGACGACTACGAGGGCGATCCGGAGCAGCATGTCGATATCATCGCGCTGATCGATCACGCGCTGGTGCGCGAGCCGCTGTCGGGCTTCGTACTCGAAGGCCTCAATCCCTACGGCAAGTCGGCGGGCATCTCCCGCACCCGCGCGCTGCTGCGCGCCGTCCATATGGGGTTCCCGGTCGTCAATGTCGGCCGTGGCAATACCGAAGGCTATGCCCTGCGCGGTGGACCGTTCATCTCGGGCTCGAACCTGACGTCGACAAAAGCGCGCATCCTGCTGATGCTGTGCATCATGAAGTTCGGCATGCTGCCGCCGGCAAAGGATCCGCTCAGGCCGACCAGGGACGAAAGCGCGGCGATCGAACACAAGCTGCTGGAGTACCAGGCGGTGTTCGACACGCATTGATGCCGATCTGATAACTCTGTGCAGAAACTGTTCGATAGGCCCCGTGTCCCGGGCGCAGCGCGGGACAAAGTCCTGCGCTGCAGAACCGGGACCCACCTGAAGAACCAGGCCCTACCGTTCCTCTGCATCAAATAGGTCCCGGCTCTGCGAAGCACTGCTACGCACTGCATCGCGTCCGGGACACGAGGCAGAGTTTGTGGCACCCGCAGTCTTGTCCAAACGAGGCTCACAACGCCGTAGCCGAGTGAAACGCCAATTTGAGGCATCTCCTTTCCCACGCGGCGCATGAGGAAAGAGAGCGGCAGGCGTAGGAGCATCAACCCTCGGTCAATTGATGCACGTGGCGTTCGAAGCGCTGCAGAAGGCTGCTCATCCCCTGCCGCTGCAGGGCGAATTCCGGGCTCTTTGCGCGCGCCGCCATGTCGGCCTCGAAATCCGCCAGGGTCTCGAACACGCATTCCCAGCGGACGTCGGGACCGTCATCCGACATCTTCACGAAAATCCGCCCCGGCGGCAGGCCAAGAGCCTCGCGCAGCGCTGACCCGCGGCGGCGGTGGATCAGGACTTCGTCCGCCATTCCGGGCTTGGCAAAATAGTTGGTGCTTTCAACGATCATTGCATCTGTCCCGCAGCCGAGAGCTCAGGCGGCCGCACCTCCCAGCGTGATGCCGTCCTGCTTCAGCAGGTCGCGGAAGATCGGCGCGACGACGCGGTTGAAGTGGGCCATGTCGCGGAGATAGTCGACAAAGGTCAGCTGCAGGCCGTCGATGCCGCTGTCCCGCACGATATCGACCATCTTGCGGGCCACCGTCTCCGGCGACCCCATCAGCGGCAGACCTGTTCCGAAGCCGATCACATTCGGCGCGCGCAGCCACGACGACCGCTTGTGGGTTGCGCCCGGACTGTCCCGATCTGACGATTCCGCGAGGTTGTCCAGCGCTTCCTCGTCGAGATGTTCCCGCAACAGCGCGAACTCGGCGTCCGCTTCCGCGTCGGTTTCCTTGACGATGGGAAGCACATTGGTGGAGATCTTGATCGTCCGGCCCCGCTCGGCCGCAAGGTCGCGGACCTTCTGGATATCCTCCGGCCGCAGCCCGAGGAACTGATAGTCGGAATGCTTCGCGCCGAATTGCAGCCCTTCGATCGAGGTGCCTGCGCTGACGATCAGCGGATAGGGCTTCTGCCTCGGCTTGGGATCGGACACGCAATCCGTCAGCCTGAAGAACCGGCCCGCGAAGGTCACCTTGTCCTGCGACCAGAGCTGCTTGATCACGGTCGTCCATTCTTCCGCATAGTCGTAGCGATACTCGTTGTATCCCTCCGGCACCATGCCCATCTGCTCGTATTCATCGAGCGTGTTGCCGGTGACGACATTGATGCCGATGCGGCCACCGCTGACGTCATCCAAGGTGGCGATGATCTTCGCCGCGACGCCGGGATGGAACAGCAGCGGGTTGATGGTGGCGAACAGCCGCAGCCGGCTGGTGCAGGTCGCGACCGCACTGACCAGCGTCAGCGGCTCCAGGGACTGGTCCCAGAAGCCGGTCTTGCCGCCGAAGCCTTTCCACTTCCCCATCCAGAACAGGTAGTCGAACGGTCCCGACTCCGCGAGCTGGGCGATCTGCCGGGTGAGATCGAAGCTCGGATGATACCGCGGCGCATGGGTGGAGAAGATGAAGCCGTTGCTCGCGACGGGCATGAACACGCCCAGCTCCACCTTCCTCATTGTCGAATGCTCCTTCGCGCCCTGCAACTAAAGTTGGATCACCAGCGAACCGGTGGTCTTGCGGTCCTCGAAGTCGCGATGCGCCTGCGCGACATTCTCGAGGGTATACAAAGCATGATGTCCGGTTTCGAGAACGCCATCGGCGATGGCGGCAAGGACATCCCTGGCGCGGGCCTGATACTCGCCCGTATCGGCATTGTAGGTCGAGCCGCTGAATTTGGTCAGATAGTGGCCCTTGTGCTGGAGCAGCACCGGATCGAGCGGCGCCATCATGCCGGCCGCCTGGCCGAACGACACCATCATCCCGTATTTCTTGATGCAGTCGAACGACTTGAGGAAGGTGTCCGCGCCGACGCCATCGAACACCACGTCAACGCCACGCCCCTTGGTCAACTCGTTCGCACGGGTGACGAAATCCTCTTCGCTCGTCACGATGACGTGCTCGCATCCCTTGGAGTGCGCATACTCCACTTTCGACGGGCTGCTGACCGTTCCGATCACCGTTGCTCCCAGATGCTTCGCCCAGCGCGCCGCAATCGATCCCACACCGCCGGCGGCCGCGTGCAGCAGCACGACATCGCCGGCCTTCACCGGATAGCAAGCACGGATCATGCCGTGGACGGTGATACCTCGGTAGAGCAGCGCTGCCGCGTCAATGTCCGAGACATTGTCGGGCAGCTTGATGATGCGGTCGGCCGGGAACAGCCGCGCCTCGGTATAGGCGCCGATGGTCAGCGTCGCCGTCGCATAGGCCACCCGGTCGCCGACCTTGAGGCCGGTCACGCCGGGACCGATCTCCTCGATCACGCCGGCGGCTTCCAGGCCCGGCGTGAACGGGATCGGAAGCTGCGCCATGGCGTGGGGCGGCGCGGTGCCGCGGCGATAGTGGACATCGGCGAAGTTGACGCCAACGGCCTTCTGCCGCACCAGCACCTCGCCGGGACCGGGCTTGCCCGGGTCCACATCGACAAGCTTCATGACGTCCGGTCCGCCCACCGCGTTCACGACAATCGTCTTTGCCATTCGCCAACTCCTTGAGGTCACGTTTCTTTGCGGGCGGTCATCGCGCCGGAGGGAACGGTGATCATCGCGGGCGCGCGAGTTCTTGCCCGCAGGCGAACAATTTGCGGAGTCACAGAATGGATATGGTCAGGCGGGCATCCCGATCGCCGGGGACCCGGCCTCCCGCCGGCCCGGCTTGGCGGAATGGCCACGGATGATGTCCGAGGCCTTCTCCGCCATCATCAGCACACAGGCGTTGATATGTGCCGATACGAGGTCCGGCATGGCCGAGGCGTCGACGACACGCAATCCTTCGACACCCCTCACCTTCAATTCCGGATCAAGCACCGCCTCCGGCCCCGTGCCCATCGGACATGTGCCCGCCGGATGGCTGACGGTGATCAGGCTCTTGCGAAGATAGGCGTCGATCTCGGCATCGGTCTGCACCGCATCGCCGGGAGCCAGTTCCTCTCCACGGAAAGGATCGAGCGGCTTCTGCCGGGCGAGCTCCCGTCCCATGCGGAACGCCTTGCGGAAGGTGACGATGTCGTTCGGCGCCGAGAGGAAATTGAAATGAATCCCTACATGATCGCGTGGATCGGTGGAGCGCAGCTTCACCTCGCCGCGGCTCTCCGGGTGCAGGATGACGGGCCGGATCACGAAGGCGTCGTCATAGGGCTTGCGGATGCCCGGCATCCACATGTGAGCGTAAAACGGCGCAGTCGGGAACAGGAACTCGATGTCCGGCACGGCAAGCTCAGGACTTGTCTTGAAGAAGGCGATCACGCCGCTCGGCATCGAGGATGCGTAGCCGGTGCCGGCGACGTAAGCCCGCACCATGTTCGCCACCATGCGGTCCGCCCGCATATGATGATGAAACTCCCCCGGGCTCTTGCGGGCATAGAGGTTCGTCGTCATCAGGTGGTCTTGCAGGTTCCGGCCAGCCGGCAGGTCCGCGACGACCGCGATGCCATGCTCACGCAGGTGATCCGCCGGTCCGATACCTGACAGCATGAGAAGCTGCGGCGAATTGAACACGCCACAGCACAGGATCACCTCGCGATCCGCCAGCGCCTCCACCGTCGCATCATCGGCGTCGATATATCTGATGCCGACAGCGCGATGTCCCTCGATCAGCACTTTGGAGGCGAGCGCGCGCGTATGCACCGTCAGGTTTGCCCGCTTCCGGGCCGGCCGCAGATAGGCGGTTGCCGCCGAGGAGCGATGTCCATCGCGGATCGTGTATTGCGCACGGCCAATACCCTCCGCATCGCCACCCGAAATATCCGCCTTCTCCGGATAGCCGAGCGCCCGCGCCGCTTCGGTCCATGCGCCGCAGATCGGGTCGGTCACCCGCGTCCATTGCACGCCGACCGCGCCGGAGCCGCCGCGCACGTCGCTCTCGCCATCCTCCGCCGTTTCAGTCCGCTTGAAATACGGCAGCACGTCCGCATAGGACCAGCCCGTCGCGCCGTTCCTCGCCCAGCGGTCATAGTCGCCGCGGTCGCCGCGGGTATAGGTCATCACGTTGATGGAGGAGGAGCCGCCGAGCACCTTGCCGCGCGGGCTTTCGATCCGGCGGCCGTCGACATGCGGCTCCGGCTCGGACCGGTAGCGCCAGTCGTGCATCTCGTATTCGTAGAGCTTGCCGAGCCCCAGCGGAACATGAATCAGCGGATTCCAGTCGCGGCCGCCGGCTTCGAGCAGAAGCACGCTGACGGAGGGATCCTCCGTCAGCCGGCTGGCCAGCACACAGCCCGCCGAACCGGCGCCGACAATGATGTAGTCATAGCTTCGCCGCGACGGCATCCCTCGTCATTCTCCGTTCATTGTCCAAGGGCTGCAGGCGGCTAGGTCAACAGACGCCTCGATCAGCTGGCGAGCGTCCAGTTATAGGGGGCGATCAGTCCGGTGCGGTATGGCACATAGTTCACCCGCTTTGAATAGACCACGGTCGCGACACCCTGGAGCAGCGGATAGGCATAGCCCTTCTCCACCGACCATGCGTCGAACTTGCGGTAGCCCGCGATGCGCTTATCGTAGTCCGTTTCATTGAGGAGCGGATCGAGCTGCTCGGAAATGTCGTCGCTTTTCCACACCGAGAACCGCTTCTTCGGATCGAGGATCGAGCCCGAATAGGATTCCGGATCGTCCGTCGGATTGAACCAGTTGTAGAGGACCGGCGCTTCGAGCTTGTCGGTCCGCGACAGCTCGCCGTATTTCGACAGCTCGATGGTCGACAGCGTCGCATCGATGCCGGCCTGCTTCCACATCTGGACGATTGTGCGGGCTATGTCGAAGTCGTTCGGAAACACACCATTGAAGGTGGTGAATTCGATCTTGGCCGGATTTGACGTGCTGTATCCCGACTTCGCCAGCAGGGCCTTTGCCGTCTCGAGATTGTAGGGAAACTTGAAGCTTGGATCGTTGGCGACGGAGCCGGTCCCCGCCCACATCGACAGCGCCTCGGCCTTGCCGTTGAAGAACGCCTTGGAGAGCGCCTCCTTGTTGATCGCATGATGCATCGCAAGGCGCAGGTTTGGATCCTTGTAGATGCCCTTGTTGACCATATGGATCATGACGACGTTGCTGATCGGATGCAGGTTGCCGACCAGGCCGGGGACAGCGCCCAGCCGGACCACCTCACGCACCGGAAGATTGTGCGCGAAATCGACCTGGCCCGACTGGATCGCCGCGATGCGGGTCGAGGTGTCCTTGATGATCTGGAACGTCACCTGCTTGATCGCCGGCGCCCCTCGCCAGTATCCGTCATGGGCCTCCAGCACGATGCGGGAATCGCGCTGATAGTCGACGATCTTGTACGGGCCGGCGCCGACCGGATTCTTGAGAAAGCCATCCTTGCCGACGGACTCGTAATACTTCCGCGGCATGATATAGCCGACGCTCATCATGCGTTGCGGTGCGGTGATGTATCTCGACGTGAACTTGAAGATCGCCCTGTTGGGCGCCGGCGTCTCGACGGCCTCGACAATCTTGCCGAAGTTGCCGGCCACCGCCAGCGTGTCATCCTCCTTCAACCGCGTGTAGATCGAGAAGTGGATGTCGTCGGATGTCAGCGGGTCGCCGTTATGAAACTTGATGTTGTCGCGCAGCGTCAGCTCGAGCACCTGGTTGTTGTTGTCGAGCCATTTGAACGATCCCAGTCCCGGCTGTAGCGTCGCATCCGGCCGGATGTCGAGCATCGGGTCGAAGACGCATTTGTAGAGGGACTGGGTGATGTTGGTGCCCGCATTCGCCGCATCCCAACTCGATACGTCGGTCGGGAAAGCGATCGTCAGCGGCTTGGTTTCCGCCGAGGCCCAGCGACTCATCACCGCAGGCGCGGCCAGGCCGCCGACAGCGAGCGAGGTATTCTGAAGGAATTTCCTGCGACTGAGCAACTGAGCCTCCTCTGGTTGACTGTTTACCAGTCACATTGATTAGACAGGCACTTCTCCCCTCACCCAGGTGCGGTGAACGTGCCGGATATATTTGTCGAAATCAAACTTCGTGCCAGTATGCAGGGTGCACCGGTTGTCCCAAACCAGGATGTCCCCGGCCTGCCACTTGTGGCGGTAGACAAAACGATCCTGCGTTGAGAACTCGATCAGTTCCTCAACCAGCTGGATGCTCTCATCCACCGGCATGCCGACGATTTCCTTCACCGGGCTCACGGCCAGGCCCCAGATCGCCTTGCGGCCGTCGGCCGGGTGACGGCGGATCAGCGGATGGAAGACATCCGGCATCGAATCCTTCTGCTCCTGGGTCAGCTTGACGCCGCGCTTCTCTTCCATGAACATCTGGTAGCTGAAATGGACCTTGAGGCCGTCGACTTCCTTCTGCTTGGTCTCCGGCAGTTCGTTCCATGCGGAGCAAAGATCCGCCAGCAGCGTATCCGAGCCCTCGGCCGGCACTTCGAGCGCATAGAGCATGGTGCAGAGCGCGGGCCTGCGGCCATACTGGAAATCGGTATGCCAGTTCAATCCGGCTTCCGGATTTCCGATCGGCTTGCCGTCAACGATCTTGTTCGAGATGATGAAGATCTCCGGAAAATCCGGATGCGTGAATTCTTCGCGCACATTGCTTTCCGGCTCACCAAACTTGCGGGTGAACGCCACCTGCTGCGCCGGCGAGAGGTTCTGTCCGCGGATCAGGATGGCGCCATTGCGATGAAAGGTGTGCAGCACTGCATCGAGCGTCTCGTCATCTGCACGCGTGATGTCGACGCCCAGGATCTCGACGCCGAAATTCGGCAGCAGGGGTCGGGTCTCTAGTTTGATGGAAGTATCCATGCCAGTCCTCCGCCTCGTTGCATCAGTTTGATGCCTGGTGAGCCTAGGAAAGGTGTCCGGATTGTCTTGACCAGCCGCGTACGATCATTTGCCAGAGCCGATCCGGTCCGGAAGATTCATCGTACACATCGCTGCTCCCCCCAAGCTGCCACGCGATGTCAACGTGTTTGGGGAACGGCGGCTTCAGCCCAAAGCCCACCGATGCGGCAAAAGCTGCAGCAGAGATGATGACGTAATAAGCAGTAACAGGGAGCGATGAGCGGCGGCGCCATTGCCGAGCGGTGTCTCATGTCCGTTGCGAAGGCGGCCTTTCGCACAGCAACACGGCAGCGGCGGGATACTAGACGGTGCCGATCATCACAGTCCGCATCGACATCGATCCCCGATCAATCGCTTCGACCGGAAAAGATATCTCCTCGTCCGGAGTGGCTGCGCCCAGAACATACAACAACGGCAGATAATGGTCCGGCGTCGGAACAGCCATCTCGGCATCGGGACCGAGCGCCCGATAATTCACGAGCGCGGCCCAGTCCCGCGCAACCAGCTTCTCACGCACCGTCGCATCAAAACGCTCGGCCCAGGGATAGGGCGTGGCCGGGCCGCTCCTGATCGTCATGGCGAGGTTGTGGACGATATTGCCGGTGCCGGCGATCAGCACGCCTTCGCGGCGCAGCGGCGCAAGCATCCGGCCAAGCTCATAGTGGAACCGGGGCTCGCGGGTGCCGTCGATACTGAGCTGAACAACAGGAATGGTGGCGTCCGGATAGGCCTTGCCCAGCACCGCCCACGTTCCATGATCAAAGCCCCATGACTGGTCCTTCACCACGGAAACCGGCGCCAGCAGCGCAGCAATCCGGTCCGCCAGGGCGGGGTCGCCCGGCGCCGGATACTTGATGTGATACATGTTCTGGTAGCCGAAATCGTAGATCGTTTCGGGCTGCGCCATCGCGGTCACCGCCGTGCCGCGCGTGTACCAGTGCGCGGAGATCGACAGGATCGCACGCGGGCGGCCGAGCGCCACTCCGAGCGCCGCCCAGGCGCGCGTATACTCATTATCCATCAGCGCGTTGAGCGGCGTACCGTGACCGATGAACACCACCGGCCAAACCTTGTTGTCCGCCATGTATCCCTGCTGTCCTGGCAATCAGTATCGAGGTGAAGCCTGCAACCTGTCCGGCATCAGGCCGTGACCGGCGCACTCCTTTTCAGGCTGAAGCATATGCGGGTTGCCGGGTCGCACGGCTGCCCTTCTGCGTGTTCCAGTGCCGCCGGTAACGCTCCACAAGCCAGCGATTGAATTCCTGCTGACTCTTCTCCTGCCAGGAGTATCTGCCGCGGATCGCATATCGCGACCGGAGCCCGACCTGCACCAGTTCGTCGACATGCCGGTCCTGTTCGAAGATCGGCTTCGAGCCATCGACATTCATCTGCAGCCGTTCCTTGAACAGCGGCAGGCTTTTGGCGCCCGGCGGCACCATCCATCCGCGCTGCGCCGACATCTCTTCAGGCCCATGGATAAAGAAGATGTTGTAGGTCAGCGTCTCGCTGCGCCCGACGATGAACAGGCTTGGCGGAATGTTGATGAACAGCATGCGATGCCGGTCCTCTTCCGTGAGGCCGGGGAACACCGGGAGCACGGCCTTCAGCGTCGGATTGAAGGCTGCATCCATGTGAAGCGTCTGATTGTAGCGGAAGTATCCGGCAGTGTCCGGCGGCAGTTCGGGAAAGCTTGCGAGCGCGCTTGGAACGATATTGTGCACCGGCCCGGCATGCAGACGGTTGGCATGATAGCCGTCATTGCTGTTCTCGAAGCGGACCTTCCAATTCCAGAACTCCCGCGACGGCTCGCCGGGAAATTCGGATTCCTCCGCGGTTTCGGCGTGATAGTTCTTGAGGACGTCCGTGACAGCGCTCAGCCGCGGCGCCAGTGGCGCAGCCTCGGGATCGAAGTTGATGAAGATGAAGCCCAGCCACACCTCGACGCGGATTTCCGGCAGCCGGACCTGCTTCACGTCGAAGCCGCACGCGCGGTCCATTGCCGGCGCACCGAGAAGGGCTCCGTCCAGTCCGTAAGACCAGTGATGATAGGGACAAAGGAATGTCCGCGCCTTTCCGCGCCCTTCCGCGACCAGCATGGCCCGGTGCTGACAGACGGATGACAGCGCCTTGATGCTTCCATCGTGTTGCCGGACCACGATGATCGGCTCGCCGACCTGCTCGGCAGTGAAATATTCGCCCGGATTCTGGATCCAGCTGTCGCGGCCGACGCAGAGCCACTCCTTGAGGAAGATCGCCTCCTTCTCGAACTCATAGAACTTCGGATCCGTGTAACAGGCAGGCGGCAGCATCTGCGCTTCATCGACATCGACGATGGAGCTTTCCATGGCATCAAAGAATGCGTCATCGAATTCCGCAGACTGCATCGATGTCTCCTCGGGCATCATAGCAAGTGCGCAGCCGCAGCCCCGCACCTCCCGATGTCCTCATTTTCGCGAGACCCACGCCGCACGATGAGCCCCGAACAGCGCCACGAGCCTGCAGTGTGTGACCCGGGACCACCATCATCTTGCCTGCATGGGCACGAAAAGTTGCGAGGCGACGATCATCCCTCGGGAACGCTGCGCCGGCATCCAGCCCCACCATGCGGTGCGATATCGCAACGTCAACTTCTTGTACGAGGGCATCCAAGACGCTGGCCCGGCGTGCCGTCAGACTTGCCCGCAGACGATACGGCAGGTGGAGCGACGGCATGCCCAGGACAATTCTGGTCTCAGAAGTGGGTGGCCCCGAAGTGATGAAGATCGCCGACCTCGACCCCGGCCATCCCGGCCTGGGCGAGATCCGGCTGCGGCAGACCGCCATCGGCGTCAATTTCGGCGACATCCACAAGCGGCGCGGAACGGCTCCGCCTCACGCCATGGCGGCGATCCCGTTTCCGTTCACGCCCGGTCTCGAGGCCGCCGGCGTGATCGAGGAGGTCGGCCCCGGCGTATCGGACTTCCGTGTGGGAGACCGCGTCGCCTATGCGGTGGCGTCCATGCTCGGCGGCTATGCCGAGGTCCGGCTGTTCCCGGCGAAACGCGCCTTCAGGATTCCCGACAACGTCGCTGACGTGGATGCCGCCGCCCTGCTCTACAAGGGCATCACCGTGCACGGGATGATCCGGTCCTGCTATCGCGTCGAGCCGGGCCAGGTTGTCCTGCTGCATGCCGCGGCCGGCGGCGTCGGCACCGTGCTGGCGCGCTGGGCCAGGCATCTTGGCGCGACCGTGATCGGAACGGTCAGCACCGAGGACAAGGTGGAGCGCGCGGCATCGAATGGCTGCGACCATGTCATCGTCACGCGCCGCGACGACATCGCCGAGCGTGTGATGGACATCACCAATGGCGTCGGCGCCGATGTCGTCTACGACGGCGTTGGACAGGATGTCTTTCTGAAGTCGCTCGACAGCCTGAAGAAGTATGGAATGATGGTGTCGTTCGGCCAGTCATCGGGAATGGTCGCGCCGCTTGATCCGGTGCGGCTGCAGCACAACGGGCTTTATCTGACGAAGTTCAGCGGCTCGACCTACAATGCCGATGTCGCCGAATATAAAATGCGGGTCAATGAGGTGCTGCAGGCGATGGCGGACGGCATCCTGCCGCAGGGAACGCACTCGGTCTACAAGCTGGATGACGCCGTCAGTGCGCATCGCGATTTTGAAGAGCGGCGCACGGTCGGCTCGGTGGTCATGGTGCCCTGAGTGATTGAAGCAGTTCCCGGCCTCGCCTGTTTCAGGCGATATGGACGGGGACACGATACACCTCGTTGCGCGCTCCCGAGGCGGGCTGAAGCTGACCATCGGCCGATCGCGCCCGTGAGCACAGCACATGCTCGCCGCGATGACGAGGCCGCCAGGATGCAGCGAAGCGTTGCCATGCATGACCCACCGGCGGTTCAAGCGCCGCCGGCATCCAGCCGTCCCCATCGCCGATATTCACCTCGACGGAGGCAGCCCCGGTGTCCGCCCAGGCCCAGCCCCAGACATCAATGGACTCTCCCACCGCGAGAGACTGACCCGGTGCCGGCGATACGATCACCGACTCGGGTGCGATCGACCTGACCGGCCGGATTTCACCTGTCGGCTGCCCGGATGCATCGTGCACCGGGTCATTGTACCAGCGCGTCGTGAACGGTCCGGGCGCGCGCGACGATGCCAATGTCATGCGGCTGAGCCATTTGACGCTGTTGGTCCCGTAATATCCGGGGATGACGAGACGCGCCGGGTAGCCATTCTCAGGCGGCAACGGCGCACCATTCATCTCAAACGCGATCAGCACGTCATCAGCGGCCCGCTCCAGCGGCAGGTCCTTGACATAGGCCTCGCAGCTCACGTCGTTGAAAACGCCATGGTCGGCGCCAATGGACCATATAAACCGGGCGGCGGGATCGGGCTCGCATTCGGCCAGCACGCCGGACAGGGTCACGCCGCCCCACACCACATTGCAGACGCGCCGGGTCGGCACCTCCGGATGCAACGGGCTGCCGCAACATTGATGGATGCTGGTGATCTCGGCGCGCGGCCGCCGCTTGAGATCGGCGAGCGTCAGATGCAGCGGGCGGCGAACGAGACCATCAACAGACATTGACCATGCATCCGCTTCCAGCCTCGGCACACCGAGGCGGCAGAGCACGATGGTGTCCTGCACGCGCGTGATGCGATCCAGCAACTGATGGGGTTGCAGCGGATGGCGCATATAGGGGCCGGATGGATCGAGCGTCGGACGGGGCGCGGGCGTGACACGCATGCCGCTGCTCCTTCAGTTTTCGGGCGAGCGCATTTCTTTGCAGGTCTGGCTATCAACCTGTCGCGGCCACCGAGGTTCCATATCCGGAGAAGAGGCACCGGCTTCCGCAGAAAATGCGGCCACAGGAAATCCAGAGCGCTCTCCGGTTCAATCCGGTCAGACAGCGTCTAGTGTGATGGAGCAGGCCCGACGACAAACCGGCCCGATGGCGTCTGCTCGATACCGAGCGCAACGCCGTACAGACGTGACAATTCCTGCGAGGTCAGGATCTCCCGCACCGCGCCGGCGACGAAGCGGCTTTGCCGCCCGAGCGCCGCGACCTGATCCGCAACGATGAAAGCCTGCTCGGGCTCATGGGTCGAGAGCACCACGGCCAGACCTTCATGCGCCAGCGCCCGGACCGTGTCGAGCACCAGAATCCGATTGCCGAGGTCAAGGCTCGCGGTCGGCT
>Ga0182746_1001488_pt1 | contig 21058 bp, 21 predicted proteins | sample eDN3rd30CBELigOP_FD_128881 | JGI IMG/M metagenome (GOLD analysis project Ga0182746, IMG submission 128881) | Enriched Organic Plus compost microbial communities from Emeryville, California, USA - eDNA 3rd pass 30_C BE-Lig OP (version 2) (version 2) ... | reverse complement strand
GGACGACAACTTCAACCCCGGCCAGGTCACGCAGCTGCTGGCCTTCGAAGTCTTGCCGCGCTAGTGTCCCGCAGATACGTCCGCATGACGAAATGTCCCCCTTGGGGTCAGGGCTAGGCGCAAACCGCAGCGATACCCGCAGGTATCGCGAGGATTTGCAACGACGCCATGGCCTCAACGGGGGCGTTTCGTGCGGGCGTATCTGCGGGACAGCACACTAGCTTGCGGCAACTACGACTGCCCACGCGCAGCCGGGCTTGTTATGTATGGGACCCTTTTCCCTTCCCATACAAAAACTTGTATAATTCATTCGTCGCTCCCCCGAAGCCAGTCCGGTTCCTGGGCAGTTCCCTGGACGACCTCCGCAGCTTCCCCGAAGACGCCAGGCGCGAGGCCGGCTACCAGATCCATCGCATCCAGCACGGCCGCGAACCGAGCGACTGGAAGCCCATGCCTGCCATCGGCCCCGGCTTGCGGGAGATCCGGATCGGCAACGTCTTCGGCGCCTTCCGTGTCGTCTACGTCGCCAAGTTCGTCCAGGCTGTCTACGTCCTCCACTGCTTCCAGAAGAAAACGCAACGCACGTCCCGAACCGATCTCGAACTCGCGCAGAAACGCTACCGCGAACTGCTCAGGGAATTGCAGGAATGAAAGACCGCACTTATGCCAGCGTATGGGATGCCCTTGAACAGGCGCCCGACGCGGCCCAGAACATGGCGCTGCGCTCGGCGCTGATGATGGCGCTGTCCGCACGCATCGAAGAAGCGGGCCTGAGCCAGTCGCAAGCCGCCCGCCTGCTGGGCGTGACCCAGCCGCGCATCTCCGACCTGATGCGCGGCCGCATCGGGCTGTTCAGCCTGGATACCCTGGTGAACATGGCGGCCGCGGCCGGATTGCGCGTCGAATTGCGCATCACGCCCGGCGCGCCGATCCGTCTTGGCCTGCCTGGCCGGGCGGCGGCAAACCCCGGCTAGATGCCGGTGTTGGGGTAATTCGGCCCTGCGTCGTGGAAGCCGCCGTTGCTGTAGGGATTGGCCGCGCCGGGATGCGGCGGCCCGGGGCGGGACTGGCCGTCGCCGGCACAGCCGCCGAGCAGCGCGGCGGCGGCCGCGGCCAGGAGTATCGGACCCAGCTTGCGCAAAATCATGTCAATCTCCTTGGGCAAGTATCCTGCCGCCAGGATAACGCCCGGCCGCAAGCCCTGCAGATCGCGCGGGATGCCGTGGGCAAATTCGGTGGCGCTCCTGGCCGCCAGCGGCCGGCCGCTGGCGCGGGCCAGGCTGCGGCGCGGCCAAAGCGCCGGCTTCAGCCCGGGCTGCAGGTCGAAGAAGGCCACCGCGCCGTGCTCGAACTCGGCGCCGACGATGCCTTCGGTAGGCAGGCCCAGGCCGTTCCGGTAGAAAGCGACGGCGGCCTCCAGGTCGTCGACGCCCGGGTGATCAGGGGCTCGTACGGCCGCATGGCGCTCATGCCGTTTCCTACTTCAGCCACACCCGGGCGTTGCGGAACATCCGCATCCACGGGCTGAACATGCCGCCGGAATCCGCCTCGCCCCAGCGCTCGGGCGACCAGGACATCATCACGTTGCGGCTGACGCGCTCGGCGTGCGGCATCATCACGGTGAAGCGGCCGTCGGCCGTGGTCACGGCGGTCAGGCCGCCGGGGCTGCCGTTGGGGTTGTAGGGATAGGTCTCGGTGGCCCGGCCGCGGTTGTCCACGTAGCGCAGCGCGGCGTGCACGCGCGCGGCGTCGCCCTGCTGCGAGAAATCCGCGTAGCCCTCGCCGTGCGCGACCGCCACGGGGATGCGCGAGCCGGCCATGCCGGCGAACAGGATGGACGGCGAATCGGCCACTTCCACCATGGACAGCCGCGCCTCGTACTTGGCCGACTGGTTGTGCGTGAAGCGCGGCCAGTGCCCGGCGCCCGGGATCATGGGCGCGAGCGCCGCCATCATCTGGCAGCCGTTGCACACGCCCAGGGCGAAGGTGTCCGGCCGCGCGAAGTAGGCGGCGAACTGGTCGGCCAGCCGGGCGTTGTAGCGGATGGTGCGCGCCCAGCCCTCGCCCGCGCCCAGCACGTCGCCGTAGCTGAAGCCGCCCACGGCGACCAGGCCGTGCATGCCGTCCAGGCTCGCGCGGCCGGCCAGCAGGTCGGTCATGTGCACGTCGATGGCGTCGAAGCCGGCGACGTCGAAGGCCCAGGCGGTCTCGACCTGGCTGTTGCAGCCCTGCTCGCGCAGGATGGCCACGCGCGGGCGGCGGCCGGTGGCGATGTAGGGCGCGGCGATGTCTTCCTGCGGGTCGTAGGCCACGCGCGGGCTGAAGCCGGGGTCTTCGGCGTCGTCCCAGGCGTCCAGCTCGGCCTGGGCGCAGGCCGGGTTGTCGCGCAGGGCCATGATGCGGTGGCTGACCTCGCTCCAGGCGCGGCCCAGGGCGGCGCGCGGCTCGCTCCAGACCTTGCGGCCGTCGCGGAAGAACTCCACCCGGTCGGCGTCGTTCAGGCCGCCGATCACGTGCGAATGGGCCGACAGGCCGGCGCCGCGCAGCACCTGCATGACGGCGTCGCGCTGGGCGGCCGGCACCTGGATGACGGCGCCGGCCTCTTCCGAGAACAGCGCCTTGAGCGTGGCCTCGTCGCGCTGCACGGCGACCTGCTCGGGGCGGATCTTGTAGTCGCCCCAGTCGGCCGAGCCGGGGTCGAAGGTGAGCATGTCCAGGTTGACCGACACGCCGGTGTGGCCGGCGAAGGCCATTTCCGCCAGGGTGGCGAAGAGCCCCCCGTCGGAGCGGTCGTGGTAGGCCAGCAGCACGCCGGCCTCGGCCAGGGTGCGGATGGTGACGAAGAAGGCGCGCAGGTCCTGGGCGCTGTCGATGTCGGGCACGCTGCTGCCCACCTGGTTGTAGACCTGCGCCAGGATGGAGCCGCCCATGCGGTGGCGGCCGCGCCCCAGGTCGATCAGGATCAGCACGGTGTCGCCCGCGTCGGTGCGCAGCTGCGGCGTGAGCGTACTACGCGCGTCGGCCACCGGCGCGAAGGCCGAGACGACGAGCGAGACCGGCGCGATCACCTGGCGCGGCTCGCCGTCCTGTTCCCAGGACGTCTTCATCGACAGCGAATCCTTGCCCACCGGGATGGACAGGCCGGCCTCGCGGCACAACGCGCCGACGGCGGCGACCGTGTCGTACAGGGCGGCGTCCTGGCCCGGCACGCCGCAGGCGGCCATCCAGTTGGCCGACAGCTTGATGTCTTCGAGCCGCGCGACGTCGGCGGCGGCCAGGTTGGTCAGGGCCTCGGCCACGGCCATGCGGCCGGAGGCCGGCGCGTCCAGCACCGCCAGCGGGGTGCGCTCGCCCATGGACATGGCCTCGCCGCGGAAGCCCTCGTAGTCGGCCAGGGTGACGGCGCAGTCGGCCACCGGCACCTGCCAGGGCCCGACCATCTGGTCGCGCGCCGACAGGCCGCCCACGGTGCGGTCGCCGATGGTGATCAGGAAGGTCTTGTTGGCCACCGTGGGGTGGCGCAGCACACGGTAGGCGGCCTCGGTCAGGTCGATGCCGGCCAGGTCCAGCGGGCCGGACGCGCCGGGCAGGCGCTGGACGTCGCGGGTCATGCGCGGCGGCTTGCCGAGGATGACGTCGATGGGCACGTCGACGGGGCGCACGGCGGATTCGCCCTGCGCCGGCTGCGGCGCGGCGGCCGGCGCGGAGTCGTCGGCCCCGGCCGCGCGGCCCGCCGCGGCAACGGCATCGTCCACGCCCGGCAGGCCCTCGCCGTACACCACGCGCAGCTGCCTTTCCTCGGTGGCCACGCCGACCACCGCGTAGGGGCAGCGCTCGCGCGCGGCGATGGCGTCGAAGCGGGCCAGGTCCTGCGGCAGGATGGCCAGCACGTAGCGCTCCTGCGATTCGTTGCTCCAGATCTCGGCCGGCGACAGGCCGGATTCCTCGACCGGCACGCGCGCCAGGTCGAACACCGCGCCGCGGCCGGCGTCGTTGACCAGTTCCGGGAAGGCGTTGGACAGGCCGCCCGCGCCCACGTCGTGGATGGCCAGGATGGGGTTGGCCTCGCCCTGCTGCCAGCAGCGGTCGATGACCTCCTGCGCGCGGCGCTCGATCTCGGGGTTGCCGCGCTGCACGGAATCGAAGTCCAGGTCGGCGCTGTTGCTGCCCACGCCCATGCTGGAGGCCGCGCCGCCGCCCATGCCGATGCGCAACCCCGGCCCGCCCAGCTGGATCAGCAGCGCGCCGGGGGGGATGATTTCCTTGTGGGTCAGGGCCGCGTCGATGCTGCCCAGGCCGCCGGCGATCATGATGGGCTTGTGGTAGCCCCAGCGGGTCTGCGCGCCGCCCTCGCCGGTGGTCTGCTCGTAGCTGCGGAAGTAGCCCAGCAGGTTGGGCCGGCCGTATTCGTTGTTGAAGGCCGCGCCGCCGATGGGGCCTTCGATCATGATGTCCAGCGCCGAGGCGATGCGCCCGGGCAGGCCGTGGTGGTCGGCTTCCCAGGGCTGCGACGCGTCGGGAAAGCGCAGGTGCGACACGGTAAAGCCGGTCAGGCCGGCCTTGGGCTTGGAGCCGCGGCCGGTCGCGCCCTCGTCGCGGATCTCGCCGCCGGCGCCGGTGGAGGCGCCGGGAAAGGGGGCGATGGCGGTCGGGTGGTTGTGGGTCTCCACCTTCATCAGGGTGTGCACGGTGGTGGCGCGGCGGGCGTAGCGGGAGGCGCCGGCCGCGCCCTCCGCCCCCGGCAGCCCCGCCTCGAAGCGCTGCGCCGGCCCGCCTTCCATCACCGCCGCGTTGTCGGAATACGCCACCACGGTGCCCTGCGGCTGCGCCGCATGCGTGGCGCGGATCATGCCGAACAGCGTCTGGTCCTGCGGCTGGCCGTCTATCACCCACTGGGCGTTGAATATCTTGTGCCGGCAGTGCTCGCTGTTGGCCTGCGCGAACATCATCAGCTCGACGTCGGTGGGGTCGCGGCCCAGCTCGCCGAAGGCGGCGGCCAGGTAGTCGATCTCGTCCTCGGACAGCGCCAGGCCCAGGGCCGTGTTGGCCGATTCCAGCGCCGCCCTGCCCTGCGCCTGCACCGGCACGGTCTGCATGGGCTTGCCGGCCAGCGGGGTAAACAGGGCCCGGCCGTCGAAGGAAGCGTCGACCACGGTTTCGGTCATGCGGTCGTGCAGGCAGGCGGCCGCGGCGGCCAGCATGCCGGCGTCGAACGCCTTCGCGCCCAGCAGGCCGCGCTGCGGGCTCAGCACGTAGCGGATGCCGCGCTCGATGCGGCGCACGCCCGCCAGGCCGCAGTTGCGGGCGATGTCGGTGGCCTTGCTGGCCCAGGGGGACACCGTGCCCGGGCGCGGGATCACGCGCAGCACCAGGCCCTTGTCGTCCAGCGCCGGGGCGGGCGTGCCGTAGTCCAGCAGCTCGCGCAGCCGGGATTCGGCGGCGGCGTCCGATGCTGCATCGCAATATACGAAGTGCTCGTAGCGGGCGCCGACGTCGGCCACCGGCAGGCCGGCATCCTTCAGGCGCTGCAGCAGCCGGTCTCGGCGGAAAGGGGAAAGAGCGGAGGACCCGGGGATTTGCAGGATGGCGTCGGACACGAGGAAGGCGGCGGCAGTGGTGGGAGGAACCTGGGCGGCCGCCCGGAAAGGGCCTGGGCCGCCAAAGTCCCTGATTTTACCTGTCGCGCGGGGAGAACTTCGCCGCCCGGGAAGGCGCCGCGGCCCTACCCGCGGGAAAACACGGGGGCGGCCTGCCGCGGCGGGACGCGCTAACATCCTGCCTTCGCCGAAATCACGCAAAAGAGCCGCACAGGCCGCTCCCGCCCGACATGCCGGATCCGAACACCGCACAGTCAGACCCCATCCCGGAACTGCCCGACACCCCCGAGCCCGACACCCGCGTGCCGCTGCGCATCGAAGACCGGCTGGCCGCGCTCCTGATGGCGGCGCTGGCCCTGATCACCTTCGCCAACGTGCTGGTGCGCTATTTCACCGACCAGTCCTTCGCCTGGACGGAGGAAATCTCCATCTTCCTGATGATCGTGGTCACGCTGGTGGGCGCGAGTTCCGCCGTGGCGCGCAACCACCACATCCGCATCGAGCTCTACGCCGACGGCGGCAGCCCGGCGCGCCGGCGCCGGCTGGCGCTGGCGTCCCACGCCGTCGTCACGGCCTTCTTCCTGCTGCTGATGGTGCTTTCCACGCGCCTGGTCTGGGACGAATACGTCTACGAGGAAACCAGCCCGGCCATCGGCGTGCCGACCTGGTGGTATTCGGTCTGGCTGCCGGTGCTGTCGCTGGCCATCGCCCTGCGCTCCCTGGGCTGCCTGATCCGCCGCCGGCGGGACCGCGCATGATCGCCGCCCTGCTGTTCGCCGTCTTCGCCGCGCTGATGGTCATCGGCGTGCCGGTGGGCGTGTCGCTGGGCGTGGCCGGCACGCTGGCCATCGGCCTGGCCAACGCCGACGTGCAGTGGTTCGGCCTGCTGGCCATCGCGCAGAATTTCTACGCCGGCCTGGCCAAGTATCCGCTGCTGGCCATCCCCATGTTCGTGCTGGTGGGCTCGATCTTCGACCGCTCGGGCGTGGCCCGGCGGCTGGTCGACTTCGCCACCGCCATCGTCGGCCGCGGGCCGGGCATGCTGCCGCTGATCGCGATCTCGGTGGCGATGTTCATGGGCGGCATCTCGGGGTCCGGCCCGGCCTGCGCGGCCGCGGTCGGCGGGGTGATGATCGCGGCGATGAAGCGCGCCGGCTACCCCTCGCCCTTCGCGGCCAGCGTGGTCGCCGCGGGCGCGGCCACCGACATCCTGATCCCGCCTTCGGTGGCCTTCATCATCTACTCGGTGCTGGTGCCCAGCGCCTCGGTGCCGGCGCTGTTCGCCGCCGGGATGGTGCCGGGCGTGCTGGCCGGCATCGCGCTGATCGTGCCGTCGGTCTGGCTGGCGCGCCGCCACGGCATGGGCGCGCTGGAGCGCGACCTGCCGCGCCCGCCCTTCTGGGCCAGCCTGCGCGAGGCCTCCTGGGGCCTGGCCGCGCCGGTGCTGATCCTGGGCGGCATGCGCATGGGCTGGTTCACGCCCACCGAGGCGGCCGTGGTGGCGGTGTTCTACGGCCTGTTCGTGGGCATGGTCGTGTACCGCACCATAGGCGTGCGCGACCTGTTCGCCATCCTGCGCGACGCGGCCGAGCTGTCGGCGGTGATCCTGATGGTGGTGGCGCTGGCCGGCATCTTCGCCTGGTCGCTGTCCACCCTCAGCGTGATCGACCCCATCACCCGCGCCATCGTCGATTCCGGCCTGGGCGAATGGGGCGTGCTGGCGCTGCTGATCGCGCTGCTGATGACGGTGGGCATGTTCCTGGACGGCATTTCCATCTTCCTGATCTTCGTGCCGCTGCTGCTGCCGATCGCCGAGGCCTACGGCTGGGACCCGGTGTGGTTCGGCGTGGTGCTGACGCTGAAGGTGGCGCTGGGCCAGTTCACCCCGCCGCTGGCGGTCAACCTGATGGTGTCCTGCCGCATCGCGCGCGTGCCCATGGAATCCACCGTGCGCTGGGTGCTGTGGCTGCTGGGGGCGATGTTCCTGGTGCTGGTGGCGGTGCTGGCCTTCCCGCAGCTGGCGCTATGGCTGCCGGAGAAGCTGGGTTATTAGTACACAATGTCATAGAGAGGAGAGCTGCCATGAAGAAGATCCGTTCCCTGCTGAGCGCCGCCCTGGCCGCCGGCATCCTGGCCGTGGCCCCGCAGGCCGCCACGGCGCAGAACTACAAGTCCGAGTACAAGCTGTCCATCGTCGTCGGCACCCAATTCCCCTGGGGCCAGGGCGCGCAGATCTGGTCGGACCTGGTGCGCGAGCGTACCCAGGGCCGCATCAACATCAAGATCTACCCGGGCACGTCGCTGGTGCAGGGCGACCAGACGCGCGAATTCACCGCCATCCGCCAGGGCGTGATCGACATGGCGGTGGGCTCGACCATCAACTGGTCGCCGCAGGTGCGCCAGCTCAACCTGTTCTCCCTGCCCTTCCTGATGCCGGACAACGCCGCCATCGACGCACTGATCCAGGGCGAAGTGGGCAAGGATCTGTTCGCCATCGTCGAAAAGGCCGGCGTGGTGCCGCTGGCCTGGGGCGAGAACGGCTACCGGCAGGTCAGCAACTCCACCCGCGCGATCCGCACCCCCGCCGACATGAAGGGCATGAAGCTGCGCGTGGTCGGCTCGCCGCTCTACATCGACACCTTCACCGCCCTGGGCGCCAACCCCACCCAGATGAGCTGGGCCGACGCCCAGCCGGCGCTGGCCAGCGGCGCGGTCGACGGGCAGGAGAACCCCCTGTCCATCTACACCGGCTCCAAGCTGTACACGGTGGGGCAGAAGTACCTGACGCTGTGGAACTACGTGGCCGACCCGCTGATCTTCGTGGTCAACCGCGACGTATGGAATTCCTGGACGGAGGACGACCGCAAGATCGTGCGCGAAGCCGCCCAGGAAGCCGCCAGGCGAGAAATCGCCATCGCCCGCAAGGGCGTCACCAAGGAGGATTCGTCCCTGCTGGACGAGATCCGCGGCCACGGCGTGGAAATCGTCGAACTGGACGCGGGCCAGCACGAGGCCTTCGTCAAGGCCACCCGCCCGGTGTTCGACAAGTGGAAGAAGCAGATCGGCGCGGAACTGGTCGACAAGGCCGAGAAGGCCATCTCGGCGCGCTGAGCCTCAGTCCGCCACCCGCCCCCGCATCTGCTTGACGCGGCCGCGCAGCACCTTGCCTTCGACCCGGCGGCGCTGCGAGGCGCGCGTGGGCCGGGTGGCGATGCGCGGGGCGCGCGGCACGCAGACGCTGCGGATCAGCTCGGCCAGGCGCTCGACCGCGTCCTCGCGGTTGCGGGCCTGGCTGCGGTGGGACTGCGCCTTGATGGTGACCACGCCGTCCGCGGCAATGCGCCGGTCGTCCAAAGCCAGCAGGGCCTGGACGACGCGCGGCGGCAGCGACGAGGCGCGCGCGTCGAAGCGCAGCTGCACGGCGCTGGACACCTTGTTGACGTTCTGCCCGCCCGGGCCCTGGGCGCGGATCATGGCGAATTCGATTTCGCGCTCGTCCAGGAAAATGTCGCGGTAGATGGGGATCATGCGGCAAGTCTAACGCCGCGCCCCGGCGGGCAAAAGAACGCATGCGCCCTTTCCGCGCGGCTTGCCGCCGCCCTGGAACGCCAGGCCGCACAGGCCCCGTCCCGCCTCGACGGCCCGGCGCCGGGCGCGCGGCGATAAAATAGCCTGTTAGGCATCATCCGGCGCGGGGCCGGCGCGGCCCATGGCTTATTCCGTCAAAGAACTGTTCAAGACCCTGCAGGGCGAAGGCGCGCACGCGGGGCGCGCGGCGGTGTTCTGCCGCTTCGCGGGCTGCAACCTGTGGTCCGGCCGCGAGGCCGACCGGGCGCAGGCCGCCTGTCGCTTCTGCGATACGGACTTCGTCGGCACCGACGGGCCGGGCGGCGGCAAGTTCGCCACGGCCGACCGGCTGGCCGACGCGCTGGCCGACGCCTGGGGCGGCGACGCGGCGCACCGCTACGTGGTGTTCACCGGCGGCGAGCCGCTGCTGCAGCTGGACGCCGAACTGATCGCCGCCGCCCACGCGCGCGGCTTCGCCATCGCCATAGAAACCAACGGCACCCTGCCCGTACCCCAGGGGGTGGACTGGATCTGCGTCAGCCCCAAGGGCACCGCGCCGCTCGCCCAGACCCGCGGGCATGAATTGAAACTGGTCTACCCGCAGGCCGACGCCGCGCCGGAGCGCTTCGCGCAACTGGCCTTCGATCACTTCTGGCTGCAGCCCATGGACGGGCCCGATCGCGCCGCCCACACCGGGCAGGCCGTCGACTACTGCCTGCGCCACCCGCAGTGGCGGCTGAGCCTGCAAACCCACAAATACATAGGAATCCCATGACTTCGCCCGTCCAAGCCGGCACGACCGCCGCGCCGGACGCCCTGCCCGGCGCCCAGCCGGCCATGGCCGCCGCCGTGCGCGTCACCCGCCGGCTGGAGTTCGACGCCGGCCATCGCATCCCCGACCACCGCAGCCAGTGCCGCAACCTGCACGGCCACCGCTACGTACTGGAAGTCACGCTGGAAGGCGCAGTGGCCGACGCGCCCGGCGCGTCCGACAACGGCATGGTGATGGACTTCTCGGAGATCAAGGAGATCGCCAGGCGGCACGTGGTGGACCGCTGGGACCACGCCTTCCTGGTGTACGCGGGCGACGCGGCGGTGCGCGGCTTCCTGGAGACGCTGCCCGGCCACAAGACCGTGGTGCTGGACTGCATCCCCACCGCGGAGAACCTGGCGCGCGAGATCTTCCGCACGCTGGCGCCGCACTACCACGGCCACTACGGCCACGCCCTACGGCTGGCGCGCGTGCGGCTGTACGAGACGCCCAACTGCTGGGCCGACTGCGCGGGCTAGCGTGCCGCGGGCGGCGCAGCGGCGTCCGCCGGCTGTCCGGCCGGCTGCCGCGGCGCGGCCACCGGCTCGACCACCAGCCCGCGCTTGCGCGCGCCTTCGGTGATGTCCTGGCCGCCGAACTGCGTCACAGCCAGGTAGATCGTCACCGCGCAGGCGGCCAGCGCCGCCAGCGGGCCGGCCAGCAGGATCCAGGGCCAGGGCTCGCGCCACCAGGGTCTGGGTTGGTCCATGGCTATCACCTCGGCATGTAGAAACTGGCCGCTTCGTCGGCCGACACCGTGCGGCCGTCCCCGGTCTGGCCGCGCACCTGCAGGCGCACGGGGTACAGGCCGGGCTCGGCCGCGCCCGCCGGCGCCCGCATCACCACGGCCAGCAGGCGGTTGGAGACGGGCGGCACTTCGATCCCGGCTTCGCCCTGCCCGGCCGCCGGCTCCGCCGACAGGCCCGGCAGGCCTTCGGCGTGCAGCGTCAGCCGCAGCGGCGATTCGGCCGTGTTGATGAACTGGACGCGGTAGACGTTCTCGATCAGGCCGCCGGCCACTTCGCGGCCCATGACGCCGCGGTCGCGCATCACGTCCATGCGCAGCGGGCTGCGCACGACCAGCGCCGCAGCCAGCCCGGCGGCCAGCAGCAGGATCAGCGCGGTGTACACCAACACCCGCGGGCGCAGCAGGCGGCGGCGCGCCTGCGCGGGCGACAGGCCGTCGCGCATGGCGCGCTCGGACGTATAGCGGATCAGCCGGACCGGGTATTCCATCTTTTCCATGACCTGGTCGCAGGCGTCGATGCAGGCGCCGCAGCCTATGCACATGTATTGCAGGCCGTCGCGGATGTCGATGCCGGTCGGGCAGACCTGCACGCACACCGTGCAGTCCACGCAATCGCCCCGGGGTGCGGCCCCGTCCGCCTCGGCGGCGCGGCGCGAGCGGTGGCCGCGCGGCTCGCCGCGCTGGCGGTCGTAGGTGACCACGTAGGTGTCCGGGTCGACCATCACGCTCTGGAAGCGGGCGTAGGGGCACATGTACTTGCACACGGTGGTGCGCAGGAAGCCCGCGTTGCCCCAGGTGGCCAGGCTGTAGAAGACGATCCAGAACCACTGCCACGGCCCCAGCGCGCCGGCCAGCAGGTCGCTGCCCAGGCCGCGTATGGGCGCGAAGTAGCCCACGAAGGTGGAGCCCGTCCACCAGGCCACGGCCAGCCACAGCGCATGCTTGGCGGCTTTGAGGCGCAGCTTGCGCAGGCTCCAGGGCGAGGCGTCCAGGCGCAGGCGGGCGCTGCGGTCGCCTTCGACCTTGGTCTCTATCCAGGCGAAGATCTCGCTGTAGACCGTCTGCGGACAGGCGTAGCCGCAGAACAGCCGCCCGGCGATCGCGGTGAACAGGAACAGCGACAGCGCCGAGATCACCAGCAGCACCGTCAGGTAGACCACGTCCTGCGGGCCCAGCACCAGGCCGAACAGGTAGAACTTGCGCGCGCCCAGGTCGAACAGCACCGCCTGCCGGCCGTTCCAGTTCAGCCAGGGCAGCCCGTAGAACAGCGCCTGGGTCAGCGCCACGAAGACCACGCGCCAGCGCGCGTACAGGCCGTCGACCGAACGCGCGTAGATTTTCTCGGACGCGGCGGGCGCCGCCGCCTTGGGGACTCGCCTGGCCTGCACAGCCGGGCTGCCCGCCGCCGGCGCCGGCACCGGGCCGGCCGGCGCAGGGGCCGGACTCGCCGATACGGCAACCGGGCCAGCCTGCGCAGCAGCAGCCGCGCCGGCCATGCCGGCGCCGCCGGAAGCCGCGCCGTCGATGGCCCGTGCGCTCATGGCTTGGCCGCAGCGGTGCTTGCGGGGGCGTCGTTGGACAGGCCCCAGACCCAGGCGCCCAGGATGCGGATCTGCTCGGGCGTGAGCACGTTGTCGTGCGCCGGCATGCGGTTGTCGCGGCCTTCCCGGATGGTCTGCACGATGGTGGCCTCGCTGCTGCCGTAGAGCCAGACGTCGTCGGTCAGGTTGGGCGCGCCCAGCGCCTGGTTGCCCTTGCCGTCCACGCCGTGACAGGCGACGCAGAACTTGGCGAACTCGCGCTTGCCGCGGAACACCCGCACCGGGTCGGACGCCAGGCCGGACAGCGAGCGCACGTAGTGGGCGATGTCGCCGGCCATGCGCGGGTCGACCACGTCCTTCCAGGGCGGCATCACGCCGTGGCGGCCCTGGGCGATGGTCTGCATGATGGCCTCGGGCGAGCCGCCGTGCAGCCAGTCGCGGTCGGCCAGGTTGGGAAAGCCGGGGCCGCCGCGCGCGTCCGAGCCGTGGCACTGCGCGCAGGTGTTCAGGAACATGCGCTGGCCGATGTCGCGCGCCACCGGGTCGGCGGCGACCTGCTCGAAGGGCATGGCGGCGTACTTCTCGTACAGCGGGCGCACCGCCTCGGCCTGGCGCTCGCGGTCGCGCCGCAGCTCGTCGGCGGTGCTGTAGCCCAGCGTGCCGCCGAAGTTGCCCAGCCCCGGGTAGAGCACCAGGTAGCCCACCGCGAAGGCGCACAGCAGCAGGTACATCCATACCCACCAGCGCGGCACGGGGTTGTTCAGTTCGGCCAGGTCGCCGTCCCAGACGTGGCCGGTGGTGTCGGACGAGGACGACGCGCCGTGCGGCGTGCGCCCCAGCCAGCCGCGCTGGGTGTAGAGCAGCCACAGGCACCAGGCGATGCCGCCGACCGCGATGATGGCGATGAAATAGCCCCAGGTGTCATGCACGAAATCATTCATGGCCGCGCTCGTTCGGATGGAGGGTTGCCGGCCGGGCCGGCTCGTCGGGCAGCGCGAAGGGCAGCATGGCCGATTCGCGGTTGGCCTGGCGGCGGCGGTCGGACCACGCCCACCACACGATGCCCGCGAAGGTGGCCATGGAAAGCAGGGTGACGAAGCCGGTCAGCCAGGCGGTCATTTGGATTCTCCCGTGCGCACGCCCAGCCCCTGCAGGTAGGCCACCAGGGCGTCTTCCTCGGTCTTGCCGGCGATGGCCTCGGGCGCGGCGGCGATTTCCTCGTCGGTGTAGGGCACGCCCAGCCGGCGCAGCGCGAGCATGCGCTGCGCCACGTTCTGGCCGGTCAGCTCGTTGCGCTGCAGCCAGGGGTAGGACGGCATGTTGGACTCGGGCACGACCGAGCGCGGGTCGCGCAGGTGCAGGCGGTGCCATTCGTCCGTGTAGCGCCCGCCCAGCCGGGCCAGGTCCGGCCCGGTGCGCTTGGAGCCCCACAGGAAGGGATGGTCGTAGACCGATTCGGCGGCCAGCGAGTAGTTGCCGTAGCGCTGCACCTCGGCGCGCAGCATGCGCACCTGCTGCGAATGGCAGCCCACGCAGCCTTCGCGGATGTAGACGTCGCGCCCCATCAGGCGCAGCGCGTCGTAGGGCTGCATGCCGGCCACGGGCTCGGTGGTCGAATGCTGGAAGAACAGCGGCACGATCTGCACCAGCCCGGCGAAGGACACCACCAGGATGCTGGCGATGATCATCAGGCCGATGTTCTTTTCCAGCGTCTCGTGAGAGAAGAAACGTTGCTTGTTTTGGCTCACGGCATCCTCGCTAGGCGGCAGACGGCGCGGCGGCCGGGGCGGCGGGTTCGGCCTGGCCGGCCGGGTCGCGCGATGTCACGGGATCGCGCGATATCGACGGCTCGACAGGCTGCGCGCCGCGCACGGTCATCCAGGTGTTCCAGGCCATCACGATCACGCCCGACAGGTAGAGCAGCCCGCCCAGCAGCCGGATCAGGTAGTACGGCAGCCGGGTCTTGAGCTCCTCGGCGAAGCTGTAGACCAGCGTGCCGTCCTCGGCCGTGGCGCGCCACATCAGGCCCTGCTGCACGCCGGCGATCCACATCGCGGCGATGTACAGCACCACGCCGATGGTGGCGACCCAGAAGTGCAGCTCCACCGCGCGCATGCTGTGCATGGCGGTGCGGCCGTACAGGCGCGGGATCAGGTAGTACAGCGAGCCGAAGGTGATCATGCCCACCCAGCCGAGCGCGCCCGAGTGCACGTGGCCGATGGTCCAGTCCGTGTAGTGCGACAGCGCGTTGACCGTGCGGATCGACATCATCGAGCCCTCGAAGGTCGACATGCCGTAGAAGGACAGCGCGGTGACCAGGAACTTGAGGATGGGATCGGTGCGCAGCCGGTGCCAGGCGCCCTGCAGCGTCATGATGCCGTTGATCATGCCGCCCCAGGACGGCGCCAGCAGGATCAGCGAGAAGGTCATGCCCAGGGACTGGGTCCAGTCCGGCAGCGAGGTGTACAGCAGGTGGTGCGGGCCCGCCCACATGTAGGTGAAGGCCAGCGCCCAGAAGTGGACGATGGACAGCCGGTAGGAATAGATGGGCCGGCCGGCCTGCTTGGGCACGAAGTAGTACATCATGCCCAGGAAGCTGGTGGTCAGGAAGAAGCCCACCGCGTTGTGGCCGTACCACCACTGCACCATCGCGTCCTGCACGCCGGCGTAGGCCGAGTAGGACTTCCACAGCGTGACCGGGATTTCGATGTTGTTGAAGATGTGCAGGATGGCGATGGTCAGGATGAAGGACCCGAAGAACCAGTTGGCCACGTAGATGTGGCGCACCTGGCGCTTGACGATGGTGCCGAAGAACACCACCGCGTAGGCCACCCAGACCAGGGTGATCAGGATGTCGATCGGCCATTCCAGCTCGGCGTACTCCTTGCTGCTGGTGATGCCCAGCGGCAGGGTGACCGCCGCGGCCACGATCACCGCCTGCCAGCCCCAGAAGGTGAAGGCGGCCAGCCGGCCGCAGAACAGGCGCGCCTGACAGGTGCGCTGCACCACGTAGTAGGACGTGGCGAACAGCCCGCTGCCGCCGAAGGCGAAGATCACCGCGTTGGTGTGCAGCGGCCGCAGCCGCCCGTAGGTGAGCCAGGGCGTGTCGAAATTGAGCCCCGGCCAGATCAGCTGCGCGGCCAGCAGCACCCCCACTGCCATGCCGACGATGCCCCACACCACCGTCATGATGGCGAACTGCCTCACGACCTTGTAGTTGAAGGTATCGGCCCTGTTTGCGATCGCTACGCCATCGTTCATCAGACACCCCTGGAAAACGGACAACTCCTGGATGCGATGATGACGATTTGCAACGGCCGCTGTCTTGATCTGGATCAAGCAATCCCGAGCGGGGCGGCCCGGGGTTTGCGTTTGCGCAACATCTCAGGGGCGGCGGGGGCCGTCGGCGGCGCTTCCGGCGGCGCCGTCATCGTCGTCGCGCAGGATGGCCTCGGCCGCCTCCTCGGCGTCGTCGTACTGGCCGGAGAACACCGCCCAGCACAGCGCCGCGCCTATCGCCAGGACGAAGAGCAGCGACAGCGGCAACAGCAGGTAGAGGATGGTCATGGCGCGGCGTGGGCCGGCCCCGCGGTTCCACGCGGACGCCCGGGCCGCGCCAGGCCCCAGGAATACCAGGCCACGGCCAGCGACGAGCCCAGCATGGTCAGCGCCGCCAGCCAGGGCTGGACCCAGCCGGCGGCGGCCAGCGGCGCCATCAGCAGGTGCCAGGCCAGCGACCCGTACAGGTTGCGGCCGGCGCGCCGGCGCGCGTCGGCCACCAGGGCGTCGAAACGCGCCGCGTCCATGCCGGGCTCGCGCGCCAGCGCGGCGTGCGCGCCGGCCATGGCGGCGGGCACGGCCATGGACATGGCGCAGGGACAGCTCATCACCAGCGAAGCCACCATCACCGGCAGCGCCAGCGCCGGCTCCACCAGCGCCCAGGCGGCCGCGGCGATCAGCGCCAGCCCGGCCTGGGCCGGCACGAAGCGCGAGGCCACGCGGTCGGCCGCCGCGCCCAGGGCCGCGCGCTGGCGCTCCAGCAGGGCGTGGCGCCCCCCCTCGCCGGCGCACTGGCGCGCGCACAGCTCCAGGTAGCGCGCCGTCAGCAGGAAGGCGACGAACATGGTGACGGAATCGAAATAGACGTGGCCGCGCTGCGTCCAGGTCGCGTGGACGCTGGGCAGGAAGGCGGCGGCGATGCCCAGCGCCACCGGCACGTCCATGCCGGCCCGGCCGGCGCGCAGGCTGCGCCAGGCGCCGCGCCAGATCGGCCAGGCCGAATACGCCACCACGGGCGCCGTCAGCGCCAGGCTGGCCCAGTTCATCAGCACGATGGCCCAGTCCAGGGTGGCCAGGGCGTCGGCCGGCATGCCGTCGTGGCGCAGGTAGCCCGGCCAGGCAAGCATCATGACCTGCATCATGGCCAGCCAGGCGATGGCCAGCCGCGCCAGCGCGTGGCGGCGCTGCCGGCGCTCCCCGGGCTGGAGGGCGCGTGCGGTGGCGAAGATCGAGAAGGCGGCCATGGTGCGCAGCATAGCGCCGCGTCATGGCCGCAGGCTTGATCGAGATCAAACGGAACAGGGACGGCCGGCCAGCCCCCCTCCTCCGGCCGCCGCCCCGGGGCGCCCGAAACTGCCAGGCGAGCCGGGGCGGGCCGGGCCGGCCGTCAGGCCACGGCGCGCGGCGCTGCCGGCCTATCCTCGAACTGCGCCTCCTCGGTCGACCCCGCCAGCGCCGTGGTCGACGAGCGCCCGCCCTCCACCGCCTGGGTGACGGCGTCGAAGTAGCCCGTGCCCACCTCGCGCTGGTGCTTGACGGCGGTGAAGCCCAGGTCCGCAGCGGCGAACTCCTTCTCCTGCAGCGCCACGAAGGCGCTCATCTGCCGGCGCGCGTAGCCGTGGGCCAGCTCGAACATGCCGTAGTTCAGCGCGTGGAAGCCGGCCAGGGTGATGAACTGGAACTTGTAGCCCATGGCGCCCAGCTCGCGCTGGAAGGAGGCGATGGCGGCGTCGTCCAGGTTGCGCTTCCAGTTGAACGAGGGCGAGCAGTTGTAGGCCAGCAGCTTGCCCGGGAAGCGCTCGTGCACGGCCTCGGCGAAGCGGCGCGCGTAGTCCAGGCTGGGCGTGGCGGTCTCGCACCACAGCAGGTCGGCGTGCGGCGCATAGGCCAGCGCCCGGGCGATGGCCTGGTCGATCCCGGCGCGGCTGCGGAAGAAGCCCTCGACCGTGCGCTCGCCGGTCAGGAAGGGCCGGTCGGCCTCGTCGGCATCGCTGGTGACCAGGTCGGCGGCGTCGGCGTCGGTGCGCGCCAGCAGCAGGGTCGGCACGCCCATGACGTCGGCGGCCAGGCGCGCGGCATCGAGCTTGGCCACCGCCTCGCGAGTGGGCACCAGCACCTTGCCGCCCATGTGGCCGCACTTCTTGACCGAAGCGAGCTGGTCCTCGAAGTGCACGCCGGCAGCGCCCGCGGCGATCATGGCCTTCATCAGCTCGAAGGCGTTGAGCACGCCGCCGAAGCCGGCCTCGGCGTCGGCCACGATGGGCGCGAAGTAGTCGACGTAGCCCTCGTCGCCCGGCCCGCGCCCTTCCATCCACTGGATCTGGTCGCAGCGCTGCAGCGCATTGTTGATCCGGCGCACCACCTGGGGCACGGAATTGGCGGGGTAGAGCGACTGGTCCGGATACATCTCGCCGGCCAGGTTGGCGTCGCCCGCCACCTGCCAGCCGGACAGATAGATGGCCTTCAGCCCGGCCTTGACCTGCTGCATGGCCTGGTTGCCGGTCATCGCCCCCAGCGTGTTGACGAAGGGCTCCTGGTGCAGCAGCGTCCACAGGCGCTCGGCGCCGCGGCGCGCCAGCGTGTGCTCGGGCTGCACCGAGCCGCGCAGCCGCACCACGTCGGCGGCATCGTAGGATCGCCGCACGCCCTGCCAGCGGGGGCTTTCGGCCCACTGCCGGCGCAGGTCCTGGATCTGGGATTCGCGGGTATTCATGGTGATCTCCTGTCGGTTGGGTAAATGCAGAACGACAGGAAAAAGTCTAGGGGGATGCTGCGTCGCAATGCGTGCGCCGACGCCATGCATGCGATGAATTTTTATCCATCCAAATCAATGCTTTACAATTATCTTTTCTTGATGCGGAAAGAAAGTCCTGCCTGTGAAAACGCCGGTCGCTGCTTTGCAGCGTGGGCTTTCGCATGCCGCCGACAACATTCCGCATGACGAAAAGCTAGACTTCGCCCCATGCCCCACCAAGACCTCAACCCCCTGGGCCGCGCCGTGGCCTACCCGGCCAGCTACGACGCCAGCCTGCTCTTCCCCATCGAGCGGGCGCCGGCGCGCGCCGAGCTGGGGCTGGAGCCGGGCGCGCCGCCCTTCCAGGGCCTGGACGTCTGGAACGCCTACGAGCTGTCCTGGCTGGACCCGCGCGGCAAGCCGCGGGTCGCGCTGGCGCGCTTCGCCTTCCCGGCCGACAGCCCCTGCATCGTCGAGTCCAAGTCCTTCAAGCTCTACCTCAATTCCTACAGCCAGACGGCGCTGGCCGGGCCGGACGAGCTGCGCGCGCGCCTGCGGCGCGACCTGGGCCGCGCCGCAGGCTGCGAGGTGGAGGTGGAGCTGATCCTGCCGTGCGAGTTCGCGAGCCAGGCGATGCGCGAGCTTGACGGGCGCAGCCTGGACGACCTGGAGGTGGACGCCGGCCACTACCAACCCGCGCCGGAACTGCTCTCGGCCGATCCCGCCGCCGGGCCCGTGCATGAAGTGCTGACCTCGCGCCTGCTGAAGTCCAACTGCCCGGTCACCGGCCAGCCGGACTGGGCCTGCGTGCGCATCGAGTACCGCGGCGCGCCCATCGACCCGGCCGGCCTGCTGCGCTACATCGTGTCCTTCCGCAACCACACGGGCTTCCACGAGCAGTGCGTGGAACGCATCTTCGCCGACCTGTCCGCGCGCTGCCGGCCGCAGGCGCTGTCGGTGTACGCGCGCTACACGCGGCGCGGCGGGCTGGACATCAACCCCTGGCGCGCCACGCCCGGCATGCCGCCGCCCGACCTGGCCGCGCGCACGGCGCGGCAGTAGGCGGGAAACAAAGGCCCGCCCGTCCTCGTCGAGTTCCAATCAATCGGTAGTTATTGACGACTGCCAATTAAAAGGAACCCCTGACGCTCTGGCGCCGGACGGATAATGCGCTCACATTCCAGCCGGACTTAACGCCCCTGCGCCACCGCGGCGCGCGCGATCAGCGCGGCCAGCACGGCCGCCAGGACGAAGGCCGCGGCCGCGCCCAGCCAGGGGCCCTGGCCCAGGCCGGCGTCCAGCATCAGGCCGAACAGCAGCGGCCCGCAGGCCGCGCCCACGTCCATGCCGCAATACACCAGCCCGTAGACCGAGCCCGTGGCGCCCCGGGGCGTGACGCGCCGGATCAGCATGTCGCGCGACGGCCCGGCCACGCCGGCGCACAGGCCGGCCGCTGCCACCGCCGGGATGGCCAATGAGCCCGGCACGATGCCCGTGGCCAGCAGCACCAGGCTGACGCCGGCGAAGACCAGCGAGGCGCCCACCACGCGCTCGCTGCGCGGCGTGGCCGACACCAGGAAGCCGCCCAGCATCATGCCGAAGGCCGAGGCCAGCATATAGCCCGACAGCGCCGAGCTGGCCGCCACCCGCGACAGGCCGTAGAGGTCGCCCAGCAGCGGGATGGTGTAGTTCTGCACCGCCGACATCCCCAGCGAGGAGCAGGCGAAGAACAGGAAGGCGCCCCACAGCGCCGGGCTGCGCAGCAGCATGAGCAGCGTGTCCAGCACGCCGGTGGGCAGGGCGTCGGCAGGCCCCGGGGACTGGACGGCCGCCTGCGGCGCGGCGCGGCCCATGCCTTGCCCCGGGCCGGCGGCCACGCCCGCCTGCGTTGCCGTCGCAGCCTGTGATGCCGTCCGGTCCGCCGCCTGTACCGCCGGCCCGGCGCCGGCCAGACCCGCACCCGGCGCCGCCGGCTTCGCGACGTCGGCGCCTGCTGCCGGCGCCGGGGCCGCGTCGCCCTGCAGCAGCCCGCGGCCCAGCACCGTCAGCGCCAGCGCCGCGCCCGCCACCAGCGCGGCGCCGAAGGCCGCCGCCCGCCAGCCGAAGAGCAGCGTCAGCGTGGTGATGAACACCGGCGTCAGCGCCCAGCCCAGGTTGCCCGTCAGGCCGTGGGCGCTGAAGGCGTGGCCCAGGCGGCGCGGGCTGACCCGGTGGTTGAAGATGGCGAAATCCACCGGATGGAAGACCGAGTTGCCCGCCCCGCCGACGAAGGCGGCCGCCAGCAGCATCGGATAGCCGCCGGCCGTGCCCAGCAGCACGCCCGAGACCACGAAGGCCCCCAGGCCGAACCACAGCACCGGCCGCGCGCCGATGCGGTCGACCACGAAGCCGGAGGACGCCTGGCCCAGGCCGGATGTCACGTAGAACACCGAGGCCAGCAGGCCCAGGCGCGCGAAGTCCAGGCCGAATTCCGCGCCCAGCGATACGTATAGCGACGGGATGACCAGCTGGAAGAAATGCGAGACCGCGTGGGCCATGGCCACCAGGGCGATCGTCATCCAGTCGCGCCGGCGCCCGGCCTGGTGGTCGGGCACGTGGACCGCCGCCGCGGCGGCGGGCGACAAACTGCTCAAGACTGTCTCCAAGCGGGCCCTGAGGGCCTTCTTCTACTGCAAGCGTTCCATTCTGCTGCGCCCCGGCGGCCGCCCCCCTTGCGGACGGCCGTGTGCCGGGCCGGTCGGCCTGTCGGGCCTACTGTCAGTCCCACTGTCAGTCCCACTG